>Ga0247727_10016210_pt1 | contig 12062 bp, 14 predicted proteins | sample WisWelCaveWW1625_FD_202498 | JGI IMG/M metagenome (GOLD analysis project Ga0247727, IMG submission 202498) | Biofilm microbial communities from Wishing Well Cave, Virginia, United States - WW16-25 | ecosystem: Environmental > Aquatic > Deep subsurface > Groundwater > Cave microbial mat | place...
GTCAAAGAAACCGGGAGTTTGGGAGGCTTGACAGGTCTTCATGCGGCAAATTCTATCAGCACCTTTTTCCCAGGCGCCTGGTTTCGTTCTTCTCCGTCATTTTTTGCTGAGTTACCGGAGGTGCCCTTATGCAATGTTACGGGCCGACCGCCTGGCCCTCCCAGAAGATTGCCAAGTGGCCAGACAATGTCGTGGCGATGCTGATGAATCAGGAACCGGAGTTCATTCATGCCTGGCAGGGCAAAGTCTCTTGAGAAGGGGTGGAGTTTGTCCAGACTCATGCGGCTGAGGACCTCATTAAAACATGTTTGGAAGGGAGATTGAAATGCAAATGAAGGAAGGGGCAGCCCTGACCATCAACGGCCCGGTGGAAGCGTCGCTTGGAACCGAGCAATTCTTCGGAGGGGTTGGGCCGAGCGGCAAACCCCAGTGGACTCGGGCAACCGTCTCATTACCCGCAGCGGTGGGCGTGCCCCTCTCGAAGGTGACGTTCACGGGTTCGAGTGCTGGTAGTGGTAACTTCTTTCTCGATGACATCACGCTCAAGGTGGTGGTCCCCGAGCCGACCACGAGGGTGCGCTAGTGCTCCGTCAAAGTTCATCGGAGGGGTGCACCCGAGTAGGCCAAGCCTCTCCGAGGCTGGCCGCTGGTTTGTCTGGCAGTGCGCGAGAGCGGGCCGTGCTCGGAGAGCATCGGCCTACTCAACCCTTTCAACCAAGTCTGACTGAGCGCTAGCCCGATTCGACTTGCGGCGGCGGTACAGTGAATCCGGAAGGAAATACCGTTTATGGATGATGCGGTGAAGAAGACAAAGACGACAGCGCGGGCCTTCACATTGATCGAGCTCTTGGTGGTGATCGCCATCGTTGCCCTGCTCGCCGCGCTCCTTTTGCCTGCGCTGCAACGAGCCAAAGAACGCGGACGGGCCGTCGTGTGCTTGGGTAATCTGCGACAGTTGGGCATCGCGTTTGCGGTGTATGCCTCGGATGCCACCCGAGGGCGATTGCCTCCGATCCAATCCGAGGATGGCACACCGACGCGTGGACCATGGATCCAAATCATCAGCCCCTACTTTGGCAGACCCGCGACGACCAACAACATGTTTGGCCGAACGTATCTGCGCTGTCCATCGTCGCCGCCCAATCAGTACTATCTCACCTATGGGGCATACTATGCCATCATCATGGCCTATCCCGAGAACGACCCGTTCCTTCCTGGCCAACCCGCCGGTGCGGTGTTATCGAAGATTCCGCCCAATGTGTTTATGGTTTCGGATTGTGGCGCCCAAGATTGGGGCGGCGGATGGAACTATAATGACTGGGGCCGGATCTTCGCTCCGACTCCAACCGGAGCCGTTTATGGCTGGCAGTTAAATTATGACTACGATGGCGACGGGGTCATGGATAGTTTCAATGATCTCGGTTCCTTTTGGAGCGCCTACGGGCCGTACAACGCCTTGAATCCCGTGCATCAGCATGGGGCAAATTTTCTCTTCAGTGATGGGCGGGTGAAGTGGATTACGGTGCGGGACTGGGCGCTGAACAAGGATGATCTCTGGGGCCCATATGACGCCTGGCTGTACAGGTAATATGTGAACGTCTCCAGAGAAACGGACGAAGCCCCTGCCAATCGAAATCGCCTCTGGCCGACCGGAGTAGCGGCCAGTCCTCCATGAGGCGCAATACGATCCGTCGCGCCAGATTTCGTGCCTATGAGATTCGATCAAGAGACCAAAAGCAATTTTGTGTACCATCCAGTCTACTCGTTCACCTTGCTTCACGACGTGCGCAATATGCGAATACTCAGGTTGACCCTTAGCATTTCTCTTGCGGTTTGTTTGGCAGACATCAAACCGATGTCCGCGGAGAGCGGGTTTCGACAGGCGGACACAACCCCGCCGATAGTGAGCGTTCCTACACCGCCGCCGGATGCGACGGTCACTGGTAAGGTCCCCATTACCGCCAAGTTTTCCGATGCCGGGTCGGGCGTCAATCTTTCATCGGCCAAGGTTCTTCTGGACGACAGGGATGTCACCGGTCAGACGAGGCTGAGGGCGGACGGCGTGACGCTTGATTCGGAAAGGCCGCTGGCGAAAGGCATCCATCGGGTTGAGATTCGCGTCTCGGACAAAGCCGGCAATCAGAGCAATCGTCTGATTTGGCGCTTCGGTGTGGAAACGCCCGTGAGCGTCGAGGCCGGGTTCGATCAACGAGTATTCCTTGTGAATGGCGAGCCGTACTTTCCATTGGGAATCTACAACTTCAACTGCGCTCCAACGAATCCTGACAAATCCATCTTGGCGCAAGCGGCCGCCGCCGGCATCAATTTTCAGATTCTCAGCGAATCGACATCTCTCGAAGACCTCGATGTGATGCTCCAGCATGGCATGAAAGCCTTGAAGGACGTGCATGCCGCCCTGGCAGCGGTCACTGACCAAGATAAAGGGCCTTTGGTCTCCATCGCCACGGCCACCAAAGACCATGCGGCGATGTTGGGATGGTGGTCGTCGGACCCGGAGACAATGGAGCCGCAGCGGAAGAATATGGCTCTTGGGTATCAGATTCTGAAGGAGAATGATCCCCGCCATCCGGTAATATGGGTTCTGTCGCACGCCGATCAGTACAAGGAGAGCATCCGCAGCAGCGACGTCCTGTTCTGTTATCTTTACCCGATCTTACAACCGGGCATGACCGTCTCCTCGATTGACGACCGCGTCCTCCAACCGGCCTTCGCGGCTGCTGATCCCGTAGGAAGACAGGTATGGTTTGCTTCCCAAGGAATTGACCTTGGCATTGCCGAAGGCAACAAACTGGATTCGCCTGCCGATTTCCGCCCAACCCCTGCCGAGATGAGAGCGATGAACTATCTGGCGCTGGCCAAGGGAGTCAAAGGTCTCCTCTTCTATGCGCAGGGTGGCACTCCCAATCCCGATGTGGTCAACGACCTGAGGGAATATCCGGCCCAGTGGCAGCAAGCGATGAAGATCGCCAGCGAGGTTCGCTACCTTGCGCCCGCCCTAGCGGCCGGGAAGCCGGTGCACACGGCGCAACTGGAAGTGGATACCACGCGCACCGTGTGGCCAGGATATGAACCCGTCAATTATTCCGTTCCGTTTCGGGAGTGGAAGCATGAGGGGGTGCACTACCTGATCGCCGTGAACGTGACCGATCGCCCCATTCGTGTCTGGGTCAAGTGGCGTTTCCCCAAGCCGGTGCAACCGAAAGTGCTGTTCGAAGACCGGGAGATGTCTGAACCGTCGTCGGAAATGAACGACACATTCAGGCCCTTCGAAGTACACGTCTATCAGTGGAAGTGAAAGTGCGCGGGATGGGAAAAGATCTGAAGGCAATGAAGAACACTCGACTTGTGACTGGTCGAAAGATTCGCTTGAGGCCGGTGCGCTTTGATACGCGCGGTTTGGTCGATGCGATGAAGCCCAGCCTGAGCAGGGCAGACTGCGCCCACGTGTCGGCGTGGGCAATGAGGACGTTTTGCAAAATGACTGCCGTTGTTGTTTTCAGCGCCGTGTTTGAGCGCTGGCCAATGATCCGAATCTGTTCGGGGATATATGGCGCGCTGTGGTTCTACTCTCCTCATGCTGATGAGGAATCCTTGCATTGGGGAGGCCGCCTGTTCCGCCATTACGCGATCGAAGGCAAGACATCAAAATTGACCACTGATCCTTATCGACTGACGCACATTAAGAATCCTGACTTTGGGGAAGGCAGGAAAGGTTGGAGAATCACCGAAGCCGAGCGGGGCAGCGTTAGTGTGAAGACTCATGCGGGTTATGGTCAACTGCAGGGTCGCTTTATTGGCGGGTCAAGGGGTGATGCCTTTCTGGTGACGAAACGCAGCGCCAAAGGTGCGAACACGTTTTCTCAGGAGATTAAGGATCTGATGCCTGGTCGGCTCTATTCCATGAAGATGGTGGCCGCCGATTACGGAAACATTCTGGAAGAGAAGTCGGTTAAGCAGCGGGAAGCAGTGTCTGTCAAATTGGAGAATGTGGAGGTGCTCGCGTGTCGCGGGAGGGATATCCTGACCGATCCAAATAGTTACGCGGGGCCACTGGGTAAATTCACCGGCAGTAGCGCCTTTCCCAGCGGGACCAATCCCAAAGAGTATAACGCGTATCTGAACTACCACTGGCATCTGTTCCGGGCAAAAGGCTGGAGAGGCACGTTAACCATCTCCGACTGGATCGAGCCGGATGAACCAGGCGGTCCGATCGGCCAGGAGATCATGTATCGCTTCATTGAAATCCAGCCGTATCTGGACGAAGGACGCTAACGAAAAGCAGTCGTGCGATTGAAAAACAAAGTTGCGGCGATCACGGGGGGCGGACGCGGCATTGGGCGGGCGGCGGCGGAGCTGTTCGCGCGCGAAGGCGCGCGGGTCGCCCTCCTCGAAGTGGACGAAACGAGCGGCGCCGAGACCGAACACCTGATCCGGCAGCGCGGCGGCGAGGCGTTCTTCGTGAGAACCGACGTGGCGGACATCGCGAGTGTCCAACGCGCGTTCCAGGAAATCGCGCGGCGCTACCAGCACTTGCACGTGCTGTACAATAATGCCTCGGTGTTTCTCGGGGGCCGCGATGCGCCGGTGGCCGATCTCGCACCGGAAACCTGGCGGCGCATCCTGGCGATCAATCTGGACGGACTTTTCCACTGCTGCAAGTTCGCGCTGCCGTTGCTCATCAACAGCGGCGGCGGCGCGGTCATCAACACGTCGTCCAGCGCGGGGGTGATCGGGATTCCCAACTGCGACGCCTACACGGCCACCAAAGGCGCCACGATCGCGCTGACCCGGTCGCTGGCGGTGGAGTATGGCCCGCGGAAGGTGCGGGTGAACTGCATCGCACCCGCCGCAATTTATACGGACATGATCCGTGAGAGCAACCTGAACGACCCGGCGTTTGACGAGCAGAGATTCCCGAACACGACCCCCCTGCGGCGCTGGGGGTTGCCGGAGGACATCGCGCGAATTGCCCTGTTCCTGGCCTCGGACGAATCGTCGTATCTGAACGGCGCGATCATTGTGGCTGACGGCGGCATCACCATCACCTGAGGAGATTGACCTATGGCCCGAGCAACTGTCATGCGCGACTTGCAGACCGCCGTTGGATTGGGCGTGCCGGCCGCGCCGCTGGTTTTTCCGATCTTCGAGGGGGTGGCCGCCCGCCTGGCCGGGGAGACCTACCACGACTTTTCGACGAAGGCTGTCGCGATGACCAAGGTTTGGGATCAGTCCATTGAGCGGTTCGATGTCGATTGGGCGGGCCTGTTCGTGGATGACCTGTTCGAGTACGAGCCGCTGGGGATCGAGATTACCGACGGTCCCGATCATCCTTACGCCGTCACCCAGTACCTACCCGCCGACCAGAGCACGCTGGCGCACCTGCGCGTTCCCAATTTCCGAAAGGATGCCCGGCTGCCCGCGCTGTTGGAGGCGCAACGGCGCATCCGCGAGCGGTGGGGCAACCAGATTGTCATCAGCAAGAGCGTGGCGGCGCCGTTTTCGGGCCTGACCCTGCTGTGCGGCATTCCCGAGGTGATGTTGCTCGTTTACGACGATCCGGAGTTGCTGAGACGACTCATGGGGTTTGTGGAGGAACTCGCGATTGCATTCAGTTTGGCGTTGCTGGCGGCGGGGGCCGATGTGATCTGGCTGGGCGACTGCAGCGCCTCCAGCCGGTTTTTGTCCCTCAGCGCCTATCGCGAACTGGCGCTGGCACCGGCCCAGCGTGTGGCCGCGGCGATCAACCGCGCGGGCGGGCTGGTCATCTATCATGCGGGGGAAAACAAGTTGCCGTTCCTTGAGGAAATGGCGGGAGTGGCACCGGACGTTCTTTCCGTGGAGGCCGGCATCGACCTGGCGGCGGTGAAGCGGACGGTGGGCAGCCGCGTCTGCCTTTCCGGCAACCTCGATGGCGTTCACCTGCTCTGGCACGGGCAACCGCCGGCAATTGAAGCGGCCACCCGCCATCTGGTGACGGAAGTTGCTTCCCAGGGCGGGGTGATCGTCAACACCGGGGAAGGCATTCCCGAACAAACGCCGGCGACCAACCTGACCGCCATGTTTCGCACCATCCGGGCCGCCTGGCCGCACGGAACAGACGCCGATCATCGTGGAGCAAGGAGGCCGGCAAATTGAAAATCATTGATGTGACGGGCACCATCGAAAATGGGATGTGGGAATACGGTCCCCCGTATCCCAAGGTGGCGATTGAACAGGTCTGCAGCGTGGATGACGAGCCGACGATCGCCAACTACAAGGTGAACGCGTTTCGGATCGCGCTGTCCACGTCGTCCGGCACCTACATTCACGCCCCCGCGGAGTTGATCAAGGGTGCGCCACCGATCGACCAGATACCCGTCGACCGGTTTGTGCGGGAGGCCGCCGTCCTCCGGTTCCCGCGCAAGAAACAACCCGCCGAACCGATCACCCTGCAGGAGTTGCGGGCTTCCAAAGTCGAGGTCAAGCCCGGTGACGCCGTGATCGTTCAGACCGGCTGGGAGAAGATGTGGAACCAGCCCAACTTCGTGACCGACAGTCCCTATTTTAGCGAGGAAGCGCTGGATTGGATCCTGGCGAAGGACATCTCGCTGCTTGCGGGCGATCTCACGGTGTACGACAATTTCAAACAGCCCACCGGTCGGGTGACGAGAATCTTTCAGCAGGGCGTACTGGTGTTGGCGCCGCTGGTGAATCTGTTCCGGATTTCCCGGGACCGGGTCAAGCTCATCGCCCTGCCCCTGAAGGTTAAAGGGGCGAGCGGTTGTTCCTGCCGCGCAATCGTAATTGAAGAATAAGGAGAGCACCATGCCGACATATGACGAACCACGGGTCACCGACGCACAGATCGAGTTTTTTCAGAAGAACGGCTACTTGTACTATGGGCCGTTGTTCCGCGACGAGGAACGGGCCGAGTTGCGCGACGAGGTGCAACGTTTCATCGACGGGGAATACCCCGACGTGTACCGCGTTGACCTCTGGCCTGCGGAAGGCGAAGAGCCAGCGCCCGTTGGCCAGGAGCGTTTCCTGCAAATCTGCGGCTTGTGGAAGCGCAGCGACATCATCCGCAAATACGCGATCGACCGCCGCCGCGGCCGGATCATCGCCGCCCTGGCCGGTGTGGCTGCCGTCAAGTTCCTCTCCGACATGGTCCTCTACAAGCCGCCGGGCAAAGGCAAGTCGCGTCCGGCGATCTGGCACCAGGATTTCCCGACCGGCTTCAACTCGCTGCCGGATATCACCTCCTGGATGCCGCTCGACGACGTTGATGCGGAGACCGGTTGCATGCAGTACATCCCCGGCACGCACAACCTGGGTGAACTCACCCCGCCCGGCCAGGAGGGCCGCGCGAATTATGAAAAAGCCGGGATCGACTTCTCCCACCCGGCCATCGTCCCGATGCAGGCCGGTGAAGTGGTCTTTCACCACAGCAACATCGTCCACTATTCTGCCGCCAACGTGACCAACCGCCAGCGTCGGGTCTATATCACCCGTTACGTGCCGGCGCAGGCGACCTACCGCTATCGGCCGGAGATCGAACACCTCTACCACCAGCTCGATCTCAAAACGCTGGCCGGCCAACCCTTCCCGGATAATGAATACCCGGTCGTTTACCCGTAGCGCCGGCAGCCGGTGATCTAGGCAAGATGATCAACAGGAGAAACTCATGACACGCGCGTTCGCAGCCTCCGCTGTCGGCGAGAAATCGGAAACACCCCAATCCTCCACAGACATGACGCAACTCCGATGGATGTTGCGAACCATGTTGACCATCCGGCTGTTTGAGCAGCGGGTTAAACAACTCTATCGAGCCGGCGCGATCGTCGGCGCGATTCATCTCTACATTGGCCAGGAGGCCATCACCACCGGCATCAGCGCGGCGTTGCGCGACGATGATTGTGTTTTCAGCACCCATCGCGGCCACGGTCACCTCATCGCCAAGGGCGGCAATCTCCAACGCATGATGGCCGAGCTCATGGGCAAGGCGACCGGTTGTTCGCGCGGGTGCGGCGGCTCGATGCACATGTTTGACCCGGCGATCGGGTTCATGGGCGGCAACGGGATTGTCGGCGGCGGCGTCCCGCTTGCGTTGGGAGCGGCCTTCTCCGCCCAATATCGGGGGACGGATTTGGTCGCGGTGGCGTATTTCGGCGATGGCGGAATGTATCAGGGCGTCCTGCACGAGTCGCTGAATCTCGCCGCCAAATGGACGCTACCTTACATCGCCGTGTGCGAGAACAACCGCTATGCCGCCACCACGCCGGTGGCCAAGGCCGCCGCGAGCCGGGATTTTTCGGCCTACGCCGCGCCGCACGGCATTCCCGGCGTGCGCGTGGACGGCAACGATTGTCTGGCTGTCTATGAGGCCGCCCGTCAAGCCGTTGACCGAGCCCGAGCAGGCCAGGGGCCAACGTTGCTCGATTGCGAAACCTACCGGGTCGAACCGCACTGCGGGATTATCCCCGACGACCGTCCCAAAGGGGAACGTGAGGTCTGGGGAAAAGCGGAAGCCGATCCGATCGAACGGTTCCGCCGGCAGTTGCAGTTCAACGAAGAGCAGGTCAGGCAAATTCAAGCGGAGGTCGAGCGCGAACTCGATGAAGCGGTGGAGTTCGCGCGGCAGAGCCCGCTACCGGATGTCCGCGTGTTTTTTGAGGAGCGCGCCATCTAATGCGCAAGCTCACCTACATCGAAGCGATCATCGAGGCGATGCATGAGGAGATGGCGCGGGACGAATCCGTGTATGTCATCGGCGAGGACGTGGACATTTGCGGCGGGGTGTGGAAGGGGACCGTCGGGCTGCTGGAGAAGTTTGGCCCCAAACGGGTGCGCGGCACACCGATCTCCGAAGCAGCGTTTACCGGCATCGCCACTGGATCGGCCATGACTGGGCTGCGCCCGATCCTGGAAATCATGTCCATGCCGTTCTGCTACGTGGCCATGGATCAGTTCCTGAACCAGATGGCCAAGCTCGCGACCATGTCGGGCGGGCAGCTCAAGCTGCCGATCACCATTCGCGCCCAAGCCGGGGCCGGCACGCGCGAAGCCGCACAACATTCGCAGAGCCAGGAAGCGATGTTCCTCCATACCCCGGGGTTCAAGGTCGTCATGCCCGCGACAGTGTCCGACGCAAAAGGCCTCCTGAAAGCCGCGATCCGCGATGATCATCCGGTCATGTTCATCGAGGATCGCAATCTGTATTACGAACCGGAAGAAGTTCCGGAGGGCGAGTGGATCGTCCCGCTGGGACAAGCCGATGTGGCGCGGCCGGGCAAAGACGCAACCGTCGTCACCCTGGGTTTCCCGCGGCGCAAAGCGCTCGCGGCGGCCAGGAAGCTGGAAGGCACGGTGGACGTCGAAGAGATTGACGCCCGCAGTCTGCATCCGCTGGACATGGACACCATCGGCGCCAGCGTGATGAAGACCGGCCGGATTCTGGTGGTGCACGAGGCCCCCGTGCGGTGTGGCGCGGGTGCGGAGATCGTCCGGCGGGTGGTGGATGAGTACTTCGACTATCTGGACGCCGAACCGCGCGTGCTGGGCGGAGCGAACGTGCCGCTGCCGTTCAGCCCGGTCCTGGAAGACGCCTGTCTGCCGCAGGTGGACACCATCATCAACGAGGTCAAGAAACTGGCTTATCTATGACCACGGCCAACACGACGGTTCGCTGGGGGGTGATCGGCTCGGGCGGCATTGCCCGACGCCGCATGATCCCCGAAGGCATTGTCCGCGCCCGAAATTGCCGGCTGGCGGCCGTGTTTGACGTGGCGCAATCGGAAGGGCGTCGTGGATACCCTGCGGAAACTGGACTGGCATGGAAACCGGACTGCAAGACAAGACGGCCTTGATCACGGGCGGCGGCAGCGGCATCGGGCGTGGCATCGCGTTGGCGCTGGCGGAAGAGGGCGTGCACTTGGCCGTTGCCAGCCGGTAGCCGGCTTCCGCTACGATCAAAGAACTGCGCGCCAAGGGCGTGAAGTGCATCTCCCTCCGCGCCGACGTGAGCAAAGAGGCGCAGGTGGTGCGCATGGTGAAGCAAGCGATCCGCGCGCTCGGCCATCTTGATTTCTACGTCAACAACGCTGCGTGGGCCTGGCCGGCGACCGGCGGTACGTGGGCTACGGCGTGTTGAGCGACAACCTGCACGGGATCGGGCGCGCCCTGCTGACGCGCGAACGGGCGCGCGCTGAAACGGTGCGGGCGGCGGCCTGGAAGCCGTCCGCGTGATCCCTGCGAGCCTGAGACCAAGGGTGTGGTGTCGCTGACGGCAGTGATTTCGGACCGTGGGCGAGGCGTCGCGCGTCACTGGAAGAAAAAAACAACCGATCCCTGCAAGCCTCGCCGTCTTGTGCCCGCTGCCCCGCCCAAAAATTGTGAGTTTTCGGCCAGACACTAACTATCGACCACCCAAGGCATCGCCTCGGGTTCAGAGCCTCGCAAGCGTCGTTGACACACGGCATAGGAATCTGTCGCGCCTACCGGGTACCGAATCACACGGAAGAATTGTGTCGTGATGAGCCGAGGATTGAACTGCGGGAAGATCATCCTTCATCTCTGTCGTGTGTCATGGACGTAGTCCCAGACAGGACTTACCTCCTTTCTCCCGTAAGTCCCATTTTCAGTGGGACTGTGGGAATAATAGGCAAAATCAACGTAAGTCCTTGTCAACGTCACAATTAGGATGACCGATCCGCCTTCGCGGGGCCGCTACGGCGCGGTAAACCCCGGCTACCGGGCAGTTTGGACATTCGACCGGGCGATTTGAAGACCCGACGGTAGAGTTCGGAAACCCTACCGCGCAATTTGGGCGTTCGACCGGGCAGTTTGGAGAGCCGACCACGCCGTCGGCGGGCAAGACCGGGCGATTTGGGACTCCGACCAGTCGATCTCGCCATCCGACCGGGCAGTCTGGAAGCCTGACCGTGCCATCTGGAGATCCTACCGTCCGATTCAGGCATTCGACCGGCCCGTCTAGGAATCCGACCAGGTGATTCAGCGACCTGCGCATCCACGCCTGTCTCGAACACATCAGCGACAACCTGCGCGAGGTCATCACGCTGGCCGACCTGGCCCGGTTCAGCGGCCAATCCATCTCGCGGCTCACCCATCAATTCCGCCGGCAAACGGGTCTGACCCCGATGCAGTATTTGGAACAACGCCGGCTCGATCGCGCGATGGAGTTGCTGGGGCGCACGTCGATGAGCGTCAAAGACATCGCCGGCGCCGTCGGTTTCGAGAACCCGTTTTATTTCACCCTGCGTTTCCGCAAGCATACCGGCTACAGCCCGCGCCGCTTTCGCGGCCAGACCAGCCAGCCCGCGACCATCCTGCGCCGGCCCGGCCTCCGCCTCAATCCCGACGACCGCAAACTGATCGCGACTACGGCAGCACGATGACCTGATAGAATCGTTGGAGTTGGCCGATGGCGGTGTTGTCTTCGACGTTCGTGACGGCGGTGGTGGCGGTGATTTGCTCCGTGAGATTGCTCCAGGGGCCGGTCATCTGGTCACGGAATTGGACGCGGTAGTCCCTGCCGGGCGTGGCCGTCCACTCGATGCGGAAACCGGTCCCGGTGCCGCTCGCGTTGGTGACGCGAAAGGTGGAGGCGGGGTCGTTGGGATCGGTGCCGGCCAACGCCTCCGCGCCGTCGGCTGCGCCGTCGCCGTCGGTGTCGGCGGCGTTGGGGTCGGTGGTGTGACCGGCCGGGTTGGGTTCGGTGAGTGCGTTGTCCTCGCCGGTGAGTTCTTCCTGATCGGAGAGGCCGTCGCCGTCGGTGTCCACCACCGCGGTGCTCGTGACGGTGACGGTGTCGTTGCTGCTGAGGCGGGTGTCGTTGACTTCGAGTTGGAATACGCGCGCGCCGTCGGTGGTGGCGGTGAAGCTGGCAACGGCGGCGTTGGAGTTGACGAGCGCCACTGCCGGGCCGCTCATCTGGGTCCAGTTGTCACTGATTCTAGTTCGCGTTCAAGGTGAGACTAACTATCCAGGGCCAGGCGCAGATGCTCCGCACGCGATCTCGATCCCCAGCCAGCCGTGGCAGGCCT
>Ga0247727_10016211_pt1 | contig 12062 bp, 8 predicted proteins | sample WisWelCaveWW1625_FD_202498 | JGI IMG/M metagenome (GOLD analysis project Ga0247727, IMG submission 202498) | Biofilm microbial communities from Wishing Well Cave, Virginia, United States - WW16-25 | ecosystem: Environmental > Aquatic > Deep subsurface > Groundwater > Cave microbial mat | place...
TTGGCGCAAAAAGTTTTCCATTATGCGAAAGATTCAAAAAAGGCAACTAGCCGCGCTCTTGGAACATTAGTTGAGATTATCACCTTTTATATACTTAAAGATTGGGGGTTTGAAAGTAGTACACAAATTGAAAAAGGGTTAATTGAATATAGAAATGACGCCATATCTCATAATGTGGAGTACACACCTCATCCCATTATCGAATCAGTTGCACTTTTTATAGAAAATAAACCGCCAATAACGGCAAAAAAGATACTTAACACTTTAAATAAAAAAACTTTTTTTGCTGGTAATAAAAAAAATCTTGCGAAATCTTACACACAGGTTGCTTCCATAAAGAAAAAAGGTTGGATTTCGCCGGATTTAATTGATATGCGAAAAAGTCTTTTCAATTACTCCAAATATAAAGAATTAGCTTAAATCATATTTCTCAATACTCTCTTTGGAGCTGGTTGTGGATAAGATTTGCGCAAAAGCATGAAGTGTGATATGCTTCCATTGTGAGTGCGGATTAGCAATAGCTTCTCTGTACAAATGTCCGAAAAAACCCCAGCAATGGGGGTTTTTCGTGCCAATTCGTATTAGATTTATGTCTACTTTCTATCACTATTCTCACCACGATTTTGACATAATATAAGGTATGATGATACCATATATTATATGAAATTTAAGAGAAAACAACATATTTTAAGAGCTCTTGAACCTAAGAGAGTTTTAGTTGTGTATGGCCCGAGGCGGGTTGGAAAAACAACTTTACTGAATGAATATATAAAGACTCAATCAGAAAAAAAAGTCTATTTTTCTACCGGCGATGATATCCAATTACGAAAAATCTTTCAATCTGAAGAAAGAGAAAAAATTCTTGAGTTTGCCCACCCTTATGAAATTATTGCTATTGATGAAGCGCAATTTATTCCATCAATTGGGCTTGGCGCCAAAATGATGATCGATGCTTTTCCAGAGAAGGAGATTATTCTCACCGGATCATTTTCTTTTGATCTGTCAAATAAGATAGGCGAACCGTTGACCGGGCGTCATTTTATATTAAAACTTTTGCCATTATCACAGGGAGAAATAGATGGTAGTCGTTTTGAACTTATAAATAATTTGGAAAATTTTCTCATCTATGGTTTATATCCCGAAGTTTTAAATGAACCTCAAATAGAACGAAAAAGAAAGATTTTAACCGAATTAGTTTCGTCGTATCTTTTTAAAGATGCACTAGCTCTCGAAGCGGTGCGTTCTCCAGATACACTCTTAGATATTGCCAAATGCCTTGCTTTTCAGGTCGGTAATGAAGTCTCTATAAATGAAATTGCTCGAACAGCCAAAACAGATGCTAAAACGGCCGCTAAGTACATAGATCTTTTAGAAAAGATGTTTGTTATAAGACAAGTCAGAGGATTTAGTCGTAATTTAAGAAATGAAATATCTAAAAAACCCAAATATTATTTTTTAGACAATGGCATTCGAAATGCCGTCATATCTCAGTTTAACCCCTTAAGTTTACGCAACGACACAGGCGCCTTATGGGAAAATTTTATTTTTATGGAATTGATAAAAAAAAATAACATAGAGGAAGGATATGATAATTATTATTTCTGGCGTACTCACACTGGTCAAAAGATAGATATTATTAAAGAATCAAACGGTATCTTAACGGCGATCGAATGTAAATGGCAAGAAGACCAAATTCGTATTCCTAAATTATGGCAGGAATCCTATCCAGAATCTTCCTTCCAAATCATAAATAAGGAAAACTATTTGAACTTTTTACTCTAAAAAACTACTACCAAGATTATGGAAAAAGAACCAAAATTGATCAATTTTTCCATAAACAAATTCAATGCTAAGAATTTTAATCATTTCCTGTACATCGTCCCAGAGGTTTTCTTTGCTTACATACCACACCAGATAAGGGCTCCTTTTTATAAATTCGTGTAGGCAGATTATATTATATCATCAAAAATGATAATTACTACACCCACCCCATTATGTTAGAATAGCTCCCAATGACATCACTCGAAACCAAAAAACGCATAGAGAAATTTCGCGAGCAAATCGAGGATTTGAGGTATAGATACCATGTTTTGAATGACCCAGAAGTGACTGATGAAGTGTATGATTCTTTGACTAAGGAATTAAAAAAGCTTGAAGCAGAGCATCCGGAGTTTCAAGACCCATATTCTCCGATCAATAGGGTGGCGGGAAAGCCGTTGGATAAATTTGTGAAAATGAGGCATGAGATATCCATGCTTTCATTAAATGATGTATTTAACATGGAAGAACTTGAAGCTTGGGAGAAAAGAATAAAAAAACTATTGCCTCAAGACGCAAAAATAGGATATTTTTCAGAATTAAAATTAGACGGGCTGGCAGTTTCCTTAATTTATGAAAACGGGCTTTTTGTAAGAGGGGCTACTCGGGGCGACGGGCAGGTAGGGGAAAATATCACTCAAAATTTAAGGACTATAAATGCTATTCCCCTTAAATTGAGACCGCCTTTTCCAGACTTAGTCGAGGTGCGAGGAGAGGTCCTCTTGAGCAGAAAAGTTTGGGCGGAGCTCAATAAAAAAAATGAAAAAGAAGGTAAACCGCTTTTTGCCAACACCAGAAACGCTGCAGCCGGAAGCTTACGCCAACTTGACTCAAATTTAACGGCAGAAAGAAAATTAGATTTCTGTGCATATGACATTAGTCAAATTTCCAATTTCCAATTTCCAATTTCCAAACATTCGGAGAAACATAAATTACTGCGAGAACTCGGGTTTAAAGTTGATAGTCATGAAAATTTAAGCGGTGATTTAGGTGGAGTGGAAAAATTCATTGGAGAGATTGGAAAGTTGAGAGCCGCTTTCCCCTATGGAACCGACGGAGTGGTTGTCTCCGTGAACGACCTGAAGTTGCAAAATCGCTTAGGTGTCGTTGGCAAAGCTCCTCGTTACATGATTGCTTATAAATATCCAGCCGAAAAAGCTACCACATTGATAAAAAACATCCAGTGGAATGTTGGCCGAACCGGTGTTTTAACACCCATTGCTATTTTTGTGCCAACTCTTGTAGCGGGCAGTACCGTAAGCAAAGCGACTCTCCACAACATCGATCAAATCAACCGGCTGGATATAAGGGTAGGTGACATCGTAGTTATCCAAAAAGCCGGCGATGTTATTCCAGAAGTTCTCGAGGTCTTACCAAAACTCCGCACTGCTAAAGAAAAAAAAGTAAAAATTCCAAAAATTTGCCCTATTTGTGGAGGTAAGGTTGAACAACAAAAGACTGGCGAAAAAGATACGGCTTCAGTAGCATATTACTGCACTAATCCGAAATGCCCGGCTAAAAATAGGCGGGGCATGCAGCATTTTGTAAATGTAATGGAAATTTATACTGTTGGGCCGAAAATTTTGGACCGCCTAAAGGACGAAGGTCTAATTTCAGATGCGGCAGATTTGTTTATATTGAAGAGGGAAGATTTGGAAGTGATGGAACGATTTGGCGAGAAAAGCGCTGAAAATATCGTGAATTCTATAAACGAACATAAAAAAGTTCCACTTGCGCGATTTATTTTCGCGCTTGGTATCTTACATGTCGGGGAGCAAACAGCCGAGGATCTGACAAAACATTTTAATACCATTGAAAAATTGAAAGAAGCTAAAATTCCCGAAATTGAAGCGGTGGAGAATATCGGACCTGTTGTTGCTCGAAGCGTTTACGAATTTTTTAGACAAAAAGAAAATATCAAATTTATTCAGAAATTGTTCAAAAATGGAATTACAGTAGCAAAGTCGCAAACCGCAAACCGCAAGCCGGAAGGAAAATTCTCCGACCAAACTTTTGTTCTGACCGGCACTCTCACGGGAATGAGTCGCAATGAAGCAAAAAAGAAAATTAAAACCCTTGGCGGCAAAGTGGCAGAATCTGTCTCCATGCAAGCCTCGTATCTAGTTGCGGGCGTGAACCCTGGAAGCAAATACAACAAAGCTCGAGAACTTGGAGTGAAAATTTTAGATGAGGAAGAGTTCAACACTCTTATAAACAATAGGAAATATTGAAATAGGGCCATTTTGCGGATAGAATTGACTCTTTATGGTCAAAAGAGTGTATAGAACGATAACTCGAAGTATTAATGGTCTGCAAGAGGCTGCTTTTTGGTTAGCTGTCTTCGGCACTCTCTCACTTTTACTTGGTTTTATAAGAGATCGAATTTTAGCTCACTTTTTTGGCGCCGGCCAAGAGCTTGATGTATATTATGCCGCTTTCAAAATTCCCGATCTTATTTTTGTAACAGCTGGCTCGCTTGTTTCCATCTCCGTCTTAGTACCCTTGTTCGCAAAAAAAGAAACCGAAGGCGAGAAGCATTTGAAGAATGCTACTGACTCAATCTTCACAGTTTTTTCCTTTCTGATTGTGATCTGTTGTATTGCCGCATGGTTTCTTATTCCATATCTAGTGCCGTTTGCATTCAAAGGTATGTCTATAGCGGCCCAAAGTCAAACCATATATCTGTCTCGAATTTTATTGCTCTCGCCCTTACTTTTAGGCTTCTCGAATTTTTTCGGAAGCATTGTCCAATATGAAAAGAGATTTGTTCTCTACTCGCTCTCACCTCTGCTCTATAACCTCGGCATCATTGCCGGGTTGGTTTTTGGAGTACAATCATATGGTATAATCGCCGCAGTGTTTGGCGTTTGCCTTGGAGCGTTCCTCCATCTGTTTCTCCAAGCCGCTTTTACTCTCTTTTCTGCCAGAGCTCCGCGGCTCACTCTCCAATTAAAATGGAGGGATGTGTGGGATACGGCCCGTCTCTCAGTGCCTCGCACCCTCGCCCTCTCCATTGCAAGTTTTGTGGGGCTTTTCTTTGCTGCTTTATCATCCAGAATTGGCGAAGGCGCAATCGCGATTTTTAATTTATCATTCAACTTACAGTCGATACCTCTTTCTCTTATCGGAGTTTCCTTCTCTTTATCGGCCTTTCCGGCTCTAGCTTTCTCTTTTGCAAAAAAAAATCTGTCGGAAGTGGTTCTCTATATTAATAACGGTTTACGGCAAATAATTTTCTGGGTTCTGCCTATAACTTCACTCATTATAGTTTTAAGGGCGCATATTGTGAGGGTAATTTTGGGTTCGGGCGTTTTTGATTGGAGCGACACTCGCCTAACCTCCGCAGCGCTCTCTTTGTTTGTTATCTCAGCTGTTTTTCAAAGCATCCAACTTTTTCTTTCCCGTTCTCATTATGCTCTAGGCAAAACTAAATGGCCCCTTTTAGCAAATTTACTCGGCGGCGCTCTCTCAGTTTTTATGGCTTTATTATTCATAAAAAACTGGAGCGGCTGGCACTACTTATTTGATTTTGTAGCCGATGCCCTAAATGTCTCCGACCTTTCAAATATAATCCTTTCTCTGCCATTTGCGTTTTCGCTCGGCAGTATTTTAAGCGCCCTGCTTTTATTCTTAGCTTTAGGAAAAGACTTGATAAAAGAAATATGGAGTCGTATGAAAACGACCATCTTCCAGTCGCTTCTGGGCGCTCTTATTGCCGGAGCGGGAACATATTTCACCCTTTCCTTCACTGGTTCTATTTTCAACCTTGAGACATTCTTCGGCGTCCTTGGCCACGGCTTGCTCTCTGGAGTTGCCGGCACCTTACTGTGGGCAGTGTCCTTGCGTTTTATGGGGAATAAAGAAATCAAGACAATTTCAAATGATAAATATTAGAAACTTCTGTATTATCGCGCATATAGACCACGGAAAAAGCACTCTGGCTGACAGGATGCTTGAAATGACGGGTACTATACCGAAGAGAGAAATGAAGGACCAGGTGCTTGATTCAATGGAACTTGAACGGGAGCGCGGCATAACCATAAAAATGCAACCGGCTCGCATGGTTTGGAAAAATTATATTCTGAATTTGATAGATACTCCGGGGCATATTGATTTTTCGTACGAAGTTTCGCGGGCGCTCAAAGCGGTCGAGGGAGCAATACTCTTAGTTGATTCCACTCAAGGAGTACAGGCCCAAACGCTTTCCGTTTTAAACATGGCGAGAGAAGCGGGGCTTAGAATTGTTCCGGTGGTGACCAAAATTGACTCCCCTAGAGCCAGAACTCAAGAAATAAAAAGCGAAATATCCAAACTATTAAATTGTGAAAAAGGGTTAATTCTTGAAGTCTCAGGTAAGACAGGAGAGGGAGTAGAGAATTTACTCAATGCGATTCTTGAAAGAGTGCCTGCTCCAAAAACAACAAAAGATACTAGACTCAGGGCGCTGGTTTTTGATTTCAAATATTCTCCACATAGAGGAGTGATTATTTTCGTCCGGATTGTTTCGGGTACTGTAAAGGCGGCTGATCTCTTGGAATTTGCTGTGGCCGGCAAGATATTTACCTGCAATGAAGTGGGAATTTTTAACCCTAAAGAAAAGATTTCCACTCATTTAACTACTGGTGAAATTGGTTACCTTGTTACGGGAATCAAAGAACCTGGCATTGCTCGAGTAGGCGATACTATATGCAAAAAGACGGAAAGAGCAGAAGCTCTAGAAGGATATAGAAAACCCCAATCTGTTGTTTGGGCGAGCATCTATCCAGAAAATCAAAATAACTTCGCGCTTCTGAAGCAAGCTCTCTTACGGCTCCAACTTACCGATTCGGCCTTCGTATTTGAAGAAGAGGCCTCGAGTATTTTGGGCAAAGGTTTTCAATCTGGTTTCCTAGGACTCTTGCATCTTGAAATTATCTCCGAGCGACTCAAAAGAGAATTTAATCTGAATCTGATTATCACAATACCCTCTATTACCTATGATGTGGTCTATAAGGAGAGTCAAAAAAGCCTGCCGGCCGGCAGGCAGGAGAGAATTTATTCTCCAGTTTTTTTTCCAGAGGATGGAGAACTGAAAGAAATATACGAACCGATTACAAAAATAAAAATTATTACACCCAATCAATATATTAGTGAAGTTCTAAGGATTCTTTATGAACATGAGGCACTTGTGACTACAACCAATAATTTCGGCTATGACCGATCGTCCTTAGAAGCAAGTATGCCGCTACGTGAACTCTTGCGCAATTTTTTCGACCAATTGAAAAGTGTAAGTCGGGGCTACGCCTCCTTGTCTTACGAAATAATAAGCCAAAGAGCCGCTTCTGTGACTCGTCTTGACATACTGATTAACGAAAAGGTGGAGCCGGCATTTACTAAAGTGGTATCAAATAAAACAATTGAAGCTGAAGCTTTTAAAATGGTAGAGAAACTTTACAACACTCTACCTCGCCAAATGATTGCGATTAAAATCCAAGCTAAAGCTCTGGGCAGAATCATTTCTTCCAGAACCCTCTCTGCTCTTCGCAAAGATGTAACTCAACATATGTATGGGGGCGACATTACCCGCAAAATGAAACTACGGGAAAAGCAGAAAAAGGGCAAAAAGAAAATGCAGGGGCTTGGCCGAGTAAGCATTCCGCAAGATGTCTTCCTAAAAATGATTAAATCCGATTAAAAAATTGCAAAATTACAAGGGCCCCCTTTGCTGACTTGCCTTTGACTAGCGCAAGGGGGACCCTTGTAGTTTCCTTTGTAATTTTTTAGCGTAAAATAGGTATATATAGGATAATCATGCTGACAGTAACCAGTATTGCCACTGCTATCCAAAGGGCTCTTATTATTTTTTTAGATCTTTTATCCCACATTATGTTTAAATTGATTTAAAATTTTCGTATCATGAAGTATAATATATCAGAGAATCGAAAAAAATATCAATTTAGCCATTTTACCCAAAGATTGCCAACCCTTTTGACGGGTTTGCTTATTTTTGGATTTTTATCCAAAGCTGCCTGGACTGCATATGTGGAAAAGAAGAGAAGTGAAGAGGGAGCATTAGCTGCAAAGATGGAATTAGCTAAACTTGAAGAAAGGCAAGCTTTTGTTTCGGAAGAATTGAGTAAATTATCTACCGAAGAAGGCAGAGAAGCCAAATTACGAGAGAAATTTGGGGTAGGCAAGATTGGTGAGCAGATTGCTATTATTATGAAAGGGGAAAATGATGACGGAAATAAGGATAATAGCAGTAACTTCTGGAATCAAATCAAAGATTTTTTTAAGAGTTTGTTTCAAAAATAAATTCGGTGCTTGCACCGCGTAGCTCTGTACTCAGAGCGAAGTGGTGCGTTTATTCTATCAAATCAGAACCTATTTTGGTGCGAGTGCGGAGAATCGAACTCCGGCCCGTTGCTTGGGAAGCAACCGTTCTACCACTAAACTACACTCGCCTTTCTCTAATATAATACATAAAATTTCGTCTTGATATAGAACTCTAAACCCGATAAACTAAAGATGTCGGCCGTCGGCTCGAAGAAGTCTGCCTTTGGCCAGACGAAGTCGGCCATGTGGTGAAGAAGCTAACACGGCGGTCTGCAAAACCGCTAGACGAGGGTGCGAATCCCTCCATGGCCTCAATTATGGTATAATAGTTAAACCAATGTTTTCAGAACAAAGGATAAAGTTTATTTTAGATGTTCTTGTGGCAATTAGTCAGGTATTTTTGGGTTCTTTGGTGTTAGAGTACTTTGTTAGTAATCACAATTTTAGTCTACCCAATATTAAAAAATAAAGACAACAAATGATTTTCTACCTAACATTGGGTATCTTAATATTAGCATTTGTCATAATGGCTTATGCTTTGTTGAAGCAGAAAAAATAATACTCTGCCCGGGTGGCGGAATTGGTTTACGCGCACGACTTAAAATCGTGTTCCGAAAGGAATGTGGGTTCGACCCCCACCCCGGGCACCACGTAGGAAATTGCAAGCAAGCGAGGCGAACCAAAACTCTTTGACTTTTCCTATCTGGTGCAATATTCTTGAATTAGTCCGAACGCATTTTCCCGAAAAAATCCCCCGCGAAAATTCGGAAAGGCGGCGGCTTGTACTGAGCGAAGTCGAAGTGAGCCGCACCGCTCAAAACCGCAAAAGAACCAGGAGAAAAACATCGGCTCGAACCATATTTTGTAGAAGCAGAAAAGAAAAATTTTAATCGTATGCATCGAAAAATAATTCTTATCATGGTTTTGATAGTTATTATTGTTGGTATAGTAGGTTATTTTATTTTTTTTAAAAAATCTGTACCTTACGCATTTCAAGCAGAATGTGAGCAAAAGACCGGGAAGCAGTGCTATCTTTTCCGTGGTTTGTGTCAAGTTATGAAGGCTCAAAACAAAAGTGAAGAAGAGGCAAATGAAAAATTTTTGAAAGATTGCCTGTCAAAAATAGGAACTTGGCAACCAATCGAAACAGTTTCTCAAACGTCTAGCAACATATCTAGTTGGAATACTTACACAAACAAGAAATATGATTATCAAATTAATTATCCAGCAGATTGGGCAGTAGAAGTTGATGGTGTTGTAGTTTGGCAAAACCAAGTTCCAAATCCCCAACTCGGGAATAGCATAATGTTTTTTGGAACAAAAACAGAACCATACGGCCAAACAGCAAGAACTCTCTGGGATATCAGAGTATTTGTAAGCCCGGCGGAAAATCCCAAAAAACTTTCTCTGCGCGACTGGTATATTGAACAATCTAAACTTCATTTTTCGTATGGTGTTGAACAAAAATTTGATAATTTAGAAGATACGACACTTAAAGGTTTACAGGCATTGAAGGTTAGAGGAAATCCGGGCGAAGGGTACAGTTTTCTAATTGTAAAAGGTTCAATCATATATAGTTTATCTTTCAGTTTCGAGAAATTCAGTGGTGGTGATTTTCCCGCGCCACCGGAAGAAATTTTTTTAGAAATGCTTAATTCGTTCATTTTGAATTAAGAATTTGCCGCCAAAGAAAAACTTGTCATGTCAGAGGCAGATCCGCCTTTGGCGGAAAATTGTCATTCATGCGGCTCCGCCGCCTTTCGGATTTTTCGCAGACCTTCGCCTCGCCGAAGTGGCTTCGGCCACGCTGGCGGAGGGTTTTCCTCGCCCTGACCTTGTGTCGGAGCGAAAGCGGTTCGGACTAATTCAAGTATTCTGCACTAGAAAAATTCTCAAAAATCTGCTACATTTTTCTTATTGCGGGCGTGGTGTAGCCTGGTAAACATAATTCCCTGTCACGGAATAGATCGCCGGTTCAAATCCGGTCGCCCGCGCAGAATTTATTTATCCTCCAAATCGGTTGAGGAAGTGGCAAGAATGTTTTGCGCCCATTTTATCTAAATTTTCATTAAACTGGAGTATGGGAAAATTATTTGATGGTGAATATGAGCTGTTTTTGATATAAATTCACTAAAAATTGACAAAAAGTAGTAAAAAGCTATAATATAAAGTATGTCCACCACTAAACCTATTAAAAACAAGCTCCAAAGCCTAAAAACTGAATACGAGGCTCTTAAGAAAGGGAAAGAGTCACTTTTGGCGATGGTTGATGAAGCAGAAATTGCTGAAGCAGTTTATAACTCAAACGCGATAGAAAATTCAACCCTCACTCTTAAAGAAACAGAGAAAATTCTATTGGAAATGGAAGTGGTTCGGAATGTTTCAGTTCGAGAAGTCTTTGAGGCTAAAAATCTTGCAAGAGTCGTTGAATATATAAAAACTAGATCGGAAGCGGCCGAAATTAATGGAGAAATTATTTTATTTCTACACAAAATGCTTATTAGTGGTATTGATGATGATATTGCCGGCCGTTTTAGAAAAAGCAGTGAGTATGTCAGAGTTGGTACTCATATAGCACCAGCTCCAGAACATGTGGAAAAGATGATTGAAATAAATCTACTTAAATACAAAAGCGACCTTGAATCATTTTTTCTTGATAAGATTGCAAAATTTCACCTTGAATTCGAAACCATCCATCCATTTTGTGATGGTAATGGACGTATTGGACGTGTGCTTATAAACTATCAACTGTTGCGTTTTGGGTTCCCGAGTATTATTATTCGTGATAAAGAAAAGAAAAAATATTACAGCACTTTTGCGGAGTATCGAGAAAAAAAGACTGCTAAGAAAATGGAAAAAATTTTAACTTTGGCTCTTATGGAGTCGCTTCATAAACGGATTACTTATCTTAAAGGCAACAAAACCATCACTCTTTCTGATTACGTAAAGCAAAATAATAAATCAGGTTCTGCTATCACAAATGCGGCCCGCCGCCAAAATATTCCAGCTTTTAGAGAAAGAGGGATATGGAAAATTGCCGAAAACTTTGTACACTAAATCCACAGATTTTGTGTATATAGTTCAGATAAAGTTTATAACTAAAGAAAATTATTAAAAATCTAAAAATTAATTAAAATACTATGAACAAAGCAATTTGGGCCTTGAGGATCGGGGTGGCTGGAGAATTTTTGGGTCATGGCATGCTGGCTATCGGTGGCAAGGCCGATTGGATAGGCTGGTTTGCTAAGTTCGGGGTAAGTAATCCCGATACCGCCGCTACTCTTCTCATGCTTGTTGGCATCTTAGATCTATTTGTAGCTTTAATGGTTCTGATTAAACCGATAAAACCGATCCTGCTTTGGGCGGTCTTTTGGGGATTTTGGACGGCGCTTCTCCGCCCCATTGTTGGTCAGCCCATCTGGGACTTCATCGAGCGCTTTGCCAACTGGGGCGCACCGCTCGCCCTCTACTACCTCTTAAAGAACAAGTCTTCTGTGTAATATAATTTTTCCTGCTCTGTTTGCTATACTGGGGGAGTGAGAGAGGAGAAGAAAAATAGTTGGTACAAAATACTCAATTATGGTTGGGTAATTATTGCAATTATTGTTTTTATTGCCACAATAAAGTATTTAAATGACGGTACACTAGAAACGAAAGTGGCCGCTCTTGGCCTTTGGACGCCCATTGTCATAATTTTGCTCAAAATCTCGACTTTGGTTTTTGCCCCGCTTGGCGGCACGCCGATCTATATAATTTCGGGGGCTATATATGGACCTGCAACTGGTTTTATTATTTGTTTTACTGGTGATGTCATTGGTTCGACTGTTTGTTTCTCAATCAGTCGCAAATACGGCATAAGGGCTGTAAAATTTTTTGCCGGGAGAGGTGATGTAGATAAAGTTAAAAAAATATTCAGCTTGCTTAACAAT
>Ga0247727_10016212_pt1 | contig 12061 bp, 7 predicted proteins | sample WisWelCaveWW1625_FD_202498 | JGI IMG/M metagenome (GOLD analysis project Ga0247727, IMG submission 202498) | Biofilm microbial communities from Wishing Well Cave, Virginia, United States - WW16-25 | ecosystem: Environmental > Aquatic > Deep subsurface > Groundwater > Cave microbial mat | place...
CGATGACGACGGGCTTGCCACAAACTGGACAGTTTCCTTTATAGGCTTTCGTCTCGCGTGGGTGCAAACGCGTTTTGCAGAGCCGATGGCCGTCGTAATGATACTTGCCTTCCTCGGGGAAAAATTCCATCGTGCCGAGAAAGCCGCGATCATTTTCATCTTTCAGCGCGTTCCAAATCGCCGGATAAGAAAACTCCGTATCAAACAAATTTGCTTCGCGCGCCAGCTTCTGCGGCGAGTGCGCATCGGAATTCGAAACGAGCACGAAACGATCAAGCTGCTGCAAGCGCCAATTCATCAGCGGATCCGAAGAGAGTCCCGTTTCCACCGCAAAAATATGTGGCGTCAAATCCCCAAAACAAGCTTCAACGGAATCGAACCCGCCCTTCGAGCCGAGCATCGAAAACCACGGCGTCCAAATGTGCGCCGGAATGAAATAAGCCTGCGGATCGGATTCGAGCGTGATCTCCAGCAAGTCGCGCGAATCCAAACCGAGTATCGGGCGGCCATCGGAGCGAATGTTGCCGATGCTTTCGAGCTGCGCCTGAATTTTCCGCGCGACCGCAATGCTTGGCGCAAAAATCAAATTGTGAACTTTGCGGCCTCTGCCGTGTCGCGTGTAGATGTTGGAAATTTCCGTCGTCAACATAAACCGCACTTCGCCGCGACAGGTTTTCGGAACTTCCGCCTGTGTCGTGCGCGCAAATTCTTCTTTCAATCGAAAAAGACCTTCCTCCGCCGGCTCCAATTTTTTCTCGACTTCATCCAACCAGCCGGGATGCGTAAAATCGCCGGTGCCGGCAACAGTGATGCCTTTCAATTGCGCCCATTTGCTAAGATGTTCGAGATCAAGCTGCGGACTGGTGGCGCGCGAGAAATGCGAGTGGAGATGGAGATCGGCGACGAATTTCATTTTATGCACGTGATTTTGGTTATTTATTCGACCATTTGCTAACGCTTGCTAACACTTAACCTATTATAAAGATTTGCTTTACAATCCGGCGTCCCAATTGGTACGCTTTTGCTAACACTTTTGCTAACACTTTTACCGAAGGTAATAAACCACCTTTGGCGGGTTGCCATCGCGACGGAGAAAGCCTTTCTCGCTTGTCCACTGCTTTAAGAGACGAGAAATTTCTACTTTGGCGGATTGCGATTCCCCCAGACCTAAAAGCTCGCGACACTCTTGTGGTGTGATCGAGCCGTAATCGGAAACAAATGATTTCACCATTTCCGCGTAACGAATGGGATCGATGCCTTTAGTCTGCGTATATGCGGCTTTGCCTAATAAATCCGTTGTCAACCCTTTGGTCAACTGATATGAAGTTGCTTTGGTTCTGCCGCGTCGTTCTAAAACTCCCGTTCTTGGCTGCGCCAGTTGCTCCAAGACGGCCCGCGCTGAATCACGAGGCAATTGCAACAATTGTGACGCTGCGAAGGTGTCAATGAATGCATGCTCGCGCAAATACGAAAGCACGATTAAACCGTCGAGGTCGATTTCCAATCCCTCTTGCTTCCATCGCGCCACAAACGTCGCCATACGTTGATCGTAGCTGCCATCGAAAATTCTTAGAATGACTCTTGAACCATAGGTCTCGTATTGGGGCATTTGTTTTCCGTAAGACAACAAGGAAGTAAACATAAGGCGCCGCCCGATTCCAGCGCGCTCAACGAGCCGCAATTTTTCAAAAGCTTCGGCAAGCGTGCGGTTACGGCTGATCGGCTCATGGCGCAAGATGTTTTGTGGCGTAATATCTTCGATAAAACCGCCGGGACTTGAGACCACCAACTCCCGATTGGTGTGGCGCATCAGGACTTCGTGCGGCTCAGAATAATCGCGATGCGTCACCGCATTTAAGAAAGCTTCGCGCACGACCTCCAGAGGGAAAGCGGGAATTCTAAGTTTAAAAAATCCGATCGACAATTCCTGTTCGGGGTTGGAAGGGCCGGTGAATGTCTGCTCGATTCGTTCCAGAATATTTAACAACCCAAAGCGATAAGAGTCGTTGCGCGCAATCGCCATGTCTGAAACCTGATGCACATAATGCACCTGATGTTGCGGACAAAGGCTTGCCAGAATTTGTTCGCGCCCAAACAACAGCAATCCGGTGTGAGTCACTTTGCCGCTTCGAATAGCTCCGAGTCCGACCAGAAAGGCGTTATCATCCAATTTGAGCAATTCCGAATTCGGGTTGATTCGGCGCAGAATATTTCTCGCTCTGGCAATTTCAACCGTATCCAAATCAGAGGGCGCAACGCCTTCCGCCGGTTGGCCGCTCCAATCAAGCGCGCCGGTGCTGGTTTGCGTTTTTGTAAAGTGCGCCGGATTTAACGGCATACAATTTTTGCCGACGCGAATTTTGTACAATCCCTGCGTTGTTCCATACGGCGGCGATATTCCTTTCGGCACGCGAACGACCAGCAACCTGCCCGTTCCCTCTGGCACCGTCAACTCTTCGACTTCTACGTTTAAATTGGGGCTCGTCGCCGCGTAGATACCGCGTCGCCAGACATCAAGATCATAACCTTTTGCGCCATGAATGGCAGCCGCTCTGCCCCGTGTCTTATCGGCGACGCCGAATACGATGACGCCGCCGTCGCCATTCGCAAAGCAGATCGCGTATTCAGTTGCGACTTTCATATCATCTTTGGCGTTATACCACGGCTTGAAATCGAGCCACTGCGATTCGAGATCGTCCGCAGTCTGCGTCGCAAGTCGCTCGAGAAAAACAAGAAGTTCGGCATTCGTTGGGATACTCATGAGGTGTTAACCATTTTTAGTTGCGTCGCGCTGTTTAATGCCTTCCCTGCAGATGGGTTTGCCCTTTGCCATAGCTGCGCAGTTCGTCGTATTTCGCAACCTGCGCCGACGTCAGAAATTTCTTTATTTCTAAATGCGCATTAGTTTAATGATACCCAATCTAACATCGAGATCTTCGCAACGCAAGATTTATATTGGCATAGTCGATAATCAGCGCCTTTTCGGCTCAACGAGTAAGTTGCCCCGTTCAAGCCGTGCTTTGGCCAGCGCGATGGCTTCGTGCAATTTTTTCTGCAGTAATTTACGCGGCGGCAGCTCGGTTAAATAAGCCGCGACGCGAATGCCGCTTTTGCTTAATTGCAACAATTCGATTTGCTCCTCGGATTTGCCCGCGCAAAGAATCAAACCGACCGGCGATTCCTCGCCGGGCTGTTGCTCATATTTTTCAAGCCAGCGCCGATAAAGCTCCATCTGCCCTTTGTCCGCCGCCTGAAATTTGCCGAGCTTCAAATCAACCGCCACCAACCGACGCAAGCGACGATGATAAAACAGCAAATCAAGATGATGATCTTCATCGTCCACGGTAATGCGCTTTTGCCGCGCGACGAAGGTAAAGCCGACGCCGAGCTCGAGAATGAAATTTTCCAACTCTCGCAAGATCGCCGCTTCGAGATCTTTTTCGCTGTATGTGTCTTTCAAGCCGAGGAAGTCCAGAAAATACGGATCGCGAAAAACCAGATCGGGCGTGAGCTTGTCTTCCTCACGCAAGGCCGCGAGTTCCTGTTGCGCCAGCTTCGCGGGGTTCCTGGAAAGCGCCGTGCGCTCGAAAAGCATGCCCGAAATTTTCTTTTGCAGGGTTCGTGTATTCCAATTTTCCATTCGGCTCATTTCTGCGTAAAAATCACGTTGCAGCGGATCATCGAGGTAAATGATTTGCCGAAAATGCGTCCAACTCAATTTTGCACTCAGTGCGTGCAAAATCTCTGGATCCGGATAAACTTCTGCAAAACGTATTATATTTGCCAGATTACGCTCGCTAAAACCGAAACCAAACTCAAGAACTAATTGCGCCGACAGCGTCGGCAAAATCTTTTCTCCGTAATCCGCTCGCTTCTCTTTCCGAATCTCTTTCCGAATCCGTTGCCCGACTTTCCAAGACAACATGACAAGTGCGGAATTCACCGAGCGCGCCACGTCTTGGCGGACGCCGGCGATCATTTCCCGCAAGTCTTGCAGGAGGGCTTTGCTGGTTAAGGCGGGCTTCATTTTTAGTCTCAATGTTTCCCATGCTGTGCGGTGCTTTTCCCATATCCCCGCAACTCATCATATTTCGCAGTCTGCACCGGCGTCAAAATTTTCTTCATTTCCAAATGCGCGTTAAGATGAGTAACACGCAGCTCTCCCTGCAGCCTGGCAATTTCTCCAACCACGGCGCGGAGTTGCGCTTCGCTAATCTTTTGCGTGGCATACAAGCTGTCGAGCTGTTTTTCTTTTTCGACAATGCGCTTTCCCAGCGTGACGGCGCTGTTGTGCATCGCATCAAAAATCTGTTGTGTGCGGGTAAACTGTTCGTGCGAAAGCTTGAGCTCCATCGCCAGATCCAGCACATGGCGCGGACCGGGATAATGATTCAACTCGGCGGCTTTGGCGAAGCCCATGCCGTGGCCTTCGAGATACATCTTGATATCCTGCGGCGACAGCGCCTTGATCGCGCGCTGCTCCTGTCCGGCGTAAGAGGATGATGGAGTTTGGGAGAAGGCGACGGCAGGGAAAACAAAAAAGGCGGCAAAAAATTTGATGTGCCGATACATGAAACCTCGCATGAGTTTAATGATACCCAAGCTAACATCGCGATCTTCACAACGCAAGATTTATATTGGCATAGTCGATAATCAGTGCCATTTCGGTTCGGCGAGCAAGTTGCCGCGCTCGAGCTGCGCTTTGGCCAGCGCCATCGCTTCGTGCAGTTTCTTTCGCAACAACTCGCGCGGCGGCAGCTCGGTCAAATACGCCGCGACACGAATGCCGCTTTTGCTCAATTGCAACAGCTCGATTTGCTCGGCGGATTTGCTCGCGCAAAGAATCAAACCGACCGGAGATTCCTCGCCGGGCTGCTGCTCGTATTTTTCAAGCCAGCGCAGATAAAGCTCCATCTGCCCTTTGTCCACCGCCTGAAATTTGCCGAGCTTCAGATCAACCGCCACCAATCGGCGCAGCCGGCGATGATAAAACAGCAAATCGAGATAATGATCATCGTTATCAACCGTGATCCGCTTTTGCCGCGCCACAAAGGAGAAGCCGATGCCGAGCTCGAGAATGAAATTTTCCAACTCGCGCAGGATCGCCGCTTCGAGATCTTTTTCGCTGTACGTGTCTTTCAGGCCGAGGAAGTCAAGAAAATACGGATCGCGAAAAACGAGATCGGGCGTGAGCTTGTCTTTATCGCGCAAATCGGCCAATTCCTGTTTGGCCAACTCCGCCGGTTTCTTGGAAAGGGCCGTACGCTCGAAGAGCATGCCGGCGATTTTCTTTTGGAGCGTGCGTGTACTCCAATTTTCAATACGACACATCTCGGCGTAAAACTCTCTTTGAAGAGAGTCGTCAAGATAAATGATTGATCGAAAGTGTGTCCATCCCAATTGTCTACTCAGTGCGTAGACAATTTTCTCCTCAGCGAATACTTCTGAAAACTTGATCATGTGCCGTAGGTTTTTCACTGAAAATCCGCTGCCAAACTCTTCGACCAATTTTGCACTCACTGCATGCACAATCTGTTCGCCATACTCCGCTCGCTTCTCTTTCAAAATCTCCTTCCGAATGCGCTGGCCGACTTTCCAATACAATATGACGAGCGTCGAATTCACCGAGCGCGCTACGTCTTGCCGGGTGTTGGCGATCATCTCCCGCAAATCATGCAGGAGGGCTTTGCTGGTTAATGCTGGTTTCATTTTAACCCCTGTTTAGTTGTTGTTCAATACTTCATCGTCAACTTTGCCGCGGCCGCTTGATCGACGATCACCGTGGCGAGGCGGTGCATTTGCACGATCGTCGCCGGCCATTTCGCCGTGATCGGCCCTTCACACGTCGCCGCTATCGCGTCGGTTTTGCCTTCGCCGCTCGCCAGCAGCAACAATTCTTTGGCGTCCATAATCGTGCCGACGCCCATGGTGATGGCATATTTCGGCACTTCGTCCGGATCTTTGAAAAAGCGCGCGTTGGCTTCGCGCGTCGTGCCGGTGAGTGTTTTAATCCTCGTGCGCGAGCCGAGCGAGGAGCCGGGCTCGTTGAACGCAATGTGGCCGTTGGCGCCGATGCCGAGAATTTGCAAATCAATCCCGCCGGCCTTTGTAATTTGCTCTTCATACCATTCGCAAAATGCGTCGATGTCTTTCGCCATGCCCATCGGAATGTGGACGAAGCGACGATCGACATTGATGTGCTTGAACAGATTTTCCCACATGAAATAATGATAGCTCTGATCGTGCTCCGGCGGCAGCCCGACGTATTCATCCAGATTGAATGTGGTGATTTTTGAAAAATCCAATCCTTCGCGTTGATGCATGCGAATGAGTTCTTTGTACAGCTCCAGCGGTGTGCTGCCGGTCGCAAAGCCGAGCACGCAATTCGGTTTCTTGCGCACCAAATCCGCTACGATACGCGCGCCCTCTTTGCTCATTTCGCTGAAATTTTCCTTGATGTAGACGAGCATGATTTCTCCCTTTTCGTGTAACGTGAAACGTGTAACGTGCTTGTTATTGTGAGTTGAGTTTACGAATACAGAAAGTTTTTCCAATTTAGATCGTTACACGTTTCACGTTACACGATTATTTAAGATCGAACTTCCGTTCCATCATTGTCATCTCAAACACCTGCCGCAGCATTTTCTCTTGCGCCGCCGAAAGCGCCACTTTGCGCCGGGCCATCACGCGACGAGCCACTTCCAGCGCTTTGTCGAAGGCGTACGTTTCCATATTTTCGACGCCGCCCCAGGTGAATGACGGCACGAATTTGTCCGGATAGCCGGCACCGAAAACATTGCTCATCACGCCGACGACGGTGCCGGTGTTGAACATCGTGTTGATGCCGCATTTGGCATGATCGCCCATCGTCAAACCGACAAACTGCAAGCCGCTATCAATCATTTCGCCGTTCACATAAACTTTCACCGTGCTGTAATTGTTTTTCAAATCGCTGTTATTCGAATCCGCGCCGAGGTTGACCCATTGCCCCAAATAAGCGTGCCCGAGAAAGCCTTCGTGCTGTTTGTTGCTGTAACTGTGAATGATGGATTCCTCCACCTCGCCGCCGACTTTGCAGACTTCGCCGATGGAAGTGCCCTCATAAATTTTCGCGCCCATTTTAATCGTCGATTTCGCGCCGACAAAAACCGGCCCCTGCAACGACGCATTCGCCATGATGGTCGCGCCTTCGTCGATGTAAATCGGGCCGTCTTCGGCATCGAGCACCACACCCGGCTTGATTTTCGCGCCGGCGCCGAGGTAGATATTTTTCTCTTCCAGCAACGTCGCGCGAGGATAAATTTTCCCTGAGATTTGCCCGCCGCGATTGAGAAAGACGAAGTCGCTTCTTATCTGATCAATATTATGATAAACCAGATCCCAGGGATATCGAACGAAATTTCCATCAATCTCTTCAGCCGGCAAGCCGTCAAACTGCGAGGTTGGGATCACGCCGCCATCGAGTTGAGAAAGCATTGGCCCGCGCGCGCTGTTGATCCACGCTGCGGCAACTTCGCCCTTCTTTTTCCAAACCACGTCGTGGGTGACGGGGACGGGAAGTTTTTCGCCAAAAATGAACCGCCCGTTGATGAAGAGGCATGGCGCGGGCGGTATTTCATTAACCGCAACGCCCGCGGCCGTCTCTCGCAGGCTCTCGACAAGGTAGTCACGGCAGAAGAGATGGAAACGGCTGCCGGAAAAACGACGGCAGATTTTTTCCCGCAAAAGTAAAATGCCGCAACGAAGTTCATAAACCGGCCTTGTCAAGCTTAATGGGTAAAGCCAATTAAATTGCTCGTCCTCAAAAATGCAGATGTTGATTGGCATGATGATGTCCTTTTTAATAACGTTTGTGCTTCTGCGGGTTTTCACCGGTGACGCCCCACTCGATATCGTCCAACGCTTTTGGATCATCGATTCCACCGGCGAATCCCACCCATTTGAATTCCTTGAGAAAGAGCGGCAAATCCGGCTCGGTAGCCACACCGGGAAGCAGCACGGTGATCACCGGCAGTTTTCTCTTCACGAACTGGGTGATAGCGGCGTGCATTTCAACGTTTTCCCAGGGCCCAATTCCACTCGGACCGACAAAAATCGCCACCGCTTTAATGTTCGGCAGGATGCGCTCGATTTCCTGTTGCGACATCCTGCCGGGCGGCAAGTTCCACTCATCCAGCCAGGGCAAAATGCCGCGCTCCTTCAACTGTTCAGCGACTCGCTTCACGGCAGCTTTATCGGTGTTGTTGTAGGCAATGAAGACGTCAAAATCATCCGTGGCCATCTTGCCCTGCAAGACCGAAGTCGTTGTTTCCCGCTCACGTTCGGCGTCTGCGGCGCGGTCCATTTCAAGAACCGTCGCCAGAGGAGGCGCGGCCAGGCGCTCCTCGCGGCCAGCAAGCGAAATATGCGTCTCGCAAACCGGGCAGTTGATCCAATTAAAGCCGCGTTGAGCGCGCAAGCGGACCAGTTGTTCGGTTACAACAAGACCGCATCCGGAACAGAGGAAAATGCGCCGGCGGGCAATGCTTTCCGGCAGAGCGCGGCGCCGCAGATGGGCGTAGACAAATTCTTCGAATTGAAAGTGCGTCTCCTCACTCGCCGTCGCGTCATAAAACAGCGTGAGCTCGCCGCGTCCTTCTTCAAGCTCGCGAAGAAGCATCCCGCACGTTCCACCCACGATGGCGGTGTATTTCGCGGCGTTTTTCCACATTTCTTTCTTTCTAAATACGCCGCTGTGAGAGAGGCGCACGGCCAGGGTGGCGTAAACGTTGAGCAGCGGTCCCTCAAAGATGAAGATCACCGCTTTGCCCTCGGGGTCGGACAAATCCGGGTACTCGCGAGTGAACTGCGAGGGGAAAACCAGATATGGCCCGTCGTCGGCCGGCTCGCGCAGGGCGATTTCGTGGCGCAGAAGATCTTCGATCGTTGCGATCAAAAGCAGTTTCTCCTGTTCCTCTTTTTTGAGGCGCTCCTTCGCCGGCATGGAAAAACGTCCCGCGCGCGCCAGCTCTTCACTGATGCAACCCAGCCCGTCCGGTTCCTCCTTCGCGGCATTGACCAGGGCCGAAGCATAAGAATCGAGCAATTCCGGCTCCAGCAAAATGAAATTGCCGAAGCTGAGGCGCCGGATCAAGCCGCGCGCTTCCACGCATCCAATACTGGCATCGAACAATGTGCGAAGCTCGTCGGTTTCCGGTGAAACTTCGCCGGACTTCAGAAAGACGCGATAAAGATCGTCAGCCGTGGAAAGAAGCGACCCCGCATCTTTCTCTTCAATCAGAAAAGTTTTGAAACGTTGAAAAAGTTCCGGCGCGCTTACTCTCGGCAGCGCTTCCCAATTTATCGCGTCACGGATGGCGCCGGCCAGCCCCGCAATGTTCCGTCCCTCTTTGGCGCTCGTCTCGAAGTAAGCATCAAACTCAAAATCACGAATGAGCGCTTCGATGCGTTCGGGGCTGGCGCTGATTCCTCCACGATCGGTGCGCGCGGCAACGAGAAATTTCTTTATGGGTGGCGCCGTATCACCACGAAGGCGCCGGGCCTGGCGAAGGGCGCGATCCCAGTGGCGCACACCCGCAAAGGGATCGGTCTCGCTGCGTGCATCAAAAACCACCAGCGCCACGGCGACCTCGTTGAGATGCAATTGATGGACGAGACGATAGCCGGGTTGGCCCGCCAGATCCCAGAGAAAAGTTTCCCGCGTTTCCCCGCGCCCGTCTTTCAACTCAACGACCCGGCTTTCGAATTTCCAAACGTGACGGCCGTGGGTCGACTCCGTTGGCTTAAAAGGGCGGTTGGCCAGAACAAGCCCCAGGCCGGTTTTACCAACGCCGGTGTCGCCAAGCAAAACCACCTTGGCGTTAACATAGTGAACCGAGCGGGAGGGCGGAACCGAACCCAACAGCTCAACGAAGTCCAAATCCCAGATATCGATCGCTTCGTCTTTTTCGCTCAACATCGCCAATATCGGCGCTTTCGGATTGAAAGCCAAACTGGAGGACCAGTTAAAAGAAGCCTCCTTTTCCAGCACGGCCACCATCTCGTACATTTCACAATCCCAAATCCGAACCGTTCTGTCGTGCGATCTCGACGCCAACAGGCGGCCATCGTGGGAAAAAGAGACGGAAGTCACGAATTTGGTATGGCCTTCAAAGATGTTTTTCGGCCGTCCCGTGCGAGTGGCCCAGAGAATAACCGTATGGTCTTCCGACGCCGAGGCCAGCGTTCGGCCATCGGGTGACCAGGCGACACTGAAAACCGCGTCGGAATGTCCTTCGAGGGTCTGGCGCATTTGCTCCGTGCCCAAATCCCAGAGCCGGATGATACGATGCTCCGAACCGGAAGCGAGCGTTTTGCCGTCCGGTGACCAGGACAAACTACGAATGCGATCAGAGTGTCCTTCGAGAGTTCCGCGCAGTTGGCCGGTTTGTGCGTTCCACAACCGGATGATTTTATCATTAGAGCCTGAGGCGAGTGTGCGCCCGTCCGGCGACCAGGCCACGCTGTGAACTGGACCGGAATGCCGTTCCATGATTTGCAACAATTTCCCGGTCGCGACCTCCCAAATCCTAATGGTTTTATCGAACGATCCCGAAGCGAGGCATAATCCGTCCGGTGACCAGGCCACACAGATAATCGAATCCGAGTGTCCGTCGAAAAGTTGGCATAATTCTCCGGCCTCGATGTTCCAAAGCCGGATCTTTTTATCTTCCGCAGGAGAAGCGAGCGTACGTCCATCCGGCGACCATGCAATTCGGTAAATCCGGCCATGCTCGCGATCAACGTCAAGTCTGAAACGGTGTTTAAAGCCGCGCGGGATTTTGTCATGACTGAAGTCACTTTGCATAAGGATTCCTCCCGGGAGAGTATGGTTTAGACAATCGTGATTTTCAGGGAAAGTTTAAAAATTTCTGGAAATTTCATATGCAATTTCGCAAACGTTAATGAAATATATAAAAAATTGTTTTGGGAATCAATGCAAAGTTTGCTCTCGAAATATTGCCTACAAACAAATTTTTCCCGGAACCGTCGCGGCGCGCGCGCCGGTCACCGACGGCACATTGCCGGCATAGCCGCAAACCGTTTCATTCGCCAGCACGGCAAAGAGAATGGCTTCTTTCGCATCGCCGGGCAAACCGTAGTTGGTGGTTGTGGTGACTTTGGCCGGCGCGAAACGCTCTTGCAGCATGGTCATCAGCGTGCGGTTATGCATGCCGCCGCCGCTGACGATCAGCTCATCGATTTTGCCGAAACGTTTTTCGAGAAGCCTCGCGTCGCGCGCAATCGTTTCGGCGGTCAATGCCGTCGCGGTGGCAATCATATCAAGCGGCGAGAGCTGCAACTGCGTTGCACGTTGAATTAACGCGGCGCAATACGCCGCGCCAAACTCTTCGCGGCCGGTGGATTTGGGAATCGGTTTGGCAAAATACGGATGCTGCAACAACTCGTTCAACAAATCCGGCGACACTTTGCCGCGGTTCGCCAGGTCGCCGCCTTCGTCAAAAACTTTGTTAAAGAATTGCTGCGCCAGCGCATCCATCACCATGTTGCCGGGCCCGTTGTCAAAAGCAACGACGTCGCTGAGCGTGCCATTTTTCTTTAAAACCGTGAGATTCGAAATGCCGCCGATATTTAAAACGCCGCGCGTCGATTCGGTCGAGCGAAAAAACATAAAATCGAGAAACGGCACGAGCGGCGCACCCTGGCCGCCGAGCGCCATATCCGCAGCGCGAAAATCGGCAATCGTGATGATGCCGGTGCGTTTGGCAATCAGACTCGGCTCGCCAATTTGCAAAGTGCCGGAAGTTGGAATACCGGCAAGTGGCTCGGCAAACGGCAAATGGTGAATCGTCTGGCCGTGCGAGCCGATGAGATCAACGTCTTCCGGTTTGGCGCCGGCCTGCGCAATAATTTTTAATGCCGCTTGCGCAAAACATTCGCCCACCGCGATGTTGAGGCGGCAGATGAGATCAACCGTTCCCGCGCCAGGCAACGAGGCGGCGAGCAGTTGCTCACGCAGCTCGTGCGGATAGGGGAAGGTGGCAAACGCTTCGAGTTGCAA
>Ga0247727_10016213_pt1 | contig 12059 bp, 21 predicted proteins | sample WisWelCaveWW1625_FD_202498 | JGI IMG/M metagenome (GOLD analysis project Ga0247727, IMG submission 202498) | Biofilm microbial communities from Wishing Well Cave, Virginia, United States - WW16-25 | ecosystem: Environmental > Aquatic > Deep subsurface > Groundwater > Cave microbial mat | place...
CCTGGTATTGCACAAGCCTGGAAAGCTTGACCCGCAAGGGTGTCCCGGTTCAAATCCGGGCGGCGGCGTAGATACCTTTTTAAAACTGTGAAAACAGGTATCTTTCCGCTGCCCCTGTCGTCTAGCGCGCCTCTGCGCGGCGTGGTGGCCTTCTTGTCGTTGAGAAAGTGAGGCGTGTTCCACGCCTCGATTATGGTGGGGGAAGTGGCGCTTGTATTTATTCTTTTCTGTGGCGGAGAAGTGAGGTTGTTGGTTGTTGAGGCTCACGATTGTGATTATCAAGAAAAAGCATCTCCTCCTGGTGAGTACCCCTGGAGCGCATGTTCATCTTCTTTGCGAAGACGTTCATGCTCTGCTTCCTGTTATGACCCCATCGTGGCCCACCGGGTTGATTGCGCCACTCACCTTCCCTGCAGGAGGGCCTTGTACCGAGGTTCGCTGCGGATGCTGTCGAGATCCGAGTCCTTCCGCACTTGGTCATACCGCGCAAACCCGTTCTTAAATGCCACGGCTAGCCAGATACAACCATTCTCCTTGTCTCCAAGGATGGAATAGCAGCACGCGATATTATAGGCCGAATTGTATCCAAAAGACTCCCGCGGGAATGCGTAGACCACGGTCTTGTAATTGTTGATGGCCTCCTCGTATTTCCTTGCCTTGTAAGAGTTTTCCGCTTGAACCGCCAGCGATTGCGCATCCTTAAGAGTCTTCGGACCATTGGAAAGCGCGTTCGTCTTCATCTCAGCTTCCTTCGATGCGCGCTTGCGCCAATTACGAAGCGTGAACGACCCGCACGACTTCATTGACCTGGCCGATGGAGCTGCACAGCGATTCCTGTGTTGTGGTGCGATGATGGAATGCGAGCCGGTTGCCTTAGGCATGATGGGCGAGGACCAGCATCAGTGCGCGCATTGCGGGCGCTTCCTCCTCGTCGGCCAGCAGGATGAAGAAGAACTCAAGAGCCAACGCATTCTGCGAGTCCTGTCATGATGCTCGCCCGTCTCCAAGTGGCCGGCGAGCAAAGAGGTGAACGCATCTTGAAGTGCCTCAATCTATTGGTGAAGGCGAACTGGCTTGTTGACAACGCCAACAATCGTTGGAGGGAGCAGAACCCCTGCCTTTCCTGCAATGTTAGTTTCCAAGAGGGAGAGGTTTTCTTGAACGGGAGTCCTCCGAGCCGGCCTGGGTACATCGTCCGGCTTGATGACGCTGCCCGCGAACTCTGTAGCCAAGTGGCACGTCGCCTTCTCGTCTTCATTGAGCGCAACGCCGACATTCTTGACCTCAGTCAACTTGACGCAGAGATCGTGCGAGACCTCCGAGACGCAGCTCGGGCAGAGCGCTGTGTTCGGGAGTGCGTCGCGTTTTGCGAGTCCTGTCGTGCGCTCGCCCGTCCTCAAGTGGCGGGCGAGCAGCCCGTAAACAACGAGGTGATTTACCATGGAAGCCATTCCGGAAGCCTGTGTGACGCCAGCGGGCAGAAAAGCTGAACGCATGCTGCAGTTCGTTCGTGCCCTGGCGCAGGACAGCAGGAGGCCCCTGACTGAATTGTCGCAAGAACTGGGTATTCCTGTGTCAACGCTCTGGGAATACTTGCGTATCGTGCGGAAGCACTACGCGTTCACACTGGCTGCAAAGGACACTGTCGGCGCGGCAGAAGTGTTCCTGCTGCAAGCACAAGCAGCACCACCAGCTCACGACCAGTCAGAACAAACCATTGAGGTGAAACCATGAATGAAACACAACACAAGCAAGACATACGGTTGGCGCGAAGCTTCTTCGGACTCGAAAGCTGCCTCCGCCTAGAACACAACGCGACCGGCACGTGGATGATGCTCGGACGCAAGAACGGCACTGGCTGGACGTGGAACAAAGCGAAGTTGAATCCTGCTGAACTCGGCGACATCCTGTGTGTGCTCGCTGGCCGGACGAGCAAGGTGGGATTCTTTCACACGTTCACGAAGGACGGTGTGAAGAAAGAAACGCGCATCAACGTGAACAAGGCAGAAAGTGGCGACAGCGTTTTCTTCCGCATCGAAGAACACGCCAAACCACTCAACCCAGGAGAACAAGAAGTCCTACGCGCTCTCCTTCAGCGAGTACTCTTTGAGAGTTGTCAGGACGAGTGGAAGCCCGAGGTGGTGGCAGCATGAGAACATGCAACATATAGAAGCTCCGCTTGAGCTAAGCAACCCGAGGCAGATACTCGCACCTCCCTCTGCCTGGGGAGGGGTGCAAGAACTTACTTCGGGCTGCCTAGTAGGGCGTCGCCGGTGGAGGAGGAATTGGAATCAAGCCTGTGGTCCAGTTTTGTCCTGCTCCTCGGTCTCTTGAAGGAGGTCGAACGCTTTCTCCGAAGGGGCTCCATTCCCGTATGAGAAGTCACGTGTTCCTCTAGCTTTTGCAAACTCCTCAAAGCCAGGATAGGGAGGATTGCTTGTCGACCATTCCTCGTGCTTATACTGAACATGAAGCAGAGGGTCTGTAGGGCTTGCATGCCGATGGCGTATCAGGAGCGTGGTATTCCCAACGGGGTGCCCTGGATCTAAAAGCTCACGGCACAAAGTACCCACCAGATTCCCTGCTCGTGTCATTTCGAGTAGCAAGTCATGAATGAAGTCCACCAGCCATTGCGCCCATTGGGATTCGGCGAGTTCGTGCTCTTCAGTGGAGCCTTGCGTGTGACCTGTCCCATGCGTTTTAGGGGAAGTTAAATTGAGCTGGTAGTGCCTGACTATATGGTAGAGGTGCCAAGCTACGCTGTGGAAATTCTCTAGTGCGGTTTGAAGCTTGGGGAAAGAGTCAGGTATGCGATTGCAATTATACCAGAAAAAGAACCTGAAGAGGCGGCCAATGAGCTGCCTGCCGCTCATTTCCAGATTTCCATCAAAAAAGAGCTCGGCCGTCCACCACTGCCAGTGCTTCGTGTCCAATAATTCTGCCCATTCCAGCAGGAGTCGAGCACATGAGGCACGAGCGAGGATACTGGATTCCTGATCATTCTGAGATAAGGACGGAAGTGATTGCATGAGTCTCTCAATCGAGAGAATCTTCACAACGTCATGAACGAGTGCAGTTGGCGCGAGTAATTGTCTGCCGGATCGCACAAGGACGTTGAGGCTCCCACTGCCAAACCGAAGTGCGGCGCTATCTCGCTTTCTGTGCGGAATCTTCTCAACACGAAATATCGCCTCAGCGAATGGTTCACGTCGACTCTTCGTGAGAACAGTGCCGTTTACTTTCATTAGCGGCCGACTTCCCGGTACGTATTGGTAGTTCCACAGCTTGTCCCGTAATACGACCACGTTTCTGCACTCAGGTAGCAGCTGTGGCGCATTTGGCCGAAGCTCAATGAGTCTTTGCACTGCGAGCTGAGCAAGTGAGAAAGGAATCGCGCGGAAGCCGCGTTCCACTAGTGTTGATGCAGCATATCCGTAAAGCAATGCGAGGCCCGATATGAGATACATATCAGAAAGCATGCCCGGCTCCTGGTGAAGAATGACCTCTTGAGTGGTTTGATTGTGATCAAACAACGCAACGATTTCCCAATCAGTCGGGTTGCGGGGGGAAGTGAGGAGGGGATGAGGGATTGTTAGTTGTTGAAGAATCGGACCTCTGCTCTCGCCAGTTGCTGAGCCAGTCATCGTAGTCTACCAATTCTACCTCTGGCAGCAGTCGGGCACGTAGTTGAATGACAAGCTGATCAATGCTCTTGGGTGGCCCATATACGTTAAGCGTGATAGGCGCCTCCTTCGCGGCGCGACCCCAATTCGGGTCAAGATCATAGTCAAAGTACAAAGTCATGTCGCCGTAGTGTCTGACCGCTTTCGCCATCGGTCCGTTGGAATCAACAATCTCGTGTTCGTCGAGCTTCAATACGCGGTGACCGAAGCGGCAAAAGAAATCATTCAGGAGTCGAACAGCGTTTTCGTCGGAGGTACTTCCACGAGGCTCCAGCGCGTAGCGGCGGGAGTCATAATCTTCAACATCGGCTGGTAAGCCCATAGGTAACGGCTTACACGCCAGTCCTTTAAGTCATTTGCGCTGAGCCCAGCCCCAAGGAAACTTTCACCGGGTTTCACCGGCTCGAAGGGCACCCTTGGCCGATTCGATCACGATGTGCGACGTATACTCCGGCAGACAGCAGAGCGAACTGCGCGCAACGGTGGCGAAGGAGGAGTGCGATGCCTGGCGATGAGCGTTTGCGCAATGAGGCTGAGCGTGAGCGTCGGCTTCTTGAGAACCGTTCAGAGGTTGAGTTTAACCAGGAGGCGGATGGGAGTTTTGTTCCGCTCTTGAAGGAGCTGTTGAGTTTTGAGGAGGCGGGTGGGGCGGTCATTAAGAAAAAGGCGGGGCGCGGTCAGGAACTCTTTAGGGGTTGCGGGCACCACAAGCATGACCGTCGTGAAGAAGCGTTGCTCGCAATTCGGACTGGATTGAGAGCGGGCTACTGCCAGATATGTCAGAAGGAATTTGATGGGAAGTGCTTGGGTCGGGAGTGCTCAGAGTGCGGTATCTTGCATTCGTCGTGTTCGCGATGCGGGGCAACAGCATGCAAGTCGTGTCTTCGGCTCCATGTCATTGAGCGGGAGGACGACTTTATTTGTCGTCCTGCGTGCACGCGCTGTGGTGGTCCGGTGGACACGAGGACGGAGTTGCGGGAAGCGCGGTATTCTCCACCAGCCCTCCCAATGCCGGAACCGCGTGTTCTTCCGTCGTGGTCGTCCCTTTCGCTGCCGAGGCCGATGCCGCTCAAGGTGGAACAGCTCGAGGCAGTTTTGAAGGCAGAACGCACCACCATCGACCCCGACGCCATCAAGAACAACCTGGTCTTCTTCGACACCGTGTATGACCTGCTCAGCCCGGAAGAAAAATCGGCACTCCTCATGACCTTTGTGCAGCGCGTCACGTACACACCAGAGCGCGTCCAACTCTTCCTCTTCAATGAACCTCTCGACGAGAACACGAGGAGGGAAGCGGCCCGGATGGTAACCAGTGGCAGTACAGATTTTCTTTTGCGTAAGGTATGGCTCCCCGCGTCTCACGCTCAACAAAACGGCAACGGTCACAAGCCGTCAGAAACTGCCGGCATCTGCCACGAAGTGCCCGTAGCTGTCACCCGCCTCGCCCACAACCGCCATGTCCTATCGCACCGAGCTGACGCACCAGACAATCAAAGCGTCAGACTAAAGCCAAAGCCAACGGTCAGCATGGTCGAGATCGCCCGCGAACTCGACCGGATGCTGAAATCCGGCGAGGCCTCCAGCCAAGCAGACTTGGCACTTCAATTGCACCTGACACGCCCGCGCGTCACGCAATTCCTCAACCTACTCCGACTGGCGAAGCCGATTCAGCACTACCTCATCAGAACCAAGGATGCAGACGGAATGATTCGTGAGCGGCAGCTCCGACCGCTAACGCAAGTTAACAGGGTCAAGCAACTGAAGCAATTCAGGACGCTACCCGTTCTATCCTTCTCTCCTATTTAGCTGAAGCTTTGCGTCGGCTAGGCTGCCTGGAGGAGATGGGAGATTCGCTCGATAGGAGGGGAGCATACTGCAACGTTGCTGAGGCATACGACCTGGCGATTGAATCAGGTCACCCTTTTGCAATCGCCCTCTCACTATGTGTCTTCGGAAAGGTCACATTAGATCTATCTTCGCCCGAAGAGCGTGCTCCAGCACACGCTGACGCAGTGCCTAATTTCTGGAGGACCGCCACCAGATATTTGAGGACAGCCATAGAAATCAGTCAGGAGGGATGCTATCATCTACTCGCCGGGCAGATCAAACTCACACTGGCTCATGAACTTTGGCCAATTTGCGATGGCGAAGCGCTTTCTCTGTGGCAAATGGCATCGGAGGATGTGAGCCGTGTTACACCGCAGTATCGTCCTTTGCTAACCGTCTATCATGGGACTGAAGAGATTTGCAGCCTGACGCGGGTTTCCAAGATTCCTACGCTCCGCATCGAGAACCAAATAGAGCGGATTTCTGCGTTGGAAGGATTCTGCCGAGAAAACCATCGACTTATCCGGGATTCCCACTGGGCTAGCCGCGCCTTTGCTCGGCTTGCGGAACTCCGCGTTGAACTCGATAAAGATTCCGAGCTTAAGGAAGCTCTCATTGACTACGCTCTCGCCAGGGACTTGGCAGGAGGCGACGGGGATCGGTGGGCTCGATCCTGGGGAAGCAATCCATATTCGATTCACGCACTGCTGTCTCAGCACTTTGGCCGAGCTGCTTCCCTTACAACACAATGCGCCCTAATTCGTCGCAATAGTTCTAGATATTCCAACATTTCTCGTTCCTACTTGTTTGCGTAAATGGGCTGGACAGTTCACATCAGTCCGACCAGGAATTCAGGCTAGATATTTAGGAACATACAAAGTCTAATGTAGTAGTGCAGTTTCCTGTTGCGAAATATGCCGCGTTCTGACCGAAAGCGCCCTGGCCAGTCTGGAGCGGATTTCTTCGCCAGCGCACTAGACGAAGAAAGAAAGTCAGGACGTCCCTTGAGCGAGGTCTTGCGTGAACTTGTTCAGTTACATGGGGACATAGGACGCCACGCTCGGCAGATATCATCGACCACCTTGCGGGACAAAGAGGTCCTGAAGCGTGCACGTCAGTATAGTCGCTCTTCCAACCGCGCAGACCGCACAGTTTTTAAGCGCATGTCCCAGATTTGTCGAAAGCCCAGAGTTCAGTCGGCAGCGTTGCCTGTCATAGAGGATTTTCTTGTACGCCTAGAACAATTCTCTGAGGACCCTACGGTTCACGGTCGTTCCTACCGGGACGCCTTGGAGCGTGATATGGAGAGTCTCGATCCGGTTATGATGTACAGTACCTTGTACCCTGAACTCCATAAGCTTCGGGCTTTGGACGCCAAGCTCCGTAGTGACTTAAGGACTCGTCTTCTAAGAAACATTAGCGTCGAAGATATGATTTCGCGCACTGAGGAAGATGCACATCGGCAAGGACTTCCCAAGCGTTACTGGTGGTACCACCCTATCTGCAAGGAAGTTCTAACCGTTAAGGATCTGGCCGAACACTTCAAGCGCGATGAGGTTGAGTTAGCGCAGCAACTTAAGGCGTATCTTACTTCGAATGCCGAAGCTTGATTGCCTTTATCATGTTTGTGATCGGGTGCAGGTTGAGATCGCTCGGAGGTACGTCAATGGCGAGCTTCGAAGCCCAGAATCCATCAGTTGCCCAATGTATTGGGCTCGTGAATTGTCTGCCAACCTCCGGAAACTAAACCTGCAACTAAGCGCAGCCGACCTGAAACTACTTCACCTCTCTTGCCCCGAGTATTACATCCGGGGAATCTTAACAGGCGACCCCGATTTTCAAAAGAAAGCGCATATCGGAATAGCTGGACTTCTAAGAGTGGCTCAGCAGCGAGGGGCTATTGATGAGAAGAGCAGAATAAGATTGACGGCCCATTATCTCTCGCGCATCGGGAAACCTGCAATCATCCAGGCTCTCATGCTGGATGCTGAACCCTCTCCAAACTCGAGAGTTTACCCAGGTCCGGAGGAATTCTGGACGCACTGCGTGATCCGCGATTACCTTGCGTTCTTGCTGTGATCCGGAATTCGTCTGCTCACCAATTGCGAAAAGCGAAAAGCTTAAAATCTCCAAGTGTCACTCTACCAAACTAGCAATCGATTTGGTTAGTGTCCTCAGAAGTCACAACTCAGAGCATGAAATCTCTACCCATGGCGCCGACCCGTAGGAGTACTTTAGCCACTCAATACCGCAACGTAGCGAAAGAAACAGGTACGCAGCTTTATCTCCGACTCGCCGAAATCATCGAGAATACTCCTACTGTAAATAGTCGCGACATTTCTTCAGTGGAGTGTTTTCTAATCGCAATGAATCAGTTCTCGATAGATGTATCTGTCCACGGACGCTCTTACCGAACCAACATCGAAAAGTTACTGCGCACCATGGAGGATAACCAGCCCTTGCAACGGACATTAGCCCCAGAGCTCAACATCTTGAAGACGCTGGACGAACGATTGAAGGGAGTTATTCGGGAGCTTGTCTCACATTACAATACCTTGGAGAGTTTCGCGGCTGCGACCGAAGGAATGGCGCATAAGATGCGTCTGGCAAAGGAATACTGGTGGTATCACCCTTTCTGCAGTCACACTATCACGAATGATGATTTGGCGGCAGCTTTCGGCGCAAGCCACATTCAGGTTCAGAATACAATCCAGCCCTACCTGAACCAACGTGTACGAACATAGCCACAATGCTGTTCTTGCCCTCACAAACACCTTTCCCGCAGAATGGCGCAAGAAGAGTCGTTGGTTGTAATTCTACGTTTTAGGGGAAGCATTACCGTCCATGGTGGACGTCGCAGAGTTGAGGTGTTACGGCACCAGACGCTTAAGATCCTGTAGCGCTTCGCGGATCTTCGAGTCTACGGTTGCCTCGGAGACGGCCAACGATGCCAAAAACCCCAACGAGACGGAAATGATGACGTAGGTCGGTCCAGCTCCGACAAGATCAAGCGAGAAGGAAGCGCCCATCTTTGATCCGGTTGCATGGGTGCCAGAAGCATCCCACGAAATTGCCGATGCAGCTTGGGGGTATTTTGCGCGAATGTAATCCGCAATGGCTGCCCGGACCACTCTCGGTGCGCTTTGAAACCTGTCGTGTAGTGATATCGCCAAGGCTACCCCACCTTGAGGTACCGCTTGCAGGTCGGACAGAACAGCAGCATCGCGTTCACGACGCTCAGGACTTTGTCGCACCAAGGACAATGCTTCTCCAGGCTGGCTGCCTTTATCACGCCGACGACGAATCCGACGGCGCAGGCTCCGAGGCAGATCGCACCCAGGATCTCGCCAAGCGCGTTCCGCTTTCTTTTTGCCATCTGACACCTCCTGCAACTATACGCCAGACGGCCATTTCTCGATTCGGAATTAGGAAGTGGTCCGAAGATAGCCTCGACGAATCATCGAGGCAACCCACTCGTCTGCGTTGCGAACTGGGATGAGCCGGAATTCTGAAATATCATCGCCAAAGGGAATGTTCGGCATTCCCGACGTCATCCAATTGTAAACTGACCTTTCAGTAACTTCATAGCGAGCGGCAAATTCGCGAGGCGTCATGCAGGCGAACTTTCGACCTCGTTGATCGTAGAGAAAGTTCACCCTTGCCCTCCATCTCGGTCGATTAGCCCCGAATGATTATCAGTATAGAAACGAATCGGGCAGAAGGAGAGTCTTTCTCCAAGTCTCTGTCCGACGTCCTCGGAGGATGTTTGACGCAAGTCAAAGGTAGAACAGCATTGCCCGTATTGTCTACGCTTTTTCCACGACGAATCCGCGGTGTTTGATTGGCAGGAGGCGTACTTGTTGTCCTTCACGCAGCTTGAGATCTTGCGCGAGGTCAGGTGGGACGCGCACGACGAGGCCGCCGCCTGATGTGGTCAGGCGTCTCTTGAAGCCGAATTCGTGCCGGCGGATCTCGGCAGTGCGTTCTTCCATCGTATCGACGATGTCTTCGGTGAAGAAGAATTCGCCACAACGTGGGCACTGGTAGCCGGGCACGTCGAAGAGCGGCGTGCCTTCGACGTATTCGTATTTGTCCAATCGCGTCTTCTTCATGACCTCGTTGCATTTCAGGCATGTGATTTTCATGCTTTTCTCCGCAAGGGGTAGCAGGTGATGACCCGCTTGCTGTTCGTTCTTGGTGTCCATATCACGACGAGTTTTCGTGTCTTCTCGATCAGGATGGAACCATACCGGCATTCGCCTTCGACATCGACCTGCAACGTCGGCTCAATGGCCAAGGCCGCATAGACCTCATCTTCCGACACGTCGTGCTTGCTCATGGCCTCACGTGCGTGAGGCGAGATCTCGACCTCCACTACGAAAGTAGTGTGAATGGAATATATAAACCTTTCGGGAGGGCTCTTCGTGATTCGTGAGTGTCCAGGAGATCTGCGATCGCTTCGGGCCTGTCGAGCTCTTGCACGATGTCGTCGTACGCGTCGATGAGCGTGAAGTCATTCAGGTTGGTGTCCTTGCGGACGGCCTGCACGATCGTGCGGCCCTGGGTCTCGCTGAGCGCGCCCTTCCTGATGTCTTTCTGCAGGTCGGGACTCAGGTCGAGCAGGCTGAGCTTGTAGTTGATGGCGGCCACCGAGAGCCCGAGCTTCACGCCGACCTGGGCTTGGCTGTACCCGCACTTCTGCATCAGGGCCTTGATGGCCTTGGCCTCGTCGATGGGCGTGAGGTCCTCGCGCTGGAGGTTCTCCGTGATGCTGAGTTCGAGAATGGCCTTGTCGTCGAGGTTCGGCTTGACGACGCAGGGCACGGTCTCGAGCTTCGCCAGCTTGGCGGCGCGGTAGCGGCGTTCCCCGCACACGATGAGGAAGTGGCCGTTGCGCTGCGTGACGACGAGCGGTTGCAGGATGCCTTCGCTCTTGATGCTCTCGGCGAGGCGCTCCAGATTCGTCTTGCCTTCCTCGTCGTCGCCCTGGTCCCAGACCTGTCGGGGCTGGTTGGGGTTCGAGTGCAGCTTCGTGAGCGGGATGACTTGGAAGCCGTTCCCGTTGGTGGAAGCCGCTGGCGACGGAGTCGGTGAGGAGTTCCACCCACATCAATCCCGCGACTCGCGGTTCGTTGAGTACTGCACCCAAATAGCACAACAGGCCGGCTTGGAAGACTCAACTGAACAAGTCCGTGCATGGAAACGGTGGCACCAAGGCTCGGAAAGGCGGCCAATTGCAACGCTCGGTATTGACTGGGAAGACCTTGCCGTGAAGGCCGCGGAGCTACGCACCCGATTTCCCAGCGCCATCGCGCTGCACGACGTGGAGACGTCGTACTTTGAACCATTTATGCCTGCTTTCATCAGGTTCGACGACGGACTCATTTTGATCAGCAAGGCTACAACAACATCATTCCAAGAAACCCAAGGAAACGACCACTACCAAGCATTATCTCGCTCCGTGAGAGCATCCCTCGACTTTGAGGAGTGGCTTGCAGTCCTCCAAATGGTGGACTTCCCGGAAGTCAAGTGCTCGCCCAAACTGTTGGGCGCTCACTGCAAGGCGGCAAGCACTTGCAACGCTCGCTACCCGTGGAACACATATCCTCCCATCCCCTGCGCGTTCGGCTCAGTACTCGGGCTACTGGATGGATCTCACGAACCCTTTCGGACTTGGGAAAGGAATCTCGAAAAGTCAGACACCAAGGACTCCCCGAACATGCGGGGGTAATTGCTGCAAGAGCTCGCAAACCTGGACATCCAGCGTAGGCTGAAGCTTTCCCCCACCCTCTTCAAGCCTGAACAACGGAGGCGTACCCACAGGGAAACCATACAACTTCACGAACTCGACCCTTCTGCCAGAAAACTCCGGGGGCCGAAGAAGACCGTACTCAACAATTCGGTCGTCTCCGCAAAGGTAGGTCTCCGTCGCTGTCCACAGTATTGGCTTTTCCACGCGCCCCTTGTGGAGCCTCAGGTTTATAAGGCTTATGATAGTTGGACTTACTCTTGACCCGAACGACCAGATTCCTAGAATGCTCTCCATCTCTGCGGCAGTAGGGCGAGCAACACCAGGGGAGAATCAACAGGTGCCGCTGGAAGTCCGACCGGGAGCAGTCGTGCCCATTCCCTGCAGGTCGTGCGGCAAGTTCTTACCGCTCACCATATGTCAAGGCAGCCACAAGCTCAAATGCCTCCTGTGCTTCGTGGTCACGACCGCGCTCGTTGATACGCAAGCAGGAACCACGCTGATTCGCACGCAAGCAGTACTTCCTTCCGTTGGAGTACTGTTCGGCGTTCGGCAAAAGGCTTATAAACCTCTCGCGTTATGAAGATCCCTATGAAGACGACGTGGTGGACGGCAGGCGTGGTTGCAGTCGCGCTTATCGCTGTCCTTCTGGTTCCCGCGTGCGGAAAGGGACACGGTGGCGGTCCTGCCGAAAACCCGCGCTTGACCCCTGAAGGCACGCTGAAATCGGTCGTCTCGGCACTCGACGCAGGAAACGTGACCGACTCTCTTAACCACTGGGTATGGGGAGCGAACCGAAA
>Ga0247727_10016214_pt1 | contig 12059 bp, 10 predicted proteins | sample WisWelCaveWW1625_FD_202498 | JGI IMG/M metagenome (GOLD analysis project Ga0247727, IMG submission 202498) | Biofilm microbial communities from Wishing Well Cave, Virginia, United States - WW16-25 | ecosystem: Environmental > Aquatic > Deep subsurface > Groundwater > Cave microbial mat | place...
AGATTGCACGGGATGTCCGCCAGATATGGGAGTTTGCGGTCATCGAGTTTGGCGCGGAACTCATGACTTCGGCCATAGAGCGCATCACAACTGATACGCGAAAAGGGTAAACCGTTGCGCTGGGCGCGATCAATCTGTTGTAAGCCGATTTCGAGTTTGGTTTGAAACTTACGCTCCTCGGGAATATGTAGTCGCCGATGGAGTTTTTGATGCGCTTCATCAAACCAAATTTCTGGTAGAAACAATTCGGCATCAACCATGGTCCAGATATCGGCGGCATAATAACCGAGCGCCACACCAACCCTGGCCTGCGGCAGGGCAGGCTTGGCCCATGGCCAGTTTGCCGACATTGCCAATGTATTGATGGGCCGCGCCTGCGCTTTTATTGCCGGACCGGACATCACCGCTTTCATCCAACGTTAACATGCCGCCGTGCAAGCGTTGGTCGTGGCGGATTTCGGATTGAAGTTGATCATAAACTTCAAGCGCTGGCCACGGCGAATCGGACATATAATTTTGAAGATTCTGCCCATCGGAATCTGGCGATTCAACCTTGCGCATGATGTTCACGTAATTTCGATTGTTCGGCAGGAGCATCAGACCTTTTAAATAAATGAGCGCATACGCGCTCGTGTCATGGCGCAACGTTGTAAAACACGGATGATAACGCTGCCAAATGCCGTGAAGCTGATTGCCAAGATCTTTCACCGCTTCAACGGGCAAGCCCCAACGTTCAGCGCTGAATATAGATAAATTCGTTGATTGTGTTTCTATGTTTAGAGCATGTTCTTGTTTCATGCTCTTAATATACAAAAATAAAAACGTAAATTCAAGATGGACGTTTGTCCTCATTGTACGCATGTCCTCTAGTTTCATGAATTTAACTTAACATTGTCAAGATAGACATAACCTCTAATTTCCACAAAACCTACAATAACCAGAAATCCGAAAACCGATTTCGTGATATTATAGAACACGTATTAAAGCCATTCTTTAAAATTACAAAACTTCCCGTTATTAACCGAATCGGGCTTCGTTACATAGATGAATGCCCATTTCTCAAAAATACTACAGAATCTTTTCTACTCCACTTCAATTCTTGCTTTTCAACAAAACGGTTTCCTATTGAAGAATCAACTGAACATCAATACAAGGCAGTGGTAAAACGTGGCGATCATTTTATTCGCTATGTAGAATCCTTACACTCCCAATCCAATCCACCTGTACTTATTTTGGATTTCGACGGCTATGCACTAAATATTCCGGCCGTTCAATATATGAAAACTACAGATAATCTTCATGACTTAATATTAAAAGAATATGAATTGACAATCAAAGAACCAGTCTATAACTATATGCGCACGGAGTAATATCATGATAACGAATATTGACAATCAATCATCGTCTACGGTTGCTACCGGTGAATACGCTCCGGAGCCGTTTGTTCGGCGGATTATCAACCTTGGTCGATATGAGATAGAAATTAGGCTTACTAGATCAGGTGAATTTATAGATATTTTATCAATTAAAGCGCAAAAAAATTTTGCTGAATCTGTAAGAAGCACCATGAATCCGACAATTCATGATGTGGAAAAGTATTATCGTGAGGATTAGTCCTAAATGTTCTATCTTGATAGCTCACAAACAGAAAACACCCTTTCGGTAGTTCTATCTCCATGTTGTTCTATTTCTGATAAAGTGCTCTCGATCACGCCTTTTTTGCCTTTATCTGCCGCTCTATTTAAAAACCCTTACCTCGCGGATGACCCTAAACGGATTAATACAAAAATTCCAGCCATTAAATCTCTTCCACCAGAAGTATGGGAAAATATGGATGCATCAGAAAAGGCGGAAAGGTTATCAAAAGAAGATGGCTATGTATTTGTTGATTTCTTTGTTTATCATGCATATCATCTTTTCCCGGAATATACCATTAATCGAAAAGATGGCAATATTAAATCTAAGTTTTACATAATTGATTTTCGTAAATCTGTTCGTATACAATGCGATAAAATTTTGACTCCTAAATACTTACCAGGTTCTGCAAAGGTTCTGCAATTAACTATTGAAACACGTGATTTACTACGAAAAAAAATTGGTTCATTTTATCAAAGAATTCCTCAAGACGATGCGGATATCTTAATTACTTAAAACCATCTTCAAATTTTTAATACAGTTGTTGTTATTCATAAAACAATTTCAACTTGACTTCCTGTTTTCGCCATTATATATCAGCGCCTATCATCTGCGAAGCAATGATAGGACACATCGAAAATTTAAAAAATGGCTAATTGGAACGTTCTTCCTAAAATCCCAGTTGTTTCGGCCGCTGACCTTAAACTCTTTTCTACGGCAAGTAAAACCACTCATCGAACTATCATCATCTCAATGGATGCCTAAATTCTCTCCAGGATTCTCTCCTTAAGCTATGACATTGCAGAAATCTGAACGCCGTGCCGAAATACCAGCACAACAAACTGTAATAATTGCAATCGTATAGCGGCAACACATTCAGCTAAATTTATAATAAAAAGCCACTTGGGCGAATCTCCCAATGGCTTTTTTATTTTGGCACGGCTTTAGTATAGAACATCGGCAAGCAAAAATAAGGACAAAATAAATTCACGGAGGACTATATGGCTCATCTCGGTCGCAACTGTCACCAAGCCGTCGAAGCGCCCGGCCAATGCTGTTCAGCGTATTCCGCTCGCCAAGCCCGCTTTTATCGCCTGCAAATTGGGTTGGCCTCGGTGATTGGTGTGCTGACGCTGGCGTGGGTGCTTTCCGCCTCCCCCCGGCAGGAAGTGTTGCTCAAGTCGGTTCATGCGCAAACGCTGACGGTGTTCGACGAACTCGTGGCCGGCGAGGTTTGCGAAATGAGCAACGGCAAAAGCGCGGGCAAGACCTGCTGCTATGGGAAAATTTTTAAAGCAGGTTGCGGCGCTGACCGCAAGCTCAACAGCGCCAAGGACGTGATTACTTGCTTGATTCGCAAAGGCACCACCAAGCTGCAAGCGGCGCTGTCGTAAATATTTTCATATACATCGTGAAGCCGGGCCGGCCCTTTATGTCAGTTAAATGGTTTTGTCACGCCGGCTCGGCTTCACTTAATTTTTAATCTGATATTAAAACGAGGCAGATAAATGATGTTGCGCAAAATCCTTTTCGCGGTTTCGTTCATCACGCTGTTCATGCCGGCGCGTTTCGTTGCCGCCCAAATTGCTGAAAGTGCTTTGGCTCTCAAAGCCGAGCCCAAAAGAAATTCCATGCCATTGACGAGCGCCAGATTATTGCCCTTGCTGCCGCTCGATCAGATCAGCCCCGTCGCCGGTTCGCATGTGGACTTCAGTTGGTCTGCAATTGCATCCGCCGATCGGTATCGGCTGGAAGTGGAAGAGGCGAATGGCAAAACGATTTTATCGCAGTTGTTGTCCCGCAGCGTTGACCATCATCGCGTGCCGTCCGCGCAGTTGGACGCCCGCGAGAATCTGCGCTGGCGCGTGGTGGCGCTCGATCCCGCCGGAAAGCAGATTGCGGAAACACCCTGGCGAACTCTGCGGCCGCTCTCTTCCGTATGCGAGATTTTGTAAAGGAAAAAGGATGCGGCAGATCTTGTGAAAAGAAAACTTCTATTCGCATCATTGGAATGCCTTTCTGTAATAGTTAGCACGGCTATCGGATATGGGCACGAAGCTGCCAATGTGTTGTCTCGCCCTATTGTGTTGATCATCAAACTCGGAATCTCGGAAGACGGCACCATCACCGCTGAATGGAAAGAAGCAATTCGCGACCGGCATTCTGCGGAAATGTTATCCCATATTGCGGCACGCCCAAGTCGATTTTCGGAAGATGAATCGCTTTGGGCTGAGTTAATCAAGGGCAAAGCTACAACATGGCCGGCTCTAATCGACTCGTTGTGCATACCTTTTGAAGCGATCGCGCCTCCGGACACAATCGTAATTCTGCTTGGCAGCCTGGGAGGCGCTGATGCTTTTACACATTCGTACGCAACGATTTGCTTTGATCTGAATCAGCTTCAAAACCAGTATGGCACGGCCTCGGCGAGTGTTAACAGTAACCGGATAGACAGATTTTTTGCCCACGAATTTACGCATTTATTACATAAAGCCTGGCGGCGAGAAAAGGGTCTCGAGTTTAAATCACCATTCGACTATGCGCTCTGGGAATGCCTGACCGAAGGACTTGGAAATTATCGTTCGCTCACGGACAAATGGTTGTTACAAAGTGGTAAGTTGACAACGTACGCGCAGGCCGTGTTGGAACGGTTGCAAGCAATGTTTGTCGAACGCATTTTAGCCCTGCAACATGCCTCCGAAAAAGAAGCGGCGGCGCTGCTGGAAGGTTTATCAAGCGGAGCCTTTGAGCGAAAATGGGGAGCCTTGACGGTCGCGCTCTGGCTCGCGCAAGAAGCCAAAGGCGATGATCGCCATTTACGAAAATGGGTTGAGGCCGGCCCTTCGGGCGTATAGATATTGGCCGGCAAATATCTGCCGGAAAATCTAAAAAGCAAAATAGCAAAAATGGGAGCAGCTCGATAAACTCGTGGCGTCGAGCTTGACAATGTTAAGTTAAAAACTGTCATTTCAAGTCCCATGCTCGGGACAAGAAATCTGCTCCCAAAAGATTCCCCGCGGGCGTAGCCTCCCTTCGATCGAATGACAAGGCATTCGACGCTGCGGTGCTTATTTCTCCAAGTTCACGACGACTTCTCGCCGTTCGTATTCACCCGGCTCGCCGGTGAATTGCAGGCGAATCACCTCGGCTCTTTGCGCCGGCAATAACTCGCCGCCGGTTACTGAACCCATCTCGTTGGGCGAATGCAAAATCACGTCATACGTGCGGCCGCCCACGCCTTCGCAAACAAAGACGAAACGGTTCTCTTCGAGTTTTTCGGAGAGTACGCGCAATTGTTGCGTGCGTTGGCCGATTTGCGGCGGCTCATGCGGCAATTCAAGCCACGTTCCTTCAAAAACAGAGAACTGGGTTTTGGCATTTTTTTCAGTTTTCAAAGACAGACGGGTCCCGACTTTTCTTTCAATATTTTCTGAAAAGGAAGGTCGGGGTGCTGCGTCGACGCCCGCTTCCAATTGCGGCGCAAATTCAATCGTACAAGTTGGTCCTTCCGCGCGCTCTACCATCAACGTGATCCCACCGAGATTGCGTTCGTAATGCAAATCAAAAATACTTTTGCCCACACGAATATTTTTTATCCGGACTTCGTTCCAATCAGGTGGAAAACTTGGGGCAAAACGCAGAACCGGCGAACCAGCCAAAGAGCCAACTGGCGAACGCGGTTCAAGTCCGAGCAAGCCACGCATGACGCCAATCGCATATCCGAAGGACGAGAAGAGCTGATGCGGCACCGACGTATCCAGCGGGCGAAAATATTCGCCGCTCACCACTTCCGGCATGTAGCCGCGCGCGTCGACAAACGTCCATTCGGCCATGTTGCGCAGCATTTGCAAGCCGGCAGTAGCACGGCCATAATTGAACATTGCCCATAAATTATATCCGGTGAGAAACGGCCACACCGCGCCGTTGTTGTATGCCAGCGGCTCGTACGCGCTGCTTTTATTCGAGAGCATCCGGCAACCCCAATCCGTGGAAATTTCCGAAGACGCCAAGCGCTCCAACATGATTTGCGTGTGCGCTTCATCAAGCTGCCGAAACGTCATCGGAAACGCAGCCCACGCAGTGACTTCGGGATTGGCGTTGCCTTGTTGCGTGATGGAAAAATTGTAAATCTGTTTTTCGTTATTCCAAAATTTCTTTTCAAGAGAAGTCAATCCGGCTTGATGCCAGCGCGCCGCTTCCTCCGCGGTTTTCTTTTCGCCCATCCAATTTGCCATTTCGCTCATCGCTTGCCAAGCTTGCACGCCGACGCTGCCGAGAAAAATATCCACGCCGCTGGCTTCGCGCAACGAACCCAGCTCCGATGCTCCGAGTCCGGCTTTAGTGTTTTCCATCAAACCGTCATTGTCCGATCCGTCGCGCGGCTCCACGTGTACGCCTTTTTTAAAGACGGCCAACTCTCGCGCAGAAAATCAACATCGCCGCCGGCGAGCAGATAATTCCAGAATGCCACGAGATAATACGGCGTCGTGTCGCCGTGAATGTAGCCGTATGGAAAATCTTTGAACCACTCGATCAACGCCGCGGCCTGAGTGAGTTCGTGCATCATCTTGCCATCATCGCGCTGTCGTTTTTGCAGAAAACGAAACGCCTCACGCACCGTGTTAAAATCGCCGTAGCCCGCCATTGCAAACGAATTGGTAAAACAATCGCCGCCAAAAAACCAGCCAAAGCCCGGACGCTGGCTCGCCCCGCTCGGCCCGAAACCCGCCACCATGCCCGTGCCGAGATCGGGATTATTGATGAAGCCTTTGGTCAACGCCACTTTCGCCCACGCAAACGCAATATTGAGTTTTGCATCCGGCGTTTCAATGGAGAGAAATTCGTCACGCACTTTCTGGTAATGCTGCCGGGTTTTTTCGAGTTCTTCGGGATAATTCGTGAGCAGTTTCTCATAAAGCGCGCGCGCCGTCTCGCGTTTGGCAAAATCAGCCGCAAGAATAATCGGAAATTTTTGCGGGCGGCCTTCGTGGCGTTTGCAATCGAAAGCGAATTGACTCGGCGCTTGCGCCAGCTCATGCGCCAACGGCGCGGAAAGCGGCCGCGCCTTGGGTGTGCCGATAAACGCATGGCGCAAACGGCGGCTTTCGGATATTACGTAGGCTTTGGTTTTATCATCCCAAAACGCATATTGTCCGCCCAGCCCGGCCGGCCACATCGGCTCCATATCTGGAAAAAAACTGGCGATGAGCGTCAAGTCCTGATAGCTGTCGACTTCGAGCAGCGCGACCAACGCCGACATATCAATCGGCGCGAAAATCGTTTCGCGCACGGTGAAGAGTGGATGCGAGAATGTGATCGTCGTCGCCTCGGGCCGCACTTCGATATTTTGCGCCAGGCTTGCTAACGGTATCGGCAACGTCGCTGCATTCGTCTGATAAGAGAGCTGAAAACCGTGGCAAATTTGATAAGGAAAAATCCACGCTTCAAAAACGCCGTTCTCTGTGCCGGCGATCATGGATTTTTGTCCGACGATGGAAATCGGGGCATGTGGACGCACGCTGCCTTTTATGGCGATGGAATTCTGGGCAAGCGAAGGGGTCGCCAAAATCATAGTGCAGACGAATATCAACATGAATACCGTTTTCACTTCTTCCTCCAGGCCATTTTTGAAAATTCAAGTTTTATTTCTTGCGTGTGCTTTTAGACTTTGAGGTAGTGCCCAGATAGTGTTGCCGTAAGTCTACCCACAGATGCCGTAGATCAAACGGAGTGGGAAGAACTTCGGGAAGGTCCAAATGTTGATCAAGTTTACTTACGCCACCATCTTTCCAGCCGTTGTCTGATAGAACAATTGCGGAGATTGAGGCTTGTTGTGCAAAATTGTTTACTTCGCGCAAGATATCATCCATCTGCATATTTTGAATATAGCCAACCATCGCACCGGATTTTTCACCTTTGGCATAGCCATGCTCTTCTGTGATGAAACGAAGCACACCATCTCGAACATAGTTCTCGGTCAGTATCCATTGGGGGCTAGTTGGTTTACCAAGTCGCTTACACTCGACACAATAGTAATGCCAAGCCCAATCTGGGTTAGACGCTGTGTTGTCACGCCAATCCCAATAGAAATCAGGGACTTTATTCTCTCTCTTGGCCTGTTGTTTATCATTCGGATGAGGTGGATTCTTGCCTTCTGGTACAGGTGAACGGTTAAGTCCTCCTTTTCCTGAAAACCAAAGCTCATCGTCTGCTTTTCTCAAGCAAAAGAAAAATTCTCTATTCAAGAGTCGTTCTTCTTGAGGGATGTTCGTTTTGTTTCGGAGAATTGACAGAGCTCCTAAAAGTATTTTCAAGACGTGCTCTTCAAAGCTTTCCCAGGTGTTCAACTGTGAGATACGCGGTTGGCTCATCTATCGCTCCTGTACAGCAGCTTGCAGATGCATGGCTTGTAAGAGTGCGGCTTCCGCATCTTCGCGGGCCATGCTGCGAGTCCAAAGCCTTCGCTCGTCGCGTTTAATAATGAAAATGTCGGTATCTGTTACCGCGCGAACAATGCCGTCAATATAAATTCGCCGGCTTATGGGTTGCAACAACGCCTCATCACACCGCTTTAGAATACGAATCCATTCTTCCTGATCGGAGATTGATATATCTGGTAATGAAGTGTTTTTTGTTTGAGTTGTAAAGACAACGGCCAACATGGAAACGTTGGGTGGGCGAATCACGCGCCAACGAAATTCTCCTTCCGGTTCCAGTTCACGGTTCCAAATTTGAAGAAATGTGTATAGATAGCCTGCCAACTCGTTTTGATCGTCTTGCTGAATCGGAAGGTCTCGTATAGTGCCATGAAATGTTTTAAGACCGTTTCTTACTCTTTCTAGTACAGTTGAGTTGGCGCCTTTACTGAATAAGTCAAACTTATATTTAACGAAGTCATCAATTAAATCACGTTCAGGTTCTGATAATTCAAAAAGATCGAAGATGGCTTCATCTAAATCGTCTTGAAGTTTCTTCGGCGGGAATTCATCCCGTGGCCCAATGTTTTCGAGTATTTTTGTATCTGATGGACTCCACGCTCGTATAGAGTCAACTGCCGAAACTATTCTTTGGACAAGCGGGCTATTTTGTTTGGGAATTTTGATTGGCATCGAAAGGATGTCCCATGGGACAGTTTGATCATACCATGTTCCCCAACTTGCAGAAGTCATAAACAGCTTGTATCGCCCCACGGAGGACCAAAATATGCCCAGGATTAGCTTCGCTTGCCATTTAGGAAGAGATGGCAAAGGAACACAGTAAATGGTATGTCTGAAGGAGAACTCTTCATGTTCAAGACGAGCATAAACTCCATATGAGCCTTTTATCCCTCTGACGACTAAAAGCCGTTGACCTCGATATAACTTTTCATCAGGTTGTCTTTTGACTCCTTTCGGTGGTTCTTCAAACCATTCAACTCTGAGCGGCCCGTACCATTTCAAGGATTCGCTTTTTAGCGATTTTAGGATTCGCAATGTTTTGCTAGGTGATTCGCTGCCCAATTGATACCCATAAGCGGGTGGCGGATCGGTATCCTTTAAAATATCTTGAAGTCGCTGTTCCAATTCAAGAGCCGCTAAGAGGGCAGCGTCTCGATGACTGCCCCACCAATAGGTTTTCCAGAGATAATCTCTGTGCATTATTTCAGCTTGTCGCACAATTCGACGGTCATCTTTCGTTAGAATAACTGCACGTAACCGCTCCACGGCCTTTGTGAATCGAGCGCTCGTATAAATGAAATGAGAATCTTCTGAAACCGCTTTGGCCGGCTGAAAACAAACAAAAACAAACGGGGCGATGGCTTTGTCAAAGAATAAAGTTCGAACATGAGCAAAGTTAACGACTTGATAAAGTTTCGATGATGCGAGCCAAGCTCGACGGAAGTCTTGGCTGGTTTTTCGCTGGTTAAATAAGACACTGGAGTGAACCAGTAACCCGATAATCCCATTTTCTTTAACGAGGGCCAGTGCCCTATGTATGAAGAGTTGTGAATAACTCTTATCCCCAACAGGCACATTATAAGCCTCTGCCCACTGTTCAGCCTGAAAGCATTCATCTGAATGCGCCTTGAGTTGATTTAGTAGAGTATAGAACTCCTTAGGAAACGACTGTTTTGCTTTTGCAAGATCAGTTGGAAGCAACGGACGCGAAATCGACAGAGCGTGTGTTTTTTTGTTATACTCGAATGGCTTCGGCACAAGGTTCAAAGCAGGGAATGTGTCACATGATATCGAGCCGAGATCGCTGCCTGCTTCATACCAAGGCGGATTGCCAACGATAACATCAAAGCTGTGCAGTTTAACGCCTAATTTTTGAGTTGATTCTAATAAACGCAGTAAGCTTGTCCGTCCGGCAAATGATCGTTTTTGCGCTATCCGTTCTCGCAATTCTTCCTCTTCGCTTGGAGTCAAGCCAAATGCGTTTGCATTGAAAATAACGTGATAATGCTGTTCGTCCTTTTGTTGACCTTCTGAATAAATTAGATTGGGGAGTCGCTTATTATTTAGAATATCCGGTGTTTCTTGATAGTGTAAAAGAGCCAAATAGAGGCTAAAAGCCGCAACGTGCGTAGCCTCGCTATTAATCTCAATCCCACAAATTTGATCACGAAGAATCTGTCGTAGCTCGCCCGGAGATGGCATTCGACCAAGCTGCTGTACCCAACGATAACGAACGATGCGGCGAAATGATTCGACAAGAAAAATGCCGGAACCACAGGCGGGGTCAAGAATTCTTGGATTAGTTGCCAGACGCTCTTGGGTCAAAACTTGAGAAAGCACATATTCAACCAGCACGTTGGGTGTGTAATGAGTTCCGTTATCATCTTCTTCGTTGCTGCCGTGATAGAATTCCTCATAGATACTACTAATGAGCGCAATTGGAATAATTTCAAATTTGTAAGCCCAGAAAAAAAGGGTCTGTTGGGGGCCGGTCTCGCCTAGCAAAAATCCTTGGAGCAAATCAAGGTGCATTTGTTCAACTACTTTTTTTTCTTCGGAGTCTGATGGGAACATGTCTCCATTGAAATCATGCGCGAGCTGATCAAAAAGCGCATAAGTAAAATCTCTGTCTGCCAAAACTCGCGGATAAAGAAGTTTTTTCATCTTTGGATCAAGATCAGCTTTATGAGGTGGGGTATCAAGCAAAGCTTGCCACTTTGGTTGCCACTTTTGATTTTGGGATGCTACTTTTTCAAAGTAATCCGGTATCAGAATTTTTCGATCTTCCAGATATCGAATGAAAATTGATCTACCTATTAGAGCATGTGCATACTTCACCTTGTCGCCGCTAAGTCCCGCTCGAATTAGTTCGGCGCGAGCGGCTTTTAGATCCCGAATCAGAGATTGATCCGCGCGTTGTTCAGGCTTGCCAAATCGTTCGTCCTCAAATAACCGCCCGGATTCAACCTGCTCACGTCGGCAGGCATGTAATTTGGTTGCAACTTCCGCTACAATAGCAGGAGGATCGAAAAGTGGTTTGATTTTTTTCCATTCATCTGCAGTTTTTACCGGAGGCCGAGTCAGGTCGTAGACAGTCAACTCACCTTGCCGTGCGAGAAATAGTAATCGGGGACGCGCCATGCACCAAAAATTATTGAAGACTTGACGCAGGAGGTTTGCGTCTTCGGTCTTATGTTCCGCGAATACGATGACGGGGTCATTATTGACGAAGAAAACCTTCTCTGCTCCAACTTTTTTTGCCAGCGTAATCCAATCCCCTTTCTCAATCCATTGCTCCGGCGCCAGGTCAGTGGGACGAGCATCTGTATTGACGAGCTCACCCTGATCGAAACCTAAAGTTGTGTAGGCGGTTTCCAATAATACTTGAGCGGAGTCTATATGATTTGTCATCGAATTAACTCCGTCGGGAATTTGCATCGCTCATGAGTTTTTATGGACATTATTCAATTTGAAAATTGTGAATAAAAATATACACCCGCGCCCATCAAAGTCAAGCAGAAAATCCCGATAAAACCCTTTGAAATGCTCAATAAATTCCGTACATTGAAAGCTTGCGTTTTTTAAATTCGTTACCTCAGAAGGAGTTAAAAGCAGTACATGATTAAATCAACTATTCGCAACATCGCCATTATCGCCCACGTCGATCACGGTAAAACCACGCTGGTGGATGGCCTGCTCAAACAGAGCGGCACGTTTCGCGAAAATCAGGCCACCGGCGAGCGCATTATGGACAGCATGGATTTGGAGCGCGAGCGCGGCATCACCATCATGGCAAAAAACACGGCGATCTGGCATAAAGGCGTCAAAATCAACATCGTCGACACGCCCGGCCATGCCGATTTCGGCGGCGAAGTCGAGCGCGCCATCAGCATGGTCGACGGCGCGTTGCTGCTCGTCGACGCCAGCGAAGGCCCGCTGCCGCAAACGCGCTTTGTGTTGAAGAAAGCGCTCGCGGTGAATTTGCCG
>Ga0247727_10016215_pt1 | contig 12058 bp, 24 predicted proteins | sample WisWelCaveWW1625_FD_202498 | JGI IMG/M metagenome (GOLD analysis project Ga0247727, IMG submission 202498) | Biofilm microbial communities from Wishing Well Cave, Virginia, United States - WW16-25 | ecosystem: Environmental > Aquatic > Deep subsurface > Groundwater > Cave microbial mat | place...
TGTTAGAGGAATACCTTTATTTTTTTTAGAAATATGCTCTTGACAGGAGTGATTGAATATTGTATGTTATTGAGAAAGGAGCGGCAATTCCTCTCCTGCCTAAAGGCAGGAGTCTCCTTGCCGCATTACAATGATTAATGGCGGTTTTAATCCAAGGACAATGACCGACCAAGAGTTGATGACTTTTCAAGCCAATATGATAAAAATTCAAATGCAATTTGAAGATTCTTATTTTAATATCATTGAATCTTTAAAAGAATATCATGATTTTTTGCAATTTAAGGATCACGGGACTTACCCTATTAGAAAAACAAGAAAATGTTTTATTTCCGATGGATTCGTTTTTGAACTTGACATTTATGATAATCCAATACTAGAGTATGATACTTTGGAAGTTGAGCTTCCTTCTTGGGATACTCAAATAAAACTTCCAGAAGGATTTGAAGTCGTAAAGGAAATAACTGGCCAAAAAGAATGGTCTAATTATAGCCTATCGAAAAAGGAATAAAATTATGCCAATCAATATTGATAAACCAGGAAATTATTATGTTGTTTCAGAGACGGCTGAATTGCTGGAAATTAGTTATGCGGAAACCAAAGAATTAATTGAAAACAATATAATAAAATCAACATTCTATAAGGGACCAGTTCCAATAATATTAATTCACGAGGATGATGTAAAATATTTTTATAACAACAGTGACAAAGAACAAATTATGAAAAATATGTCTTTGAACTTTATTCCATAAGGATATTTATTAAATTATGTTTATTCCTTCTATGTCTGTTAGTCTTATATTTTTTACTTTTAGCGCAGTTTTATTTCTTGGTACTTTCAAAAAAATTTATTTTTTTTTATTTATCATTTCTGGTTTTTTATTGCCTTTTTTTACCCTTCTTGAAACAAAAGAAAGGCAAAAACTCAGATGTATGGAATATCGGCAGAATACATCTCTATATTTAATAGAAAACAGAATAATATCTAAATATGCAAAAAATATTATAGAAATAGAAGAAAATGTTTTTAAATATAACATAGGAGAAGAAACTATTATTGTTGATTTCACTGAAAAGGTTCCTCCAGGGGAAAGCAAAAGATGAAATGGCAATTGCAACAGAAAAAACACTCAAGATATGTTTGTTCTTGACATGGCCGTTGGAAAACAGTATCCTCACAAAGGATGGGTTCATGGTGGTTGGAGAGGCATTCCTTCTGATTATCATTCGACATGGGCACAATCCGACGAACATAGAGGGAAACTTGTTCATGACGAATTAATAGTTTATAACGAAAATCAAGTTCGTTTAACACATATTATAAATTTTCAGTCACAATGGTGAAATGTTTAACAAGGAGAATAAAAATGTTGTCTATTTTAGGAGTGTTTTTTGGAGTGCTTGGCGGAAGATTCATCGGAAATTTAATTCTAAAAAAAGATGAATCTTGGAGCAATATTTTTCTTGGAATTATTTTTCTAGGTTGGTTGGTTTTTCTTTCGTTTAGGCTTTTTAGCCTAATGCTATGAATCAACTAAACTTTCAATAAAAATGGAAAAAATATGACTAGCTCAAAAAATATATAAAAAATGACAGTGACGATGAAGAAAATTCTGCGTCTTCTTTGGATCCCAATTTTTTAAAGTTTTCGCTTCCAAATTTTCATTTCCCAATTGAAAGAGATGGAAGAGTTCGCATTCCATCCTCGGTTATCAAAGACTTAAGTAAAGATGCCATAGTAATTCAATCCGGTGATATTAAAGGAAGTGTTAAATTTACATTTTTGAGAAATTATATTCATGTCCAAGATTAATATTTTTCAAACAATAAACAAATAAATGGCGGGCTTAATTTTTTGAAATGAGGCCCGCTTTTTTTTTGATTTTTTTTAGAAAACAGATATAATAAAAGGGCCAGAGAATGGAGAGGCTTCCTTTATGAATGAGTTAAGTTCGATAATCTGTGTTCGTTGTTATCACTCCTTCTCAATCTCAAAAGAAGGTCAAGGTCATGTTATTTGTCCTAATTGCAATCAATATACCCCTTATAATTTTAATCAACCCAAACCTTATATCTATAATGATGAAAATGATTACAAATTAGAACGTAGAAATAAAATATGGAGAAATAAAACAGGTAAACGACATAGAGATAATGATCTTCCTGCTGTAATCTATGCTGATGGAAGAGAAGAATGGTATAAAGAAGGTCTAAGACATAGAGATCATGATAAACCTGCTGTAATTTATGCTAATGGAGCTCAATGTTGGTATAAAGATGGTAAATGTCATAGAGATAATGATCTTCCTGCTATTATCCTTGCTAATGGAACTCAATACTGGTATAAAAATGATAAACAACACAGGGATAATGATTTACCTGCTGTTATCTATGCTAATGGAACTCAATACTGGTATAAAGAAGGCAAATTACATAGAGATAATGATTTACCTGCTGTAATCTGTGCTGATGGAAGAGAAGAATGGTGTAAAGAAGGTCTATATCATAGAGATAATGATTTGCCTGCTATTATTTATCCTGATGGCAAAGAAGAATATTGGGTTAATGGAAATAAAAAACAATAACAATCACTTGAATCTTTCATTAATCTCTATTATCATTTTACTAAGCTTTTGTTGTTTATAGAAAAATATAAATTAACATGACCTCAATTAATACAATTCAATGTGTGAGATGTTATCACTCCTTCTCTATCTCGAAAGAAGGTCAAGGTCATGTCATTTGTCCTCAATGTAATCAATATACTCCTTATAATTTTAATCAACCCAAACCATATATCTATAATGATGAAAATGATTACAAATTAGAAAATGGGAATAAAACATGGAGAAATAAAGAAGGCAAACAACATAGAGATAATGATCAACCCGCTATTATCTATCCTGATGGATCCAAAGAATGGTATAAAGAAGGTAAATTACATAGAGATAATGATCTGCCTACTATTGTCTTTGCTAATGGAACTCAATTCTGGTTTAAAGAAGGCAAATGTCACAGAGATAATGATCTCCCTGCTATTACCCATGCTGATGGAACTCAATTCTGGTATAAAGATGGTCAATATCATAGAGATAATGATTTGCCTGCTATTATTCATGCTAATGGAACTCAAATATGGTATAAAGAAGGTCTAAGACACAGAGATAATGATAAACCAGCTATTATTTATTCCAATGGAAAAGAAGAATATTGGATTCGTGGAATAAAAATAAAATGACAAACATTCAGACAATTCAATGTGTAAGGTGTAATTATTCTTTTCCAATACAAAAAGAAGGAAAAGGTTTTTTGGACTGTCCTAATTGTAAAAAGAAAACATCCTTTAATATTCCGCTTTCAATCAATCCATGGGATCATATTATTCCAAAACCCGAACAAAAAATAATTAAAATCAGAATGGATATTGAAGAAGGGAATGAAAAACCTCGTTTTCTTTCAGTTATTTACGAAAATAAAGAACAACATGATGCCGCTACAAGTTTTCTAAGGTTTTTGGGAAATACAAAAGTAATAAATCCTCTTTTGCCAGAAGTTTTCTTAAAAATAGCAGAAACAAGGTCTATTCCATTGTTTTTTAGGAATTGCGATTTTATGTTTGATAGTTTTTCCACTAAAAAAATATTGATTATAGATAATTTATACGAAGCAGACAAAGAATTTGATATGAAAATAGAAATTACAGGTTTTAGAAAAAGAGAAAATTTTTATTCAAAATTCAATCTTTGCAAGGAACTTTTCACACAATGGTATTGGAAAGAAGATTTTAAGAACTGTCTTGTTGTGGCCATGGTTTCCAAAAAATATTTGGAAGATTGGTTAAAAAAAATAAAAATCAACGAAGGAATTGGACTCTGGCACAGCGACATTCTATGGTTGGATCAAGAATCAAGAAAGTACTTGGGTCAACTACCTCCGCCTAAAGGCAGGAGTCTCCTTGCCGCATTACAATGAATTTTTAGCAATATAAGGATTATTGTTTTATGCATTTAGATCATTTAGCATTTACTAAAAATAGACTTGAAGCTTTTTGTTGGGAATTACACCAATGTCAAATAGAAAACGGAATAACCATTAGACATATCGAATTAACTCCCAATCCACTTGGAAATATCAAAAAGACGTTTGGGAGATCCAAACACTTCTCAAAAAATACTTGAAGAAAAGATTTCATGAAAAAAACTCTTCACGAGCCTTGATTAACAAGAAAGGAAACAAAATAATGTTTCAAACAAAAACATTCTACCAAAAAACCCTAACTGGGAAAATTATCGCTTGGAAAATAACTCAAAAACAAGATAAACTTGTTTATGAATGGGGCTACACTGACTCTTCTCATTGGCAAAAAACAGAAGAATATATCAAACCTATTCATGAAGGAACAATTGCTAATAAAACAGCAGAAGTAAACGCAACTCTCGTTTTTGAAAGAAAAATCCAAAAAAGACTGGATGCTGGCTATTTCCCAACAGAAGAAGAAGCTGGAAAAACTACTATTAATATCGATTTGGATAATTTGACAAAAGCTTTTTCTCCAGCAAAACCGATTTCTTCAAAACCATGTTTGGATAAAAAAGATCCAACTAAATCCCAAATCCCCAATGCTACTATCGCTTCTTTGATTAAAGAAAAAAGACTATGGGCACAAAGAAAAGCAAATGGATGTAGAGGACTTTATGTTAAAACAGAAAATAATTCCTATTTTCTATCAAGAAAAATAAAAGATATATCTAAAAATTTTCCAATTCTAAAGTCTAAATTGGACGATTTATCTATACCATCAGGAACCCTTCTTGATATGGAAATAACATTGGGAGGAGGTCATACAATGACTCAAGCTATTGCTGTCTCTTCCATGTCTCCTAATACTAAACCGGAAAGAGCCGAAGAAATTTATAAAGAATGGCTGGAAAAAAATCCAAACGATTATCTTACATCTATTGTCTTCGATGTTATTTTCTTCAAGGGATCATCCGTTATCAGCCTCCCTTATGAAGAAAGATATGAAATTTTGGAATCTCTTCTGCCTTATCACGAAAACAATTATCCCCGCCACAATGGTAATCCATTCTCTTATATTATTAGACCGTATATTTATACGGATTTTCAAAAAGCTAACGATATTGCAAAAGAAAAAAATTGGGAAGGTCTTGTTCTATGGGATAAAGAAATGACTTCCGAATATACTGTGAATGGGAAACCTAAAAGAATTAAAGGATGTTGGAAATGGAAATCTGATAAAGTCGCTGATTGTTTTATTCTTGATATCCTTCCGCAAGAAGGAAATCCCTCGTTGGTCGGAGCTTTGTCTATTGGACAATATGACGAAAAAGGCAAATTGATTAAATGTGGCAATGTTGGAGCAGGATTAACAGAAGAAACAAGACAAGAAGCTTGGCAATGGAAAGGCAAAGTTGCAATGATCAAATATTTCGAGAGAATGAAGACTAATGCCGAAGGAGAAATATGTTTCCAATTTCCAGTTATTCTTCAATTAAGAGATGATAAACCTCCAGGAGAATGCATTTTTGAAGAAGATGAACAATGATTAATACCGTTTTGAATGTAATTCAATGTGTGAGATGTTATCACTCCTTCTCTATCTCAAAAATAGGTCAAGGTCATGTTATTTGTCCTAAATGTAATCAATATACTCCTTATAATTTTAATACTCCTAAACCATATATCTATGATGATGAAAATAATTATGAATTAGAAAATGGGAATAAAACATGGAAAAATAAAGAAGGTCAAATCCACAGAGATAATGATCTATCTGCTGTAATTCATACTAATGGAACTAAAGGATGGTATAAAGAAGGTCTATTACATAGAGATAATGATCTTCCTGCTGTAATCCATCCTGATGGAACTCAAATATGGTTTAAAGAAGGTAAACATCACAGAGATAATGATTTACCTGCTGTAATCTATACTAATGGAACTCAATACTGGTATAAAGAAGATCTAAGACATAGAGATAATGATCAACCTGCTATCATCTTTGCTGATGGAACAAAGCAATATTGGGTTAATGGAAATAAAAAACAATAACAATCACTTGAATCTTTCATTAATCTCTATTATCATTTTACTAAGCTTTTGTTGTTTATAGAAAAATATAAATTACATGATCTCAATTAATACAATTCAATGTGTGAGATGTTATCACTCCTTCTCCATCTCAAAAGAAGGTCAAGGTCATGTTATTTGTCCTAATTGCAATCAATATACCCCTTATAATTTTAATCAACCCAAACCTTATATCTATAATGATAAAAACGACTATAAACTAGAACATGGGAATAAAATATGGAGAAATAAAGAAGGTCTAATACACAGAGATAATGATCAACCTGCTGTAATCTATCCTAAGGGAACTCAATGTTGGTATAAAGAAGGTAAACATCACAGAGATAATGATAAACCTGCTATAATTTATCCTGATAGAACTCAACGCTGGTATAAAGAAGGTCAATTACACAGAGATAATGATAAGCCTGCTATAATCTATGCTAATGGATCTAAAGAATGGTATAAAAATGGTCTATTACATAGAGATAATGATAAACCCGCTGTTATTTATCCTGACAATAGAAAAGAATATTGGATTAATGGAATAAAAATAAAATGACAGCTATTATATCTCATAACACAAGAATTTTTTGCACTATTGATTCCAATGGAGATAAAGTATGGAAAAATAAAAATGGTCAAATCCATAGAGATAATGATCTTCCTGCTATTATCCGTGCTAATGGAAATCAATACTGGTATAAAGAAGGCAAACAACATAGAGATAACGATCTTCCTGCTGTAATCTGTGCTGATGGAGATCAATACTGGTATAAAAATGGTCTAAGACACAGAGATAATGATTTACCTTCTATAATTTATGCTAATGGAACTAAATTCTGGTATAAAGAAGGTCAATATCACAGAGATAATGATCTACCCGCTATTATTCATGCTGATGGAACTAAATTCTGGTATAAAGAAGGTCAATATCACAGAGATAATGATCTACCCACTATTATTCATGCTGATGGATCTCAAGAATGGTATCAAAATGGTCAATATCATAGAGATAATGATTTACCTGCTATAATCCTTGCTGATGGAAGAGAAGAATATTGGATTAATGGAATAAAAATAAAATGACAGCCATTATATCTCATAATACAAGAATTTTTTGCACTATTGATTCCTATGGAAGTAAAATATGGAGAAATAAAGAAGGTCAATTACACAGAGATAACGATCTTCCTGCTGTAATCTGGTCTAGTGGAACTCAAGAATGGTGGAAAAATAATCTAAGACATAGAGATAATGATCTTCCTGCTGTAATTTGGTCTGAGGGAAATCAAGAATGGTATAAAGAAGGTAAATGTCATAGAGATAATGATTTGCCCGCTGTAATCTCTTCTGATGGAACTCAAGAATGGTATAAAGAAGGGAAACATCACAGAGAGAATGATAAACCCGCTATTATCTTTGCTAATGGAACTAAAGAATGGTATAAAAATGGTCTTTACAAAAATAACGGCAAAAAATGAGCTTTTGGTTAGAGATATCTCCAAGTTCTCTTTTGAGGAATTCCAAATTGTTGCTGACAAAGAAGAAGGTATCTATAGAAAATTTGAAATAAAAGAATTTAAAGATAAATAGTAATCAATGATTATAAACCAAAAACCCAAATACTTTTATACTAAACCAGACAATCTCAATACCATTAATATGGAAAATTTGTTTATAGAAGATGAAAATAGAAAAATTGTTTATCCCCCATCAATTTACGTCTCAAAAAAATTTTATCAGAAAGAAAGTGACGAAGAAATATTAGAATCTATTCTTGAAAATTTAAAATGATTAATCAAAATAAACCACAAATTTTCTACAAATATAATCCATATCACAAAATAGCTATAATTTCACAAAAAATTATGAATTCTATAACACCAATATTCCCAATTCCCCTCTCCTCTTCATCGTTATCATTGATAAGGTTAGAAGAAATTAAAATTAAAAGATTTGAAATAATCCACGAAGAAAACTCAAAATTATTAATGAAAAACCCAAATACTTTTATACTAAATCAGACAATCTCAATACAATATACGATTGGCAAAAGTTTAATAGGCACTCGTATCTCAGAATAATCGTAGATGAACGGAAAAGAAAAATTATCGAAAAATTTAATAGAATAACACTAACTACACAGGAAACTAAAAAATGAATAATTCTATTTCTCTTTATGTCGGTATCTCTAATATCGTCGCTCTCCCTCTTGCCCTCTCTCATTCACTTCAATATGATAATGCAGGCAATATTATCGAAAAAATAATTAATATCCATATACTGTTTTTTATTGCGGGAATAAATATAGAATATAATTAAGTCTAGTGAAATCAACCGGAAATATCCAAAAATGACTTGATAAAACTTATCCTAATACTTAATAGTATATATTCTTTTTAAGAAATATAACAAGATAGCGCTTAACCTCGTTTATGAAATGTTTTATAATAAGAAAAAACTGCCAACTTACTGGCAAGATAATTATAAAATGGAATATTTTTAAAATGACAGCTATTATATCTCACAACATAAGAATTGTTTGTACTGTGAATTCCAAAGGACATAAAATATGGAGAAATAAAAAAGGTCGAATTCATAGAAATCATGATTTACCTGCTATAATCTATGCTGATGGAACTCAAAAATGGTATAAAGAAGATAAATATCACAGAGATAATGATCTTCCTGCTATAATCTGGTCTGATGGAACTCAATACTGGTATAAAGAAGGTAAATTATATAGAGATAATGATCTTCCTGCTGTAATCTGGTCTGATGGAGATAAATGTTGGTTTAAAGAAGATAAAATACACAGAGATAATGATCAACCTGCTGTAATCTATGCTAGTGGAACTCAAGAATGGTATAAAGAAGGTCTAAGACATAGAGATAATGATCTCCCTGCTGTTATTTATCCTGACAATAGAAAAGAATATTGGATTAATGGAATAAAAATAAAATGACAGCTATTATATCTCATAATACAAGAATTTTTTGCACTATTGATTCCTATGGAAATAAAATATGGAAAAATAAAGAAGGTCAAATCCACAGAGATTATGATAAGCCTGCTATAATCTATCCTGATGGATCTAAATCCTGGTTTAAAGAAGGCAAATTACATAGAGATAATGATTTACCTGCTATGATCTTTGCTAGTGGAACTCAAGAATGGTATAAAGAAGGCAAACGACACAGAGATTATGATCTTCCCGTTATAATCTATGCTAATGGAAATCAATACTGGTATAAAGAAGGTCAACAACACAGAGATAACGATAAACCTGCTGTAATCTATCCTGATGGAAGTCAAATATGGTATAAAGAAGGTCAATATCATAGAGATAATGATTTACCTGCTATAATCTACACTAATGGCAGAGAATAATATTGGATTAATGACGGAAGAATAAAATGACAGCCATTATATCTCACAATATAAGAACTATTTGCACTATCGATTCCAATGGAGATAAAATATGGAGAAATAAAGAAGGTCGAATTCATAGAAATCATGATTTACCCGCTATTATTCGTTCGAATGGAACTCAAGAATGGTATAAAAAAGGTAAATTACACAGAGATAATGATCAACCTGCTATTATCCATTCTAATGGAACTCAAGAATGGTATAAAGAAGATAAACTACATAGAGATTATGATCTTCCTGCTATAATCTATGCTAATGGAACTCAATACTGGCACAAAGAAGGTCTATATCACAGAGATAATGATCAACCTGCTGTAATCTATGCTGATGGAACTCAATTTTGGTATAAAAAAAATAAATGCCACAGGGATAATGATCTTCCTGCTATTATTAGTGCTAATGGGACTCAATTCTGGTATAAAAATAATCTAAAACATAGAGATAATGATCTCCCTGCTGTTATTTCTCCTGACAATAGAAAAGAATATTGGATTAATGGACATAAAATAAAATGACAGCCATTATATCTTATAAAAATAAAAAATTCCTATGCCATCTCACTATTGAAAAATTTAACAATAATGGTTCTTTTTTGAATTCATCTTTTTCAGAAATTATATGCCCAACTTTTTCACCAGAAAAAGCTCTTGAAAAAATAAGAAAATCATTAGATGCACGTTTTTATCCATCTTATATTAATTTTTACTACGAAAAAATTAAAAATACCCAAGATCATTTAACCTTTAATGGCAAAGGTAGAAAACTCTCTCATTCAGGAAGATTATTAAGAACCCACTATCATATAAACATTTTAATTAAAAACACTAGTACAAAATGACACATATTATTTCACATTACAGAAAACCTTATCTGTCATTAGACCGGACAGACTTTATCAAAGACAATTTGATAAAACTCGATGGTAAAATTATTATAGAACATAATGGAAGTTGTCAAAGACCATCCTGTCTTCCAAAAAAAAAATTCTTAAAATATTCAATTCTGGTCGAAGAAGAAGAAAGTTTAAACGACAATTATCCTTATCGTCTAATATCTGGATCTTTTTATGAAACTTATTTATTATGAAACTAGAATTAATGGGAAGAAAGTAAAATGACAGCTATTATTTCAAAATCCAACTATACCCTCCTCTTTAAACGAGAATTTTGTCCGGCAATACCTCAAGGTTTTCACCTTCAAGATTTTGACTACATAAAAGCTTATATGAAAAATTCTTCTTACACTCAAAAATCTGTCTTTATTATTCAACCTAATCTTCAACCAAATATTATACTTTATACCTCACAGTCGGATATTACAACCGTTACAGATAAGCTTTTAAAATCTTACATTTCTACCTCAAAAAAAGAAATTGATAGCTTTATAAAAAAGGTTTTGTCTAGACACTGTTATAAAAAACACGAAGATGATTATTTTATCAATAATAATACCCCTAGAAATTCAAAAAATATAATGCGTTTTTTTAAAAACAAATATCACGCAGATGATCACACTTTTATTAACATAACTGGACAAAAACAATATTTTTGCGAAAGTATTACCATTATTCCTGTTAAAATATTTATTCTTAATAAATCCTGGAAAGATATTCATACTATTATAGATCAATTAAATAACAATTATATCCAAAATAAATTTTAACATTAATAATCCTAATGTCGTAAAGTTAATAAACTATTATGGTAAAAAATAACAGGGAACATGATAAAAATAAGAAAATTAACATGTATTTCGTAATGGCTGCAATCCGGAAGCAATCGCCACTCATTTTTTCATCTTTTTATTAAAACATATTTCCCCACTTTTCCCCACTTTTTATATTATTTTATCACAAAATTTCATATAAAATGTAAAAACAATCCAGAAAAAGCTATGATTCCCCACGATTATTGGAAAAATTGAACAGTTGAATAATTGAATAAAAATCGAATTGTGAGCTTGACACAGAGGAGAGCACTGTGATAAAGTCAACATGTCAACTCTGTATTGGTTGACTCTCGTAACTGAGGAGAGAAATTATACTCTAATTGATTTTTTTTTCTCCCTGTTTAAACGAGGATAAGGAACAGACACCAAAATTGAAGAATTATCAAATTTGCTAAAAAAGAGGTTGACGAATAAAGATTGTCGTATCATAATAAACAGGTGAGATAGTTGAGTGGGTGTGATCTGCAGATAAGGAGAGAGGTAAATAAAAGCCTCTCTCCTTATAAAATTCAAGAAGAGAAAGAAGAGAAAGAAGAGAAAGAAGAGAAAGAAGAGAAAGAAAAGGATGGATTCATCCATGTCTAAGACGACAATACAAGACATTCAGAGAGAATTGCAAGAAAAGCTCCAGCGAATGCCCCTAGCCAATTGGGTCGTGGAAATGCACGATCACTACTGGCGCACGGGAACATATCGCCCGGAGGATCTGCGACGGGTTTTTGGAGATCCCATTCGAGGGGTTGATACCAAGCAGGGGTTGATACCAAGCAGGGGTTGATACCAAGCAGGGGTTGATACCAAGCAGGG
>Ga0247727_10016216_pt1 | contig 12058 bp, 11 predicted proteins | sample WisWelCaveWW1625_FD_202498 | JGI IMG/M metagenome (GOLD analysis project Ga0247727, IMG submission 202498) | Biofilm microbial communities from Wishing Well Cave, Virginia, United States - WW16-25 | ecosystem: Environmental > Aquatic > Deep subsurface > Groundwater > Cave microbial mat | place...
CTATGACGGCTTGTACCGCGGGCGTATCGACCGTCCTTATATAAGAGACGAAAAGACCGGCAAGCTGCTGGAAGCGTCGTGGGACGAAGTTTTTGCCTATATCGCCGCACGCATGCAAGGCATTCACCGGACGGAAGTTGCCGGGCTGGCGGGCGACCTTGCCGATCTGGAATCAATCGTCGCGTTGAAGGACATGCTGCTTTATCTCGGCTCGCCGCATATGGATTGCCGTACGGACGGATCGCTGTTCGATGTGGCCGTCCGCGCCGGGCACCTGTTTAACAGCACGATCTCCGGATTGGAGCAAGCGGATCATATTCTTCTCGTCGGCGTGAACCCGCGCTGGGAAGGCACGCTGGTCAATGCCCGAATCCGCAAGACCTGGATGGAAAAGCGCATCAAGGTGACGCTGATCGGTGAACCGGTTGATTTGACCTATCCGTACGATCATGCGGGGACGACGCTGCAGGATGTCGAGAAACTGGCGAAGTCGGCAGCGTTCAAAGATAAAAAGGTTGCGATGATTGTCGGCTCCGGCGTGTTCCAGCGCGAAGACGGCGAAGCGGTTCATGAAATGCTTTACCAGGCTGCAAAGAAACTTGGTGTTATCAAAGAGGGCTGGAATGGCTTTAACGTTCTCCACCGCGCGGCGTCGCGCGTAGGGGCACTGGAGGCGGGTTTTGTGCCGCACAAGAAAGGCAAAAACTTCCGCGAGATTATCAATGGAACGAAAGACGGCACCATTAAGGCGCTGTATCTTCTCGGCGCGGATGAATTTGATGCGCGTTCAGCGATCGGCTGGCAGACTTTCGTGATTTACCAGGGCCATCACGGCGATCACGGCGCGGCGAGGGCCGATGTTGTTTTGCCGGGATGTGCTTATACCGAGAAAGACGGAATTTACGTCAACACCGAAGGCCGCCCGCAACTGGCGAAGAAGGCCGCTTCCGCGCCGGGCGAGGCGCGCGAAGACTGGAAAATCCTGCGGGCGCTGTCGGCGCATCTTGGTGTGAAGCTGGCTTATGATACACCGGTGCAATTGCGCCAGCGCATCGCGCAGGAATGGCCGCATCTGGTGAATTTCAACACCATCAAGCCTGCCGTCGCCGAAGAGTTCGGCGTGAAGGGCAAAGTGGACGGCAAGCCGCTGGGCCTTCCTGTCAAAAATTTCTACCTGACCAACGCGATTTGCCGCGCGTCGGAGACGATGCGGAAATGCTCGTCCTCTTTTCTGAATAAAGAACAAGAATTTGCAGAGGCAGCGGAATGAAAAAGACGACGCTCGAACAGGTCAAAGAATTTCATGAAACTTACGGCTTGCCGGTCGAGAGTGAGCCGAATATTTCGGATGCCAAGACGAACGATCTTCGTATCAACCTGATTGCCGAAGAACTGGACGAGTTAAAAGAAGCGCTGAAGAATAATGATATCGTTGAAACGCTGGATGCTTTGATTGACCTGCAATATGTTCTGGATGGCGCGTTTTTGTCGCTTGGCCTGCACGATGTGAAAGATGCGGCGTTTGCCGAAGTTCACCGTTCCAACATGTCCAAGCTCGGCGAGGACGGCAAACCCATCCGCCGTGAATCTGATGGCAAGGTGATGAAGGGTCCAAATTATTTCGTGCCTGCCATGTCGCAATTCATCAGGAAGAAGAGGGCGGCGTGATTTCTGATTTCGTCTTTCCCATCTCCTTTATCGTTATCCCCGCGAAGGCGGGGGTCCAGGTTCTTCTGGTTCCTGAAAACTGGATGCCCGTCCGCGCGGGCATGACGGGTTTTGGAGGCGTTCATGCTTGAACTCTGGCAGGTATACGGAATCTGGACGGCATGGACGCTGCTTTATATTGTTCTGATTATAGTTGGTGTTCTGCTGTCCGTTGCTTACCTGACTTATGCCGAGCGCAAAGTTCTCGGCGGGATGCAAAAGCGCCAGGGTCCGATGACTGTTGGGCCGTTTGGCTTGCTGCAGCCGATTGCCGACGGGCTGAAGCTGTTTTCCAAGGAAACGATTATCCCGTCACAGGCCAGCCGCGCCGTGTTCCTGCTGGCGCCGATTTTGCTTTTCGCGCTGTCGCTCGTGGCGTGGGCCGTTATTCCGTTCGACAAGGACTGGGTGCTGGCGAATATCAATGTCGGTATTCTTTATCTGTTTGCGATTTCGTCGATGGGTGTTTACGGCATTATCATGGCGGGATGGGCATCGAACTCGCGCTATGCGTTTCTCGGCGGCCTGCGTTCCGCGTCGCAGATGGTGTCCTACGAAGTGTCGATGGGCCTGATCATCGTTTGTGTTCTGATTTGCACAGGTTCGTTGAATTTGCAAGAAATCGTTCTTGCACCGCGCCCGATCTGGATGCAGATCCTGTTGTTCCCGATGCTGATCGTGTTCCTGATTTCCATCCTAGCCGAATGCAACCGCGCACCGTTTGACCTGCCCGAGGGCGAATCCGAAATCACCGGCGGGTTTATGGTTGAGTATTCGGCGATGGCGTTCGCGCTGTTCTTCCTCGGTGAATACGCCAATATGATTTTGATGAGCGCGATGACGACCGTCCTGTTCCTGGGCGGGTGGCTGCCGCCGTTCGGTATGTTTTTCCTCGGCTTTGTGCCTGGCATTATCTGGTTTTCGCTGAAAGTATGCGCCGTACTGTTCTTTTTTATCTGGGCGCGGGCGACATTGCCGCGTTTCCGGTATGACCAGCTGATGAGGCTGGGCTGGAAAATATTCCTGCCGTTCACCCTGATCTGGGTTGTTGTTGTGGCAGGAACCCTGATAACTTTTGATGCATTACCATCGTAAGGATTATGGCTTCGGACGAAAAAATTATCAGCCTGCTTGCAGAGATCAGGGATTCTCAAAAAGAAGCCTTGGAATTGCAGCGTCAGCATATTGAATATGTCCGCAGCCAGTATGAAAGAACCAAGGCGATTCAGGATCGGGCAGAAGCCATCCAGGACAAGAGTGCCTGGCTTATAAACGCAAGCACCAAGACCTTTAAAATCATTCTGCCGATCATCGTGTTTTTAATAGCCGTGGTTCTGGTTATGATGTTCATGTTGTGATAGAAAAAACCATGTTTGACAATTACGCGCGCGCGTTTCTGCTGACCGAGATTGTGAAGGGTTTTTTGCTGACCCTGAAATATATGTTCTTTGTCCCGCGCGTGACGATCAATTATCCTTATGAAAAAGGACCGATTTCGCCGCGCTTCCGGGGTGAGCACGCGCTGCGCCGCTATCCCAACGGGGAAGAACGCTGCATTGCCTGCAAATTGTGCGAGGCGATCTGCCCGGCGCTGGCGATTACCATTGAAGCCGAGCCGCGTGGCGATGGCTCCCGCCGGGCAACCCGTTATGACATTGATATGACCAAGTGCATTTACTGCGGGTTGTGCGCCGAGGCTTGCCCCGTCGATGCCATTGTTGAAGGTCCGAACTTCGAATTTGCGACCGAAACCCGCGAGGAGCTTTATTACAATAAAGACAGGCTACTGGCCAACGGCGACCGCTGGGAAGCGCAGATTGTCGCCAACCTTGCCGCGGACGCACCTTACCGCTAAAAGTTGCGTTAATAATTCCAGAATAATTTGCTGGCCGGTCTTGCAGGAAGCCCCTGAAAGGACTAGAAAAAGGACAGTTTAAAAGCCTACCTGGTAACAGAGAAGTTCCTATGATTATTGAGGCGCTCGCCTTCTACGCTTTGGCCGGTATTTTGACCTTAAGTGGATTGATGGTCATTACGGTCAAGAATCCCGTCCATTCCGTTCTTTTCCTGATTTTGGGATTTTTCAACGCGGCGGGACTGTTTGTCTTGCTGGGTGCGGAATTTATCGCGATGATTTTGGTGATCGTCTATGTCGGCGCCGTGGCGGTGCTGTTCCTGTTCGTCGTTATGATGCTGGATATTAATTTCAACGATTTGCGCAAGGGCGCGATGCAGTATGTACCGATCGGTCTGATCATCGGCGCGGTTTTGCTGACCGAATTGGTTCTTGTCTACAAGGCATGGCAGTTCGCGCCGCAGATCGCGGAAAACATGGCGTCGCCCGTTGCGAATTACGCGGGCCTGACGAACACGGAAGCGCTTGGCCATATTCTTTACACCGATTACGTTTACCCGTTCCAGATTGCCGGGTTGATTTTGTTTGTCGCCATGATCGGCGCGATTGTGCTGACGCACCGCACGCGTCCCGGCGTGCGCAAGCAATCCGTTGCAAGCCAGCAGGCGCGCAAGGCTTCCGATGTTCTTGAAATCAAGAAGGTCGAGACGGGGGCGGGCGCGTGATGGTTATCGGCCTCGAACATTATCTCGCCCTTGCCGCTGTTTTATTCACCATCGGCGTGTTCGGCATTTTTCTGAACCGCAAAAACATGATCGTTATCCTGATGTCGATCGAGTTGATGCTGCTGGCGGTGAACATCAATTTTGTCGCGTTTTCGGTTTTTATCGGCGACCTGGCCGGGCAGGTGTTCACGATGTTCATTCTGACCGTCGCCGCCGCCGAGGCCGCCATCGGCCTTGCCATTCTCGTCACTTTCTTCCGCAACAAGGGTTCGATTGCCGTGGAAGATATTTCGGATCTGAGGGGATAGCGCGTCATGGAATTCATCGCGGTCTTTGCCCCTTTTGTCGGGTTCCTGATTACTGGCCTGTTCGGAAAACAGCTTGGAAATACAGCCGTGAAGCTGATGACCTGCGCGGCTATGTTCATGGCGGCGGGGGCGTCGATATACCTGTTTTATGAAGTCAACCTACAGGGCAATCCATATACGACCATCATTGCAACCTGGCTGGAATCAGGCACGCTGAAAGTTGACTGGGCGCTGCGCATCGATCAACTGACCGTCGTAATGATGTGCGTCATCAATATCGTTTCGACCTGCGTGCATGTTTATTCCGTCGGCTATATGAGCCACGACGATCACCAGTCGCGTTTCATGTCCTTCCTGAATCTGTTCACCTTCGCGATGCTGATGCTGGTGACGGCGAACAACCTGCTGCAATTGTTCTTCGGGTGGGAAGGGGTTGGCCTTGCGTCGTACCTCCTGATCGGTTTCTGGCATCACAAGCATTCGGCCAATGCAGCGGCACAGAAAGCCTTCGTCGTCAACCGCGTCGGCGATTTGACGCTGGGCCTTGGCATGATGGCAACCTTCGCGGTGTTCGGCTCCATTGATTTCGACATTATCTTCGCTGAAGCCAGCAAATATGCCGATACGGATTTTGTCCTGTTCGGCCAGCACATTCATGCCATGACGGCGATCTGCCTGCTGCTGTTTATCGGCTCGATTGGTAAATCAGCGCAGATTGGCCTGCACACATGGCTGCCGGACGCGATGGAAGGTCCGACGCCCGTTTCCGCGCTGATTCATGCCGCGACGATGGTGACGGCGGGTGTGTTCCTTCTGGCGCGTCTCTCGCCGCTGTTTGAATATGCGCCGGAAATACGCGTGCTGGTGACGGTGACGGGAACCGCGACTGCCTTTATCGCCGCGACAATCGGCATGACGCAGTTCGATATCAAGCGCGTGATTGCCTATTCGACGATGTCGCAGCTTGGCTACATGTTCTTTGCGCTCGGCGTTTCGGCCTACAGCGCCGCGATTTTCCACCTGATGACGCATGCGTTCTTCAAGGCGTTGTTGTTCCTTTCGGCGGGTTCCGTCATCCACGCGCTGTCGGATGAGCAGGACATGCGCAACATGGGCGGTCTCTGGAAGAAAATTCCCTTCACCTACATCATGATGTGGACGGGTGCGCTGGCGTTGGCGGGTATTCCGCCTTTCGCAGGATTCTATTCCAAGGACATCGTGATGGAGGCGGCCTATGCCGCCGGCACGTGGAGCGGGCAGTTTGCGTTCTGGATGTCACTGGCTGCTGTGTTCATGACATCGTTCTATAGCTGGCGCCTGATTATCCTGACGTTCCATGGCAAGCCGCGTGCCTCCAAGGAAGTCATGGACCATGTGCATGAATCTCCGGCTGTGATGCTGGTGCCGTTGTTTGTGCTGGCGATGGGCGCGGTGTTTGCCGGCGCCTTCTTCTATGAACCCTTTGTCGGCGGCGAAAAAGCCCATGCCGAGGCCATTCACGCTTCAGCAGAGGCGGGAGCGCCGCATGAAACAACCAGGGTTAAGATCGAGCATGATGTCGAGGCTCCCGTTATTGAGGAAGAGGGCAACGAGATTGTCTGGTCGCGTCAGGATTTCTGGGGCGATTCTATCCTGGTTCTTGAAGAAAACGACTCGCTGCAATTCGCCCATAGCGCGCCGGAGTGGGTGAAATTCTCGCCGCTGGTTGTCGGTTTGCTCGGCATTATGATGGCGTATCTTATCTACATGACCCAGCCAGGTGTTCCCGAAAAAGTGAAGCGCACCTTCCCGGTGCTTCATGCGCTCAGCTTCAACAAATGGTATTTCGATGAGATGTATGAATTCCTGTTCGTGCGGCGTGCTTTCGGCCTCGGGCGGTTGTTTACGCTTGGCGACCGCAAGATCATCGACCGTTTTGGTCCCGATGGCGGCGCGACAATATCACGCGCCACAGCCGGGATGTTCAGCCGTTTCCAGACGGGTTTCATTTATCAATATGCGTTCGTGATGATGATTGCCGTGATTTCGCTGTTGTCGTGGTTCGTGTTCCGGGCTGAGGGGGGCGGATAATGGTCGAGCTTCCCATCCTTTCGATTATGACCTTTCTGCCGCTGGTGGGCGTGCTGCTTATTTTGCTCGTGCGCGGCGAGGAACAGGCCGTCGCGAAGAACAGCCGCTATATGGCGCTTTATACGTCGCTGTTCACGCTGGCTTTTGCGGTTTATATGTTCGTAAAATTCGACGGCTCCACCGCCGATTTCCAGTTCACGGAAAAGGGCGAGTGGTTGAAGCCTCTTGGCATTAATTATCATATGGGCATCGACGGTATTTCGATGTTCTTTGTATTCCTTTCGGCGCTGCTGACTCCGATCTGTATTTTGTCGGCGTGGGAAAGTGTCGAGAAGCGCGTGCGCGAATATATGATCGCGTTTCTTGTGCTGGAAACCTTCATGATCGGCACGTTCTGCGCGCTGGACAGCATTTTGTTCTATGTTTTCTTCGAGGCGGTTCTCATCCCGATGTTCATCATCATCGGCGTGTGGGGCGGACCGCGCCGCGTGTATGCGTCCTATAAATTCTTCCTCTATACGCTGCTGGGCTCCGTGCTGATGCTGATTGCGCTGCTGACGCTTTACGCCAAGGTCGGCTCCACTGACATCCCGGCGCTGATGGCTGCGCCTGTCGACCCGTCGCTGCAGGTCTGGCTGTGGCTGGCGTTCTTTGCCAGCTTTGCCGTCAAGCTGCCGATGTGGCCGGTGCATACATGGCTGCCCGATGCGCACGTCGAAGCGCCGACGGCAGGCTCCGTTATCCTGGCCGGCGTTCTCCTGAAAATGGGCGGTTACGGTTTCCTGCGGTTTTCGTTGCCGATCATGCCGGACGCGAGCGCCTTGTTCGGGCCATATATGCTGTGGCTCGGCGTGATCGCGATTATTTATACCTCGCTTGTCGCCCTGGTTCAGGAAGACATGAAAAAGCTGGTGGCGTATTCGTCTGTCGCGCATATGGGCTATGTCACCATCGGCATGTTCACCGGCACGGTGCAGGGGATTGAAGGCGGTATCTTCCAGATGATCAGCCACGCGCTCATTTCCGGTGCGCTGTTCCTTTGCGTTGGCGTCCTGTATGACCGCCTGCATACACGCGAGATTTCTCGTTACGGCGGCATTGTTCCCAACATGCCCGTTTTCGCGGTGATCTTTATGATTTTCATGCTGGGTTCCGTCGGTTTGCCGGGGACCAGCGGGTTTATCGGCGAATTTTTGTCGCTGCTGGGCGCATTCCAGATCAACACGCTGGCGACGTTGTTTGCCTCGACGGGGCTTGTTCTCGGCGCGGCTTATATGCTGCTCCTTTACCGCCGCGTCATGTTCGGTCCGTCTGTGAACAAGGACGCGATGGACATGCCGGATGTGAATATGCGTGAGCTGTTTTTGCTGGTGCCTCTGGTCGGCATGGTCCTATGGCTCGGGATTTTCCCCGCCACCGTCATGGATCGCATCGGCCCGTCGGTTGAGAAACTCTCGGCGGATTACCAGAAACATGTTGAAATCAGGCTGGAGATGACCGTTGATGTCGAAGGCCAGACGCGTAAAGAGGAAGAGGCTGTGCCATGACCGGTTTCGACCTGATACCGCTTCTTCCGGAACTGTTTCTTGCGATAAACGCGATGGTGCTTCTCCTCCTCGGCGTTTCTTCGGGTAAAAGCGCCAATCATTTCGTGTTCTGGGCCAGCGCGTTTTGTTATGTCGTGGCCGCCGCCGTCATGGTTTTCTTCAGCTGGGGCGATGCCGTTGTCCTGAACGGCATGTTCAAGTTCGACAATTTCGCCGGTTTCATGAAGCTGGCGATTTTGCTGGGACTTTTGTCCTCGACGGCGCTTTCTGTCAGGTACCTGGACGACGAAGGGTTGATGCGTTTTGAATACGCGATCCTGATGATGATGGCGGGAATCGGCATGATGCTGATGGTTTCGGCCAGCAATCTTTTGTCCCTTTATATGGCTCTGGAGCTGCAATCGCTCAGCCTTTACGTGCTGGCCGCGTTCCGGCGCAATTCGGTGCAATCCGCTGAGGCCGGCGTAAAATATTTTTCGCTCGGGGCGCTGTCGTCGGGAATGATCCTGTTCGGTATTTCCCTGATTTATGGTTTCAGCGGCACGCTTGATTACGCGGCACTGCAGACAACGCTGAGTTCCCTGGAACAAATCCCTGTCGGTATTACGTTCGGGTTGGTGTTCCTGCTGGCGGGGCTTGCGTTCAAGATTTCCGCCGTGCCGTTCCATATGTGGACGCCGGATGTTTATCAGGGCGCGCCGACATCTGTAACGGCCTTTTTTGCCATCGTGCCAAAAGTGGCGGCGATGGCCCTGTTGATGCGCCTGCTGTTCGAGCCTTTTGCGCCCGTTTCCGGCCAGTGGGAACAGATTGTCTGGTTTCTCTCGGCGGCTTCGATGGTGGTTGGCGCGTTCGCGGCGATCGTGCAGGAGAATATTAAACGCCTGATGGCCTACAGCTCCATCGGCAATATGGGTTATGCGCTGATTGGCGTGGCGGCGGCATCAGCGGCGGGTGTGGGCGCGGTGATCCTGTATCTGTTCATCTATCTGGTGATGACATCCGGCGCGTTCGCCGTGATTGTCAGCATGCGCCGCAACGGCAAGGCGGTTGAAAATATCGGCGACCTGGCCGGTTTGTCGCAGACAAAACCGGCTTTGGCCTATGTCATGGCGATTTTGATGTTCTCGATGAGCGGCATTCCGCCGATGGCCGGTTTCTTCGGCAAGCTGATGATTTTCCAGACGGTCGTCGCGCAGGAGATGTATGTGCTGGCCGTTCTTGGCGTCGTTACGTCCGTCGTCGCTGCTTATTATTACCTGCGCGTCATCAAGGTGATGTTCTTCGATGCACCGGTAGATGGTTTTGAAAAAGAAGTGCCGTTCGCCCGCCGCGCTGTTCTCGTTCTTTCGGCGCTTTTCGTTCTTGGGTTTATCGTGAAGCCGTCGCTTGTGATCGCCATCGCGCAGAGCGCCGCCGACAGCCTGTTTACCGGGTAATGCCGTGGCAATAGCCTGGAGCATCGAAATTTACGATACCATCCAGAGTACGCAGGACCTCGTGAAGAGCTATGCCGATCTTGGCCAGCCCGAGGGCAAGGTCGTGCAGGCGCTTGAGCAGACGCAGGGGCGGGGCCGCCATGGTCGCAGCTGGGTCTCGGAAAAGGGTAATCTTTATCTTTCAGCATTGTTGCGCCCATCCTGCGCGGCGCTGCATATCGGGCAGATTTCGATTTTAGTCGCGGTGGCACTGGCTGAAACGATAAAACCGCATCTGAAAGATCCTGAGGCTTTAACGCTCAAATGGCCGAACGACCTGATGATCCATGATTTTAAATGTGCAGGAATTTTGATCGAAACATCGTTGTCGGACAGCGGGACCATTCTTTATGCCGCTGTCGGGGTGGGGGTGAATATCGTCAACGCGCCCGCGCAGATCGGCGTTTCGTTGAATAACCACACAAAAACTCTCCTGAAAGTCGATAAATTCCGCGACGAATTTCTTAAGAACCTAACCAAAACCTACGTCCTTTGGAGCCGCAAAGGCTTCGCCGACATTAAAGACAGGTGGCTGGCTTTGGCCCATAAAAAGGGCACTAATCTGCGTATCCGCATCGGGGCACAGGTCGAAACGGGCGTCTTTTACGGCATCGACGACGAGGGCAACCTGCTGTTGCACGATAAAGACCTGAGACAGAAAAAGGTGACGGCGGGCGAGGTTTACCTTATAAACTGAGCCCCAGAGACAAGACATGATGCTATTTGCTATCGACATTGGGAATACCAACACGGTTTTCGCCGTCTACCGCGGGGAGAAAATCCTCGCCACGTGGCGTTGCCAGACCGTGGCTTCGCGCAGCTGCGATGAATATGCGTCGTTTCTCAAGGGGCTTTTTTCGCTGTCGGATATCGACTGGAAGAAACTCGATGATGTGATCATCGCTTCGGTCGTTCCGGATGCCGATTTTCACATCAAGGGATTCTGCGAGATATACCTGAAGAAAAAACCGCTGATGGTCGGTCCGGCGCAGGTGCCGATTAAAATCGATCTGAAAACCCCGGAAGAGATTGGTGCCGACAGGCTTGTGAATGCGCTGGCCGTGATAGAGTTTTATAAAGCACCTGCTATCGTTATCGATTTTGGAACGGCGACGACATTCGACGTGATCGATGCGAAGGGCCGTTATGCGGGTGGCGCGATTGCCCCGGGAATTAATCTTTCCATTGAGGCGTTGCACCGCGCTGCTGCCAAGCTGCCGAAGGTGAATATCAAACGACCGAAATCGGTTATCGGCAAAAGCACCGTCGAGGCCATCCAGTCCGGGATCTTTTTCGGTTATCTCGGGTTGATCGAAGGCATCATCGCCAATATCTCAAAGGAACTGGGCAGCAAGCCCCTTGTGCTGGCAACCGGCGGACTGGCTACGCTTTTCCAGCCGCACACAAAAGTAATTCATAAAGTCGACGACGAATTAACCCTCAAAGGGCTTCTGCGGATTGCCCAATATAATAAAAAAAGAAAGAAGTAAGAATTATGGCCAGGCCGAAGAAAAAAAATAAAAACAGCGGGCGGCAGGCAGAAAAACCTTACCAGCCGGAATTTGAGAAGGACGCCCTGTATTTTGTGCCGCTCGGCGGCAGCGAACAATTTGGTGTCAACATGAACGTCTATATTTCCAACGGGAAATTCCTGGTTGTCGATTGCGGCCTCGGGTTTGCCGATGAGCGTTTTCCGGGTATCGACCTCGTTCTGCCCGACCCGGAATTTCTGGAGAGAAACAAAGATAAACTCCAGGGGCTTGTGATTACCCATGCGCACGAAGATCATATCGGCGCCGTAGCATATCTGTGGAAGCGCCTGCAATGCCCGATTTACACCACGAAATTCACCGCGACGGTGCTGCGCGAAAAACTGAACGATGCGGGCGTCAGGAATGTCCCGGTTCATATCGTGAAGCAAAACGCGCAGGTCGATCTGGGTCCGTTCACGCTGACTTTTATCCCGGTATCGCACTCGGTGCCGGACACGTGTTCATTGCTGATTGAAACGCCGGAAGGCAATGTTCTGCATAGCGGCGACTGGAATCTCGATCCGCACCCGGTTGTCGGCCAGAAGGTGGACGAGGCGCATTTTAAAGCCGCCGGCAAAAAGGGAATTATTGCCTATGTCGGGGATTCGACGAATGCCGAGGTTCCCGGGCGCGCCGGTTCCGAAGCGGAGGTCTCCAAGGGCCTAGAGCAGGAGTTCCGCAAGTGCAAGGGCCGGATTGCCGTCACGATTTTCTCATCGAATATCGGACGCATCATCAGCATCGTCCATGCCGCAAAAAAATGCGGCCGCCAGGTGGCTGTTGTCGGCCGTTCGCTGCACAAGATGATCGATGCGGCGATGGAGTGCGGATATCTG
>Ga0247727_10016217_pt1 | contig 12058 bp, 13 predicted proteins | sample WisWelCaveWW1625_FD_202498 | JGI IMG/M metagenome (GOLD analysis project Ga0247727, IMG submission 202498) | Biofilm microbial communities from Wishing Well Cave, Virginia, United States - WW16-25 | ecosystem: Environmental > Aquatic > Deep subsurface > Groundwater > Cave microbial mat | place...
GAATCTCGACTTGCAACATCGTCTGGAAGCGACGATTGTCGCTCCAGAGCTGACCCATGCGAGGCAATGTGTATCGTTCGATCACTGGTTGTAACCTTTGCGGCACTATAACATACCGCTCAGACGAGTGTCAAACCGCTCGTTCTCCACTCACCGACGCTGAAAACCCCTTGCCCACCCCCAGAGCCTGTGCCATAATATAGCTGGGTTGCATGTCATCACAACGGTCAACTAACGATGGATTAGTGAGATGAAACGACGTTCAGCAGCCGCACCTACGCGTTCGCCAGATCGTCGCAAGGCAGATCGTCTCTCCCTGCCGGTCCGCGTGAGCTATCGCATCAAACGCGATGCCAATCTTGATCTCACCGGCAATACCACGGCATCGGATTTCAGTGGAGGGGGGTTGCGCCTGCTCATGTCCGAGGAGCTCCCACTCAACACCCCGTGCGAGCTATCGATCTATCTTCCCGAAGAGCAGCACCCGTTCACCGCCAGCGGCGTCATCACTTGGTGCAAACGGCGGAGCGAGCGCGGCGCGGCAACGTTTGAGATCGGGGTCACATTCACTATGGTGCACCGCGCGGAGCGCGAACGCTACTATCAGTTTATCTGTGATCGACTGCTAGACCACTATTTGGAGTAACGGAAGAAACATTGGACCGCCTCAACGAGGAGCGACTGGTGCCTATTCGTAGTGCACACCACGACCAAGACGCAACCACCGCACTGACAGCCGGACGGCTTCCCCGCAACCTCCGGTCATTCCTCAAATCCATCACGTTCCGCGTTGTCCAGACCCGAGACGAACTGATCGCCGCCGCGCGCTTGGTCCACCACGAGTACGCCAAGCGCGGCTATGTGACTCCAGACAACAGCTCATCGGAAATCAAGTTGTCGCTGTTCAATGCATTACCACAAACGACAACGTTTATCGCCCTGTTTGAAGACGAGATCATTGGTACCGTCACGTTGATCCCTGATTCTCCGCTTGGCGTTCCGATGGACAGCATATATCGTGATGAGCTCGATGGCCTCCGCCGACAGGGACGACGCTTGGCCGAAGTCTCCATGCTGGCCGTGCGAACCGACCTCTTCGGTCGTGGAGTATTCCTGATGCTGAACTCTAAGAAGCTCTTTCTCGTCTTCAATCTCTTCAAGTTGATGTTCGACTACACGCGATTCTTGACCTCGATCACCACACTCTGCATTGCAGTACACCCCAAGCACGATCTACTGTACCGCTTCCTGTTTTTCCATGATTTGGCTGGGGAGCGAGTCTATCCGGGCGCCAATCGCAACCCCGCTATCGCCAAGATCCTCGACCTTCACCTCGCTGTGGAAGAATGCAGGGCCGCGAACAAGCTGGGTATCTACCGTCTCTTTGTCGAGAAACGATCGAAGCCGGAACAGCTCGCACAGAAGATGCTACTGACACCGAACGATCTCCAATATCTTTTCACAGAGAAAACTCGTCTCTTTCCCCAATCCAGTGCCGAACAGATCCGCCATCTGCAGCAATGCTATCCTTCCTATCAATTCCAAGAAATCCTTGGCACTGGTAGCCATCACTCTTGAGAAAACACATAAAACGACTTGAGCGCTCACATAAACATTCAGCTCACAACCGTGAGTTGAACCGGTAGAAACAAGTGCTCAACCTCCGCTACAGCTCACTCCAATACAGTCATTTAAGAACGAAACACACAGCCAAGAAGAGACGCTTCCTAAAACACCGCCGGCTGTTGGCGCTACATTCGAACTCCTGATACTACCTGATCGACACACTATCCATGAGAATTCTGTTGATATGCCATTCTCACGATAGCGTTAGAAGAAGAGACCCAGACATCACAACAGCTCTGCAGAAACACACACTCTGCTCGCCCGCCAAAAGATCAAAAGGGCTCTCTCGCAAGAATCCCCCCTTCTCACTCCCAGCTTCGCAGAACGAAGACTCACGGAAAGGCTGTGTCTCTCTGCAAAAGCGTGTAGACAAAAAAACAGCCGCTGCTTCAATCGAAGCAGCGGCTGTTTAGTTTGGGAGGGTTACGTCTTACAAACGAGGTTCCGGCTTAGACTGAGCGCCGACGACGAAGCGCCGCCGCACCAGCCATTCCGAGACCCAACAACAACCCCGTCGTCGGTTCCGGAATCACCGGACCACCCTTCAACTGCGGAAGGGCACCGATACCGGCACCAGCCACGAACGTGAACTTCGACGGATCATCCGGGTTGGCAAACGCCGCGTTCGTTGACGGATCGAAACCGAACAACAGCTGACCGGAGATGTCAAACCGCGTCCCACCACCGAAGAGACCAGCCCCAGTACCCCCGGTAATCAAGAACGGCTTCCCGAGATTCACGAACTGGGCAGCGCCCTGGAGGTAGTACTTCACGCCACCGATAGTCACCTTGTAGGCGGTATCGCTGAACGCACCAGCCAAGTCCCACTGGTCCACCAGGGAGAGACTGTCTCCAACGGTTGGCGAGTAGGAGAACGTCAGGAACTTCGACTGCTGCGGATCATCCGAAGCATTGACGTCCTTCGCGTTCTCGTTGTTCGCCACACCATCATCATACTCACCAGTCGTCTGGTCGAACTCAGCCGTCGTCAGTGGAATACCAGGACCCGATGGCGGATCCGTAAACTTGGCATCCACATCCGTATCCTCGATGAACTCCAGGATACCACCAGGACCGAGGAGCGTCGACACGGTCCCGAGGAACGGACCAGCGATGACGCCGGTGATCGGCAAACCGCGCAGCACGAACGTCATCTGCGTGGCGATATCATCACCAGGATTCGGCACGGTGGAGAAGTCCTTCTCAACAGCGGAAGAGACACCGCCAACCGTCCGGATCTGACCGAGACCGAAGACCTCGAGTCCACCGCCGATAAAATCGGTGAACGCCGCGGCATCAGCGCCGGTGACATCGTCCAACAGCGTCCCTTCGTGGGTGACGATCGTCCCACCACCAGCCACACCGGTGATGATCGCAAACTTCTCATCACCAAGTGCAAGTGTCCCAAGATCCAACCCGAACGTCCATGGAATCGACGTCCGCAACGCAGCGGCCGCAAGCGTGTTCACGCCGGCATCCGGAGCATAGACCCAGCTCAACTCACCGTTGGTGAAGTTGGTTCTGAAGAACACATCTTCACCGGTGAAGTTTGCAGAGATCGCTGAGGCGGCATCAGAATACGCCCAAGCGACCGGAGTACCTGCCAGCGTCACCGCCAGCAATCCAGCTGTTAACCAAGTTACCTTCTTCATCTTACCCTCCCATTATATACACGATTTTCACATCAACTTAAACTAACTCGATTGTTTAGATCGAATTCTGAAACGCACCTTATTGAAGCATCTTCTATGCCAACAAATCCTCTTTGCAAACTAGCTATCTAATAAAACCGCAACTTATTTATTTCGAATACAATACTAAAAAATTAGTGGAGCAAATATCAACAACTGACACTCTCTCAGGAAGGTTCTCAAGGGGAACTTCCGGTGTCTTTCTGTACACAATGTCTCATACAAAAAACAGTATAAAAACTGGCTTCGTTAACAATTTAATATCAAATTTTATGTTAGTATTGATTTCGTGCTGTTATACAGTCGGTAGCGGCTGATGAGATACTCGACAACACTCTGTGAAGCCTGTGGTAGCAATTCTGTTCGATCCAAGCAGAAATAGGCAAGATCCTCAGGAGTCATCACAAACTTCGGCCTTTCCAAGGTACATACCGGAGCTTTGCCGAAGAAGAACCGGTAGATCGAAGATCGCTTTCCCACTGCCAATCGCGTCTGAACAGTACGCAGATCTAATCTCTTGCCAAGAGCTAAATTGCCATTCACTCGTTCGTACGACACCACGGGGGCGAAATCTTGGAAGCCAATCTGATCGTAAATCAAACTATGCGTAGGATGCACGGAGATACAGATATCATCCAACCCTAATCGAACCAACGCTTCGTGCCAAATCAATCGCACCAACGTGAAGAAAACCTTACACCGATCAATCAACAGACGATCGCACTCTTTGGTCGAGGCATCATCACGAAATGCCAGCATCGTCACCTCGCCGATCCGTCGACCATCCCGCCGCAAACGATCCAGCTCCGTCCTGTAGATAGCATCCATCGGCAACCCGAGCGGCGAATCCGATACCAACGTTACCGTACCGAGCAATCTCTGCTGTTCTACGCCGTAGCATAGCGAAGCGATGAAGGTCGTCGTTTCCGGCATGGCATTATGCAGTGAGAGCCACATGCCGGAAGGGTGCTTCTCGATGTAACCACGACGCATGTACTGTTGATAGACGAGGCGATATGCCGCTTCGAGATCGGTGCGGGATGTAGCAATGCGGTAGCTGATTGACGGAGCGATACCAGACGTGCGCGGGCGAGCCGATCCTCCTGCACCAAGCGACGCCACAACAACTTCTTGATCGATCAACGTCAACTCTTCTTCCATGCGCACGCATCCCGATCAATCTATAAAGCCAACCACCCTCGTCAACAACACTACAACACTGCTCCCGGCGACCGAAACAGATCCACTGATCTGCTTCATGACGGTTTACGGAAACACTAGAACGCAAGAACGGTGCCACCTTGCGTCTTTTCGACGAATTCCGAGAAATGCGAAACCAGCAATACCAATACCTAGAACAAATACTAGAACAGATATCCGAACAACACCACCAGCAAGCCTTGAGTCACTGTACTCCACATATCACTACCGGACGCAGCAACCCATTTATTCGTTGACGGATATAACTCTGAACTAATCAAGGTCTGCTCGAACCGATTTGGGCGCATCGCATTCCAGAATGAGGACACCGGCAACCGATCACGAGAACCGTCGCAGACAATGGATAGGACGTCGGCCAAGTCACCGGCAGCTCAAGTTCAGCCAAGACAACACCACATGAGCGGCGAAACCAGCACAATAGCTGACGTTGTTGTTGCTTGCCAGAAAAGATGCTGATGGAAGAACCGGCTAACCAAATCGATTGGAGAATCTGCGGAAGGACTGAAGGAAGAATTGGTAGCGGGGCCTGGATTTGAACCAGGGACCTTCGGGTTATGAGCCCGACGAGCTACCAGACTGCTCCACCCCGCACCGAAACAACTTGGTTGCATCCTACGGCAACCAACATCTGCTGTCAAGCCGTGCAACATGCGATGTGGCGCATATCCAGCAGCGAACCGCCCAATCAATTCACTGATCGTGATCACACCCTGCTTTTCGTCACTACTCCGGCCACCGAACTAGTCCGCCTCTTCAACTTCAACGATCGTTTCCCCTGCCCGAGCAACGCCCAGTCGCTGGCGCGCCACCTGCTCGATATATACCGGATCCGACTCCAGGCGTTGTGCCTGCTCCGCTAACTGACGATTCTTTGCACATGCCACATCAATCCGCCGACGCAACTGGTAAGAGCGCCAGTGCAAACGACCCAGCTGCAGGAAACCAGGGCTGAAGATCACGACGCCGAGCAGGATGATGCCGAGCAACCGTCGTCGGCGATGCCCCAGCGCTTCAGACATGAGCGGGTGAACGCGACGCTGAGCGCTCACCGCGTCGCTCCGGTCGAACATACTCGGCGCGGCTGCCCAGCTCTTCTTCAATTCGCAACAACTCGTTATACTTGGCGGTCCGGTCCGAACGGCAGAGCGATCCGGTCTTGATCTGCCCGCAATTCGTCGCCACAGCCAGATGCGCGATAAACGCATCCTCCGTCTCACCGGACCGATGCGACACCACCGCCGCATATCCCTTTCGCCGAGCTAGATCCATCACTTCCAACGTTTCTGTCAACGTACCGATCTGATTCAGTTTGATCAAAATGGCGTTCGCCACACCGCCATCAATCCCCCGCTGCAAGAGCGTGCGATTCGTCACGAAGAGATCGTCACCCACCAGCTGCAGACGATCGCCCACGCGATCTGTCAATCGCTTCCACCCCTCCCAATCTTCCTCCGCTAGTCCGTCTTCGATCGAGAAGAGCGGAAACCGCTTCGACCAATCGTCGTACCACGCGACCAGATCATCTGCCCGACGCTGTCTCGGCTCCTCCGCCTTGAAGTGATAGCTCTCGTCCCGATAGAAACTACTCGATGCAGCATCCAGCGCCAACACCACATCGCGACCCGGCTCGTATCCCGCCGCCCCGATCGCCTCAATCAACAGCGTGATCGCCTCTTCGTGCGACGACAGGTTGGGCGCAAATCCCCCCTCGTCACCGACCGCCGTCACCAACCCGCGCTTCTTCAGAATCCCCTTGAGACTATGGAACACTTCCGTCCCCATCCGCAACCCATCAGAGAAACGCTTGGCGCCGACCGGCATGATCATGAATTCCTGCAGATCGAGATTATTATCGGCATGAACGCCACCGTTCAAGATGTTCATCATCGGCACTGGCAGCACGTGCGCCGACCGGCCACCGAGACTGCGGTACAACGGCTCTCCTTTTGCCACTGCTGCGGCCCGAGCCACCGCCAACGACACCCCCAAGATCGCGTTGGCTCCAAATCGTGACTTGTTCGGCGTCCCGTCAAGCTCAATCATCCGTCGATCGATCTGCGCCTGCTCCCCAGCATCGGCCTTGAGCAGCGCCGGAGCCAGCATATCCTGCACGTTGGCTACCGCCTTGAGCACTCCCTTGCCTGCGAAACGTTTCTTATCGCCATCGCGGAGCTCAAGCGCCTCATGAATACCGGTGGAGGCCCCGCTGGGAACAGCGGCTCGCCCGACAGAGCCACCTTCCAATCGAACCTCTACTTCAACGGTAGGATTCCCACGTGAATCAAGAATCTCCCTAGCCACAATAGAAGTAATGGTCGTCTTCATGGGGCGAGATCGTAACATAGATAATACGAAACGTCAAGCAGCACGGGAGGTTACGTGAATTGACTTGAGATCAACGCCTATGCTATACTTCGTTCTCTGGAGGATTTCTAACAATGCCTAAGAAGAATTATCTCGCAAAACCATCGTGGTACCGACAGATAACAGTTTTCTTCCAGCTCCACTGGATCAAGATCCTGGTCATCTTCTCTCTCGTCCTCCTTGTGATCCTCACCATCTGGGGCTTGATGTCGCTGGAATCATTCTATCGTAATCTGACGCTCGCCCAGATGCCACTGCAGATTCTCCTCGTCACACTCAACGCCGCGATCTTCGTCATGATGTACACGATGTTGATGCGCGGCGGCTTCTCCAAACTCGACAAAGCGCAGATCAAGGGCGAAGAGGTCAATATCCGCTGGGACGACATCATCGGTATCGACGAGGTAAAGGAAGAAGCGTGGGAGGTCGTTCAACTCATCAAAGACCATAAGCGCCTCGAACAGATCGGCGGCAAGATCGTCCGCGGCCTCCTCATGATCGGCCCTCCGGGATGCGGCAAGACATACCTGGCCAAAGCAATCGCTACGGAAGCAGGTGTTCCCTTCATCTCGATGTCGGGCGCCGAGTTTGTCGAGATCTTCGTCGGTGTCGGCGCCAGCCGAGTCCGGAAACTGTTCAAGAAGGCACGCCAATTGGCATTCGCGCACGGCTCCTGCATCATCTTCATCGATGAGCTCGATGCGATCGCCCGGAAGCGTGTCTTCAGCGTCTTCGGCGGCACCGAGGAGACCAACAGCACACAGAACCAACTCTTGGCCGAGATGGACGGATTGGCCAGCAAGGACTACCAGGTAATCGTGATCGGCGCCACCAACGCCTCCGAGAGCAGTCTCGACGACGCACTGTTGCGGCCGGGGCGGTTCGACCGGAAGATCTACATCGACAAGCCTGGACTGGATGGACGCCTGAAGATCCTTGAACATTACCTCAAGAAAGTGAGGTACGACCCGTCGATCAATATTCCGCTGCTGGCCCGCAAGACCGTCTTCAAGAGTCCGGCCGAACTGCACAACCTGGTGCGAGAATCAGCTCTGATCGCTACGCGGCAGGGACGCGATACGATTATCATGGATGATGTCTCCGAGGCGATCGAGCGGATTGATCTGGGGCTGAAACGGAAGCGTCGCATGACGGACGTCGAGCGCCGGACGATCGCTTATCACGAAACCGGCCACCTGGTCACCATGTACATCCTCCACCCGACCGACGACGTCTTCAAAGCGTCCATCGTTGCCCGAAAAGACACACTCGGCGTCGTTTATGGGCAGCCGCGTGAAGAGTGGTTCACCCACAGCCGCGAACGCATCATGGCCAACATCAAGGTAGCGATCGCCGGCTACGTTTCGGAGAAAGTGAAGTTTGGTGTCACGTCGGATGGATGCTCTTCCGACTTCCGGGCGGCGATGTCATACGCGCACGCGATGGTCTGGCGCTACGGCATGGGTGTGAACGGATTTCTGGGAGACTTCACGGTCATTCCCGAATCACAGCTCTCCGAGGATCTCAAGAAGAAACTCAACGCCGAGACGCAAACAATCATGGAGCAATGCGCTAAGGAAGTCGAGGCGCTCCTTATCAAGGAATCGACGTTGGTGGATCGATTTGCCACCGAACTGCTGCAGCGGGACGAGCTGGAGTACGACGAGATCGAGCGGATCTTCGCCGAATACGGCAAGGTGCACGCACCGCTCCCCTCGCTATCGTAATGTCGTCGCCACGCGCCATCGCCGCACGCCTATGAGAAGATCCAGCGCATGAGCAAGCATCCGCTTTCGCATGCCCATCGATCACTCCGACTGCTGACGATCGGCGCAGCACTGTGTTGGTTGCTCGTCTCTGGTTGCGACAAAGCGACCTACTCCGCTGACCGCATCACCGAGTCGCTCACCACGCTCTGTCGAACCGAGCACCAGCTGAACGTCACCGTCCGCCTGATCGGCAAGACGCTCTGGACATACCTACCGCTGGAACACGGGCTGTTGGACGACGCGATGCGGATCTCGGAGGAGGCGGCCGACGCGATCGAACACGTTGTCCTCGATGTCCACCGCGTGACGATGAGCACCGACGCCACGATCGATTTCTACGTGGTGGTGATTGCCGATACTGGCAAGATCGGCGCCGAGCTAACACTGATCGGCTATACGCAGGACGTCCGGAGGGCGCGACTACTGGACATCTCGCGGGATGAATACCAGAAACGGCTGATCCGAGAGTTGAAACTCAATCCAAAGGCGATCGCTAATCCGAACGGCAGTTACCTGCAGATGGCAGATATCTACATGCCGAAGTTTCTCGCTGAGCAGGTCTGCCGAAGGATCCGCATCGAATTCCAGCTCGACCCGATCCTGAGCAACCGGTTTGACGTGCGCTCGGCGGAGTGGCGTCTGGACGGTGCCCGATTCCGCTTCCTGCTCAACATCAAGCCCCGCGTGCCAGATGCCACCTGGCACGCCTCACTGGCCGAGGCGGCCGACGTCATCACCGATGTCTTTCGTGGCTACAGCTATCGGCGCTTCGACTCAATTTTGATCGAGGAGCTGAACTCCGGCACGACGCTGGAGCTGTCGTCAGCCGATCAACTCGACCTGTTGCACCGCGGCAAGCTCACCGTCGATCAGCTCGTGCTGCCGATCCCGCTGCCGCAGTAACCACGACGCGCCGCCCATCCAGCCGCACACGCCCCTCGGCAATCTGCTGCAGCACATCCGGATAGAGCCGATGCTCCACCGCATGAATCCGTACGGCGAGTGTCTCCTCCGTGTCATCCGGCAGCACCGGCACCGACTCCTGCGCGATCATCGGACCGGTATCGACACCCTCATCGACAAAGTGAACGGTGGCGCCGGTCACCTTCACACCGTGGCGCAGCGCGTCGCGGATCGCATGAGCACCGGGAAACGATGGCAGGAGGGCAGGATGGATGTTGATGAGTCGCCCGCGGAATCGCTGCACGACGGGCGCGGAGAGAACGCGCATATAGCCGGCGAGCGCGACCAGTTCGATCCTCTGCTCTTCCAGCAGATGGATCAACGCCTGATCAAACGCCTCGCGCAAGCGATGCACCGCGGGATCGATGACACGAGCAGGCACGCCGAGCTGTTTGGCGCGCTCCAACGCGCGTGCAGCGGGTTGGTCGCTGACGAGCAAGACAAGCGACGCCGAGTCCAATCGCCCCAACCGCTCGGCTTCGGCGATCGCCTGAAAGTTCGTCCCCTCGCCCGACGCGAGGACCGCTATCCTCATCCGAGCTTGTCGATCCGCTTGACGATCTCCGGCTTGCCAATCACACCAACCACGCGATCGACCTCACGTCCCTGCTGAAAGAAGATCAGAGTAGGAATGCTCATCACATTGAACCGGGCGGCCAGCTGCGGGTGATCATCCACGTTCAACTTCCCCACCTTGCAGCGCGCAGCCGAATCCTTCGCCACTTCCTCAACCACCGGTGCCAGCATCCGACATGGCTGGCACCACCCGGCCCAGAAATCAACCATCACTGGCCGATCGGCCTGGGCAACCTCGCGTTCAAAATTCATCTCTGTCAGTTCAACAACATTCTCTGCCATAATCCCTCGCCTCCTTCGGCCTCACACCAGCTTATCATACGGTCGTCCCAATCGACTGTCAACGCGCCTACACTGCACTCATCCGCGATCGGCGAAACCCCAGTAAACCACCTAGACACAACCCACCACCCAGCGCCAGCAACACCTTCGCCGCGCCGAAGCGATCGGCGAGCGCCGCACCGATGAAGAGACTCACAGCCATCGCCCCATCCGCCAGCAACGTCACGCTGCTGAAAATCCGTCCTCGCAGATCCTGCGGCAGCCGCTCCTGAATCACCGTCGGCGTACAGACCGCCGCCGGCGCCGCCACCAATCCCAGCACCGTCATCAACGCGCCAACAAGCGACGCCGATGGCGCGAACCGCAGCCCCAGCGTCAGCCAAACGATCGTGACCCCGATGCCGACAAGCGACCACCGCATGGACTGCGTCCGATCCCACCGCCCGCCGATCCGACCGAACAGCAACGACCCAGCCAGCACCCCCACCAGCAGCAAACTCACCAGAAACCCCAGATGCGCCGGATTCGTATCCAACAGATGCTGCACCCACACCGTCCCCACGACCGCCAGCAGTCCGATCGCCGACCACAAGAGGCACATCGCCAGAATCGTCGCCCGCAGATGCCGGAGTCCTACCAGCCACCGAATTCCCTCGACCAGATCGTGCCACACCGACCGCACCGCGACTCGCACGACCGGCTCGCCCTGCGGCTGAATCCGAAACCGCACATGCATCAACGCCAACGCCGCCGCCGACACAAGGTAGCTCGCCATATCAAGCACCAGGCCGCCGACGGCACCGGCTCTGACGATCACCCACCCGCCGACCGCGAAGCTGAGGCCCGCCGCCACCAATCCGGACGCGCCGGTCACCGAGTTGGCCAGCAACAGCCGATCGCCGGTGACGAGCTCCGGCACCAGCGCCAGCTTCGCCGGGAGGAAGAACCGCGTCGCGGAGAAAATCAGAAAGACGGAGAGATAGACGAGCGGCAACGCCCCGGGCAACATCATCAACACCACGATCCCCAACACCAGCGCCGCACGCACCAAGTCACACACGATCATCGTCCGACGCCGATCCCAGCGATCGACGAAGACGCCCGCGAACGGCCCGACGCAGAAGGTCGGCGCCGTTGTGCACACGATCAACAACGCCAGCTCCATCGCCGAGCCCGGGCGCAGCCCCGTGACGATCGCCACCAACGCCAACTGCGTCAGCCGATCGCCACACTGCGACACCATCTGCCCGAACCACAGCAGCGAGAAATCCCTGTTCCGCAGCAACTCTCTAAACCGCGCCATGGATTAGCCGGTATTGTACCGTGCCGTCATTCATTTCGAGCAAGCTATATCAACAGAGCAACGGACACAAAATTGGACTAGTGTGCACTGCGGAAAGAGACGTTCACATCACACAAACACTTACAGGTTATAACTGGGACCAGCGGGAGAGGAGAGTTTGGATTTCTTTCTTGCGCGGCGCCGAGGGATGGAGACGCAGGTAGCGCTCAAAGTGGTTGGTGGCCTTGACGGTATCGTGCCGGACATGACCGTAGAGGATGCCG
>Ga0247727_10016218_pt1 | contig 12058 bp, 9 predicted proteins | sample WisWelCaveWW1625_FD_202498 | JGI IMG/M metagenome (GOLD analysis project Ga0247727, IMG submission 202498) | Biofilm microbial communities from Wishing Well Cave, Virginia, United States - WW16-25 | ecosystem: Environmental > Aquatic > Deep subsurface > Groundwater > Cave microbial mat | place...
ATCCGACCGCAGATCCTCACCATCCCCGGCGTCGCCCAGGTCATTCCGATCGGCGGCGAGGTGCGACAGTACCGCGTGATGCCGGACCCGGTGATGATGAGCCGGCTGGAGATTTCTTCTGCGGATATCGAAGCTGCAGTCCGCCGTTTCGGCGTCAACACGGGGGGCGGATTCGTCGATCAGCACGCGCGCGAGTACTTGATCCGCAACATCGGCCTGACGAGCCGCCTCGAAGACCTGCGCAACCTCGTAGTGGCCATGCGCCAAGGTCATAGCATCTTGCTGCGGCAGGTCGCCCAGGTCGAATTCGCAGCTCGGGTCAAGCGCGGTGACGCCGGCTACATGGGGGCTCCCGCTGTCATCATCGGTATTCAGAAGCAGCCGGCGGCCGACACCGTTAGCCTGACGCGGGCCGTCGAAGCGCAGCTCGACAGCATACAAAAAAACCTGCCGGCGGGCGTAACGGCCAACAAGGTTCAATTTCGGCAGGCAACCTTCATCGAAACGTCGATCCAGAATGTCGAGCGCGTACTGGTCGAGGCGGCCATCGTCGTCGCCGTCGTCCTGCTGCTCTTCCTGATGAACGTGCGCGCGACGCTGATCTCGCTAGCAGCCATCCCGGCGTCGGTTCTCATGACGGCGCTGGTCTTCAATGCCTTCGGCCTGTCGATCAACACCATGACGCTCGGCGGCCTGGCGATTGCCATCGGAGCCTTGGTCGACGACGCTGTGGTGGGAGTGGAGAACATCCTTCGGCGCCTGAAGGAGAACAGCCAAAGGCCCCAGCCGCTGCCCGTCCTCGACGTGATTGCGCGCGCGAGCCAGGAAGTCCGCTCCGGCATCTTCTATGCGACGGTCGTCATCATCCTCGTGTTCGTGCCGCTGTTTGCTCTCTCCGGCATCGAGGGCCGCCTGTTTGTGCCGCTGGGGATCGCCTTCATCGTCTCGATCCTGGCATCGCTGCTGACCTCCATCACGCTCACGCCCGTGCTCGCCTACTATTTCCTGTCGGCGCCGCACGGACACGGACAGGGGGACAGCTTCGTGGTGCGCCATCTCAAGGCGGGCAACACCAGGCTGTTGCACTGGGCGTTCGGCCACCAGCGAACCTTGCTCGGCGTTGTCTTGCTCGGGGTGCTGGCGGCCGGCCTGGGCGCCTACATGCTGCCGCGTGCGTTCCTCCCCGCTTTCAACGAAGGCACCATTCTCGTCAACTTGCAGTACAACCCCGGCATCTCGCTCGCCGAGTCGAACCGTCTGGGCGCGGTCGCCGAGCGGCTTATCATGGCCATCCCGGAGGTGAAGAGCCTCGGCCGGCGCACCGGCCGTGCCGAGCTCGATGAGCACGCCGAAGGCGTCCACAATTCCGAAATCGACGTCGATTTGGCGCGCTCGAAACGCAGCAAGGAGGAGGTTTACACAGACATTCGCGCCAAGCTCGCGGTGCTGCCCGTCTCGGTCGCCATCGGCCAGCCGATCGCACACCGCATAGATCACATGCTTTCGGGGGTTCAGGCGCAGATCGTCATCAAGATCTTCGGCGAGGACCTCGACACCCTGCGGTCATTGGCTGAAGCCACGCGCGCGCGGCTGCAATCGGTACCGGGGCTCGTCGACCTGCAGGTCGAAAAGCAGGTGCTCATTCCCCAGCTCAAGGTGACCCCCGACTACGAGCGCGCCGGGCTCTATGGCATCACGCCGGCGGCACTGACCGAAGCCTTGGAGGCCCTTTCCAACGGGCGCGTCGTCTCGCAGATCGTCGAAGGCAACCGCCGTTTCGACGTCGTCATGCGCGTCTCCGACAGCAACCGGTCGACGATGGGGCTGCAGGACCTCCTCGTCTCGACGCCGCACGGTTTCGTACCGCTGCGACTGCTCGCCAAGGTGGAGGAGAGCGAGGGACCCAACCAGATTCTGCGCGAGAACGGCCAGCGGCGCATCGTCGTACAAGCCAACGGTGACGGCAAACGCGACATGGCGGCTATCGTTGCCGACCTGCGGCGGATCATTGCCGAGACGCAGCAGCCGTCGGGCTACACCATGCAGCTGCATGGAACCTTCCGGGCGCAGGAGGAGGCCGCGTTCGTCATCGGCCTGCTGTCGCTCGTATCGCTCTCCCTGATCTTCATGGTGCTCTACCAGCGCTACCAGTCGGCGGTGCTTGCCGGCATTGTCTTGACCACCATTCCGCTCGCTCTCATCGGCAGCGTAATTGCGCTCATTCTGGCGGGACAGCCGCTGTCGGTGGCGTCGATGATCGGCTTCATCACGCTCGCCGGCATTGCCGCGCGCAACGGCATTCTCAAGATCAGCCACTACATCAACCTCGCGCTGTTCGAGGGCGATAAGTTCGGACCCGCCCTGGTCGTTCGCGGCAGCCTCGAGCGGCTCACCCCCGTCCTCATGACGGCGCTCTGCGCCGGCTTTGCCCTCGTGCCGCTTCTCTTCGGCGCCGGCGAGCCGGGACGGGAAATCCTGCACCCGGTTGCCGTCACGATCTTTGGCGGCCTCGTCAGCTCGACCTTGCTCGACACGCTGCTGACGCCGGTCCTGTTCCTCAGGTTCGGACGCGCGCCGCTGGAGCGAATACTGGCTGCGCGTGAGAGCACACCGGTGCACGCCGGACCCAGGACCGCGGAAGTGTTTTGAAGAATCACGTCCGGAAACGAAGCAAAAAAGGAGGACCATATGCTTCGCCAACTCGCATTCATTGCCGGAATTCTCGCCCTGCTGGGCAGCGCGACGCCGACCCTCGCGCAGAAAGCCGGCCCGAACGGCGGCCTGGTAGCGGGAACAGGCAGCCACCAGACGGAGCTTATCGTCAGCCCGACCGAACTGATCGTCTACCTGCTGGAGAACGGAAAGCCGCATGAGTCCAAAGGCACCAGAATGCGTGCCGTCATCCAGCAATCGGGCAAGACCGCAACGATCAACTTCGTCGACCAAAAGGGCGTGAAGCTCATCGCCAAGCTTCCGGCGCCGCTGGAAAAGGGCGCCATCGTCGTGCTGACGGGCAAGGACCACCACGGCGACCAATTGAGTGCCCGCTACGTGATCAAATAACGAACTTGGGGAGGCCACCGCCGTCGCGGTGGCCCTCGCAAATAGTGTCCGCTGCGAAAGGCCGGCCTCGTCTCGCTGCAGCAATCACGCCGGCGCGGCAAGACTGCTCAGCGGGCCGCGCGCAGCTGCAGGGATGCGACACCGGCCGCGATGTTGAGGCCCTGCTGCGCCTGCACGCTCAAGGGTTGCAGGACGATCGACTTGGCGGAGCCGCCGATCAGGGCATTGGCGCCCACGCCGCCGCCCACCGTGGCCTCGGCGCTGACGCCGCCGTAGGTGCCGACGAGCGAGCGCGGCGGGATGTTGGCGGTCGGCGCCAGCACCGCCCAGGCGATCTGCGCCTGCTGCGTGGTGCCGATGTCGATGCCGAACCGGTTGATGGTGCCGCTGTAGAACTCATCGCGGCCCTGCCGGTTGAAGCGGCAACGGATGTCGCGGCTCGAGCCGATGATGAATCCGGTCGAGCCCTGGGCGGTGCAGGTGAGCACGCCGACCTCGACGCGCGATTGCGCCTGCGCGCCCGAAATGGCGGCCAGCGCGGCGATGACCGCTGCACCTGTTGTGATCGTGAAGGCTCGTTGCATGGGCTCCTCCCCCGTGAATGGCGTCAAAGGACGCGAATCAGTGCGCAAAATCACCATGGCTTCTTGACCATGGGATGTCCGCGGTAGGGTGAAAATCAGCCGATGTCATCCTCGAAATGGCAATGGCGGCGATCCGCGATCCGGGTGCGACAAATTTGTCGATGGGTTGCGGCGCTCCCGCAGCGGCAAAGCCGATTTGCCTCTGCCGAGCGCTGCCGCTACAAGCCGCGCCATGACGACCGTGGCGAGAACCCGGCGCGACGTCCGCACACAAGGCTCCGTTGTGCCCCGCGCTACAGCCAGGCCCGCACCCCGCGTTGGCCTGGTGTCGCTCGGCTGCCCCAAGGCGCTGGTCGACAGCGAGCGCATCATCACCAAGCTGCGGTCGGAGGGCTACGAGCTTTCCCCCGACTACGCCGGGGCCGACGTGGTGCTGGTCAACACCTGCGGTTTCCTCGACACCGCCAAGGCCGAGAGCCTGGAGGCCATCGGCGAGGCCATGGCCGAGAACGGCCGCGTCATCGTTACCGGCTGCCTCGGCGTCGAGAAGGACCGGATACTCGCCGAGCATCCCGGCGTGCTGGCCGTCACCGGCCCGCACCAGTACGAGCAGGTGGTGGCAGCCGTTCACGCCGCGGTGCCGCCGCTGCACGACCCGTTCCTCGATCTGGTGCCGCCGGAGGGGCTGCGCCTGACGCCGCGGCACTACGCGTATCTCAAGATTTCGGAAGGCTGCAACAACCGCTGCTCGTTCTGCATCATCCCGCAGCTGCGCGGCAGGCTCGCAAGCCGGCCGGCGAACCACGTAATGGCGGAGGCGGAGCGCCTGGTGAAGGCCGGCGTGAAGGAGCTGCTGGTCATCAGCCAGGACACCTCGGCCTATGGCCTCGACATCAAGTATGCCGAAAGCCCCTGGAAGGGCCGCCCGCTCGCGGCGCGGTTCCTCGACTTGTGCCAAGCGCTGGGATCGCTGGGGGCCTGGGTGCGGCTGCACTACGTCTACCCCTACCCGCACGTCGATGCGGTGCTGCCGCTGATGGCGGAAGGCAAGATCCTGCCGTATCTCGACATCCCCTTCCAGCATGCCTCCCCGCGCGTGCTGAAGGCCATGCGGCGCCCCGCGCATCAGGAAAAGACGCTGGAACGCCTGGCGCGCTGGCGGGAGATCTGCCCCGATCTGGCCATCCGCTCGACCTTCATTGTCGGCTTCCCGGGTGAGACCGAGGAGGATTTCCAGCTGCTGCTGGATTGGCTGAAGGAGGCCAAGCTCGCGCGCGTCGGCTGCTTCAAGTACGAGGCCGTGGGGGGTGCCGCCGCCAACGCCATCGACGGCGCGGTGCCCGAGGAGGTGAAGGCCGACCGCTGGCACCGGTTCATGGCGGCGCAGCGGGAGGTCAGCACCGAGCTGACCGCCGCAAGAGTCGGCAAGACCGTCGATGTCATTGTCGACGAGGTGGACGAAGAAGGGGCCGTCGGCCGCTCGAAATGGGATGCGCCGGGGATCGACGGCTCGGTTTTCCTCGCCAGCGCGACAGCCGTGAAGGCAGGCGACATCGTGCGGGCACGCGTGACCCACGCGGATGAGTACGATCTGTGGGCGGAGTCGGTTTCCGATCCAGCAGCGAACGGTGCGCCTGTCCCCTCTCCCCTCCGGGGAGAGGACAAGGCCATGACTTACGGCCGCCAATGCTGAGGTCAAATACGCGTTCCCAGCTTCTTGATGCGGCCGTAAGTCATTTGGCCGAACTGGTGAGGGGCGACTTGCCAGTATCGCGCGCGAAGGCCCCCTCATCCGCCCTTCGGGCACCTTCTCCCCAAGGGGAGAAGGGCTAGAGGGCCAACTCGTTGAGATTTGGCACAGGCCGCGCGGTGGTCTTGTCGGCCGCCAGCACCTGCTCCAATGCATGCGCCACCTCCAGCACGCGGGCGTCGGCACCGTGGGGGCCGATCACCTGGATGCCGAACGGCATTCCGGCATGATCGACGCCGCAGGGCAGCGCGGCCGCGCAGCAGAGCGCCGTGGTCGGCGCGTAGGTGATGGCGAGCCAGCGCATGTAGGTGGGCATTCGCTCGCCGTTGATCTCCTCCACGAAGAGTTGCGAATGCGGGAAGGGCGAGACGGCCGCAGCCGGGCAGATCAGCACGTCCACTTCCCTGAAGAAGGCAAGGATGCGCTTGTAGAGCCTGGTCTGTTCCACGTGCGCACGGGCCACGTCGCCGAGCGACAGCTCGAGACCGCGCTCGGTGTTGTCGATGACGTTGCGGTCGAGCAGCGCGCGCGATTTCTCCAGCCGCTCGCGGTGCGCGGAGACGAAATGCACGCCGCGCAGCACCTCGAAAGTGTCGTGGACGTTAGCGAAGCCGGGCGCCCGCTCCTCCACCTCGCGGAAGACGTGGCGGAAGCGCGCGACGCGTTCTCTGAAGATCGCGGCAATGCTGCGATCCACGGGCGCGCAACCGAGATCCGGCGAGACGGCGGCACGCAGCTTGCCAAGATCGGCGCCGGAGAGCTGGGCCGGAATGCTTTCGACGTCCCGCGACGAGAACGGGTCGCGCTTGTCGCAGCTCAGCTGCGCACGCAGCAGCAGGTGCGCGTCGGCGATCGTGCGGCCCATGGGGCCCATGACGCTGAAAGGGCTCAGACTCGCGGCCCGGTCGACGCTCGGCACCAGCCCGGGGGATGGCCGGAAGCCGGCAACACCGCAGAAGGCGGCGGGCGTGCGCAGGCTGCCGCCGTAGTCGGAGCCGGTGGCGAGCGGCACCTGCCCCAGCGCCAGCGCCACGGCCGAGCCGCCGGAGGAGCCGGCGCAGGTCTTCGCCGGGTCGAAGGGGTTGCCGGTGGGGCCATAGACGCGGTTGGTGGTGTTGGCGCCGGCACCGAACTCGGGCGTGTTGGTCTTGGCCAGGATCACGCCGCCGGCCCTGCGGATGTTGGCGACGCCGAGCTCGTCCTCGGCGGGCACGTGGTCCTTGAACAAGAGCGAGCCCAAAGTCGTCCTGAGCCCCGCGGTCGCCTGCAGGTCCTTGATGCCGATCGGCAGCCCGGCGAGCAGTCCGGCGTCCTCGCCTCGCCCGATGGCCTGCTCGATCGCCCCGGCGCGCAGGTGGGCGGCTTCCACGTCCATGGCGACGGTTGCGTTCACCGCCCCGTTGGTCCGCTCGATGCGGCGGACGCAACTCTCGAGCAGCTCCACCGGCGACAGCTTGCGCTGGCCGATCAGCCCTCGCGCCTCGACGGCAGTGAGATCGCAAGGCTCTGTCATCCTGTCCTCCTTCTCGCGGCAGTGGCCAGCCTGCACGCGCCGAAACGATGCGTCGCGGTCGCGACCCTCGCAACCCATATTTCGACCGGTTCGCCGTCGAGGCCGTCGGCCGAGCGTCGCTGCCGCGCATGCCTGTCATGGGCACGCGGATTGGACTTGCCAAACCTCGCGCCCTCACGAATAGGTACCCGACCGAGCGGCACCCGACCCAGGAGAAATCGCGGCATCATGACGATCTTTGCGCCGCGGGAGACGGCGGCCGGGACACGCAATGACCCCGTCGCCGGCGTCATCTGGGTGACCATTTCCATGGCGCTGCTGGCGGCACTGGCGGCCTTCTCGCGCGCCGCCATGAATGCCGGCCTGCACCCGTTCGAGGTCGTGTTCCTGCGCAACCTGTTCGCCTGCCTATTGCTGTTGCCGCTGCTGGCGTGGCGTGGCCGCTCCCTCGTGCGATCCAGCCAACTGCCGCTGTACACCTTGCGGGTCGTCATCTCGCTGTTCTCGATGCAGGCCTGGTTCTATGCGCTATGGCTCATCCCGCTCGGCGAGGTCACGGCCATCAGCTTCCTCGCGCCGGTGTTCGGCACCATCGGGGCGATCTTCCTGCTCGGCGAGCGGGTGCGGCTGCGGCGCTGGACCGCCGTAATGGTCGGCTTCCTCGGCGCCATGGTCATCCTGCGCCCGGGCATGGCTCCGCTGGGGCTGGGACAGGTGTGCGCCGTGCTCTCCGCCATGTCGATGGGGCTGACCGTCATCATGATCAAGCAGCTGACGGCTGCCGACGACCCCGACAAGATCGTGTTCCTCACCAACATGATGCTGATGCCGCTGTCGCTGATACCGGCGCTGTTCGTCTGGCGCTGGCCGACGATCGATGCGCTGGTGCCGCTGCTGGGCATGGGGATCACCGCCGTGCTGGGCCACGTCACACTGGTGCGCGGCTACGCCGCCACCGACGCCTCGCTGGCGATGACGTTCGAGTTCTCGCGCCTGCCGTTCGCCGTCGCTATCGCCTATCTGGTTTTCGGCGAGACGATCGATGCCTGGACCTGGATCGGCGCGCTGATCATCTTTGCGTCGGCGGCCTACATCACCCACCGCGAGGCGCAGCTCGCGCGGCAGCGCCGCGCGACCGGCAGCCCACCCGGCGCCTGAGGCAGGAGCCTGGCGGCCTTCCGAGCGCATGAGCAACCCACAGATCGCACTACGGCCCTTCGAATCCAATGATGCGCAAATAGTTCTCCGTCGAGGAGCGAATGTGGTCCGACAGGCAGGTCGATGCCCGGTAGATCTCGCCAGCGCGTACCAGCGCGGCGAAGTCCCGGTGATCGCGTAGGGTGTCCCTATTGAGGACGGGGTCGAGCGAGAGGCGATTGCGCAGCGCCTGGATGCGGAATGCGATCGTTTCGTAGCATGCCTGAAGGAAGGTATTGCCCGCATGCTCGATGATGCGCTTGTGAAAAGCGTCGTCGATCATCCTGAATCGAAGGACATCTGTGTTCTTGAACGCGTCGCGCATGCTGGCGACAGCCTCGTCCAGCGCGTCGGCGAGTGCTGTGGCCCGCCGTCTGATGGCATAGCGCACCGCCGCGATCTCGAGCACCTCGCGTAGCTCGCCGAGGTCGCGCACTTCCTGCGCGGTCATGTCGAAGACAAACGTTCCGCGCTGCGGCTGGATCTCGACCAGGCCTTCCGTCTTCAAGCGCAGGAACGCTTCGCGGATGGGCGTCTTGCTGACACCGAGCTTGACCGCAAGAGCGGTCTCGGACAGCGCCTCGCCGAGTTCGAACTCGCCGCTGATTATGCTCGACCGGATCGCTTCGGTGGCCTGCTCCGCCAGCGAAGCAGGGCGGCGCGGACGCAGGTAGGTCACGTTGCTCAAGTCCAACTCCACTAACGCTGAGCTCTGTCTTGCCCGCTGTGGTATGCTAGTATACTAGTTTGAGCAAGGACCAACGCGAGCCGCAAACCCGAGGCGAGGATATTGTTTAATGCTCGGGCCTTGAAGAGATCGGGGAGTGAGGGAAGCGGATGCGAGGCTCAATGCCTCCCCCGAAATTTAACAACAACTCCAGGAGGAACGCCGATGAGAAAGCGGAAAATTGCGATGTCCGTCAGCGCCGTGCTGGGCTTTGCGGCGCTAGGCTGCGCCACCGCGCCAGCGCAGGCGCAGCAGACGTTCACGCTCAAGTTCAACCACGTGCTCGGTCCCAAGGAGCCCTATCACGAGGGCTTCCAGAAATGGGCCAAGCGGGTCGAGGAACGAACCAAGGGCGGCCTCAAGATCGACGTCTTCCATTCGGCGCAGCTGGGCCGGGAAGAGGACATCATCGAGCAGATCCGCCAGGGCGCCAACATCGGCCAAAACACCGATTCCGCCCGCATGGGCAACTACGTTCCGGGCATCGCCGTGATGAACGGCCCCTACTTCGCCGAGACGCTCGAAGAGGTGGCGAAGCTGCGCAAGGCGCCGACCGTCATCAAATGGCAGGAGGAGCTGGCGACCAAATTCGGCCTCAAGGTGGTGTCGTTCAACTGGGTGCAGGGCTACCGGCACTTCTTCACCAACAAGGCGATCAAGACGCCGGATGATCTGAAGGGGCTGCGCATCCGCACGCCGCCGGCTCCGATCTGGCAGGAATCGATCCGCGCGCTCGGCGCCGTGCCGGTGGCCATGGCCTTCGGCGAGATGTATCCGGGCCTGCAGCAGAAGGCGATCGACGGGGTCGAGCTGGTCTACAACAACATCCCGGGCGGGCGCTTCTACGAGGTGCTGAAATTCGCCAACGAGACGAAACACATCATGCTCATCAACTTCGAGGTGGTGAGCGCCAAGTGGTTCGACAGCCTGCCGAAGGAGTACCAGGCAGCTTTGGTCGAAGAGTGCGACAAGGCGGGCGAAGAAACCTCCAAGGAGATCTTCAGGCTCGAGGCCGAAGTGGAGCAGCAGCTCAAGGGCCGCGGCATGACCATCGTGAAGGATGTCGATCTCCCCGCCTTCCGCAAGGCTGGCGAGAAAGCCTATGAGGTCCTGAAAATCCTGGACGCCAAGAGAGCCGTGCACAAGGAGATCGGCAAGAACTGAGCGGCGAGACGGCGTCGATGCGGAAACTGTACGAACGGGTGTGCGCGGCGGAGGCGTTGGTCGCCGCCGCGTTTCTCGTCCTGATGGTGCTCCTGATCTTCCTCGGCGGCGTCATGCGCATGCTCGGGAGCCCGATCAACTGGTCGAGCGATGCCGCCACGGCGCTGTTTGCCTGGGCCTGCTTTCTGTGCGCCGACATCGCCTGGCGCAACAACAGCCTGATGTCCATCGAGATCCTGACCAGCCGGCTGCCGGCGCATCTGCAAACGGCCTGCCGCATGCTCAACTACGCCATCATCACGGCATTCCTCCTCTATCTCGCCGTCATGGGCGTCTACCTCTCCTGGATCAGCAGGGCACGCAGCTTCCAGGGCATCCCGGAGATCAGCTACTCCTGGGTGACCATGAGCCTGCCGGTCGGGGCCCTGCTGCTCCTGATCACGACGGCCCTCAAGGTGCGCGCCGAATTGCGCGGGGAACGAATGGAAAGCCGCGCGGCGGACGTCCTGTGATCCGCTTCATCGCGCACCGCGTCATTGGGTTGGGCCGATGCTGATCGTCCTGATTGCGTTTACGGTGCTGCTGCTGCTGGGCATGCCCGTGGCGTTCGCCATCGGCATTTCCGGCACCCTGTTCTTCCTGCAGCACCCGGAGCTGCCGTTCACCATCCCGATCCAGCTCACCGTTACGGAGACGCAGAACTTCGCCCTCCTCGCGGTGCCGCTGTTCATCCTCGCCGGGAATTTTCTCAACAATTCGGGCATCACCCACAACCTGCTCAAGCTCGCGACCGTGCTGACCGGGCGCATGCAGGGTGGACTGGCGCAGACCTCGATCGCGCTCTCGACTCTGATGAGCGGCGTGACGGGCTCATCCATCGCCGACGCCGCGATGAACGCGCGCATCCTGGGCCCGCAGATGCTCGAGCGCGGCTTCTCGAAGGGGTATGCGGCCGGCGTCTTGTCGTTCGGCTCGCTGATGGCCCCGATCATTCCACCGGGGATCGGCTTCATCCTGTACGGGACCGTGGGCCAGGTCTCGATCGGCCGCCTGTTCGCGGCGGGCATCATCCCGGGGCTAATGCTGTGGGCGTCGCTTGCGATTGCAATCTCCATAACGGCACGGCGGAGGGGCTACGCGCCCGAGCGCGAGACGCGGGCGAGCATGAAGGAAATTGCCGTCGCTGTTTGGGGCGGCATCTGGGCCATCTTGTTCCCGATCATCCTGCTGCTGGGATTGCGCTACGGCGTTTTTACCCCCTCCGAAATCGGCGCCTTTGCGGTCGTCTATGCAGTGGCCGTCGGTTTCTTCGCTCATCGCATGCTCACGCTCACCGGATTCCGGGAAGCGGTGGAAGGCAGCCTCATCGATATCGGCGGGGTGATGTTCCTGCTCGCGCTCTCGGCCGTGTTCGGCTACGGCATCGTGTTCGAGCGCATTCCCGAGGTCATTTCCGGCTGGATGCTCGGTGTCACCGACAATGCCAATGTCGTGATGGTTCTGATCGTCCTTTTCATCCTCCTGGTCGGCACCTTCATGGAGGGATCGGTGCTGATCATCATGCTGACGCCGATCTTCCTGCCGCTGGTGATGAAGTACGGCGTCGACCCCGTGCATTTCGGGCTGGTGTTCATCATCGCCGCCACGATCGGCAACTACACGCCGCCCGTGGGCGGGGCGATGTTCGTGGTCTGCCAGATCTTGCGCTGCCCGATCGGCGACTACACGCGCGAATCTATCCCGTTCCTGATCGCGGTGAGCCTGGTGACGCTGATCCTGATCTTCCTGCCCTGGGTCGTTCTCGTCGTGCCGGACCTGATGTTCGGCAAGTAGCGGCCGGCGCCAGCCTGCGAACGCGACTTCCCTCCACTTCCGAGGCTCGTCCGTGAACCCGGGAGAGAACGTCGAGCGCGGCGGGTTTGGCCTGCTTCAGGAGTCGTCCGTGAAGAACTCTGATCTCAGGCTGGTCGGGAATCTGGGCTCGCGCGGAGCGTGTGTGCGAGGAGTGCTGCCAGGGCGATGAGGCAGGCAAAAAATTCCGCCAGCCACGCGAGCAGCCG
>Ga0247727_10016219_pt1 | contig 12057 bp, 5 predicted proteins | sample WisWelCaveWW1625_FD_202498 | JGI IMG/M metagenome (GOLD analysis project Ga0247727, IMG submission 202498) | Biofilm microbial communities from Wishing Well Cave, Virginia, United States - WW16-25 | ecosystem: Environmental > Aquatic > Deep subsurface > Groundwater > Cave microbial mat | place...
CGCCATAAAACGGCCGCGGCCGCAACACTTGAACCTCCCGGCCATACATCGGATGCCAGGGATAATGCACCTTGACCATACTCCCAGAACAGGCAGTATGTCGCAAGATCGTTCTTTCAGAATGACAAGTTGATGAGGGCGTTACAAACCAATCCACAACGAGTATATGTCAACCCTCACCCCACAACAACAGCAGCAAGCTGCCGAACTCCTCGGCGCGGCTTCGGATGCGAAGATCGCGAAGAAGTTGGGCATTGCGCCAAGCGCGGTGCAGGCCTTTCGCGAGGAGCGGAGGGACGCGGCCCGGCAAAAGCGCGAGCGCATTTTCAAGCTGATCTTGTTTGCTTTTCCTCTGTTTTTGTTTTTGATGATAGAAGGCCTGCTGCGCGTATTCAATTACGGCGGCGAGCTCGCGCTCTTCATTCCCAAAGAAGAAGCGCCGGGCTTGATACGTATCAACGACAACGTGGGCCGCCGTTATTTCAGCGCGAAAGAAGTGCTGCCGGAAACTTCCAACGACGTGTTTCCCGCGGCCAAAGCGACGAATGCGTATCGCATCTTCTTTCTCGGCGGCTCATCGACGTTCGGCTATCCCTATGCGCACAACGGCAGCATGTCCAAAATGCTCGGCCAGCGTTTGGCAGATTACTTTCCCGACCGCAGAATCGAGATCGTCAATTTGGGCATGCCCGCGATCAACTCGTTCTCGTTGCTCGATTTCACCGATGAGATTTTAACGCAGCAGCCCGACGCATTGGTGATTTACGCCGGCCATAATGAATTTTATGGCGCGCTCGGCGCGGGTTCCACAGAGTCGTTGGGCGCCTCGCGCGGCTTTATCAATTTCTATCTCGAGCTGCAGCGCATCAAAATCATGCTGCTGTTCCGCGATGGCATTGAAAAACTCAAAGGCTTGCTCGCCTCCACGGCAAGCTCCTCGACTTCTTCGAGCACGTTGATGGAGCAAATGGTGGATAACGAGGCCATTCCCTTTGGCAGCGAAACGTATCAACGCGCGCACGAGTTTTTCCGCGCGAATATCGGCGAATTGATTGCGAGAGCGCGGCAGAAAAACGTGCGCGTGCTGTTGAGCGAACTGGTGAGCAACGTGCGCGACCAAGAGCCATTCGTTTCGCTCTATGCGCCAGCGACGGATCGCGCCGCTTATCAAAAAGTATTGGCTGCAGCGCAAGCCCTGGAGAATGCCGGAGAATATGCCGGGGCATTGGCGCGTTACGATGCTCTGCTCGCAATAGATGAGCAACCTGCGCTCACACACTTCCGCCGCGGCCGTTGCCTCGAAGCTTTGGGTGATTATGATTCCGCGCGAAAGAGTTATGAACGCGCCCGCGATCTCGACGGTTTGCGTTTTCGCGCGAGTTCCGATTTGAATAATGTACTTCGTGGGCTTGCGCAAGCGCACAACGTGCCGCTCATTCCAATGGTGCAAGCTTTCGAGGCGGAGTCGCCGCACGGTCTCATCAGCAATAACTTGATGCTCGAACATTTGCACCCGAACTTGCGCGGATACTTCATCATGGGCCGCGCCTGCGCAGAAGCGCTGCGCCGCGACGGACTCATCGCCAGAGAGTGGAATGAAACCTGCGCGCGGCCGGATTCGGTTTATTGGAACGAACGCGGCGTGACCCTGCTCGATGAAGAAGTTGCAGCCATTCGCATTGCCGTGCTCAAAGACAGTTGGCCGTTCGTGCTCAAAGGCAAGCCGCGCGCATTCGTTTATGCGCCCCGCAACGAGTTTGAAAAAATCGCTTACGCTACGTGGCAGCGCGAAATCACTTGGGAAGAAGCGCACGTGAAGATCGCCGAGCAGCATAGTAATGCGCGTCGGTTTGCCGAAGCCGTGCGAGAGTACGAAGCGTTGATCATGGAAACACCCTACAATGTTTCGCCCTATGTGCGCGCCGGCCTTTTGCATTTAGCGCTGAATGACTCGCAACGCGCGTTCAAAAGGCTGTGGCAATCGCTGCAAATCGAAGAGACCGCAGAGGCGAACAAATACGTCGGATCGCTTCTCGTCGAACGGAAGGATGCGGAGCACGGCGTGCCGTATTTGGAAAAAGCGGCGCGCATGAATCCCTATGACACGCAAACATTGTACAACCTGACCGGCGCGTATCTTTTATTAGGCAAGGCTGATAAAGCCGAAACGGCTTTGGCGAGCTTGAAAAAACTCTCGCCGAATAGCAAAGAGGCGGCAGAGTTGCAACAACTGTTGGCAAACGCAAAAACCGCGCACGCGAGCAATTGAACAACCAATGGGAGACGGCGATGAGTTACGATCCGGCGGAGTCGCACGATCAAAATTTCAAGATGCTGTTGGCGGAAAATCCGCGCGAGGCGATCACGTTTGCGCTGCCTCATCGCAGCCGCTATTTGCGGCGCGATGCGGAGATTCAGCCAATTCGGGAAGAGACCATCAAAACCTTCTTCTCGGATTCGTTTCTGCGGATGGACGTTCCCATTCTCGTGAAAGACAAAAACGGCAAACTCGTCTTCTTGCTCGAGCATCATCACGACCCGTACTCGTTCTCGATTCATAAGTTGGCGAGGTACATGCTGTATTTGCAAGACCAGTACGAATGTCGAGTGATCCCCGTCGTGTTTTTCCCGCACGCGGCTTCGAAGAACAAGGCGATCGTGCGCGAGCTTGAGAGCGGCTTGGGAGACAAACAGTATTTGCAGTTTACTTATGAGGCCGTCTTTCTCAAAGAGCTCCGAGCGAAGGAGTATTTGACGAGCCGCAATCTCGTGGCGAGGATGTTGTTGCCGTTCATGCGTTATCCGTCGCACGCGTGGCTCGAAGTTTTGGACAGCAGTATCGAGGCGGTTTTGGAGTTCACGCCGAGAGCGCGCCGCGCCAAGTATCTTGATTTTGTGCTACACTATTTTAACTTGAAGATTGAGCAGTGGGAAGCGTATCAAAACTACAAACGGAAACATAAACCAAGCGAGGCACCCGATATGATCAACGTTCTTCTGAAAGAAAAAGGCTGGGAAGAGGGTTTTGTGAAAGGCAAAGACGAAGGCAAAGCAGAAGGCAAAGCAGAAGGCAAAGCAGAAGGCAAAGCAGAAGGGGAGAGCTTCGGCAAAATTTCCGAAAGCCGTAATCTGTTGCTCATGCTCCTCCCCAAAAAGCTAGGACAAATGCCGCACAAGATCGAACAAGCCCTTCACGGCCAAACCGATCTCAACCGTATGCACACGATTCTGGCGAGCTTGCTGGAATTGCAAAGCTGGCAAGAAGTCGAGCAGCTTCTCAACGGAAAGTCGTAAGCCTCATGAAGCTTGCTCGTTGCTCGTGGCTCGTTGCTCTTTGCCTCCTCTCGGCTTGCGGCGATAAACGAGAAAACAAATTGCCGCTCGCACAAGTGGGCGACAAAGAAGTGACCGCCGCCAATTTCGAGCGCCGCTTGCGGCATTTTCTCATGCTCACGCCCATCGACGAGCCGCATGTGCGCGAAGCTTTGCTCCAGAACATGGTCGATGAAAAAGTACTCGTGCTCGAAGCCGAGCGCCGGGGCTTGCCGGAGTTGCCTGATTTTCAAGATTACGTGCAGCGCGTGGAGACGGACGCGATTCTCGACGCGTATCAAGACATGCTTGCCGATACGCACGGCGTGGTGAGCGACGCGGATTTGTTCACCGCGTTCGCGCTGCAAAACGAAAAGGTGCGCGCGCGCCATCTCTTTGTGCGAACGCGCGAAGAAGCCGAGCAACTTTACACACGCTTGCAAGCGGGCGCTGCGTTCGAAGATTTGGCCGCAGAAACTTTCAAAGACAAGCAACTCGCGGCGAGCGGCGGCGATCTCGGATATTTTGCGCTCGATGAAATCGATCAAGCCATTAAAAAAGTGGCGGCGACGATGAAAGTCGACGAAGTGTCGCAGCCCTTCAAATCTTTTTACGGCTATAGCATCATCAAATTGGAAGATCGCTTCCGCAATCCTTTTCTGCTCGAAAGCGAATTTGCCAAAAACAAAGAACGGCTGCACTGGGAAGTGCGCCATCAAAAGCGCGCGGAGATGTTGCGCACTCATGGTCGAAAAATTTTGACGGATTTGAATATTCAATACAACCCTGCGACTTTGGATTTGCTCTGGGCCGAATTGCAAAACACGCATGATGATTCACTTGAAAACCTCGAGCCGGAGCAACCGATTTTCTCGCGCGTGTCTGCGGATTTGCCGCTCGCAAAAGTCAAAGGGCAAGAGTGGACCGTGAAAGATTTGCAAGCACGCGCGCGTTGGACTTCGGGCCGGCAACGCCGGGCGATTCGCTCCAAAGAGGCGTTGCAAGAGTACATCAATGGTCTTGCCCTGCGAGACGAATTGCTCGCGGAAGCGAAAGCCAAAGGCTTGCACGAAAACCCGGCGGTGCGCGCGTTCGTGGCCGAACGCACGGAGCAATTTCTCGTCACGAAAGTGCGCGCTTCGACCACCGATACGGTGCGTGTGCCGGAAGATTCTCTGCGCGCCGAATACGAGCGCAATCCTAAGCAATATGTTCATGCGCAACAAGTCAACGTGCGTGAGATCACCGTGGCCTCGCGCACGGAAGCGGAACGGCTGCTCGCGCAAATCCGCAACGGCGCCGATTTCGCGGAGCTTGCGCGCCAATATTCACTTCGCGAATGGTCGCGTGGCCGCGATGGTGAAGTGGGCTATGCCACGAAAAGCGAATTTGGTCCGCTCGGGCAAGCGATCTTTGCATTGCCCAAGCACCGCTTGGGCGGCCCGTATCAAATCGGCGAGCACTTCATGATCGTGCAAGTGTTCGACATTCGCGCGGAGCGCGCCAAGACTTTTGTCGAAGCGAAAGCTGAAATCGCGGAAGGCTTGTTAAGTAACGCGCAACGCGCGGTGCTCAAGAAGCACATTGCGACGTGGCGGCAGGATTATAAAATTTCAACGGATGCAAACGCGTTGCGCCGTGTGCGCTCGCCGCTGGCGAAATCGTAGTGAGCGGCCAGCAAATTGTCATTCAAAAGGAATTTTTTTATGCGCAGGGGTCACAGCCCCTTTTAGCCTTTGTGACAAGCGCTGAAAAGGATTCCTACTGAATGACATGAGAGAGATGGACTTCGTTAAAGATTACTTCGATACGATTGCGTCTTCAACTTGGTTCTAACTCCTGAAGGAGGGTGTGATGACCAAAGCGTTGCTAAAGAGTTGTGTCGTATTCACTGTGATGCTCGCGTTTGCGGGCACGTCACGCCCGGGCACGACCGGCAAAATCACCGGCCGCGTGCTCGACAAGAAAACGAACGAAGGCCTGCCCGGCGCGAACGTTATCGTGGCTGCCGTGATACGCGGCGGTCAGGAGGCGCCGACGAGCGGCTCGCTCGGTGCGGCCACGGATTTGAACGGCAATTACGTCATTCTCAACGTGTCACCCGGCATTTACAAAGTGCGCGTGGCTTTCATCGGCTATAACGTGCTGGTGCAGAGTAACGTCACGGTTTCCATTGATCTCACCACGAAGTTGGACTTCGCGTTGGCAGAAGAGGCGATTCAAGGCGCAGAGGTCGTGATCGTGGCGGAGCGTCCGCTCGTGCAGAAGGATTTGACTTCCGCGCAAGCGAGCGTGACGACCGAGACCATTCAAAAATTGCCGGTGCAAAACTTGAGCGATGTGGTGCGCTTGCAGGCCGGCGTGTCCGTGGATAACGGCGGCGGCATTCACATTCGCGGCGGCCGCTCGACGGAGGTTGCTTACTTCGTGGACGGTGTTTCCGTGACTGATGCCTACAACGGCGCCTCTTCGGTGCGCGTGGAAAACGAATCCGTGCAAGAGCTGCAAGTGATCAGCGGCACGTTCAACGCGGAATACGGCAACGCCATGTCCGGCATCATCAACATCGTCACCAAGGACGGCAGCGAGCAGTTTCACGGCAACGTGACGCTTTACTCGGGCGATCATATCAGCAGCCGCAACGATTTGTATTTGGGCATCGATGAAGTCGATCCGCTTTCCGAAAACAATGCGCAGTTCAGCTTGAGCGGCCCGGTGCCGGGCTTGGGCAATCGTTTGACGTTTTTCGCCACGGGCCGCCGCTTCGAGTCCGACGGTTGGTTATATGGCCGGCGCATGTTTGATATCAACGGCGATACGCTGGGCACGTTCAACGGCAGAGAAGCGGTAGCGGGCGAGCTTGTGCCCATGAACACGCAGAAATTGTATTCGGGGCAATTCAAGCTCACGTATCGCCTCAGCTCGAAAATCAAGCTCAGTGCGAGCCTGCTGGGCAACGATGAAGAGAGCCAGGGTTACAACGGTTTCTTCCGTTGGAATCCCGAGGCGCGGACGACGAGCTATGATCGCGGCTACAACGCGAATTTAAATTGGACGCACACCCTCAGCTCGCGCGCGTTTTATACTTTCAACGTGTCAAATTTCTACAAAGAGTTTCGCAATTACCTCTTCGAAGATCCGGCAGATTTGCGTTACCTGCACCCGGATTCGCTGCAAGAGGCGCTCTTCAGCCTGAACAACTCCGGCACTTCGAGCGGGAACTATCAGCGCAACACCGTGACGAATTTGACGAAGCTCGATTTCACGTGGCAGGCCAATCTCGTGCATCAGCTCAAGTTCGGCTTTGAGGGCAAGCGCCATCGTCTCTTCGAAGAGGGGATCGGCGCCGTGCCGGCGCGCGATGCTTTCGGCGCGGAGATCGTGCCCTATCGCCCGGTGGTCTTGCCGGACTCGACGCAGAGCCATAGCCGTTACTCGTTCAACCCAATTGAGTACTCGGCGTACTTGCAGGACAAGATCGAATTTGAGAACGTGATCATCAACGCAGGCTTGCGTTTTGATTTTTTCAACTCCAAAGGTTTGGTGTTGAATGATCCGAGCGATCCCAACGTGTACGTTCCGCTGAATGACAAGTATCAAGTCATGAGCTTGCAAGAACGTTTGGCGATTTGGTACAAAGAGCCTTCGAATAAATATCAAGTCAGCCCGCGCTTCGGCATTTCTTATCCGATCACGGACAAAGGCATCATTCACTTTTCCTACGGCCACTTTCTGCAAATTCCCAACTTCGATTACCTGTTTCAAAACCCGGGTTTCAAAGTGCCGCAAAACACCGGGAAGTTCGGCATCTACGGCAACGCGGATTTGGATCCGCAAAAGACCGTGATGTATGAGTTGGGCTTGCAGCAACAACTCGGCAATATCATGAGCCTGCACGTGACCGGCTTCTATCGCGATATTCGCGATTGGGTGGGCACCGGGTCAGACATTGTCACTGTTGGCGCGGGCGGCCAGGCCATCAACGCGCGCACGTACGTCACGTATGTCAATCTCGATTACGCGAATGTGCGCGGCATTACGCTCTCCGTCAATCAAGCGCGCGCTGCGGTGATCAATTATTCTTTCGATTACACTTTCCAAGTGGCGGAGGGCAGCAACTCCGACCCCGGCGAAGAGTTCGGCTCACGGCAAGCCGGGCGTGAGCCGACGCAGTTCATCGTGCCGCTCAATTGGGATCAACGCCATTTGTTCAACGGCACGATCTCCTTCAACAAGAGCAATTGGTCCGGCAGCTTGATTTGCAATTATCATTCGGGCCAGCCGTATACGCCGACGCCGTTGGAGGCGACACGCGTGGGCGCGAACACGAATCTCAACTTCAGCCGCAACAGCCGCGTGCGTCCTTATTATCTCAATTTTGATTTGCGGCTTGCCAAAACTTTTCGCTTTGCGGGCTTGGATTACGGCTTGAGCTTGAACGTGTACAATTTGTTCGATCGCTTGAACGAGCTGGACGTGTACACCGACACGGGCCGCGCGACAATTTCCTCCACGTTCCGGGAAGCGCGCAACGCCACCATCACCAACAACACGGCGAACGAGTTCCTGCGCCAGCCCAATCGTTTTTCAGAGCCGAGGGAAGTGCAGCTCGGGTTGAAAGTGAGTTTCTGATTGTAGCGCAGGCTTCAAGCCTGCATTATGACCATCTCTTTAGGTTGTCATTCAGGAGGAATCTTTTTAAGCACTGGCGACGCCCTCATTTTTGAATTTAGACCCAGCACTGAAAAAGATTCCTTCTGCATGACATTCAAAAAAATGACAGGAGCATTCTCCGCATGAAATTCCTCAAACTACTCGGCGCGTTGCTGGTGTTGTGGCTCTTTCTGCCGTCCGCAAGTTCGGCTCAGCACGTGCCTTCCAAAGAACGCGTGAAGTTCGAAGAGATTCGCCAGACCAACGTGGACGCAAACTTGGTTCGAACTTCGGTGTTTAATTACGGCCTCACCGGCCGGCTCACCGCGAATCCGCAGCAGATTCCGTGGGAATGGCCGAAAAATTCGCGGCAGCGTTATTTGGCTGCGGCCGTGGTTTCTTATGGCGCAGAAGTTTTGCACAACGGCCAGCCGTTGCGTTTGTTCATGCCCGCGCTCGCGCGCAGCGATCCGGCCGACGGCAGCAAAGATTGGGAGCTGATGCCGGTTTCCGGTTATCTCAATTTGGCCAGCGGCGCGCAAGCGCAAATCGCGAATCGCTTGAATTCCAAATCGTGGCCGCCGGTATGGCCGGATAAGTTGGGCGATCAAAGCGATCCCGGCTGGGCGGGCAGCTTCAGCGCGCTGTTCGGCAAAGACGCGTTCAATGCGGATCAAGAGTTGGTCTACAAGCTTGGCGACGACAAATACGACCGCTTCGATTATGCGCCGGATTTGACCGATCCCACGCGCCGCGGCCTCGGCATGCTCACGGAAACGCGCGTGCTGCAATGGAGCCAGGTGCTCATTCAAGACGTCGTGTTCATTTTGCACTTCTTTCAAAACGACGGCTCATTTGATTTGCAGCGCACCGGCGTGAATATTTCGCTCTTCGATCTTGTCGGCGGCGACGGCGACAGCAGCGACGACATTGCGTTCTATGATCTCGTCAACGACGTCGGCTGGTCCACCGACGCGGACGGCATCGGCAATCCCGATTTCGGCAGCAAGCCGGTGGGCGTGGTCGCGACTTCTTATCTCGAAACGCCGGGCAATGCCGTGGATAACATCGACAATGACAACGACGCCGAAGACTTGAGCCCGGTGGTGCAGGGCGGCCCACCGCTTGACAATAGCAATTGGCTCATCGGCGAGTTTCCCGACAACGGCATTGATGATAACGGCAACGGCCTGATCGATGAAAACAAAACGCACGTTGAATTCGTGACGGCCGCGGGCAGCAACCCCGGCAACGGCGTGAGTGACGGCATCGATAACGACAACGACGGCGAAATCGGCAGCCCAAGAGTCACTTCGGGCATGTTCGTGGGAGAGTTTGCCGATAACGGCAAAGACGACAACGGCAACGGCTTGCGCGACGAAGGCCAAGAGGATTTGAATAAATTTTATGCCGACGGCCTCGACAATGACGGCAACGGCTTGATCGATGAAGGCATCGACGAAATGATCGACGAGGGCCGCGACGACGGCCTCGATAACGACGGCGATTGGAACATTACCATCGACGACGTGGGGCTCGACGGCCAACCCGGCACCGGCGATTTCGGCGAGAACGACGGCAAACCCACTTCGGGCGCGGGCACGAACTTGCCCGGCGAGCCGAACGTCGACAAGACCGACGTTTCCGAATCCGATCAAATCGGCCTCACCAACGTGCAGTATCAATCTGCCGGCGACTTGGGGAGGAATTACGGCAACGACAATGCGTTCTTCAATAACTACCTCACGCCCGGCGACTTTTACGACGGCAGCGCGTTGAGCGGCGATTTCAATTTGTTCGTCGGTTCGGGCCTCTTTCCCATGAAGTCCGGCAGCATCGAGCGCATTTCGATGGCCGTGTGTTTGGGCGCGGACACGACCGATGCGTTGCTCAATCGCGATGCCGCGCAAGTGACCTACGATACCGATTATCAATTCGCCTCCGCGCCGTTCGTGCCCACGCTCACTGCGGTTCCCGGCGATGGCCGAGTGACGCTGTATTGGGATGAAGCTGCCGAGCAATCGTTCGATCGTTTTCTCGCGCGCTTGATCAACACGCCGGACAGCCCCTATCAAGGCATTTATTCGCCGTATGATTTCGAAGGCTACCGCATCTATCGCGCCACCGATGCGGGCTTGCTCGATCCGTTCATCGTCACCGATGCGAGCGGCACGCTCACGCTGCGCAAGCCGCTGGCGCAATTCGACCTCGTGGATCAATTCGAGCGTTTGCATTCGGTGGACGTGAACGGTGTGCATTTCAATCTCGGCAGCAACACCGGCATCACGCACACGTTTGTGGATAACAACGTGGTCAACGGCCAGCGCTATTTCTACGTGATCACGGCTTATGATTACGGATTGGTGGATCGCGACGAGCCGAACAAGGGCATCTTTCCTTCGGAAAGCCCCTTCACGTTGTCGGTGGATGAAGTCGGCGATTTCATCATCGGCCCGAACGTGGCGGTCGTCACGCCGAACGCGCCGGTTGCAGGTTATCTAGCTCCGGAGCTGAAGAACGGCGTGGAGCACATCAAAGGCAGCTCGTTCTCTTCTGTGAGCTTCAACCTCGTCGATCGCAAAGCGATTGCGGACAATCAGCGTTATCTCGTCACGTTCGAAGACACCACCAAAGTGACGCCCGGCCGCGAAGACACGGTGCGTACGAAGAACTTCAGCTTGTTCCGCGTGCCGAGCTCGCGCTATTCGGCGCTCGATCGTTTGCGCAACATTGCCGGCGATGCGCCCAACTTCGTGAGCTTTTTGGAAGACACGATTTTGAGCGCAAGCGATACGCTCCTGTTTCGCGGCGATCACAACACCTCCGCCGCGCAAAAAAGTGTGCTCGACGGTTTCTATCTTTCCTTTGCCAACGTGCCGCAAGTCGCGGTGGATTACGCGCGCCTCGCGTGGACGAGCAACAACACGCAGATTCATCAAGGCGACATGTACATCTTCCGCTCCGGCTTCTCGCAAGGCACGAAGGTCCCGTTCGATTATCGCGTCATCGTGGGCGGCCCCGGCAGCGACACTTCCGCGGCCGTGACTTTGGCCGGAACGCCTCTGCCTGCGCGGCCCGTGAACTTTTCCATTTATAATGTGACGAAGAAGAGCTTCATTGATTTCGCCTTTTTGGATTTTGACGCGACCGGCACCACCGCAGCCTCGGCCCTGCTCTCGCGCGTGCGCCAAAACCGCGACCGCATCATTTTAGTTGAGAACATCGGCAGCCGGCGAGTGCCCACCTGGGAAATTTCGTTCGCGCCCACGTTCGTCGACACGCGACGCAATCCGCAGGCGGGCGACACGCTCGCGCTCTTCACGGAGAAGCCGTTTTTGGGCTATAAAGGCGGCCTGGGCGATATTTATGAATTCACCACCGTGGCCGAGCGCACGGACGATGCGATTGCAAAAACCGAGTTGAGCAAGATTCGCGTCGTGCCCAATCCTTACGTGGTGGCCGCTACGTGGGAGCCGCGCAATCCTTTCTCCTCGGGCCGAGGCCCGCGTGAGATTCACTTCAACCACTTGCCCGCGAAGTGCATCATTCGCATTTTGAACGTCGCCGGTGAATTGGTGCGCAAGCTCGAAGTGGACAATCCCGTTGGCGACGGCACCGTGAAATGGGATTTGCTGACGAAGGACAATCTCGCGGCCTCTTACGGCGTGTACATCTATCACGTTGAAGCTCCGGGTGTCGGCGAGTATGTTGGGAAGTTTGCGATCATCAAATGAAGTGGATTGATGGAGTGGTGGATTGATGGATTGTTGGAGCGATGGTCAATGATTGATTTGTAACGCACTTTTTATTTGTCATTCTGGAAGAACCTTCCCCGGCACTTGGCACAAATCTCAAAACGAGGCTTTGATGCCGGCGTTAGAGAAGGTTCTCACAGAATGACAATTAGAGGTGGCCGCGATATTCGAACACAAAAAGTTTTCGGAGCCAACCATGCGAAGAAAAATTGCTCTTTTGAAAGTCATCACCGCGTTTGTGCTCATGTGCGCAAGTCTCACCTCCGCGCAAAACACGGTCAACAAAACCGGCACCTCCGCGGCGAAGTTTCTGGCCATTCCCGTGGGCGCGCGCGCG
>Ga0247727_10016220_pt1 | contig 12057 bp, 7 predicted proteins | sample WisWelCaveWW1625_FD_202498 | JGI IMG/M metagenome (GOLD analysis project Ga0247727, IMG submission 202498) | Biofilm microbial communities from Wishing Well Cave, Virginia, United States - WW16-25 | ecosystem: Environmental > Aquatic > Deep subsurface > Groundwater > Cave microbial mat | place...
GACGTCCTGTCGCGGGCCTGTATCGAGACTACCCACTGACGATCGCGGTCGGATCTGGGCCAGGAACCTTCTCGAGCCGAGCTTGGCAGACGTTCGCCAACGCCGATAGCGCATCGGCCTCAAACGTCCAAGGCGGCTACGCGCAGAGACTGACAGGCGGCGTCTATGAGACGGATGTCTCGAAGAAGTACGTCGCTCCTCAGCGGCAGGAGGGTGTAGTCATCGAGGGCTCGAGAGCCTTGTCGTCACCATTCTCGAGCTACCTCGGCCTTGCCGCGGAGGTAGGGCTCCTCGGTCTGGCGCTCGTTGTCGGCGTCTATATCGTTGTTCTGCTCCGAAGTTTCCACATCGCGAGACGGGAGATCGCCGACGCGGTCCCCGGAGACCCTGTTCCCGCGCTTGCGCTCGCCACGACAATTGGTTTCCTCACGCTGCTACAGATGGGGTTCCTGGAGAACTGGCTCGAGGTGACGAGGATCACGTTCATCGTGTGGGCAATCTTCGCGGTCGTGTGCAAGGAGGTTGACTCTCGGTCAACCGCGGCGTCGTGAACGGACGGCTGATCGTGATCGGCCCGCTACCTCCTCCGCATCACGGCGTGACGATCTCTACGTCGCTCGTTCTCGCGAACCCGGTCTTGCGCGACTGCTTCCAGGTGGATCATCTTGATACCAGTGACCATCGCACGGGTGCAGACATCGGTCGCTGGGACTTCACGAATGTACGGTTGGGCGTGGGAGCAATCCTCAGGTTGGCGTGGCGGCTGGGTGGAACGCCAGGTGTCGTCTACCTGCCGCTCTCGCAGAGCACGCCAGGAGTGCTTCGAGACTCGATGTTCGTCTTCGCCGCATCGGTGCGCGGATGGAGAGTCGCCGTTCATCTGCGCGGCGGTGAGTTCGGAGACTACTATCGCCGCGTTCACCCGATAATGCGGCATTGGATCCGGGCGACACTAGCTCGGGTGGACTCGGTTGCGGTCATGGGCGAGTCTCTGAAGGCAATGTTCGAGGGGCTCGCTTCGGCGGAGCGGATCACCGTTGTAGCTAACGGTACCCCGGAGTTCGTCCCTAAGCGTCCGATCCAGCGCGATCCGGAACATGTTCTGTTTCTCAGCAACCTGAGACGGAGAAAAGGTGTGCTTGAAGCCGTGGAGGCAGCTCTGCTCGTGCTCGCCAACAGACCGTCCACTCGCTTTACGTTCGCGGGCGGTTGGGAGAGTCGGGAGCTCGAACTGGCAGTTCGGCGGCGAGCGGGGACGACAAACGGACGGATCGAGTTCCGGGGCCCGGTGTTTGGCGCCGAGAAGAATCAACTACTTGGGTCGGCTGTTGTCCTGCTGTTTCCGCCCGTCGAACCCGAGGGGCATCCGCGAGTCGTGCTCGAGGCGATGGCAGCCGGACTTCCGGTCGTGAGTACCGATCGTGGCGCCATCGGTGAGATGGTCGAGGACGGTCGAAGCGGGTTTGTCCTCGACAACCCGGAGCCGGAACTCCTAGCTGATCGAATGATCATGCTTCTCGAAGACAGTGATCTCCGAGAAACGATGGGCCGCGCCGCTCGTGAACGCTATCTGGCGCACTTCACGCAGGAGAAGGCCGACCAGGCTTTGACTGACTGGTTGGCGCGTATCGCATGAGAACGCCTGGACCCTCAAGCCTCGGTGCGGACGCACGTACGAGTCGGATTCTCCATGTCCACTGGTCCCTCGGGATTGGTGGTGCCGAGCGTGCTCTCTACCAACTCGTGCGGGCACAGCGCGATGTGGGCGCCGACGTGGCTGTGCTCATTGTCAGCGAGCCTGGCTTGTATGGCGAGCGGCTCGCAGCCGAGGGCGTGCCGATCTATGCGCTCGGCCAACGAAACGGGTTCGAGTTGTCTCATGTCCGGGCGGCTAGGACGCTGTTCGCTCAGTGGCCCATCGTGCACTTCCATGGCTGCGAGCCGGTGATGATGTTCGCAGCCGCCTCAACGAAGGCGCGGACCTTTTATACGCATCGGGCCGGAGCATTTCAGTACAGAGGACGTCGCCGCCTTCGGTACGCGATAGGTGGACACGTGCTTCGTCACTCTTTCGCAGGGGTCGCCGGAAACACGCGGCATGCAGCTGACGTTGCGTCCCGACTCTTTTCGCTCCGACGCGAGGAGGTTGCGACTGTCTACAACGGAATCGACTGGATGCTACTGAGGGCCGGTCGTGCAGCCGCTGAAGTACGGGCCGAGCTCTGTCTCCCGCCCCATGCATTGGTACTGGGCACAAGCGGCAATCTCCGCGAGTGCAAGCGAATCGACATGGCTATCCGCGCCATCGATCGATCCAGTCGAGGCGTCGCACTTGTCGTCGTGGGCGACGGGCCTGAACGACACGTGCTGGAGAGGCTCGTACGCGACCTTGAGCTCGCCGATCGCGTTCGTTTTGCTGGGACACATGCCAACATCGCCGACTACCTGCAAGTGTTCGATGCCTTCGTACTCCCTTCCGGGCCAGAGGAATCATTCGGAAACTCAGCGGTAGAGGCGCTCGGATTCGGGCTGCCGACGATCGTAATGCGAGATGGAGGCGGGCTCGTGGAGCACATCTCTGATGGCGTGACCGGGCTCGTCGCCGACGGCATCGATGGCCTTGTGGCCTCGATCGATCGCCTTGCCTCGAATCCCGCACTGCGGCGGTCAATCGGAGACAGCGCTCTCCTGGCAACCAGAAGGCGGTACACCACGGAAGCGATGGTCGCAGGCTACAACCGACTCTACGCCGGTAACGTCGGAGAGACGTCGAATTCGGACGCACCCCGCGTTCTGTTGTCAGCTCAGGAACGAGATTGACATGTGCGGGATCGCGGTAGCCGTATCGTCGCATCGCGCTGAACGAACTCTCGGTTGGGCGCTTCCTACGATGGGTCATCGTGGACCTGACGGCTCCGGCGTGTTGGAGCTTGGACCAGAACAACCCACTTTTGAGCACTGTCGACTCGCGATTATCGATCCGGACAATCGCGAAGCCGATCAGCCGTTTTCTGATCCGACTGGACGTTGGACGATCGTCTACAACGGTGAGCTGTTCAACTATCGCGAGCTGCGCGCAGGGCTCGCGCGCCGCGGTATGACGTTTCGGACACAGTCGGACACAGAGGTCGTGCTGCAGAGCCTGATCAATGGCGGCGAAGGGGAGATCACAAGCTTCCGCGGAATGTTCGCGTTCCTGTTGTGGGACGCGGAGACCCGAGAGCTCCTCGCTGCGCGGGACCACGTCGGGGTTAAGCCGCTCTACTACACCGTTAGCGACGGCGTCTTCATTGCGGCGAGTGAGCTCAGGACGGTCATGGCACATCCCGTAGTGAGGCCGCGTCTGGAACCTTTTCGGGTTGTCGAGTACCTGTCGTTCGGATCTGTGTCCGGCGAGGGAACGATTCTGCAAGGGATCTTCAAACTGCCCGCCGGACATCTCATGCACTTTCGAGACGGTAGGGTCGAAGTTTCAGAGTACTGGGATGCGCTGCCTGCCGGGACGGCGGCTCCCGATGATGCGGCAATTGAGTTGGCCGAAAGGCTAGACAAGGCGGTTGCGGGGGCACTCGTAAGCGATGTGCCGGTCAGCCTCATGCTCTCCGGTGGCCTTGACTCGTCGGCGATTGCGGCGCTTGCCACTCGCCACATCGCTCCGCCTGACCTGACAGCGTACTCCGTATCGTTCGGCCTTCCAGACGACGAATCGGACGCTGCGGCGAGGCTAGCGCGTGAACTTGGCATCAAGCACCGCGAGCTCTACCTCACGCACGACACTTTGGGCAACGGGTTCGCGGATTGGCTGGAACGGCTCGATGTGCCGTCTGCCAACCCCACTTGGGTTGCAGTATCGGCCATTGCTCGTGCTGTACACGAGGACGGAAAGAAGGTGCTCCTCTCCGGTGACGGGGGCGACGAGCTGTTCGGCGGCTACAACCGCTGGATGAAATATTTGCGGTTCCATGATCGGATCTGGGCGCCGACACCGCGGGTTCTGCGTCGTGGGGCAGGCAGGATCATCCGCCCTCTCGCCAAGGGTCTGACGGGCGACATTGCACGTCGCGCCTACGACGATGGTCAGCTGTTCGTTGGGAGCAGGCCCTTCCACGACGACGACCTCCGGAGCTATCTGGGTCCGGTCGGGCTGTCCGCCGCAGGGGCCGTACCGCCTGAGACCCCGGTGACACGACTGCGGGAACGATTTGACGAGCGCCACCCCGGAGGCGACCAGCTTGCCTGGATGTCCTATGTAGCCCTGAAGACAGACCTAGTCGAGGACTACCTTGTGCGCCTGGATACGATGGGCATGGGTGAGTCGATCGAGGGGCGCGTCCCGCTACTCGATGTCGATCTGGTCGAGTTGGCTTTCCGCCTCTCGCAGGCCGCCAAGGTTGGCACCCTCTACAAGCAGAAGGCGCTTTTTCGCCATGTCGTATCTGGCTTCCTGCCGGCATATATCACTGATCGACCGAAACAAGGCTTTTGCCCGCCAGTGGCCGATTGGGCGTCCGGCCTCCTCCGTCATCGGCTTCCACAGACGTCGGTGCTCGTTGACGAGGGCCTCGTCCGTCCCGAAGCGACCGCCGCGGTGGCACGAGACAGTTCCGTCAAAGGCTCCTTCCGCTTCTGGGCCTTGGGCACGCTCGCTGCTTGGTGCGAGAACAACCTGTGATTGCCTCACGCCTAACGTCTGCGATTACGTGTGTGTTGACGTGCCGATGCGTTAGATGAGCACTGACGTCTCTGAGGGACGAAGCCTTCGAAACAGATGCCGTTGCTAGACACTGGGTACCGATGCCTGACCCATGATCCAGAATGGCGTCAGCGCTGGCGGAATGACGAGCACGAGAGTGTGGCGTGAACTTCGGCGATATCTATCGGCGGCTGAAAGTAGGGCGTTCGAGCGAACTCGGCGGCCTCGCTGGCGATTCCCTCTACGCGTTTGTCTGGCAGAGTTCGATATCGGCCGCCGATTTCGTTCAGATCGTGCTGGTCGCACACGTCCTTGGAATAACGGAGTACGGGCGCCTGGCGCTAGTCACAAGCTTTGTCGTACTCGTGAGCCAGTTCTTGGACGTTCGTGTCGCCTGGGCGGCAACGACGTTCGGAAGTTATCCGGTCGTCTCGCGCCACTGGCCGAGCGCCGCCGGTGTTTTCCGCTTCAGCTATCTAATCGATGCGGCGACCGGCATAGCTGCCTTCCTTATCGTTGTCGCACTCGCACCCATGGTCGGACCATGGCTAATCGGCGAGGAAGGAGCCTGGCTGATCATCCTCTTCGGTGTCAGCTTGCTTGTATCGACGGTGGACGATTCGTCAATCTCCGTCACACGGTTGTTGGGCGGGTTCAGACTTCTGGCCGGATACACAGTCCTCCTGGAGATTTTTCGAATTGTTGCGATTGGCTGCGCGCTTCTTCTCGATCAGAGTCTGACCGCTGTAGTCGTCGCGCTCGTCGTCTACGAGTTCGCTTGTGGACTCGTCAACTACGCTGTCGCCGCGAGTCTGTTCGCCAGAGCCTCGGGCATGCGACTCGTGAGGTGGTCACTGGAGGGGTTCCGCGATCAGCGAGCCATGCTCGGGACAGTAATGCACACAAACGTGCTGTCTTACGCTCGTATCGCTCAGGTGCAGTTTCCTACGCTACTGCTTGGCGTAGTCACGACGCCTGCATCTGTTGGCCTGTACAAGATCGGTGTGGCGGCCGCATCGCTGATTGGGCGCGTCGGCGACCCAGCCTCTGCGGCAGTTCTGCCCAGACTTTCTCGGCTTTGGGCGGGCGGCCAGCTCGACGAGATCCGGCGTCTCATCCGAAGCGCGACAGTCACAGTAGTCCCTCTCGCTGCCCTCGCCTTCGCACTCCTCGTGATTCTCCGTGACCCGGTTCTCCGACTGCTGGGTGGCGTGGAAGCCGTCGACGCTGGGCCCGTTCTCATCCTCGCAGGCTTGGCACAAGCTGCGAACGCAGGGTTATTCTGGAACACAGGACTTCTGTTTGCTGCAGGAAGGTCGGGCGCCGTGTCGATGATCGCGATTGGAACGGCGGTTCTTCAGCTGGCGCTGTTATTCCCGCTTGTGGCGGCCTACGAGGAAACGGGGGCTGCAATCGCTCTTCTCATTACTGTTGGCTTGTCGAACATTGTCCTGGTGATTCTCTGTCTCCGCTTGTTCAAGAACTGCTCGCAAACTGGGTTCCGAGACAATGGAATTCTGTCTGATAACGACCCGCCAGACCTGTCGTCCGAGCAGAAAGCGCGTGCGTAGAGGCGTCACTCATCTGCAGGCATGTTAAGACCGGTAAAGACTCGCTTGCCCCATCGGCCACCCGTTAGCTGGGGAGCAAAGTCAAGCGGGGCGCCAGCAAAGAGTGACGTGTACCGAGACGGTTCTCTCGACGCGATGAACACTGTGTAAACAGGGAGGAATGGCTGGTCGTTCGACCAGCACAAGAGCACCGTGAAATCACGCTCTTCGAAGAAGCGCTTTAAAAACAAGGGCGTCAGCCGAACGTAATCACCGTACGACGCTGTGTAGTGGACACCTTGTGAGAATGGGACGACACAAGCGACTACGTCTCGGGTCAGCGCGACCATCGTCTCGAAAGTGCGATGTGGATCAAACACGTGTTCCGCGACGGTGTGAGAGAACACCACGTCGAACTCGGCATGGAGGGCAGCCGGAAGCGGTTGGTCGAGATCGACGTAGACCAACTCGACGCCGTCAGGTGCAGTCTCTGGCATCCCGGTTTCACCTTCGATGTTGCTCACGACATAACGCGTGTGAGGGCCGAAGTATTCGCGATAGAAGGACCCTTCCTTATCGCTGTCCTCCCAGCCCGAAACGTTGATGACCTCACCACCAAATGCCGGAAGATACGTTCGAAGGACGCGGTTCGTAGAACGTCGAGGATGCCAGCTCTCGCGGGCGAGTCGCTTTGCCGCGCCTGTCAGGACCCAATGGCCAAGTCGAAGCGTCCGCAGTACCGCGCGCTGCGTCGTGTCAGTCCTCATCGGCGCCGCGGGGTCAATGACACCCAGCCGGGGAGGGAGCGACGAGGACTGCGATGATTGGGGGCGGAGTCCGTAGCATCAGACCATGACCTCAAGTGTTGAGGATAGGTCGTGAAGCAGGTCGCCCAACGTTCCAAGGACGGCGCGATGACCGTCGTCGACGTCCCACTTCCGACTCTCCAGCGCGACTGGGTGCTCGTCGCGACCCGCGTCTCGCTGATCAGCACGGGCACAGAGCGCACGAAGGTCGAGATGGCCGAGAAGAGCCTGCTGCAGAAAGCCCGGGCGCGACCTGACCTCGTCGGGAAGGTTGTCGACCGCGCCCGCACCGAAGGGATCCGGTCGACGGTCGACGTGACCCGGGACCGGCTCTCAGCGCTGACGCCGATCGGATATTCGGCCGCCGGTGTCGTGCTCGAGGTCGGCGAGGGAGTGGAGAGTCTCGCGCCGGGAGATCGGGTGGCATGCGGCGGCGAGGGCGCGAACCACGCTGAGATCCTGGCCGTACCGAAGAATCTCGTCGCCCGCATCCCCGACGGGGTGGCGTTCGAGGAAGCTGCATATGCGACCGTCGGGGCGATTGCACTTCACGGCGTGCGCCAGGCTGATGTGGGGATTGGCGAGTGGGTCGGCGTCATCGGGCTCGGACTCGTCGGGCAGCTCGCGGCTCGCATCGCGAGGGCATCCGGCTGCAACGTGGCTGGGATCGACGTCGACCCGCGGGCAGTCGACCTCGCTCGCACCGCACAGATCACAGCCTTTACGCGCGACGACGCCGGCCTGGCCGCTGCCGTTCGATCCCTGACGGGCGGTCTCGGCCTCGACGCAGTGCTGCTCTGCGCATCGTCGGCGTCTCCCGATCCGCTCGCGCTCGCCGTCGAGCTCGCACGCGACCGCGCGCGGATCGTCGTCGTCGGCGACACGCGGATCGACGTCGACCGCGCGTCCATGTACGAGAAGGAGCTCGAGCTACGGATGTCTCGCTCCTACGGCCCCGGACGCTACGACCGCGAGTACGAGGAGCGCGGGCGCGACCTGCCCGCCGGCTACGTGCGCTGGACGGAGCAGCGCAACATGCAGGCGTTCCTCGAGCTCGTCGCAACCGGGCGCATCAATCCGTCCCAGCTGACGACACATCGCTTCCCGATCGACGATGCTGCCGAGGCGTACCGGGTGATCGCCCATCCCTCGGAAGGCGAGCGCGCGTTCGGCGTGCTGCTCACGTACGAGGAATCACCCGCGCAGGCTCCCACCCGACCAGCACCAGGCAGGCAGTCCTCGACCCAGGCTGCCGGAGTAGCGTTGATCGGAGCAGGCGCCTTCGCGCGGGCGACGCTCATCCCGGCGCTCCGGAACGAGGGAGCGAGGCTCGTCGCGGTCACGAGCGGCCGCGGCCTCAGCGCGGCCGACGTCGCTTCGCGCTTCGGGTTCGAGCGGGCCGCCGCGTCTCCGGAGGAGATCTTCGAGGACGAGAGCGTAGGCGCAGTCGTGATCGCGACCCGCCATGCCAGCCACTCCTCGATCGCCGCAGCCTCGCTCCGGGCCGGGAAGGCCGTTTTCGTCGAGAAGCCCCTCGCCTTGACGCGGGAGCAGCTCGGCGACGTCGAGAACGCCCTCGTACCGGAATCGGTGCTGGTGGTCGGCTTCAACCGTAGATTCGCTCCGCTGGTCGAGCGTCTGCAGGTGGAGCTCGGAGACGTCGGTGATCTCGTCCTCTCGATGCGCGTTAACGCAGGGCCGCTTCCCGACGATCATTGGCTCCACGATCCGGAGGACGGGGGCGGCCGGCTGCTCGGGGAGGGTTGTCACTTCGTCGACCTCCTGTGCCACCTCGCCGGCTCGCCCGCGATCTTGGCCCACGCCGTCGCGGTTCCGCAGCCAGGGCGGCCGATCGAGTGCAGCGACAGCTTCACAGCTCACATCCGCTTCGCGAATGCCGTGGGGATGCTCGCCTACTCCGGAGGCGGCGATCCGAAGCTGCCGAAGGAGCGGCTCGAGGTGTTCGGCGGAGGCGTGTCGGCCGTGCTCGACGACTTTCGAGTGCTCACGATCCATCGCGGCGGGAAGCGTCGCGAATGGAAGTCCTCGCACGACAAGGGACACCGCGCGGAGATCAGGAGCTTCCTGGCGGCCGCGGCAGGCACTGCAGAGCCACCCTCCGCCCAGTCCTACCTCGACTCCACGCGTCTCACGCTGGCGCTTGCTGCCTCACTCAGGTCGGGGCAGCCGGTTGACACATCCGTCGCGCCGGATCAGGCTCTCCTCGAGCAGTAGGGCGCGAGCCCGCCAGGCGAGGGGATGGTGCGGTATGTGCGGCATCTGCGGGACGGTGGGACGCGCCGACGAGCGCGAGCTCGGGCTCATGACCGACGCCATGGCGCATCGCGGGCCGGACGGGCGCGGCGTCGTCACGTTCGAGGGAGATCCCCCAGTCGGACTCGGCCACCGGCGGCTGGCGATCCTCGACCCGACGCCCGCGGGCGCGCAGCCGATGTCGTTTGCCGAGCGCTGGTGGCTCACGTACAACGGCGAGCTCTACAACTTCCGCGAGCTTCGCGCCGAGCTCGAGGCGGCCGGCGAGAGCTTCGCGAGCGATTGCGACACCGAGGTGCTGTTACGGCTCTTTGCTCTCGAGGGGCCCTCGATGCTGGATCGTCTCAACGGCATCTTCGCGTTCGCTGTCTGGGACGACCGGGACAAGAAGCTCTTCCTTGCGCGGGACCGGCTCGGCGTAAAGCCGCTCTACTTCACGAAAGTCGACGGCGTGTTCGGCTTCTCGTCGGAGCTCAGGTCGCTGCTCCCCCTGGTCGGTGGAGCCTCGCTCGACGAGACGGCGCTCGCCGACTACCTGACGCTCCTCTGGGTCCCAGATCCGCGCACCGCGTTTCGCGGGATCGAGAAGCTGCCTCCCGGGCACTACGCCTGGGTCGACCGCGACGGGATGCGGACGCAGCGGTACTGGGATCTGTCGTTCGCGCCGGAGGAGCGGCCGGAGCGAGAGTGGGTCGATGCTGTCGCGGGTGCGGTGACGACGAGCGTTCGCCGGCAGATGGTGAGCGACGTCCCGCTCGGTGCGTTCCTGAGCGGCGGTGTCGACTCGTCGGCGATCGTTGCGGCGATGTCCTCGGTCGGCGAGAAGGTCAGCACCTACACGATCGGGTTCGAGCGAGAGGACCTCCGCCACGAGATCGTCCCCGACGACGTGGTTCACGCCCGTCGGATTGCGACGCAGTTCGGCACGGACTCGACCGAGCGGATCCTCGAGCCGGACGTCCTCGAGCTGCTCCCGAAGGCCGTGTGGCACCTCGAAGAGCCGGTGGCGGATCCGGCGGCGATCTCTACCTACCTGATCTGCCGCGCCGCGCGTGAGCGCATGCCCGTGATGCTCAGCGGTATGGGTGGGGACGAGATGTTTGCGGGCTACCCGCGCTACCTCGCCTACCGCCTCAGCCGCGCTCTCGACCGGCTGCCCGCGCCCGTGCTGCGGCTGGCCGGGCGCAGCGTGTCGGCCGTCGCCCATCCCGGCCGGCCTGGGCGGCTGCGCGGGCCGCGCCGAAACCTGTGGAAGTTCATGCGCGGTGCAGATCTGCCGCCGCTCGAGCGCTATCTCTCCTTCTCGAGCTACTACACGGCAACCGAGCTCGCGCGCCTCGTCACACCGGAGCTCGGCGCGGCGCTTCGCGACTACGATCCGCTCGCAAGGCACCGCGGCTATCTCGAGGCGACAAGCGGTCTCGACGAGCTCAGCCGGCTGCTGTACCTCGACGCCAAGACGTTCCTTCCGTGCCTCAACCTGACCTACACCGACAAGATGTCCATGGCGTCCTCGGTCGAGGTGCGGGTGCCGCTCCTCGACGACGAGCTCGTCGCGCTGGCAGCACGCATACCGTCGCGGCTCAAGCTTCACGGCACTCGCCGCAAGTACGTCTTCAAGAAGAGCCAGGAGCGAGTGCTTCCGCGGAGCGTCGTGTGGCGGCGGAAGGCGGGATTCGGGGCGCCCGTTCGGGCCTGGCTCGGCGGCGATCTCGCTCCGATGGTCGCGGACCTCCTCTCGGAAGAGACCGTCAAGCGGCGCGGACTCGTCGATCCGGCCGCCGTTCGCCGTCTCATCGCCGAGAACAGCTCCGGACATGCGGACCGGACGCTCCAGCTCTACGCTCTTCTCACCTTGGAGCTCTGGCACCAGACGTTCGTCGATCGTCCGTGGACCTTCGATCGCCTCGCCGTCGAGACGCTGACCGCGGCCTAGGGGTGGAGAGCGCGGTCGACTCGATCCGACGCTGGGGCGAGGGCTGTGACTGGCGGGGCTACGACCCGTACGACGCGCTTCGAAGCCCGCTCGCTCCGTATCTCACGCTCGGCACGGCGTTCGGGCGCCGAGCCTTCACGCAGGTCGTGAAGCGCTCTCCGGTCAACCTCCGGCCGCTTCTTCGCATCGAGCCCGCGCACAACGACAAGGCGCTCGGTCTCGTCGCATCGGGGTACGCGCGGCTCGCTGTGGCACGTGACGACGACACGGCTGCCGAGGCCGCTCGCCGATGGCTCGAGCGGCTGATCTCCGACGCGGTGGTCGACGGGGACGGCCGCGCCTGGGCGTACCACTTCGACGTCAAGACGCGCTTCTTCGGCTACACGAGCGGCACGCCGAACGCCATCGCGACGTCGTTCGTCGCTCACGCGTTCCTTGACGGACTCGAGCTCCTCGGCGACACGCGCTTTGGCGACGCCGCAGTCGAGGCTGCGCGTTTCCTCCTCGAGCACATGCTCGATGGCGACGACGACGGGCTGTTCTTCCGGTACGTAGGAGAGGAGCGTGAGCTCGTTCACAACGCAAATCTGCTCGCGTGCTCGGTCGCCGTGCGCACCGCCGCGTTGCGGGGTGAGGCAGTCGACGATCGCGTGTCAGCGGCGGTGGCCACGAGCGTCGAGGCGCAGCGCGCGGACGGCTCCTGGCCCTACTCGGCCGGCTCCGCCGGCGACTGGGTCGACAACTTCCACACCGGGTACGTGCTCGAGTCGCTCGGACGTTGCAGTGTTTTGGTCGACG
>Ga0247727_10016221_pt1 | contig 12057 bp, 10 predicted proteins | sample WisWelCaveWW1625_FD_202498 | JGI IMG/M metagenome (GOLD analysis project Ga0247727, IMG submission 202498) | Biofilm microbial communities from Wishing Well Cave, Virginia, United States - WW16-25 | ecosystem: Environmental > Aquatic > Deep subsurface > Groundwater > Cave microbial mat | place...
CGAGAATCGTCTGCGGCTGCTCGTGAATCTCCTTGAGCATGAAATGCGGATAGCCGCCCTTTTCGGCTGCTTCCGTGTTCCAGGTCACTTTCGTGACAGGCCGCTTGACCGTTCGACCGGACGCCCCAATCACCTTCACGCTGGACGCCGTCACGACCGCGAGGTCGCCCTCTTCCAGATAGGTCACCTGCTTCGTATGCGCCAGCATCGCCATCACGTCGGAGGCCACGAGCGTCGCCTTGCCGGCCCGCCCGACCACAAGTGGGCAGCCGGATCGGGCGGCGACCAGCGTGCCCGGCTCCTGCTCGCACAGGGCCGCGATCGCGTAGCTGCCGTGAATTTCCTTCGTGGCGGCGCGCACGGCCTCCATGAATGCCCTGCCGTGCTTCATGTGCTTGGCGATCAAATGCGCCACGACTTCGGTGTCGGTTTCCGATTCGAACCGGTAGCCCTCTTTCTGCAACTGATGTTTGAGCGCCAGATAGTTTTCGATGATGCCGTTGTGGACGAGCACGCAGGGCCCGGAGCGGTGCGGATGCGCGTTCTGCTCCGACGGACGGCCGTGCGTCGCCCAGCGGGTATGCCCAATGCCGGTCGTGCCGCCGAGCTTCTCTTTCTCCAACGCCTTGCTCAAATTCACCAGTTTGCCGACGCTGCGGCGGACGTCGATCTTCCCCTTGTGCAGCACGGCGACGCCGGCCGAATCGTAGCCCCGATATTCGAGACGCTTCAGCCCATCCAGCAGCACAGGCACGGCGTTTTCATTCCCGACGTATCCGACAATACCGCACATATCCTAGGTCCTCGTCCGCTTCTTGGCTTGACCGCTTTTTGAGGCCGGTGCCTGTTTCTTCGTGAGGCGTGAACCGTGAGGCGTGAGGCGATCGGACTTCTCTCCACGTTTCACGTTTAACGTTTCACGATTCACGCCGGTTTTCAGCGCGCGTTGCCGCGAGGCCCAACCGGGCCGGTTCACCTGTGCGGCCCGCGCAATCGCCAGCGTGTCCGGCGGCACGTCCGTCGTAATTGTCGCCCCGGCCGCGATCACCGCACCCTTGCCGATCGTCACCGGTGCGACGAATTGCACGTCGCTCCCCACAAACACGTCGTCCCCGATCACCGTTTCATGTTTCTTATGGCCGTCATAGTTGCACGTGATCGTCCCGGCACCGATGTTCACGCCCTTGCCGATTTTGGCGTCGCCGAGATAGCTCAGGTGGTTCGCCTTCGAGCCTTCGCCCAGCTCGGCCTTCTTCATCTCGACGAAATTGCCGACCTTCGCCGCGCGGCGCAGCACCGCGCCGGGGCGCAGATGCACAAAGGGTCCGATCGCGGCATCGTCCTCCAGGCGCGATTCCCGGATCACGCAATGGTCCTGCACGACGACCCGATGGCCGAGCGTGCTGTCGCTGATGCGCGTGTGCGAGCGAACGATGCAATCCTCGCCGATCGTCGTCCTGCCCTCGAGCGTGACCTCGGAATGAATGACCGTATCCCGGCCGATCACGACATCGGCATCGATCGACGTCGTCGCGGGGTTGCGTAGCGTGACGCCCTCCCGCATCCAATGCGCGCAGATCCGCCGGCGAACCGCCTGCTCCGCCGTGGCGAGCTGCTCCCGTGTGTTGATGCCCATGCCCTCGGACTCGCTCACCGCCAGCGCCGAGACGCACAGCCCGCGCTCCACGGCCAGCGCCACGACATCGGTCAGGTAGTATTCCCCCTGCGCATTGCGCGGCTGCAATTTATCCAGCGCCTCGAACAGAAACGGGCCGTCCATGATGTAGGTGCCGACGTTGATTTCACGAATCTGTTTCTCTGCGCCGGCCGCATCCCGGTCCTCGACGATCTTCTGCACCTGCCCGTCTTTCGCACGCACCACGCGGCCATAGCCGGACGGATCGTCCACCGTGGCCGTCAGCAGCGTCACCGCCGCCCGCTCGTCCCGATGGAGCTGCAGAAGCGCCTGCGCCGTTTCCGCCTGCAACAGCGGCGTATCGCCGTTCAGAATCACATAGGCGGAGAGCGTTTTCCCAAGCCGCCTGAACATATCGCGCGCCTGCTGCACGGCATGGCCGGTCCCCAGTTGCTGCACCTGCTCGACGATCATGACCGGCTGGCGGGGGCCGCTCGCTTCGATCGCCGCCCGCACATCCTTCCCCTGGTAGCCCACCACGACCGCGACGTGCTCGCCGGCCAGTTGCCGGGCCAGATCGACGCCATAGAGCACCATCGGCCGCCCCGCGACCGGATGCAGCACCTTGGTCAGCTTGGACTTCATGCGTTTGCCGAGGCCGGCCGCCATCACGACAGCCCCCAGGCCTTGAATGAGCGATTTGGTCATTTGTTGATTAATCGATTGTTTCATTTTGGGAGAAAATCACTCAATGACTCAATCGGTAAATGAAAAAATTCTCATGTGATTGGAACCTCCATGCGGGCCCCTGCAGCGACAGGATGGCCGGCAACTGCTGTCTGCGTCGGCTGGTACAGGCCTCCGGAGACGATCAACTTCATCGCTTCTTCCACCGACATATCCAGCGGGATGATTTCCCGTTCCGGCACGAGCAGGAAATAGCCGGATGTCGGATTGGGCGATGTGGGCACATAGACGTTCACGAGCGGCTCGGGTGTCACCGCCTGCACCTGCCCCTGCATGGAGCCGGTTACGAAGGCAAAACAGTAATGTCCGTTTTTGGGAAACTGAATCAACACGACCCGGTTGTATTTCTCCCGTTCGCCGAACGACAGGATGTCCATCATGGATTTCAAGGTCGCGTAAATGCCGCGAACGACCGGCACCTTGTGCAGCCACTCCTCCCAATGCTTGACGATCTGCCGGCCGATGATGTTGGTGGCCAGAAGCCCGACGGTGAAAATGAGCAGGAGGAGCGTGACGATCCCAAGCCCGCGGATGTACGCGCCCTGGGGAAGCACCCTGGCCAGCATGTCGCCCAGAATATCGTCCACGGTCAGGAAGAGCGTCCGGAGCACCAGGACCGTCCCCCAGATTGGGGTGATGACCAGTAACCCCGTGAGAAAATAGCGTTTTATCGATGTTTTTAGTGTCGTCACCGGAGGTTCTCCGCGACGGTCCATCTTACAAGCTTTACCAGGGTGCCGCAAGCCTTTTATTGCTATTTTCAAGCACTTGGAATAGGATGCGCGAAATTTGTCACAGCCATTTTGAGAGACGATTTCATGGGGGTCAGGAGAAAATCTCGGAGCGGCATCCTGATCACCCTTGAGGGGATCGAGGGCAGCGGGAAAACCACCCAATTGAGACGACTGGCCACCCTGCTCCGCCAGGACGGCTACCGGGTCGTCGAAACACGCGAGCCGGGAGGAACCTCCACCGCTGAACGCATCCGTGAAATCTTGTTGAGCAAGCCTGGCAAGCTCCCCGTCACGGAGCCCATGACCGCGGCGTGCGAAGTACACCTGATTCTGGCCGCCCGCAGCCAGCATGTCACCCACGTCATCGAGCCGGCGCTGCAAGCGGGATCGATCGTCCTCTGCGACCGGTTTTCCGATTCGACCTTCGCGTACCAGGGGTATGGCCGCAGATTGAATCTGGCTGCGCTCCAGGACATGAACCGGCTGGCGACCGGCGGGCTGGAGCCCGACTTGACGCTCCTCTTCGAAATTCCCGTCGCCACAGGCTTGTCGCGACGCCGGAAATTCGCGATGGAGCAAAACCGGCTGGACCATGAGAGCCATGAATTCCATGAAAAGGTCCGACGCGGCTTTCTCGCCCTGGCCGCGCGCGCGCCGAAACGCATCAAAAAAATAGACGCCCTGCCCCACCCGGAAACCGTGGCTGTGGGAGTCAGCGCAGCCGTTCAGGAATTTCTCACGAAAGCCCGCACGAAACGTCTCAAGACCGTCATGCACACCCAGCGCCCGCAGCCGCACCGGCACTCATAATCCTGGGGACCCATGCCCTTTCACGATATCATCGGCCACGAGCGCCCCAAAACCATCTTGCAGGCGTCTCTGCGCCAGGATCGCATCGCCCACGCATATCTGTTCCACGGCGACGAGGGAATCGGGAAGCGGCTGGTCGCGTTGCGCTTCGCGCAGGCCCTCAATTGCGACTCCAGCGATGGATCCGATGCCTGCGGCGCCTGCCGGTCATGCACGCAGATCGAAGCCCGCACGCACCCGGACTTTCTTGCGGTCGAACCGGACCCGGAACTGGCCAATCCGCAAATCAAAATCGAGCAGATCCGCGACTTGGAGCACCAGATCGCCTACCAGCCGCTGATCGGACGGAAGAAGGTGTTTCTGATCAACGATGCCGACCGGATGACGCTGGGCGCGGCCAACGCGTTGCTGAAAACCCTGGAAGAACCGCCGGACCACAGCATCTTGCTGCTGGTATCCAGTCGGCCATCGGCCCTGCCGGCCACGGTTCGATCACGCTGTCAGTCTTTGCGTTTTATGCCTCCGGCCAGAACCCAGGTGGAAGCGGCCTTGATTCTCAAGCGCGAGATCCCCCCGGCCGACGCGCGCCTCCTGGCCGCCGCCAGCCAGTCGCGGCTCGGCGCCGCCCTGACGATGGACCTGGCCGCCACCCGCGCCACGCACGACGAACTCTGCGCCGTCGCCTCACCGCAGACGCTCCGGTCCGTGACCGCCATCCTCACGGCGGCGGAAGCCTTCCATAAATCCGACCGGGGCCCCGAGGTGCTGGACTGGCTGTCCCAGTGGATCAGGGATCTGCTTCTCGTCTGTATCGGCGCCGACCATGACCACCTCATTCATGCAGACCGCCTGCCTCTGTTGAAAAATGCCGTGCGCAACGCGCAGGCCGACCAACTCGCCGGCCTGCTGGATGAAATTGACCAGCTTCAACGGTCCGCCGGACGCAACCTGAATCTCCAGATGGCCCTGGAAACCGTGCTGCTGCATCTACGCGAGGCGCTGGGCGCCGCGCCCGCAACCACGCCCGCCCGCTAATCTAGCTTCCTGACCCGTGACCTGCTATCTTTCCTTCGACAGTGATGAAAAATACGTTCTACATCACCACGCCGATTTATTATGTGAACGACGTGCCTCACATCGGGCACGCCTACACCACCATTGCCACTGATGTGCTTGCGCGCTATCACCGGCTTCTCGGCCACGATGTTTTCTTCCTGACCGGTCTCGACGAGCATGGCCAGAAGGTCCAACAAGCGGCGGCCAAGGCAGGGATAGACCCGCAGGCCCATTGCGATCGGCTGGCGCCTCAATTCCAGAATCTCTGGAAAAAACTCAACATCTCCAACGACGCGTTTATCCGGACCACAGACGCCAAACATCAAGCCGTCGTCCAGCAAAAACTCCAGCAGCTCTTCGATCAGAAACTGATCTACCGGGCCGACTACACCGGCTGGTACTGCACCTTCGATGAACGATTTTGGACCGAGAAGGATGTGGTTCGACAGGGCTCACCACAAGTCGAGGATTGGCTCTGCCCCGACTGCAAGCGGCCGGTCGAACGGCTCAGCGAGAGCAACTACTTTTTCAAGATGGGACAGTACCGGGACCGCCTCGTCACACATATCGAGGCGCATCCCGATTTCATCAGACCCGAGTCGCGGCGCAACGAGGTGCTGGGATTTCTCAAGACGCAGTCCCTGGGCGATCTGTCCATTTCACGCCCGAAATCCCGCCTGTCCTGGGGCATCGAACTGCCGTTCGACCGCGACTATGTGACCTATGTCTGGTTCGACGCGCTGGTGAACTATATTTCAGGACCGGATTATCTTTTGCCCAAGCCGTCGTTACAGCAGTACTGGCCGGCCAGCGTCCATCTCGTCGGCAAAGACATTTTGACGACACACGCCGTCTACTGGTCCACCATGCTGATGGCGCTGGAACTGCCGATCCCGCAGACGATTTTCGCGCACGGCTGGTGGACCGTGAACGGCGAAAAAATGTCCAAGAGCCGAGGCAACGTCGTGGACCCCTACACCATGGTGGACGAGTTCGGCGCGGACGCCTTCCGCTATTTCCTCCTGCGCGAGGTGCCGTTTGGCCAGGACGGAGATTTTTCCCGGCATGCGCTGATCGGACGGGTCAACACCGACCTTGCCAACGACCTGGGCAATCTGCTGAGCCGCACCGTCTCCATGATCGAACGGTACGCCGGCAGCCGGATCCCGAAACCCCTGCGCGGAGACGAGCACGAACTGGATCGCACCCTTAGGCATGTCGCCGAACAACTCAAGGACGCCGTTGGAGCCCATTTCGATAATCTGGAGTTTTCCCGCGCACTTGAAACCGTCTGGGGCCTGGTGAAGCTCGGCAACCAATACATCGACAAAACCGCGCCCTGGGTCCTGGCGAAAAAACCGGAGGACAGGCCCAGGCTCGACACGGTCCTGTACCATGCGGCCGAGACGCTGCGGTTTCTCTGCCTGTTTCTCTATCCCGTCATGCCGAAGGCGGCGGAAGGCATCAAGCAGCAGCTCGATTTGACGCTGAACTTCTCCAAACCGCTCTTGTCATCCGACATTACCTGGGGCGGAACAGTGCCTGGGACCGAAATTGCCAAGGGCGCGCCGTTGTTCCCGCGCATCGACACCACGACTTCAACCCAAGGAGCGAAAACCGTGAATCAGGATACGCCGACCAGCCCATCACCCACACCGTCGCCGACCCCGGCGCCAACCGCAGCACCGGCCCAGATCACCATCGAGGATTTCCAGAAGATCCAACTGAAGGTCGCGAAGGTGCTGGCCGCCGAACGCGTGCCGAAGTCGGAGAAGCTGCTCAAACTTCAGATCGATCTCGGAACCGAACAGCGGCAGGTTGTCGCCGGCATCGGCAAAAAATACACGCCGGAGGAATTAATCGGCCGCCGGGTCGTGATCGTGGCCAATCTCAAGCCGGCCAAGCTCATGGGCGTCGAATCGCAAGGCATGGTGCTGGCTGCCGGCGATGCCGAGGTCAAAGAATTAGTCTGCCTGATGAGCGACGTCGATCCTGGAACGAAGGTTAAATAGGACCTGTGCGAACGCGCTCCCTCGTCGCATCACTCTTTTTTGCCGGCACCGCCCTTGCGGCGAATCCCTACGAACCGACCACCGGCCCTGTCGCCACCGAAGTACTTATCCGCGTCGTGGCGCATGGCGCCATGGTGTTGGGCGATGAGGTCGGCGGCGCCCGCGTCACCGTTACCGACGTGGCCACGGGAACCGTGCTGGCCTCAGGCCTTCAGCAAGGCGAGGCCGGCGATCAGAACCAGATCATGCGCACGCCCCGGTTGATGGAAGAGCCGCGCTATTCGTCACGGCCTTCTGCCGCATTTCGCGCCACGCTCCAGCTTGAACGGCCCACACTTGTCGAAATCTCGGCACAAGGGCCGCTCGCGCATCCGCAAGCCGTCCAACGCGCCAGTAAAACGGTACTGTTGATTCCGGGTCAGGATCTGACGAACGACGGGATCGTCCTGCACCTCTATGGATTCATCGTGCACATCGAGCATCCAAAGCCGGGAACCTCGCTCATCGCCAAGGATGACGTGAAACTGCGGGCTTCGATCCGAGCCCTGTCCGGCTTGCCGGTCCGGCCGCACGGCGATTGGGATTCCAGGAAACTCACGATCTACGGCGAGATACTCATCGGTGACCGGGTGCTGGAGCGGATTCAAATGTTCCATGTCGATTCCAAGAGCAGCTTCGAAGCGCCGTTCTTCGTGCCGCGTGACACCGATGCGCCGAACGGCGTGACGCTGCGTGTGGTGGCCGCCGACCGCGCCGGCGGCCACTTCGGCATGGACAGCGCGCGCTATCCTGTCCTCTCCGAGCGTCTCAAACCCAACACACCATGACAGACACTCCCTCCCCGGCATTCGAACTCGACGCGCTCAAGAATCTCACGAATTATTACGCCTGGATTGTCGAGGAGGCTGCGCCGTTCCTCGGATCGCGGATCGCGGAGATCGGCGGAGGCATTGGAACCTTTACCGCCTTCCTCGTGCAATCGCATGTGCTGCAACACCCGCAGCGTTCGCTCGAAGTGATGGAACCGGACCCTGCCCTCTACCAATCCCTGGTTGATCGCCTGCAGAGCCGGTTCCACGATCTCGTGCAGGCGGACCGACTGCGCATGACCAACGGAATCTTTGCCCACCCCCCGCAACCGTTCGACAGCATCGTGATGGTCAACGTGCTGGAACATATCCAGGACGACGAAGCGCTGGTCCGCGCCATCCATCAATCCCTGACGCCCGGCGGCACCGTGATCGTGTTCGTGCCCGCCCTTCAGCAGCTCTTCAGCCCTTTCGACAAGGCTGCCGGCCATTTCCGGCGCTATGAAAAATCCCGGCTTCAGCACATGCTGGAAACAAGCGGATTCCGAATTGCCAAGGCCATCTACATGGACATGGCGGGCATACTTCCCTGGTATCTCTTCAACGTCCTCGGCCGCTCCCGTGCCATCAACGCGCGGCTTGCACAGCTCTATGACCGGTGGTGTGTTCCCGCGACCAAATTTGTTGAACGACGCTGCGGCGCCCCTCTTGGGAAGAACCTTCTAATCATTGGACAAAAGCCATAGACATTTTCTATGATGGTGCCCACGAGTTGTTCCGACACGGGATCGCACAGGACGCCTTGGAAAACACGATTAATCGTATCTGCCTGATTATTCCTCCGTCCATCTTCCTGCTGGACGAGCGGGTCTTCATGTCGTTGGGCATTCTGAAAGTAGCCGCCGTGCTGGAACAGGCCGGCGTGACCGTGGAGATGCTCGATCTCTCGGGAGTCGGCAATTACGAGGAAGCGGTTCGGGACTATGTCCGCACCAGCACGGTGACCTGTTACGGGCTCACGGCGACGACGCCGCAGATGCCGGCGACGACAAAAATCCAGCGGGCGATCCGCGCGGTCAATCCTTCGGCCAAAATCATGCTGGGCGGCCCCCACATCACCCTGATACATGCCGCCGTAAAATATGAGCAGAAGCGCAACACGAAAGGCCGCGCGACCGCGGCGCTTCAACACCTCGAAGACATGTACGATGTGTTGATCACCGGTGACGGCGAATTTGCAATCCAGGAAGCCTTGCGCGAGAGCCCGCCGAAACTGATCGATGGAGACGACCCCAAATCGACATTGTTCCTGAATAACGCCACCCTCGATACGCTGCCCTTCCCGGCCCGCCACCTGCTCGACGTGCCCAGCTATCGCTACAGCATCGACGGCGTGCCGGCCCTGTCCATGATCGCTCAACTCGGCTGCCCGTTCGGCTGCGGATTTTGCGGCGGACGCATGAGCCCGTTCCTTCGCCGCGTGCGGACGCGCTCATCCGCCAACATTGTGCAGGAAATGGTTCACCTGTATCGGACGTACGGCGTCAGGGGATTCATGTTGTACGACGACGAACTCAACGTCAGCCCCAGCATCGTCGAATTGATGAACCTGATCGCCGACACACAGGACAAGCTCGGAGTGGAATTCCGCTTGCGTGGCTTCATCAAAGCCGAACTCTTTACCGAAGAACAGGCTGAGGCGATGCGACGGGCCGGATTCCGGTGGATTCTGGTCGGGTTCGAGTCGGGCCATGAACGGATTCTGACCAACATCCAGAAGAAAGCGGCCCAGGCCGACAACACCCGCTGCATGCACATTGCCAAGAAGCACGACCTGAAGGTCAAGGCCCTGATGTCGGTGGGGCATCCCGGGGAATCGGAAGAAACCATTCGCGCGACGCGGGACTGGCTCCTGGAGGTTCGTCCGGAGGACTTCGACGCCACCGTCATCACCACCTATCCCGGCACGCCCTATTTTGACGAGGCGATCGAAACCCAGCCCGGTGTCTGGACGTATACGTATGCCAAGACCGGCGACCGGCTTCACAGCCTGGCCGTCGATTACCGGGAAGTGGCGGAATACTACAAAGGCGTCCCTGGCGAGTACACATCCTATGTGTACACGGACTTCCTCAGCCCCAAGGACCTTGTCCGCCTTCGCGACTGGCTTGAGGCCGACGTGCGCCGCACGCTGGGCATTCCGTATCAGACCGCCGCGCCGGCCGTTCGCTATGAGCATTCGATGGGCCAGGGCAGCATCCCCGACAACATCCTTCGAACCTCGATCCCCTCAGCGCCTTCAATTAAATCCGTGGCTTCCCCTGAACTCATCATGCCTCAGAAGCGATAGCGCATCCCGCGTCATCACTTTCCGAACAGTATGTTCTTGGAGTGACGCCCCTAACCGACGACAGGCTGCTCGACGTGCGCAGGGCGAGCAGCCCTGAACTTCGGCCATTGCAACAATAGTAGTGCGACGCCGGCGCCGATCGCGCCGCCGATCGCCCATCCACCGAGCACATCCGTCACGTAGTGCCCGCCGACATACACCCGCGAGAACCCGATCAGCGCCACCAACGGCCAACTCACCCACCCTGTCGCCGGGTACAGCACCTGAAGAAACGCCGCTGCGGCCGCCGTGTTCAACGCATGGTTGGACGGAAAGCTGAACGTCCCGCCGCAGCCGACCAATTCATGCACGCCGGACAGCGCCCGGCAGGGCCTCGCCCGCCCGACCAGATGTTTGATCTGGGCGCCCAGAAAGTCTCCAATCCCCAGCGTGGCATAGAGCACCGGGCCACCGATGGCCGCTTCGACCTTGTGCATCCAGGCCCAGTACCCGATCGCCAGCAGGCCAGGCATCAACAAAAACTTCGGGTGTCCGAGCTGGAACATCAGCCAGTCCAACCACTCGGATCGCCCGGCCAGTCCGTTGATCGCTTGGAATAAAGCGATGTCCCAACCCATGTTTCACCGTTCTCCGTTACCCGTCATTCGTTATTCGTCATTTGTTTTCGCGCAAAGAATGAATGCATCGAGTAACGAGTGACGGATGACGAATAACGCCGCTCGCCAGTCACTGCGCCCGAAAATGAATCCGCACGGTCAGCTCCCCGTCCACCGGTTCATCCCCGCGCATCTGCGGGTCGAACTTCCACTGCCGCAAGGCTGCCAGACCGGCTCCGGTCAACTCACGATGCTTGCACGGCTCCAACACGACCACGTCAATTTTGGCATCCCGGGCCACCAGGAACCGCGCCTTCATCCAATCGTCGATCACCTTCCCCTCGAGCACCGGGGGAATGGCCGGCCAGGGCGTATAGGTTGGCACGGGTCCTGCCTGCTGATCCTTATTGAGCGGGATCCCGTGCACGTGGACCGGCGGCAGGAGCACGACGTCTTCATCGTGATCTGAGTCGTGCGTGGCCCGGTCGCCTTCCGCCGCACCGGCATAAGACGAGCCCAGCCACATCAGCATCCCCGCCACAACGAGTAGCCCGCCGCACTGTCCTGCCGCTCTGCCTCTCAGAAAAACCACTGTCCCCTCAAGAAAAATGATCGCGGCATCCCGGTGTGCGCGACGCCCAACCCGATGCTCCCCTCGCCCTGATTGATAAAATATTTCTGATCCAACAGATTCACGACGTCGATGCCGAACAGGAACTTCTGCTTGTTGGGCAAGGAAATAATGTGCGACAGGGAGAGATTATAAACCGTGTAGGACGGGCTGTGCGAGGAATTCGTCTTGGCTCCTGCTTCAGCCGTCCGGAGGCCGGACCCGTAGAACATCTGGCCGGTGAGGGTCGTGTGCTCCCGAAATGCATAGCTCAGAACAGCGGAGCTGGTCATGGATTGTGAATGATCGCAGAAGACGCCCCCGCCCGAATTGATATCGCTGATTTCCTTTTGCTCCAGCAGGAAGTGGCCGGATTGGAGGCCGTATCCCTTGCACTGCCCCCATGCGACATTGCCGCGCCCCGACAGATGTTCCGTGAACTGCACCTTGAGCGCGGCGTCGAGACCTCGCGACCACCCCCGTTCGAACGCGAAAAAATTCAAGAGCGGCGTGGTGCCGAACTGGCCGGCGTCCGATAAATAATGGCTCCGCTTGTAGTACCCGGTCAGTTCCAGCGTCACATGCGGGCCCAGCGCATGATAGCTGCCCACCTCGAAGTAATGCGCCCGCTCCGCCCGCACGGTATTGTTTGTCGTATTGTCCGGCGCAGCCTTCGTGCCGCCTGTATTCAGCTTGG
>Ga0247727_10016222_pt1 | contig 12057 bp, 9 predicted proteins | sample WisWelCaveWW1625_FD_202498 | JGI IMG/M metagenome (GOLD analysis project Ga0247727, IMG submission 202498) | Biofilm microbial communities from Wishing Well Cave, Virginia, United States - WW16-25 | ecosystem: Environmental > Aquatic > Deep subsurface > Groundwater > Cave microbial mat | place...
CTGATAGGACATGAGCCCATCCTTGAGCGTCACACCCACGGTGTGACTTTCCTTCCGGATCCGGAGACCCGGAAGCGTACGCGGTATTAGCCAACCTTTCGGCTGGTTATTCCCCACTCGAGGGTAGGTTGCCCATGCATTCCTCACCCGTTCGCCACTGTACAAGTGTATTGCTACACCTTCTCGTTCGACTTGCATGTATTAGGCGCGCCGCCAGCGTTCGTTCTGAGCCAGGATCAAACTCTCAAATAGTGTTCTCTGCATTGGGATCCAAGGGCCACCACTTCAATACACCTCACCTTACCTAATCATCTCGCTCTATTCAGTTGTCAAAGAACAAACTGCTCCCCGAAGGGAGCCTCGTAAAATACTATAGGGTACCCCTGTTGTCAAGAGTCAATTTCAGGCGATTATGTTAGGCTTGACACCCATATCTAACACTCCTAGTATGGCCGAAACCATACTAGGAGGTGCGTCATGGGAAAACTTTCTACAATCGTCCGAGACTGGAGGGATAGCATGAATCCATTGCTTGAAGATTTCAAATCTCTCTATGGTCAATCGTGGCGTGTTCTGTTCTTTGGCATTCTGCTATTTGTGAGTAGTAGGCTTTCGTTTGTTTGGCTTAAGGGGGACACGTTTAATACGGAAGTGTTGAAAGGGTTAATGTTAGAGGCTACGGCTCTAATAATGGGGGGGGTTGTCGTATTCGCGTTCATGGTCGCACGTGCAGTTCTGACTACGCCAACACGAAACCGAGTCAAAGGACTCATTGCAGGCGTTGAGTCAGCACGTTCGACGTTGGTGCCAGAAATTGATAGGCTTAAAAGTGAGAATGAATCTCTTAGAAAGAGACTACTTTGATTTTTTTACTGTTTTGCGCTTGCGACTCCGTTTCTTCGTCTTTAGACCTAGCCCCACGCGCTGAGGATCAACGCGAATGAGAGCACTAATGGCTTCATCGAAGACTAACGGGTGTAGGGATACCGGTTTCGCTTTCGGCATGGATTATCCTCCAATGGCAACCGTAATTGCACGTTCTTCGCGTCATATGTTAGCTGAGGCCGCTGTACCGGTGGCGTCCTCAGCATCCTGCTACGACCGCCCCGAAGATGTCGGGATTCTTGCGCTCGTTGTGGCGGAAGGAAAACTCCGCCAGATACAGCGGCAAGTAGTCTTTGCTGACCTTATGGTACGTGCCGACCACGCCCCGCTTCAGCAGGCTCCAGAAGCTGTCCAGGTTCGCGGTATGGACGTTCCCGCGCACATATTCGCCCCGGTTATGGCTGACGGTCTTGTGCGGGTATTCTCGGCGCAGTCTCCCGTAGCCCCCATGTTCATCCGTGGCCACCAACGAGACTTTGTGGCTGACAGTTTGCCGAACAAACTGACTCAAGGTCACCCGGTCGGTATGCTCGATCACTCGGCAGACCACATTGCCTTTGCGAGCAATCGCGCCGATCACGGTGGACTTCGGGGCCAGTCCCTTCACCCGTTGGCTCATATGGCGGTTCTTTTCCTTGCCCCCGATATAGGTTTCATCCACTTCGACCTGACCCATCAGCTTCGGAAACGTGCTGTCTTTCATCGCGGCCCGGATGCGATGGCACATATACCACGCCGTCCGGTAGTCGCCAGAACCGATCATGCGGTGGATCTGGTGGGCACTGATCCCCTTCTTGCTCACCGTCATCAGGAAGATCACCTGAAACCATGTCCGAAGCGGATAGTTCGTGTTCTCAAAGACCGTCTTGCTGATGACGGAAAAGCGATACCCGTTCCGGCCCCCACAGTTGGCTTGCTTGCAGACCCAATGGAACGGACGGGCCTTCAACAAATAGACCTTCTCGCTCTTGCAGCGAGGGCATTTCACGCCATCAGGCCACCGCTTGCCCTGCAAATACGTCTTGCAGGCTTCCTCTGTCGGGAAGCGGCTCATAAGCTGTGTCAGTGTCAGTGGTTTCGTCATGGTGTCCTCTCTTTCTGCTTGAGAGGATTATGCCATAATCCAAGGCGGGTGTCAAGTGCAACATAATCGCCCAATTTCAGTATGGCGCCGAAAAGAAACCTTCCTCATGCGGACTTACGCCGGCGCATGTCGCTAATGAAAGCCCGCCTGCTTGCGGCTGTTTATTTGATGGCCCATAATATGCCGATGTCTATAATGTATAGACGAACTTTCTTGAAACTCAGCGGCCTCGGATTTCTCGCCGGCCTGGCCGGTTGCGATGCCATGGGCGGCGTCTTTGGCCGCATGTTTGCCGTTCCCCCAAGAGACACCACCTATTTTACACCCAATGACAAATTCTATGTGGTGAACTATTCCAACTCGCCGTTCAGTCTCTCCCATAATCTCAACCAGGAACAATGGCGCCTCCACATCACCGGCGAAGTGAAGCACAAAGCAACGCTGGGGTGGCGCGATATTCTCAACCGAGAATCGTTCGATCAGGTCGTCACGCTCGAGTGCATCGATACGCTTCCCGGCGGCGACAGCCTCGGCACGGCCCAGTGGCGCGGCATCTCGCTCAAAAAGCTTCTGCTAGAGGCCGGTGTCGAAGAGGAGACTGCCCGCGACATCGTTTTTCGCGCCGCCGACGGCTATCATGACAGCATCCCCTTTGCGCGCGCCATGCAGGACGACGTCATGCTGGCCTATCTGATGAACGGCGAGAAACTTCCCCAGGACCATGGATTCCCGCTGCGGCTGGTTGTCCCCGGCCTGTATGGCATCAAGAATGTCAAATGGATTACGGAGATCGACGTCTATAACGGCGACTACAAAGGCTACTGGCAGCAGCGGGGCTGGACCGACGACGGCACGATTAAAATCTTCTCACGCATTGATAGCCCCGGCCACTACCAGCCGCTCCGCGGCCCGGAACAGCTCTATCGTGGCATTGCGTTTGGAGGTCCGCACAGCATCAGTAAAGTGGAGTTGAGCTTCGACGGCGGAACTTCCTGGCAGCCGGCTGATATTGAGCCGCCCCTCTCGAAAAAATCCTGGGTCATCTGGAACTTGCGCTGGCGGCCCCCCAAACCAGGAAAATATCAGGTCGTGGTCCGCGCCACGGATACCAACGGACAACTCCAGATTGCTGACATCGTGCGTCCCCAACCGGCCGGCGCATCCGGTCTGCATACCATCATTTCCGAGATCGAGCAGGTCTGAGGCACGCGGTGGACGGTCCTCTTCGGTCCGGCCGATCCCTCCTCCCATTCTGGAAATATTCCGTGTTCGTCATGGCCATCGCGCCGATCAACGCCACGCTGGCCCATGGGGAACCGCCCGGCACGCAGGCATCCAGCACTATTGAGCGAGCCATGCAGGCAACCGTCGGTATTTTGAATGAGACCCTGGCTGAACGGGACTCCGGCTACCAGGGTCGGCTCTCCATCCGTGGAACCGGCCTCCACCTGCTGGCCGGCTACATCCTGACGGCACGCCATGCCGTGGAGCGCGACCAGGGCAGCAGGAAGATGCTGCCTAAGGACATCTTCATCCTGACCACTGACCTCGCGGAACTGCCTGCCCATCTGGTCGGCGGCAGCGCCTACCTCGATCTCGTGCTGTATCGGGTTGACGAGACCAGTCGCGACCACCTGCAAGCCGTGACGCCGTTTGCAAGCATTGCCGCCCTTGCGGGAGATCACGTCTTCACGGTCGGGTACCCCCTCGGATGGGGCCCCGCAGTTGCCTATGGGCGAATTGGCAATCCCAATACGTTTCTCCCCACAGCCGACACCCGCCTCCTGCAAGCCGACCTGTCAGCCTGCAGCGGCAACTCCGGGGGAGGGTTGTTTAATACGGCCGGCGAATTGGTGGGCATCATGCACGCCATCATCAAGACCGACCAGGGACAAGGGGACCAGCGCTGCAGTCGAATGGCCTTCGCCGTACCTGCTATACTGGCCCAACGCATCGTCGCCGCCCTGGCGGACGGCAAACAGCCCGGTTTCTCGCGACTCGGCATACACATGGCCCCGATCCGCATCGGAGCCAAGTGGCGCGTGAGTGTAGGCAATGCCGCAGGACCGGCCAAGGAGGGCGGTGTCCAAAAGGGGGACATCCTCGTGGCAATCAATGGCATGGAAATCACCGATGCCGCGCAGCTGAAAAATTATCTCATGGAACGGACGACACCCGGACAAACGGTGCTGCTCCATGTTCTCCGCGGCGATCAGGAGTTGCAACTTTCCATCACACTCGCAGGCGCGTAGACGTCCATACAAAAAAGGTGGCACAGATGACAAGAGCGTTAACCTTGGGCATGGCAACCCTCGTCGCGTTATCGGTTGGGGTTCTCTCCTTCGACACTCCGGACGTCTCGGCAAATTCGATTACCTTCGATGCGATGGTTGTCGAGGTAAAAGATGGGGACACCATCATCGTGCTTCGAAACAAGACTCGCTTGACCGTGAAACTCCCCGGCATCGATGCCCCCGAACTCGATCAGCCCTACGGACCGGAAGCCAAACGCTTTGCGGCCAAACTGGTCAAGGGACGGGTCGTGACGATCGAGACGACACAAGCCGGCAACCCCATTTACGGCGCGGTGCGGTTCTCGAAGCGAAAAATCCTGGCCTACGAAATGGTGAAGGCCGGCTTGGCATGGGCCACGTCGCTGGACAAATCCTCGGTGTTCGGAGAAACCCAGGCTGCCGCAAAATCCGCTCGCCTGGGGTTATGGGTCAACAGCGAGGAGGAGGAGCCTATGCCACCGTGGGATTGGAGAGCCAAAAAGAGTTTTCGATAGAGGCAAGAAAGCACTTCTGACGACCCTGTTCTCGCACCACCTTGAATCCATGCATGTCGGAACTGTGCCGCACCAGCGAGACGCGCCCGATCACCGGCGTCCTTCCTTGCTTGCGTGCAGACCGGCGATCGCACCACGTCCGGCCAGATAGCCGGTCGCCCAAGCCCACTGAAAGTTGAACCCTCCGATACGGCCGTCGCAATCCAGCATCTCACCGATCAGATGCAACCCGGGTACCTTGCGCGACTCCATCGTGCGGAAATTAATTTCATCGAGCGGTACGCCGCCGGCCGTCACCTCGGCGTAGTTCCACCCACGATCGCGTTCGATCGGCAGCAGCAACCCCGTCAGCCCCTGCATCAGCGCCTGCCACTGTTCCCGCGTCAATTGTCCTGACGGCACAGACGGATCGATTCCGAGAAACCGGCAGAGCACCGAAGCAAATCGATCCGGCGCATGGCCTGAAACAATTTTCGCAATCGCGCGCTTCGGCTGCGCGGCGATCCGGGCTTTGAGCCAGCGTTCAGCCTCTTCACGATTCATGTCAGGCAACAGGTTGCAGCGCATCTCAACCTCGGATCCTTCTCCCCGCGCCTTGGTCCAAAAGCGGCTGGCATCCATCACCACCGGCCCGCTGATGCCAAAATGCGTCCACAGAAGACTGCCCCGGCGCCGATCGACAACCTGACCGTTCACCCGCGTGGCCAGCTCGACCTCCTGCGACACTCCGGACAGCTCCGCATGAAACATGCCCGGCTTGAGAACAAGCGGCACCAAGGCCGGATAGGTCGGCGTGACGTCATGGCCGAGCCGGCGGACGATACTCCATCCCACACCATCACTTCCCGTCTTGGGCAGCGAACGACCACCGGTTGCCAGAATGACCCGATGGGCTGACAACGTACCCTGCTCATGCCTGATAAGAAACGAAGTGCCCTCCGAGCCGCCAGGCTGCAGGCTCATGTCCTCCACGCAATGATGCATGAGAACGGCCACGCCGAGCGTCTCGCAGCGAGCCGTCAGAGCGTGGAGCACGGTGCGGGCCTGATCGGTCACGGGAAAGAGCTTCCCGGTTTCCTCACGTTTGAGTTCAACACCGAGAGAGGCAAACCAGCGCCGCGCGGCCTCGACTCCGAAGGCCGCCAGAATGTTCCGGATAATATGTGGCGAACCGTTGAAGTCGTCGTGCGTGACCTGATCGTGCGTCACGTTGCAGCGGCCGCCACCGGAAATCAGAATTTTCGCCCCGATTTTCTTCGCCCCGTCCAGGACGACAATGCGGCGAGAGCCGTGCCCGTGTGCCGCTTCAGCCGCAAAAATGCCCGCCGCGAGTCCGGCTGCTCCCGCCCCTACGATGACGATATCGGCGCACTCATCCATGGTGTCTGAGTCGTGGGAAGGCAGTACGTTCACGGACGGCAGTGGAGGCATGGAACAGAGGCAGGCGCCGGCTCGGAAACGTTACTCGACTGTATCCAGCTTGATCCGCAGCTCTTTGAGCTGAGCCGGATCCACCGACGAGGGGGCCTCGGTGAGCGGGCATTGGGCTTTTTGGGTTTTGGGAAACGCGATCACATCGCGGATCGAATCGGCGTTGCCGAGCAGCATGATGAGCCGGTCCAGACCGAACGCGATGCCGCCATGCGGCGGCGCGCCGAATTCGAGCGCGTCGAGGAGAAATCCAAATTTGGTCTTGGCTTGATCCTTGTTGATGCCGAGCAGATCCAGAATTCGAAGCTGGACATCGCTTCGGTGGTTCCGAATGCTCCCACCGCCGATCTCGCTGCCGTTGAGCACCATGTCGTAGGCCTTCGCCCTGACTTTCAGCGGCTCCGAATCCAGAAAGGCGAGATCTTCATCCATAGGCGCCGCAAAGGGATTGTGCATGAACACGTACCGCTTTTCTTCCTCCGAGTAGTCCAGCAGGGGAAACTCGGTCACCCACACGGGTTTCCAGGCGGCCGTGTCGATCAGCTTCAACTCTTCGCCCAGCAATAAGCGGATTCGGCCAAGCACATCATGCACGATCGCGGATTTATCGGCGCCAAAGAGGACCAGATCGCCGGGTTTCGCGTCCGGCAAGGCTGCAAAAAAGGCCTTGGCATCCAGAAACTTGGCGATGACCGAATCCAATTGGCCTTCGGCCGTGATCTTGAGCCAGGCCAATCCCTTGGCCCCGAAACTCTTGGCGGTTTCCCCCAACGCGTCGATTCTGGTCCGTGACAGCGTCGCACCACCCTTCACGATCATCGCCTTGACGATCCCGCCCTTCGTCGCCGCATCCTTGAAGACCTTGAACTCGCTCGTGGTGGCAAAGGCCGTCACGTCATGCAGCGGCATCTCGAACCGCAGATCCGGCTTGTCGGATCCATAGCGGCCGATGGCGTCCGCATACCGCATGCGCGGAAATGGCGTCGGAAGCTGCACGCCGCCCGCCTCGCGGAACACGGTCACGATCATCTGTTCCATCAGGCTCATGACCTGTTCTCTATCGACAAACGACATCTCCAGATCGATCTGGGTAAATTCCGGCTGCCGATCGTTGCGGAGATCCTCATCCCGAAAACAGCGGGCGATCTGGTAGTAGCGATCCATGCCGCTGACCATCAGCACCTGCTTGAACAGTTGCGGCGACTGCGGCAGTGCGAAGAACATCCCCGGATTGACGCGGCTCGGCACGAGATAATCCCGCGCTCCTTCCGGCGTGCTCTTGGTCAGGATCGGCGTCTCGATTTCGAGAAAGCCTTCCCTGTTCAGGAATCCCCGCACCGCCTGCGCGATGTGGTGGCGCAAGGCGACCAGCTTCTGCATCTTCGGCCGGCGCAGGTCGAGATAGCGATACTTCAGCCGCAAGGCCTCGGTCACTTCCGCCTCATCCTCGATCAGGAACGGCGGCGTCTGCGACGGATTGAGCACTTCCACGGTCTGGACCATCACCTCGATCTGTCCGGTCGGAAGCTTCGGATTCTCGGACCCGGCCGGACGTTTCGAGACCGTCCCTTGAATCGCCACGACATACTCGCTTCGAAGCTGGTGCGCCTGTTCATGCGCCTTCGCATTGATTTCCTGGTTGAACACGACCTGGGTGAGGCCCCGCCGGTCGCGGATGTCGTAAAAGATTACATTGCCGTGGTCGCGCCGCGTGTGGACCCAGCCGTTCAGGACCACGGTCTGGCCGACGTGCGCGGCGGTCAATTCGCCGCATGTGTGCGTGCGGATCTTCATGTCGGCACCCGCTTGGAAGACACGGCCCTCTGCCGGTTCGGGCGGGCATTCCGCGCCCACTTCGCCCGTACCCGCTTGAGCCGTGCCTGCCTGGCCCGCGCCTGTCCGTCTCCCGGCGCCTCCTGCCGCTCCCGCGCCAGTTCACGCACGGCATTGGCCTCGCGATCCGTCAGATAGCGGTAATGGCCCGTCGGAAGATCGCCCAACGCAAGCGGCCCGAACTTCACGCGCTTCAGCTTCAGCACCGGATGGTTCACGGCGTCCAGCATGCGTTTCACTTGATGCTTGCGTCCTTCAAAAATCGTGACCTCCAGCCAGGAATTCTCGGTGGCCTTGCCGACTTTCTTGACGATCGCCGGACCGGTCCGGCCGTCATCCAGCATGATCCCCTTCTCCAGGGCATCGATATGCTCGGGGGCCAGCATGCCCTTGACCTTGATCAGATAGGTCTTCGGCACATGGTGGCGCGGATGGAGCAGTAGTTGCGCCAATTCTCCGTCATTCGTCAGCAGCATCAAGCCTTCGCTGTCAAAATCCAACCGGCCGACAGGAAACACCCGCACGTGGACACCGGGGAGCAAATCCGCGATGGTCCCCCGACTGCCCGGATCGCTCATGGTGGACACGACATTCTTGGGCTTGTTCAGCATCACAAATGTCTGCGGCGGTGCCGGCTTCAGATGGCGCCCATCCACCTTCACGTGATCTTTTTCAGGGTTGACCTTGGTGCCGAGTTCGCACACCACCTGTCCGTTGACGGTCACGCGCCCCTGCGCGATCAGCTCTTCCGCCTTGCGCCGGGAAGCCAGTCCTGAGTCAGCAATTACCTTTTGCAGTCGAATGTCCACGTCATTCCCATTCTATGGTGCTCGGCGGCTTCGAACTCACATCATAGACCACCCGGTTCACGCCCCGTACTTCGTTGATGATCCTGTTCGAGATCGTACCCAGGAGTTCGGCCGGCAGGCGCGCCCAGTCCGCCGTCATGCCATCCAAACTGGTCACCGCCCGAACGGCAACAACATGCTCATAGGTTCGCTGATCGCCCATCACGCCGACGGTCCGGATCGGCAGCAGCACGGCAAAGGCCTGCCAGATCTCTCGATAGAGGCCTGCGTTCTTGATCTCCTGCGCGACGATGACTTCCGCCGCCTTGAGGATGTCCAGCCGCTCTTGCGTCACGGGCCCGAGAATGCGGATCGCCAATCCAGGCCCGGGAAACGGCTGGCGCCAGATGATGTCATTCGGCAGGCCCAGTTCCTTGCCCAACACGCGCACTTCATCCTTGAAGAGTTCCCGCAGCGGCTCGATGAGTTTGAGCCGCATCTTCGTCGGCAGGCCCCCGACATTGTGATGCGTTTTGATGGTTGCCGACGGCCCCTTGAAGCTGACGCTTTCGATCACGTCGGGATAGAGCGTTCCCTGAACCAGATAATCCACGCGCTTGAGGCGTTTCGCCTCCTTCTCGAAATTCTCGATGAAGAGCCGTCCGATAATTTTCCGCTTCCGCTCCGGATCCTCCACGCCTTTCAGCGCCTTCACGAACTGCGCGGAACGGTCGAGAAAATGCAGGTTCAGTTTCAGATGGGACGCGAAGGTCTTGCGCACCTGCGCGCCTTCTCCCTGCCGCAGCACACCGTTGTCCACGAACACGCAGGTCAGCTGCTTTCCGATGGCGCGATGGGCCAGAGCCGCCGCCACGGAGGAGTCCACGCCGCCGCTCAGGGCACAGATGACTTTTCCCTTGCCCACCGTCTCACGGATCTGCACGACCGCCGTGTCCACATAGGAATGCATCGTCCAGGTCGGCTTGCACCCGCAGATGTCATGGACGAAGTTCTGCAAGAGCCGGAACCCGCCGGCCGTATGCGCCACTTCCGGGTGGAACTGCAGGCAATAAAACCGCCGGGCGGCATCCGACAGCTTCATCGCGGCCACCGGCGAGTTGTCCGTGTGGGCGATCACCCGGAAACTCTTGGGCATCCGCTCGATCCGGTCTCCGTGCGACATCCAGACGGTGGTGGTCCGATTCTCCCCCACGCCCTTGAACAGATCGGAATCGTCGTCGATGAGCAATTCGGCCCGGCCATATTCCCGCCGGGACGCCTTGGCCACTTCGCCGTCCAGCAGATGCGTCATCAACTGCATGCCGTAGCAGATGCCCAGCACCGGCACGCCCAGATCGAAAAGCTGCCGCGGGACATGCGGCGCCTTCCGTTCATAGACACTGGCCGGCCCGCCGGACAGAATGATGCCCTTGGGCCTGTAGGCTGTGATTGTGGCCAGAGGGACAGTGCAGGGAAGAATCTGGGAATAAACGTGGGTTTCGCGGACGCGGCGGGCGATAAGCTGGGTATATTGCGATCCGAAATCGAGGATCAGGATTCTGTCATGCCAGAGTTCCATGGGGACGTAAACCGTTAACCGTTAACCGTTAGGAGCCGAGTCTGGTTGTAATTTCTTGCGATTAACGAATAACGATTAACGTGTAACGTTTTACTCTCCGTCGGTGCGGTAGTTCGGCGCTTCTTTCGTGATGATCACGTCGTGGACGTGGCCTTCGCGGAGACCGGCCAGCGTTTGCCGGATGAACCGGGCATTTTTTTGCAAATCTGAAATGGTCCGGCAGCCGCAATAGCCCATGCCCGAGCGGACACCGCCGACCAGTTGGTAAATCACGCCCGAAAGAGTCCCCTTATAGGGCACACGACCTTCAATTCCTTCCGGTACCAGCTTGGACTCCGCGCGTCCGGCCTGGAAATAGCGGTCCTTGCCGCCCTTTTCCATGGCCCCGAGTGAGCCCATGCCGCGATAGACTTTATAGGTTCGTCCCTGAAAGAGCACCGTCTCGCCCGGGGATTCCTCCGTGCCGGCGAGAATGCCGCCGATCATGACCGCCGAGGCGCCGGCCGCCAGGGCCTTGGTCATATCGCCGGAGTATTTAATTCCACCGTCGGCGACGATCGGCACGCCGGTCCCCGCCAGGGCCGCGGCGCAATCGGCAATGGCGGTCAATTGCGGCATGCCGGCTCCGGAGACAATCCGCGTCGTGCAAATGGAGCCGGGTCCGACACCGACTTTCACGGCATCCACGCCGGCCTTGACCAGATCCTTCGCCGCCTCCGCCGTCGCGATATTGCCGGCGATGACATCCAGGTTGGGATATTTCTTTTTGACGACCTTCACCGTCTCCAGCACGCTGCGCGAATGACCGTGCGCCGTATCCACGGCCACCAGATCCACGCCGACCTTGACCAGCAGGTCCAGGCGGTGTTCGGTCTCGGGACCGACCCCGATCGCCGCGCCGACGCGCAGGCGGCCGTGCGTATCCTTGCAGGCCTGGGGATACTTGATCCGCTTTTCGATATCCTTGATGGTGATCAGGCCCTTGAGCTCGAATTTCTTGTTCACGACGGGTAATTTTTCGATTCGGTGTTCATGCAGGATTTCACGGGCCTTCTCCAAACTCGTGCCTTCCGGCGCCGTGACCAGCTTGTCCTTGGTCATCGCCTGCGACACCTTGAGCTCCAACCGGCTTTCAAATCGCAGGTCCCGGTTGGTCAGAATGCCGACGAGTTTGCCGTTCTTGGTGACGGGGATGCCGGAAATGCGGTACTTGGTCATCAACTGGTGGGCTTCGCGAATCGTGGCGTCCGGCGAGATCGTAATGGGATCCAGAATCATCCCGCTCTCGGACTTCTTGACCTTGTCCACTTCGACCGCCTGATCCTCCGGAGAGAGCAGGCGATGGAGAATGCCGATGCCGCCTTCCCGGGCCAGCGCAATGGCCAGGCGCGCTTCCGTGACGGTGTCCATGGCGGCGCTGACGATCGGAATGTTGATCGCCACATGGCGGGAAATCTGCGTGCGGGTGTCCGTTTCACCGGGCAGCACTTCGGATTTCGCCGGCACCAGCACGACGTCGTCGTAGGTCAACCCGACTCTGACTTCCTTCTCCAGCATGTGACCCTGCTCCTACCGCTGCTGCGCTTCCGCCGCCTGACCGGACAGTTCTGCGGCTGCCTCGGCCTCGTCCTTCAACCGCTCGCCGCCCTCATCCGCCGGCATGAACTGC
>Ga0247727_10016223_pt1 | contig 12057 bp, 7 predicted proteins | sample WisWelCaveWW1625_FD_202498 | JGI IMG/M metagenome (GOLD analysis project Ga0247727, IMG submission 202498) | Biofilm microbial communities from Wishing Well Cave, Virginia, United States - WW16-25 | ecosystem: Environmental > Aquatic > Deep subsurface > Groundwater > Cave microbial mat | place...
CCAGGCTCTCTTCGCCCGAAATGACCGGGTCGGTCGAGACTCGGCGGCAGCAGATGATGGCCTTTCTGGATGAACGCGGCGTGCAGTTCGCGCTGGCTATTGCGCGGGCGAAGATCGCTAACCAGACGGTCATCCTGAAATACTTCGGCAAGTCGCGTAAGGCGGCTCATCCCGAAAGCTATGCGCGATTGCGCGAAGCCGTGCGGCGCATCGAACGCACGGTGGCGGAACTGGACGCTCTGGACAGCGAGCCGGTGCGCTCGGATGAATCGTTGGTGAGCGGTGGGCGGTTGTCGGTGGGTGGTGATGGGGCTGGGGGTGTTGAAGCTGCGGGTGAAGGCATTGATGACCTGCGGTTGACGATCCTTTCGGTCGAAGGGCGGGCGGGGCGCGTCTACTGGGAGGCTCTGCGCGAGATTCTCCCCGAGGAGCTTGATTTCAAAGGGCGCGAGCATCAGGGCGCGCGGGATTTGACCAACAGCCTGCTCAATTACGGCTACGGCATTCTCTACCAGCAAGTGTGGAGCGCGGCGACGCTCGCGGGGCTTGATCCGTTCGCGGGTTTTCTGCACGTAGACCGCCCCGGCAAACCGTCGTTAGTGCTCGACCTGGTCGAAGAGTTTCGGCAGATGGTGGTTGACCGGACGGTCTTCGCGCTGCTCACCAAAGGCGTCACTTACCGGCAGACCGACGATGGGCATTTGACGGACGAGGCGCGGCGCGAATTTGCCCGGCGCATTCTGGAGCGGTTGGAAGCTGCGGTCAGATACGAAGGCAAACGCGAACGGCTGCGCGCGGTGATCCAGAAACAGGCGCGCCACCTGGCGTGTTTCTTTCGGCGCGAGCGCGATTACGCCGGCTTCGTCGGAACGTGGTGAATAGCGCGGGGGGCGGGAAAGAGATGACGCTGGTGATTTACGACATCGAGAACGACCGCGTGCGCAATCGCATCAGCGAGGCTTGCAAGGATTACGGCTTGCTGCGCGTGCAGAAATCGGCTTTTCGCGGCCAATTGAACACGAACCGGCGCGAGATGCTCTATCAACGCTTGCAACAGACGCTGGGGCAACGCGCGGGCAGCATTCACATTTACGCGCTGTGCGAACGCGACGCGCGCGCGACGTTTGTGATCGAACAAACGGAGGAGGAGCGCGATGATTGAATTGACGGCGAGCGACGTGCGGCAATGGGCTTACTGCCCGCGCGTCCCGTATTTCAGCTATGTCGTGCCGGTAAACAAAAAGGCCACGTTCAAGATGGAAACGGGACAGCGGCATCACCTGAGCGTGCAGGCGTTGGAGAAACGGCGGGTGCTCAGGCGTTACGGATTGGAGCGCGCCGAACGAATCTTCAATTTGTACCTGCATTCGCCATCGCTGGGTTTGCGGGGAGTGATTGACATGGTCCTGCGCGACGGGCAGTATTGCTATCCGGTCGAATTCAAACATTCGCGCCGCGACCATTTCCACAATCACAAGCTGCAGTTGGCGGCTTACGCGGCGTTGCTGGAAGATGTTTTGGGAGCGATCGTGCCCTACGGTTTCATCCACAACAGTTGGAGCGGGCGGACGTACAAAATCGAATTCACCGACGCTCTGCGGGCAGAGTTGCTGGCGTCGCTGGAGGCAATTCGCCGGATGATCAGCGCCGAGCGTCTGCCGGAGCCGACGCCACACCGCGCCAAATGCGCCGATTGCGAATTCCGCAACTGGTGCGCAGACGTGCTCTGATTGCTATTCTTCATCGAAGATCGCCCGCACTTTGAAGCAACCGGCAATCTTCGAGAAAAAAGCTCTATCAAAGCGCCAAAAGGCTGGGCAAGCTGATCCCCTTGTATGCCGCAATCACTTTTCGCACAGATATTTAAACTAAGGCAATGCGTAGGCTTATTATTTAACTGATTGCGGTTGCAGCGCGTTCTCTGATGAAGAAGAGACTGAAACCTTCCAATGCTCTCTCATTGCCTGTTCGTTCATCCCAGTTGCAGCGCGTTCTCTGATGAAGAAGAGACTGAAACACTGAGTTGCTCGCGGCTCAGCCCACTGAGTTGCTCGTTGCAGCGCGTTCTCTGATGAAGAAGAGACTGAAACACCCGACACTCCAATGTGATATAGCGTGCTCATTTTGTTGCAGCGCGTTCTCTGATGAAGAAGAGACTGAAACTTTCAGCTTTAGTTCTTGGGTACAGAAGCGAGCTTTGTTGCAGCGCGTTCTCTGATGAAGAAGAGACTGAAACCCGGCATGTCCCGTTCCGGCCAGCCGGGTTCGGGCGGTGTTGCAGCGCGTTCTCTGATGAAGAAGAGACTGAAACCCGTAAGCTCAGCGCGGTTGACGCGGGCGGCGATAATGTTGCAGCGCGTTCTCTGATGAAGAAGAGACTGAAACTTTCGAGCTTACCCGGTCTACCTTCAGCCGGTCCAATGTTGCAGCGCGTTCTCTGATGAAGAAGAGACTGAAACGATGGGAATCGCAAAGCGGTCCGTCGCAGGAGATCAGTTGCAGCGCGTTCTCTGATGAAGAAGAGACTGAAACTGATCCCGTCTCAGGGTTTTCCTCGGTACTTTGCCCAAGTTGCAGCGCGTTCTCTGATGAAGAAGAGACTGAAACGCTTATGAAGGAACGCCTCACGCGCATTCATCAGTCGTTGCAGCGCGTTCTCTGATGAAGAAGAGACTGAAACAAGTGAGGTCGAGCCTGTGGGAGAGGCGATCATAAACGTTGCAGCGCGTTCTCTGATGAAGAAGAGACTGAAACCTTCGATGATGTGGATGACGCGCTGGCCCGGGCCGAGTTGCAGCGCGTTCTCTGATGAAGAAGAGACTGAAACACAGGTGAGAGCCGTGCAAGAGAAAGACTACGCGCGTTGCAGCGCGTTCTCTGATGAAGAAGAGACTGAAACGCCACTGGCCGTCACTGACCAGATCACCCAACACTGGCAGTTGCAGCGCGTTCTCTGATGAAGAAGAGACTGAAACTGAACAACGTAAATCGGGGTGAGCAGAGCGCACATCAGTTGCAGCGCGTTCTCTGATGAAGAAGAGACTGAAACGCGGATCGTGCGTATTGAGCAGCTTCGAGAGCGCCGAGTTGCAGCGCGTTCTCTGATGAAGAAGAGACTGAAACCCGGCTCTCCGGTCGCTCTCACTGTCACGGGCGGCGGTTGCAGCGCGTTCTCTGATGAAGAAGAGACTGAAACGCGCGGTGGCGAGTGCCGTCGTCCCCGCGCCGATCACGGTTGCAGCGCGTTCTCTGATGAAGAAGAGACTGAAACGATGGGGCCGGCGAGATCAAATCATCATCGCGGTCGGGTTGCAGCGCGTTCTCTGATGAAGAAGAGACTGAAACACCTTATCGCCGGCGGCAAGACGGGCTACTGGGAAGGGTTGCAGCGCGTTCTCTGATGAAGAAGAGACTGAAACTGGATTGGTCCTCTCCGGCGCGGCGAGGTCGAAATCGTTGCAGCGCGTTCTCTGATGAAGAAGAGACTGAAACACGTGGTCTTCGTGCCCTACAAATACACCCGCCTGTCGTTGCAGCGCGTTCTCTGATGAAGAAGAGACTGAAACTGGCGGCTAAACTTGCTCCGCCTCCGGCGCCGGCTGAGTTGCAGCGCGTTCTCTGATGAAGAAGAGACTGAAACGTGGGTTTTTGGGAATCACAAACTCGCCGATAAAAGTTGCAGCGCGTTCTCTGATGAAGAAGAGACTGAAACCCCTGTTTGTAACGCGGGGCAAAGCGGATGCGTTTGGGTTGCAGCGCGTTCTCTGATGAAGAAGAGACTGAAACTGATGAAGAAGGGACTGAAAGAGACATTGCGCGTGGGGCGTTGCAGCGCGTTCTCTGATGAAGAAGAGACTGAAACGACGACGCAGTGTAATCAATATTGGCTGCCGGCGGCGGCGTTGCAGCGCGTTCTCTGATGAAGAAGAGACTGAAACACCGGTCGGGCAGCACTTCGGTTTTTAGGGCCAATTCGTTGCAGCGCGTTCTCTGATGAAGAAGAGACTGAAACATTGCAAATCTTTCTGATAACTGCGCAAGCTGCCCAGTTGCAGCGCGTTCTCTGATGAAGAAGAGACTGAAACCTCAAACAGCGGACGACGATCAACTTCCTGGCCGGAGCGAGGTTGCAGCGCGTTCTCTGATGAAGAAGAGACTGAAACCCGCGATATATCGCGCTGTTGTCCGGTCCGCCGGACCAGTTGCAGCGCGTTCTCTGATGAAGAAGAGACTGAAACCCGCGTTCCAGGGTTTCAATGGCTTCCTTGATGCGTTGTTGCAGCGCGTTCTCTGATGAAGAAGAGACTGAAACTCCCATCGCTGCGCTCTTTGGTGCGGTCTTATGCCACGTTGCAGCGCGTTCTCTGATGAAGAAGAGACTGAAACCAGCCTGAACCACCAGGCCTGCCTCACCCAGCCCGAAAGTTGCAGCGCGTTCTCTGATGAAGAAGAGACTGAAACTCTTATTTTGGCTGCAGATCGTGCGCAGGTATAGTGCGTTGCAGCGCGTTCTCTGATGAAGAAGAGACTGAAACATTGTTCGACAAAGATGCTCTGCCTCGGCGTGCGTCGGTGTTGCAGCGCGTTCTCTGATGAAGAAGAGACTGAAACTTATCCCTGGCCAGATGGATGACGGCGTGGTAATTCCGTTGCAGCGCGTTCTCTGATGAAGAAGAGACTGAAACATGCGATCAAGGCTGGCAATATGATGAGGGCGATTCAGTTGCAGCGCGTTCTCTGATGAAGAAGAGACTGAAACCCCCTTATAAATCCACAAACAGACAGGCTCAGCTCAGCGTTGCAGCGCGTTCTCTGATGAAGAAGAGACTGAAACTCGGCGGAGAAAGCGTCAATCGCGTCTTCCTCGCCATCGTTGCAGCGCGTTCTCTGATGAAGAAGAGACTGAAACGATTGGTCAATTCGCCGAAGTCGCGCGATCTTCTTCGTTGCAGCGCGTTCTCTGATGAAGAAGAGACTGAAACACTGGGAAGGTGGATTTATGGCACAAGAGCCGTTTGGTTGCAGCGCGTTCTCTGATGAAGAAGAGACTGAAACCCGTGTCCTCTTTGATCGCCGGCAGGGGGATAAGCTGTTGCAGCGCGTTCTCTGATGAAGAAGAGACTGAAACGCGACCGAAAACACGCGCAGCCGCGCCGCGGGCACCAGTTGCAGCGCGTTCTCTGATGAAGAAGAGACTGAAACGCGAGCCTGTATGGGCTGGTCCGGTTGCAGCGGCGTGGGTTGCAGCGCGTTCTCTGATGAAGAAGAGACTGAAACACGAGGTATAGCTTGCCGTCCGATGGCCGCCAATCCAGTTGCAGCGCGTTCTCTGATGAAGAAGAGACTGAAACATCAAATCAGGCCAGTATCAGCATCATCACGATGCCGGTTGCAGCGCGTTCTCTGATGAAGAAGAGACTGAAACCTGCCACGTAGCGCCAGTAGCCGGTTTTCTTCAGCCTGCGTTGCAGCGCGTTCTCTGATGAAGAAGAGACTGAAACGCCAGGAAGTAGACCTCGACGCCCGCGCGAAGCGATTCGTTGCAGCGCGTTCTCTGATGAAGAAGAGACTGAAACGGCGGGATCAAGCGTCGCCGCCGCCTGTGGCGGGTTCGGGTTGCAGCGCGTTCTCTGATGAAGAAGAGACTGAAACGGCGCGGCAGGCGCGATGTAGATCAGCGTGTCGGTCGAAGTTGCAGCGCGTTCTCTGATGAAGAAGAGACTGAAACGCGATCTCCGGCCAGCCTTCGCCCGTCGGTCGTGGCGTTGCAGCGCGTTCTCTGATGAAGAAGAGACTGAAACTTCCGGGCGCAAGTCTAAGGACGAAGCAGATGGCCTTAGTTGCAGCGCGTTCTCTGATGAAGAAGAGACTGAAACTTTCACCGGGTCATCGAAGCGACGCAACTTCCGCCGGTTGCAGCGCGTTCTCTGATGAAGAAGAGACTGAAACTCTCGTAACCCTTCTTCAGTTCACCGAACGCGCCAATGGTTGCAGCGCGTTCTCTCAGCGCCGACCCCGGCGTTGAGGCTCAGCGCAATGGCCAGCGGCCAGACTTTCCATTCGCGCCCGCCCAACCCCGCTTCGGCCATCTTCGGGTTGGCGATGACGCCGACCGAGCTGAAATGATCGCCACAAGAAGTGCGAGGAGCGGCGCGATTGCCGGGTTCATTCGGGCGGCCAGGATGGGAGGAGGCGCTTCTGCACCTTGCCCATCGCGTTGCGCGGCAAGGCTTCAACGCGCACGAAGGCGCGCGGGACTTTGAACGACGCGAGCAACCGGCGACAGGCTGCTTCGAGCGCCGCGGCGTCGAAGGAATCGTCGGCGACGACGTAAGCCACCGGCAACTCGCCGCGCCGCTCGTCGGGCACGCCGCAGACCACGGCTTCGCGCACGCCTGGTTGTTCGAGCAGCACCTCTTCGATCTCGCGCGGGTAGATGTTGAAGCCGCCGGAGATGATCAAATCGGTGCGCCGCCCGCACAGCGTGTAGTAACCATCGGAAGATCGCCTGGCGAGATCGCCGGTTTTGAACCAGCCATCAACGAACGCTTCAGCCGTCGCGTCCGTCTGCCGCCAGTAACCGGCGAAGACGTTCGGCCCGCGGACGTAAACTTCGCCGACCTCGCCATCCGTCACGGGTTGCCCTTCGGCGTCGAGCAACTTGATTGAAACGCCAGGCAGCGGCAATCCGACCGAGCCTGCGCGCCGCTCGCCCTCGTAAGGATTGCTGATGTTCATCAGCGTCTCGCTCATCCCGTAGCGTTCGAGGATCGTGTGGCCGAACCTGGCGCGAAACGCTTCGAGCACGTGCTGGGGCAGCGGCGCTGAGCCGGAGACGAACAGCCGCATCCGCGCGCCGATGCGCCGAGCCGAATCATCGGGCAATTCAAGCAATCGAACGTAGATCGTCGGGACGCCGAAGAAGAGCGTCGGCTGAAACGAGTCGAAGAGCGCGGGCGCGCGGTTGAGGTCGAAACGCTCAACCAATCGCATACGGCATCCGCTCGCCAGCCAGGCGTGCACGCCGTTGCCAAGCCCGTGCACGTGAAAGAGCGGCAGGGCGGCCAGGTATCGGTCTGCGTCCGTGATGCGCCAGCAGGCGAGCAGATTGACCGCGTTGGCCGCGAAGTTGTTGTGCGTGAGAACCGCTCCCTTCGAGCGCCCGGTCGTGCCCGAAGTGTAGACGATGGCCGCCGGCTCGTCGCCGTCAATCGCCGTATGCAGGTATGCGGCGTCCTGGCTCGAGGCGGCGGAGGTCAGCTCATCAACGTCCCAGGCAGGCGTTCCAGCGGGAACGAACGAAGCCAGCTCGCGCGTCGTCACGACGGCCTTCGGTTCGGCATCGGCGACGATGTGGCCGATCTCGCGCTCGCGGTAAAGCACGTTGATCGGGACGACGATGACGCCGAGCTTGACGCAGGCCAGGAAGAGATCAATGAACTCGACGCGATTCGGCAGGAAGAATCCCAACCGGTCTCCGCGCGCGAACCCGCAGGCGGCAAGCAGACGCGCCACGCTTTTGCTGCGCGCCTCAAGCTCGCCGAAGCTGAGCGTCGCAACGGCTCCATCCGCGCGGTCGTATTCGAGCGCGGCGACCGTTGCGCGTCCGGCGAGCGAAAGATCGAAGAGGCCGGTCAGTTGCATTTCCCAAATCCTGTCAGTCCGATTCTCAGTTGCCGATGGCCGGCAGGTTCGCGCCGCGCAACTGCTCGTTGAGCGATTTCACGTCTTTATCTTTGACCTCGTTCCAGCGCGACAACAATTCGGTCAACGTCTTCTGCAATTGCTCCGAAGCGGCGACGGCCTGCGAGGTCGGCGTCGCGTCGGCGCCTTCAACCAGATTCATCACCGCCAGCAGATCGCCGCCCAGCCTCGCCAAACCTGCTCCGCCACCGCCTCTGGGCCCGAAGCCTCCCGGCGCGCCTTCAATCGCGGCGATCTTTTGCTCCAACGCGGCTACGGCATCGGCGACCGCTCCCTGCCCCGCCTTCTCTTTGGCTGATTTCAATTGCTCGCGGAGTTGGCGGATTTCGGCCTGCGCGGCGCGCAACTTTGCGATGCCTTCGTAGCTCCGCAGCGAAATCTCGTGCATCCTGGCAATGCCTTCAGGCGGAGTCGTCACGCGCGGATCCAGCTTGAGCGTGAGCGGCTGCGAGTAACTCTTCCCGTTCACCGTCAGCTTCACGGTGTAATTGCCCGGCAGCGCGCGCGGCCCCAGCGGCTGGCTGGGCGTGTTGCGATAGATCGCCGAAATCGGGAACGAGCGGGGAAAGCCTTCGGGCGCGGGATAGTGTAAATCCCACACGAAGCGTTGCATCCCGGCCTTCGCCGAAAGCGGCTGCGGCGGGCGGAACCAGTAGCTCGGATAAGCCAGTTGATTCTCGTTGATCCTCTCCGGCTCGTCCTGGCTCGAAAACCGCCGCACCAGTCTGTTCTCCCGGTCGAAGATTTCCAGCGCCACCTCGCGCGCGCCGGATTTCAGCCAGTAATTGATGATCGCGCCGTCGGGCGGGTTCTCGCCCATCGGCTCTTCGGGCGGGATCGGCGTGTCGGTGTGAACGCTGCGGCGAACGCGAATGGCGGTTTGCGGCTGGAAGAGAAAAGCCTCCGACGACGCGACCTGATCGTTGACCTGACGGAGCGACGTGATGTCGTCCAGAATCCAGAAAGACCGGCCGTGTGTGCCAACCACTACGTCGTCGTCTTTGACGACCAGGTCGCGGATCGAAGTCGCGGGCATATTCAACCGCAGCGATTGCCAATACTCGCCGTCGTCGAACGAAACGTAGACCGCCTGCTCCGTGCCCGCGTAGAGCAAGCCTTTGCGGACGGGGTCTTCGCGCACGACGTTGACGATGCCGCCGTCAGGAATTCCGCTCGTGATGCGCTTCCACGTCTTGCCGCCATCGTGTGTGCGGTAAATGTGCGGGCGCAGGTCATCGAGCCTGAACGTGTTGATCGCCGCGTAAGCCGTGTCGTCGTCGAAATGCGAAGCGTCAATCAACGAGACCTTCGCCCACGATTTCAAATCGGGCGGCGTGATGTCGCGCCACGTCTTCCCGCCGTCGCGCGTGAGGTGGATCAAACCGTCGTCGGTTCCGGCCCAGATGGTGTTCGCGTTCTTGTGCGAAGGCGCGACGGTGTAGATCACGCCGCGTCGCGCCATCGTCTCCATCTCCTTCGAGCGATAGACGCCGACGTTCGCGGGCACGTCCCATTTTTCGCGCGAAAGGTCGGGGCTGATGACTTCCCAACTGTGGCCACCGTTCGCGGTTTTGAAGAGCACGTTGCCGGCGAAGTAGAGCACGCGCGGATCAACCGGCGAGAAGATCACCGGCGCGGTTCGCAGGAAGCGATACCTGCCGCTGCGCGCCGCATCGGGCGCGATGCTGCGCACCTGCCCCGTCGTCCAGTCGTACCTCGTGATCTTTCCGCCGTAGATGAGGTTGGGATTGAGCGGATCGGGCGCGACGTAACCGTATTCTTCAACGCCGACGGTGCGCCAATCGCGCCAGGTGATCGCGCCGTAATCGCCGCGACTTGCGACGGCAGCCGAGCCGCTCTCCTGCTGCCCGCCGTAGACCCAATAGGGGAAGCGATTGTCGGTGCTGACGTGATAGAACTGCGCGGTCGGCTGGTTGTACCACGAAGACCAGGTCTCGCCGCCATTGACGGTGATGATCGCGCCCTGATCGGTGGCGAAGAGCATAATGCCGGGGTGGTCGGGGTTGATCCAGATGCGATGGTAATCGTCGCCGCCCGGCGCGCCTTTGAACGCGACGAAAGTTTTGCCGCCGTCGGTTGATTTGTACGAAGCGATGTTGCCGACGAAGACCGTGTCGGGATTTTTCGGATGAACTTTGATTTCGGCGAAGTCGGAGCCGCGCCCCCAGAGGCGCGGATCGCCGTTGATCTTGCGCCAGCTTTCGCCCGCGTCATCCGAGCGATAGACGCCGCCGAATTGCGGATTGGCGTCAACCGTCGCGTAGACGATCTTCGGATCGCTCCTTGAAATGTCGAAGCCGATGCGCCCCAGCCCCTGCTCGAAGGCCGGCAAACCCGTCGTGAGTTTCTTCCACGTGTTGCCACCGTCGGTGGATTTGAAGAGACCGCTCTCTGGCCCTTGCCACGCGCCGTTCTCCCACGGGCCTTGCCGTCCGGCCCACAGGTCGGCGTAGACGAGGTTGGAATCGCGCGGGTCGAACGCCACTTGAATCGCGCCGGTGTTTTCGTCTTTGTAGAGCACGCGCTGCCAGGTCGCGCCGCCGTCCATCGTCCGATAAACACCGCGCTCTTCGTTCGGCCCGTAAGGATGACCGAGCGCCGCGACGAAGACGCGGTTGGCGTCTTTCGGATCAATGATGATCGAGCCGATCTGCTGCGCGTCGCGCAACCCCACGTTGCGCCACGTCTTTCCGCCGTCGGTTGATTTGTAGACGCCGTCGCCGGTCGAAAGATCGGGGCGCTGCAACCCTTCGCCGCTGCCGGCGTAGATGACGTTCGGATTCGACGGCGCGACCGCAATGTCGCCGATTGAACCGGTCGGTTGATCGTCGAAGATTGGCTGCCACGTGCGGCCATAATCGGTCGTCTTCCACACGCCGCCGTTGTTCACGCCGATGTAGAAGACGTTCGGCTGATTGGGAATGCCGGCGGCGCCGACAGTGCGGCCCGCGCGGAACGGGCCGATGCAGCGCCAGCGAAGGCTCTGGTAAAGGCTCGCGCTGTATTGTTGAGCGTCAACGTTGGAGATCGCCGACGACAACCCGGCGATCGCGAAAATCAAACAGACCAACAGCACGCGGCGTATTGGGATCACGGTTCACCTCCTAGGGTTTTTCCCGGGAGCGCAGGCAAGGATGATTCTGCTGGCGAATTCGGAAGGTCTGGTAAATGAGAGCCGGAGAGAATACGGAACAAACGGAATAAACGGAACAGACGGAAAGTTTCTCGGGGATTTTTCCGTTTGTTCCGTTTATTCCGTTTGTTCCGTATTCTCAAAGGTCATCTCTGCCTGCGCTCCCAGGTCTTGTCGCCGAATCTATACCCGCTTTTCCCTGCTTTGAACAGAGCAAACCGCACAACCTCGCCTTGACTTACCCAGCCCAATCCGACCAGACTTTCGCGCCATTCAATTTCAGAAAACGACGGCAAAGGATCGAACTATGGCGGACGACAGACGCGCGCCAAGAGCGCTGGCAGCGATGGCTCACCCCGACGATGTCGAGATACTCGTTGCCGGAACTCTCTTCCATCTCAAATCGCTCGGCTGGGAGCTTGGCGTCATCACGATGACCAGCGGGGGCTTGGGCTCGATGACTCAGACTTTTGAAGAGACTGCGCGCACCCGCTACGCCGAAGCCAAAGCCGCCGCCGATTATCTGGGCGCGTGGTACGGCTGCGCCGGCCTGGTGGACATCGAGATCTTCACGAACGTCGAGAATCTGCGCCGCGTCGTGGAGCTGATGCGACAGTTCGACCCCGACGTGGTGATCACCCACTCGCCGGTCGAGTACATGGTTGATCACGAAGAGACGTCGCGGCTCGTGCGCAGCGCCGCGTTCGCGCTGGCGATACCGCTGTTCCAGACGCGGCAGGTCGCGCCCACTCCGCCGATCAGAAAAACGCCTGCGCTCTATTACGCCGATCCGATCGAAGGCGTTGATCCGCTGGGCGAGCGCATCTATCCGCACTTTTACATAGACATCACCGAGACCATCGAACAGAAGCTCGAAATGCTCAGCCGCCACGCATCGCAACGCGACTGGCTGCGCGCGCATCACGGGATTGACGAATACCTCGAACAGGTGAAGCGCTGGGGGGCGAAGTACGGCCAGGAATGCGGCTTCACTTACGCCGAAGGTTTTCGGCAACATCTGGGACACGGCTACCCGCGCGAGCCGCGGCTGCAAAATGCGCTGAGTTCAAAAATCAAAAGGAGGGATCATCAATGAACGACATCAACGTTGGCATCGCCGGTTTGGGCTGGGTCGCCGGTGCGCACATCTCGGCCTTCAACCAGATTCCGGGGGCCAAAGTCACCGCCGTCTGCTCGCG
>Ga0247727_10016224_pt1 | contig 12056 bp, 12 predicted proteins | sample WisWelCaveWW1625_FD_202498 | JGI IMG/M metagenome (GOLD analysis project Ga0247727, IMG submission 202498) | Biofilm microbial communities from Wishing Well Cave, Virginia, United States - WW16-25 | ecosystem: Environmental > Aquatic > Deep subsurface > Groundwater > Cave microbial mat | place...
TATGGAGTCAACCGAGAACACAGCCCTGTCGTGCCCCAAGTGTCAGGCTGACCAGTCTGACGGAGGGACAGAGTGCGTGAAATGCGGGATCATCTTTGCAAAGTATCGGTCGCATGTCTCGCTACAGAGGCAGCAGGGGCCACAGAGTAGCTCGCGCTGGGTGTCCCTTGCCAAGGAGTGGCTCGTTGACTCAGATACGTCGACGGACTCGTTGACGTTCGCTGGCCGAGCCGCAGTGTTTCTGTTGCTCCTCTGGTGGGGCCGAACGTTTATTTTCACGCCGCTTGAAACCAACTACGCAGGGGAGTCGTTTCTCCATCTGATCAATCTACCGTTCCACGAAGCGGGCCATCTTGTATTTATTCCGTTGGGACGCTTCATGATGATTCTGGGTGGGAGTCTCGGCCAGATCCTGATGCCGATCGTCTGCCTAGCTACCTTTCTCATCAAAACGCGCGATCCCTTCGGCGCCTCCGTGGCCCTCTGGTGGACAGCAGAAAGCTTTATGGATATCGCCCCCTATATCAACGATGCGCGGGCGATGGATCTCATGCTGCTTGGCGGGGTGACTGGAAAGGAAACGGACGGGCATGACTGGAACAATATCCTGACCATGTTGGATTGGCTGGAGTATGACCATCGATTGGCTCACCTCACTCACAACCTCGGCATTCTCCTCATGCTGGCCTCGTTCGCTTGGGGCGGGGTACTACTTCTGAAACACTATCGCCGACTCTAGCAGGATGCTGAAAAAGTCCGCCAGTTTTGTTCTCGCATCCCTCAGAGGCTCTCGGATGTCGGAATTCCTTGAGGGGTTTATCCGTTCGCCAAGATCCATTCTCAGGGCGAACGGCTCACACGAAGTGTTGTGCGTACCTCCTCGCCTCTTCGCTCGCTGCGGCCGCACTGGACGGCCATTTTGAGCATCCTGCGAGCCGTTTCTGCGACACCACTATTCACAAGATCACAGTGAGTGTTGAGCAGAAACTGAGTTATCCCGCAGCCTGCTAACACTGTGGGAAAACTATTGAAGGGTCATTGCTTCTTTGTGTTGAGCCGGATCAATCGATCTGTAAGTTTCTTTCCAAAATCCTCGATGGCAATCTTTTTGGCCTGGTCTATGGAATCTACATCTTCTATGACGAACGCCGGCCCTATCCTCTTCGCTATTCCCTCAGCTTCCTCTGTCGCGTATAGATACTCGTTCCGAACATCCCATAGCGAGGCCTTAATCATCACCAGCGCATCGCTGTGTGTTCCAGGCACGAGGTAGGCTCCGACGATGGTCCAATAGAAAAAAGCAGCAGGATTATTGTACCGATCGATAGATGAAGCATCGCTCACAATGAGTAACGCATCGGCACCGTAACGGGCCGCTGCGAGACGAAGATCTTTCAAGCCTGTTGCGTAATTGGGAATGGCTGACGGATTTCTCATCTGCACAGTTGCGTCAGAAACCATGTAGATATCTGACACAACTCCGGCATCCTTGAGTTGATTCCCATAAGCTAGAAGAGCGTTTTTCTCCGCATCGGTCCAATACGCTCTCCGGTAGTTTGTCCCGGAATATAGGTAAATGCCAAGTTTGAATGGAGAAGGTAGCTGTGGTTTGAGTTCCAAGACGGATTTGATGTCTTGGTCAGTCACATTTTGACTTAACGAGCCTCTGAGGACGCCCCTGTCGAAACCCTTGCTGGCCACACACCCTCCTAACGCGAATATCAGAAGACCCACAATGATAGCTTTCATCTCCTCCCCCTTCAGTCCGATTTAGATATTTACGCGCCGGTGACGATTATATCGTTATTTCGGTATTCGATATCGATTCGAGTGCCAGTATCAGCGCATGGGTGCCGCTACGGCCATGCCCGAGCGTTTGGACGGTTTGATAGAGTTGGTGTACCAATGTGAGCCCGGGCAATACGATCCCCATACGTTTTGCTTCTTCCAGCGCAATGCCCATGTCCTTGATGAAATGCTCGACGAAAAATCCTGGGTCGAAGTTGCGCTGTAGAATCCTCGGCGCCAGATTGTCCAAGGTCCAACAGGCGGCTGCGCCGCCGCGGATCGATTCGAGCATACGGGTCAGATCGAGGCCTGCCTTATAGCCATAGAGCAAACTCTCGCAGACACCGACCATCGTGCCGGCGATCACGATCTGGTTACAGAGTTTTGCCTGTTGGCCCGATCCGGGGCTGCCTTGATGGACGATCTTCTTACCCAGCAGTTCGAAGAGCGGCATCACGGCTTGCACGGATTTCATGTCGCCACCGATCATGATTGAGAGCGATGCATTCTTCGCGCCGACGTCGCCGCCAGAGACAGGCGCATCGATGGCCGATAGATCTTTCGCTGAGGCGGCTGCTGCAATTTCACGGCTCAAAGAAGGTTGCGTCGTCGTCATGTCGATGAGGATAATCCCGGCTCGCGCGCCGGCCAGGACTCCCGTCTCGTCGAAATAGACGGCACGCACGTCCCGAGGAAATCCGACCATCGTGAAGAGGACATCGGATTCAGCCGCCACAGTGCGCGGACTTTCGGTCCATTGCGCGCCGCGATCGAGCAATGGTTGCGCCTTCGACCTCGTGCGGCTATGGACGGTCACGCGATAGCCGGCCGTGAGCAGATGGCCACACATCGACGATCCCATCACGCCGGCGCCGATCCAGCCGATCCTTGTTGCTGTTGGTTTATCAGGTTGAGCGGTCATCCTGCGCGTACTCGCTTATTCGGTGAGTGGAGTAATTCGATCCGCCACCGCTTGAATGACGCCTTCTTTATCTCTCGCCACCTTCACCCCTTGAAAACTCAAATAGTAGCCCCCGTGACTCGGCGACTGGATCGTGGCAGTGAGTTCAATCCGTTGCCCGTCTTCGACATCGGGGTCTTTGACGGTTGGGACTCCGCAGAGCCCGTAGACGGCGACGTTGATCGAGGATGTCTCGTCTTCCAGGTAGAACAAATAGGCGCCGTAGCACATCGTGCCGGCCTGGAGCTTGTAGGGATCGAGCGGCGTCACATTGCGAACAGTGCCCCGCAACGTGACCTGTTTCAAGTGAAACGACGCCGGCTCGTCGACGATCTCGCGAATGGTGATGGGCTCCGCGGCTGAGGCACAGGAAGAGCTGACCATAGACCACCCAAGCCAGAGGACAGCGAGGAGACTCACCAACGTTCGTGCACGAGATGCGTTGCCTGGTATCACGGTTCTATTTTACAGAAGGTCGTCGCAGAAGTCCCTTCCGCCTCCTCGACGAACTCGTTATAATCCGCCGACCTTTCTTGGAGCATCACCCATGATCGATCGAGCAGGCCTCGAACGCTATATCACAGACAGCCGCTTCCGGTTTGAAGATCTGCTGGGCCAGATGGTGGAGATTCCTTCGATCAGTATGGACCCGGCCAAGGCCTCCGACATCCGGCGTATGGGGGAATTCGCGCGGCAGGTCCTTACGGATCTGAGGGCTGAGGCCCAGCTCGTGGAGACCGGCGGCTATCCGATCGTCTCCGGCGGCTGGATGACCGGAGCCCATCATCCGACGGTCACCATCTATAACCATATGGATGTGCAACCGGCACAGGAGCCGGAATGGACGCAGGCACCCTTTACGTTCAAGAACGAGAAAGGAATGTATCATGGCCGTGGTGCGACGGATGACAAGGGTCCGGCACTCTCGGCCCTGTTCGGCGCGCGGTACGCAATCGAACAAGGAGTGCCGATCAACATTCGATTTCTCTGGGAGCTGGAAGAGGAAATTGGCAGCCCTCACTTTGCGGCTGGGCTAAAGAACCGAACGGCGATTCCGCGACCGGACTCCGTTGTAGTGTCGGATACCATCTGGCTCGCCAAAGGAAAGCCCGCTATGCCCTATGGTCTACGCGGTCTGCTGGGCGCGCGACTCACGCTTCGTACTGGCTCGAAGGATGCCCATTCCGGCGTGACTGGAGGCGCAGCGCGGAATCCGCTCGCGGAACTGATGGAAGTGGCGCAAGCCTGCGTCGATGCCAAGACCGGCAAGGTGAAGATTCCCGGGTTCTATCAGGATGTGGTTGAACCGACCAAGGCGGAGATCAAGAGCTTTCTTGCGTCAGGTTTTCAGGTCAAGAGCTTCAAGCAGACCTATGGATTTCAGACGCTGCGCACGCAGGATCCCGCCGAGATCATGCGACGGATTTGGGCCGCGCCGACGTTTGAGGTGCATGGCCTGACCGGCGGCTATCACGGGCCGGGGGTAAAAACTATCGTGCCGGGTCATGGCGAGCTTAAAGTAAGTATGCGGTTGGTGCCGAAGCAAACGCCGGAGAAGGCCTTCGCGCTGCTCAAGAAGCATGTGGCGCAGCTGAATCCGAACGTGAAAGTCGAACAGGAAGGCATGCTTCAGCCGTTCAAAGGGCTGTTTGAGGGGCCCTATGTGGAAGCGGTGAAGAGGGCGGCGAAGGCTGGGTTTGGGAAAGAACCGGCGTTCATCCGCGAAGGCGGATCAATCGGAGCCGTGGTCACCATGCAGAAAGCCTGGAAGGTCCCAATCCTGTTTATGGGACTGAGTCTGCCGGAGCATGGCTACCATGCGCCGAACGAATATTTCGACTGGGGCCAAGCCTCCGGTGGAATGAAAGCCTTCGCACATTACTTTTCTGAATTGGCAAAGATGGGAAAGAGATAGGCCAACCTGGTAGTTCTTCTGCTCGTACAACGCGTGGTTTCAGAAAGCAGGTGAAGGGAGCCGCCGGACCATCCTTCTTGCTCGCAGAACGCGCACGATCAGAATGTGCTCGTTCGATGCGCGCAGTGAAGGACAGTCCGGCAACTCCCCTGCGGGCCATTTGTGAATATTTTGATAAGAGAATGGCCAAGCCTTTACTTGACAGGCTGACCGAGATCAGGGTCGTCAAGGAGTGCAAAGAGGTCGGAAGTCCAACCCTGAGGGAGGGGAAAAGAAATTTCTTCGATGGTAGCAAGCAAATATTTCCGGATGACCTTTGAATACTTGTCGCTCGTGCTTCTCTTAAGGTCTTTGTTTTTCTTGAAAGCAAATTGCCAATCTCCGGTAAACGGTTGAAGACTGACTCCAAGGATGTCGTACTCGCCTACTTGGTAGCACGTCGTTTCAACGGTCTTACCGTTCGGAAGTTTGATTTTTCGCCTATCGCTCGCGTCGTTCTGTACCTTGGCTTTGAACTGACCAGGTGAAGCTTCTTGTATTGTGTTCGTTTGGAGGGACTTTAGTTGAATTGTGAACCGTCGGCCTCTGCGCACAAATGTTCGATCCGACTTGGTCTTCTTATGATCATCTTCCTTGAAATGCTCACTGATTCCAAGCGTGTCGAGGTATAAAGAAAATGCATGTTCAGCAACATACCCATAGGTTATGCCTCGAAGGCTGGGGTTGTCCGTCATCACCCTGATAAAGTTGTCGGTTTCCATCCACCGCCTGGGGTCCTTTATATTTTCCAGGACCTCAGATAAACTTCTTGCCAATCGTCGTCTGGGAGATTCACTCACTTGGATTGCCCAGTTCTCTTTTCAGGTCCCTCGAATAATTTGGAAATGTGGACCTTCAGGCCTCTGGACAGTTTTTTTGATGTTTTCGAGGGTGACATTTGTTTCGCCTCTTTCTATTCGCCCAATAAAGGTGCGATGGAGATCGGCAAGCTCCGCTAGCTGCTCTTGAGACAGACCTTTTTCGGTTCGCAAATGACGAATGCGTTCACCAAATACGTGACTAATTGGCCGTTCTTTCATATTGCTGAGGAGACTAGCACCATGCTACATATGCATCGACAGCATAAACGTAGCAGGAAGATGTTCAATGAATTTTCAAGGCCATCTTTTCCCAATCAATAGTCCTTCTTTAAACCGCCGCAGACAGGGTGGAGTTGCGACCTCCGATGTCATCATATCTGCGCATATCGGCGGGAACGAGGAACTGTTCCCGCAAATTCTTGCCTTGCATGTTCCCAAAGGGTCAAAGGTGGCTGATATTACTTGGGGCAAAGGAGTGTTCTGGAAGCAAGTACCCGAAGGGCAATACGAGATACTAAGGAGCGACATCGCTACCGGTGTTGATTGCAGAGACCTTCCATACGAACATGGCAGTCTTGACTGCGTGGTCTTTGACCCTCCCTATATGGAAGGGTTCTTCCGGCGAGCAGAAGGCCACTTGGCCGGTTCAGGAACCCATTCGGCTTTTCGACAGTCATATTCTCGCGGAACTGGAATTCACAATGGAGCGGCAAAATGGCATGCGGCCGTTCTGGATCTTTATGTGGAGGCGGGAAAAGAAGTTGCCAGGGTTCTCAAAGAAAACGGAACATTCATCGTTAAATGTCAGGACGAAGTGAGCGCTAATCGTCAGTGGCTGACGCATGTTGAGATTATCAATAGCTATAAAGAAATGGGCTTTTATGCTCGGGATTTGTTTGTATTGGTCAGGTCAAACCGCCCAGCTGTTAGTCGGCTGATAAAACAAGTCCATGCCAGAAAGAATCATTCGTATTTCCTTGTCTTTCAAAAAACCTTTTCCAAAAGATCTCCGCAAGTCGGGTCGAGGAAGCGGAGTCATCCAGCCAAATCTTCTAGGAATAAGTCTTAACTTTTCCGCAGTCGCCAGTTGAGATACATCCGGCTCTGAGCAGTTTTGAGAAGGAAGTAGTGCTGCTGCGCGAATCAGAGTCGGTCGAACTGCCAGCGCCCACGACGTTCAGGCAGCAGGAGAGCTGCGGTCAGGTGATTGAGAAAGTTGCGGCGGGGGATGGCATCACCCCCCAGGGCGGTGACGTGCGAGGAAGCTTGTTGGCAATCCATCAGGCGAAATCCCCACGTCTGGAGCTGGCGGACCAGCGAGACCAAGGCGACTTTCGAGGCATCGGATGCACGGGTGAACATCGACTCTGCGAAAAAGACGCCGCCGAGCGCCACGCCATACAGTCCGGCAACTAACTCTCCTTCTTGCCAGGTTTCAACGGAATGGGCATAGCCGAGTTCGTGTAAGCGCGTATAGGCATCGAGCATCTCCGCAGTGATCCACGTGCCGCCGTCTGGATATTGCGGCCTTGGTTCTGCGCAATGCCGCATCACGTCGCGAAAGCACCGGTCGAGCGTGACGCTGAATATGCCGGGACGAAGGCTTCTCTTGAGGCTGCGCGAGACATGGAGTTTTTCGGGAAAGAGGACGGTCCGGGGATCGGGCGACCACCACAAGATGGGCTGGTCGTCGCTGTACCAGGGAAAGATGCCGTGCCGGTAGGCTTCGAGCAACCGCTCTGGGCGCAGGTCGCCTCCGACGGCGAGCAAGCCATCCGGTGAGGCTTGCTCAACGGATGGAAAGCGCAGATCCAATGGGTTTGGGCTGAGCCTGAACATAGCTGAGCAAGGTACGCGACGCGTTCCCAAAAGGCTACGGCTTCTAGCAGGCTTCCAAGAAACTCAGTTTATGCACAATACACCGTTAGAATCTTACAGAATGGGCCGATGACAAAATAGCCGCAGGATGCTCAAAAAGGCCGTCCAGCAAGGCCGCAGCGAGCGAATGGGCGAGGCGTACGCTTCGGTACGTTGAGCCTCTGAGCGATGCGAGAACGCCGCTGGCGGACTTTTTCAGCATCCTGCTAGAACAGGACCGTCACCCTTTCTTTTCCTCCGCCTAAGCCAAGATCGGCTGGAAGATGGGATCTGCGTCCAGCACCGCCTTCAACGATTCTGCCCCGATGAAGAACTGCCAGATGTCCGGAGTCTGCCCGGGAATTTCAGCAAACCATCGTTTGGCTTCCGTCAGTCGCTCCAAGAGTGCCCGATTGTCTCGGTCCGGGGTGAACAGCAAACTGTAGGCTTTAGTGTACTCGGCCATGAATTTATCGAGCGGCAGGTCGGCGAGCGTGAGCGCCTCGTCGGCATCCTGATAGGCGACCCGGATATCCGGATCGTCGAAGTTGCGGTTCCAGGCCACTTTGTTGATGCGGGACCAAGCCAGTTGGAGCAGGGCTTCGGCTCTGCCGGCCCTTCGCTCAACCGGGATGGCTTTGACCAAGGATTGGTGGGTCGCGATTGCGGGCTCTTGATCGTTGTTCCAGCGTAACGCCACGCCTAACCGAAAGTGGTTATCGAGTTGTTCCGGCCGTACGACAGCCAAGGTTCGCATGGCTGAGAGCATGCGGTACAGGTAGTCGGCGGTCGTCGGTTTGTCGAACCCACCCATCTCCATCCCCAGCGACAGGTCCATGCGCACGGATTGTGAGTAGATATTCCAAAAATGCTCGTTCACTACCAAGGCCAGCGCCGGATCCCTCACCGTGAGTTTGTGGAACGGGAAGGCCTCGCGCAGAACAATGGCATAGAGGTGTTGGCTCAGTACCACGAGGGCTTCGGTCTGATTGGGATCGATGATGAGCACACGATTCAACATGGCCACGCGGTCAAGCAGTTCCGGGAAGGTGGCTGCACGAGCGGCCTCGGTGGTCAAGAGACTCGGGACGTCCGTCGGTCCCCACCAGACCAGCGAGTCGGGGAGGGCACGACTGGTTTCCGTGACAAACGGAATCTTCTCCTGGACGCCACTGCCGGAGATGGCACCGCTGGTGACGGGGAGGTTCACGACCGCCTGGTCGCCGGCGAAGCCGTGCTTCTTCAGCCCGGAGAGGACAACCCACTGGGTGGTAATTTCTTTCAACGCGCGCCTGGTCCGCTTAATCGTCGTCGTCCACTTGACCGAACCAGCTGCGTAGGTCAATGGAGCGGTCAGGGGATCCTGGTAGCTGATGGACAATTTCACCAAGGTAGTCGGCACCGCTATAATCGGCCCATTTGATCGAAGACGGAACGAGGCCGAAGGGAGCGAAGCGCTTCCGACAATGTGAGTATGGAATCCGGTTCCCGTCGGTGTAAGACCCAGTGAGCCTGTCACGAAGGCCGAGGCGGGATAGTGGTTCAGGTCTTCACTGAAAAAGACCAGTTCGCCATTACGAGGCCACAAGACCTCCATGCCCACATCGCTTCTAATGAGGGTGGAAGCATGGGCCTCCCGGAGGCGCTGCCAGCAGGAGTCGTAGACGAGGTCGGAGTCGGCCGGATAGGTCTTGATGCCATGGGGGGCTGCAACCACGAGGGGATATTGGCAGGCGAAGTCGAGCTGGCCGACACCCACCTTGTTTCCCGCTCCCATGGCTTTGGCGTAACGCTGAGCCGTTGCTTCAGCTGAGGTGACGGCCTGCTTCGACTTCTTCGCAGCGGCGGCTGATGCCGATGAGGCCTCGAGCAGGGTCATCGTAGTGACAATTGACAGGGTTCCGGTGAGGAACAGGATCGTGAACCAGCCACGTTGGAGGGTCTGCAGGCGCATTATTTCGTAGGCTCCCCTAGCCCGCATTATTCACGAAGGCTTCTACTGCAATCGCGGATGTTTGGGGCGAGAGGCTCGGGGGCCAAGAAGGAGTAACTTTCCTCTTGCCTCGCGCCACTTGCCCCTCGCCCCCTCCCTCACCCTCCCCCATAGTATGGGGGAGGGAAGGGAGGGGGGCCGAACCGTCATGAATAATGCGGACTAGTTATTCAACCACGATCACGGCCTGCATGTCATGGCCCGGCATGTCACACAGGTACGAGAAAGTTCCGGTACGTGCCGGTGTGAACTGAAGCTCAATTAGGCCCTCAGGCGGGATGATCACCCGCTTGAGTCCTTCTGGACCGAACTCCGGGGCCCCGTTGCCGCCCACATTGAGGTCGGCGCCGAAGAAAAGCTCCTTGGCCACCACGGTATGGAGTTCCGTATCGTGGTTGCGGAACCGTAGCACTGTCTTTTGATCATGATGTAAGAGGACGTGATTTGGAGTGAACATCCGCCATTGGATCTCTATGGTGACCGATTTCACCTCGGGCTCGGTGGGGAGCGCGCTAGGAGCCTGCCCGACATTGCCGTTCGCCACAGTAGAAGGGTCAATGTCGGACAAGCTCCTAGACGGAGTTACTAGCACCAGAGCCAGGCACATGAGCCAGAGCGTCCCTCTCACCGTGCGTTGGCCGCATCAAGGATCGCGCGGCGCATGTTCATCCGGTCAACCGACGTCAACTGTGGGGCTGGACGATGTCGGCAGAGCGTGACGGTGTGCTGGAGGGAAGCGATGAAGACTTCGCAGTTCGCGCAGGCTCCCAGATGTCGGCGTATCTCCCGGCAAATGTCGGATGGGAGTTCGTCGTCGATATAGGCAGACAACTGCCGGAGAAGATCCGCGCAATGGCCTTGGGCATGCGTATGGCGGTGAGACGATGGCCCGGACCGTTTCTTTGGCGCCGACGTCTTTTTCTTGGTCATGAGCGCAAGCCTCCAGACTTGTGGTCATCGTGGTGGGTGATGCCGCGGGCGCTGAGCTCTCGCCGCACAAACAAGCGTGCTCGGTGCAGCCGCGATTTTACGGCGCGCTCATTCAAGCCCATGATGGTCCCCACTTCTTTGGCACTTAACCCTTCCATATCGCGAAGCACCAGGGCCATCCGATATTTTTGAGGCAGTTTGTCGATCGCCTGGTCGAGGGCCTGCCGGAGCTCCTTGTTCTGCAAGGCCTCTTCGGGGCTGAGCCCGTCTATCGGGATCTGGAGGCGAAACTCTCCCTCGGAGGTGGGCACGAATTCCTCGAGCGACAGCTCGTGTTCCGGCTCCCCTTTGCGCTTGCGCCGCATTCGTATACAGGCTCGTGAGGCGATGGTGTACAGCCACGTGGAGACCTGCGCCTCGCCTCGAAAATCTTTGAGTCCTTGGTAGGCATTGAGAAAGGTTTCTTGAACAAGATCCTTTGCCGACTCCGTTTCGCCGCACAGGCGATGTGCGTACCGATAAATCAGATCGACATGGTCTCGATACATCCTGTCAAATCCGTCAGGCTCTTGCATGGCTGGGGGTTGGGGAGGCGTTTGGGGAGCAGGGGCGCGCATGGCTGGCGCAAAGTCTAGGGAGTTGGCTGAGGCCTGTCAAGCAAACCTGGCAGGATGCTGAGAAAGGCCGCCAGCAGCGTTCTTGAAACATGTGAAGCGTGAAGCGTCATTCGTTTCCGGATTCGGACGTTTCACGCTTCACGTTTCACGAACAACGAGGCTAGCTAGGGGATTGGTGAGGCACTGTGTCGGGGAGTTGATGTCTCAGTGGATGGGAACGTGACGGCCACATGCTCATGATCGATGTGCAACGTCAACGGTTGTCCCACCTTCACCCGAGGGATTCCGATCTTCGAATTGAGCATGACCAGGCCCACGGGGGTGCGGACAAAGACGAAGTTGGATTTGATCTTGGATACGGTTCCTGAGAGGAGGAGCTGCACGTCGGCCCCGGCTGGCGGGGTTTGGCTGACCTGCAGGTCGTACTGTAAATCATGCACCCCGATGATGGTATTCGTTTCATCGACTTCGACGGTCAGCGGATCTCCCTCGCGATAGTTGGTGAGGCGTTCTTCCTGTGCGCCGACATGGACAATCTGGTCACCGTCAGGCCCCCACCAGCGTAACGTTCTCGGAGCATCGGTCCCGGACGTCATTGGCCCGCTGAGGTAGCGATGGACCAACGATTCGTCGGCTCTCTTTCGGATCTCAACGATGAAATGGCGCTCGTGCACCCAAAAGTGTACTTCCTGCGAGGCTTTGAGATCCTTCAGCGTTGTTTTGGAAGTGAGGGTCAGCAGTCCGATCGGGGTCTTGAGAAAGACGATCCCGGCCTTGGTCCGCCACACCGATCCCCGTAACTTTATGAAGGGATCAATCGTGACTGGATCAACGGCGGCAGGGGTTGGAGCAGGGATTTCAGCGGCTGGGGGCGAGAGACTTCCGTCTGGCGCAGGCGGTTCCTCGGCACGGACGGGGCCGAAGAGGGTGATGACGATCACCGTGGCGCAGAGGGTCCCGAGCACACGTCTCTGCAGCCTGCGAAGAGAGGAATCGCGCCTCCCGCAGGTCTGTGGGTTGTCGCGAACAGTAGGGGAGTGAGTCTCTGTATGTGCGGAACGCATCATCAGCTTGAGCGAATAACATGATGCCTACAAGGAGTCAAGGCGAAAGCCGCTACGACAGTGACTCGGAA
>Ga0247727_10016225_pt1 | contig 12056 bp, 10 predicted proteins | sample WisWelCaveWW1625_FD_202498 | JGI IMG/M metagenome (GOLD analysis project Ga0247727, IMG submission 202498) | Biofilm microbial communities from Wishing Well Cave, Virginia, United States - WW16-25 | ecosystem: Environmental > Aquatic > Deep subsurface > Groundwater > Cave microbial mat | place...
GTGAAGCGCATCGGCCGAGAGCTGGGCCCTGCCACCGTGCAGGCCTACTCGCAGAAGCTGTTCAAGCCGCGCAGCTGGGGCGAGATGGCCGAGAGCGAGACCTACGCCCACCTCGAGCACCTGCGCCTCGCGGGCGGCGCCGAGTGCCGCCGCGACGCGGAAGGCTTCCTGATCTACCAGACGGGCTGACCCCGACGCCGCTGCCGATTCTGGAATAGACTCGGCCGCCTCCGGAGGCCCGATGCTCTCGCGCTTCGACGACTACCCGATCCACCAGACGCCGGAGCCGATCGCGCACCGCGGAACCTCGGACCCGAACGCCGAGGGCCGCTGCTGGTGGAGCGGTGTGGATCAGCACCTGCACAACGGGGTGCGCGCACGCGCCGGCGCGAAGCGAGGCGTGGGCGTGCTGGAGCAGATCCTGATCGGGCCGCACGCCGGCTACGGCTTCAGCGGCCTCGTCGACGGGGCGACAGCCCCGGGCCTACAGGATGGGGCGACAGCCCCGGGCCTTCCGGACGGAGCGCGCGCGTGAGCGAGGCGAAGCGGCCGTTCCGGGTGCTGCCGCAGGTCACGCCCGAGAACGAGCACTACTGGAAGGGCGGCGCGCGCGGCGAGCTGTGCTTCCTGCGCTGCGGCGAGTGCCGCACGTACGTGCATCCGCCCTCGCCCATCTGCCCCGAGTGCCTTTCGAAGCAGCTCGCACCCGCGGCGGTGTCGGGGCGCGCGCGCCTGCTCACCTGGACCGTGAATCACCACCCGTGGATTCCGGGCTTCGAGCCGCCCTACGTGATTGCGATCGTGGAGATCGAGGAGCAGCGCGGGCTGCGCATCACCACGAACCTCGTGAACTGCACGCCCGAAGAGCTGCGCATGGATCTGCCGGTGCGCGTGCTGTTCGAGGAGCAGGACGGCGGCATCTTCCTCCCCCTGTTCGAGCCCGCGGCGAGGTAGACGAGGTGGAGATCCTCGAACGCAAGGCGGCGATCACCGGCATCGGGCAGTCCGACGTCGGGCGGCGGCTCGGGCGCGACCCGCTCGGCCTGACGCTCGACGCCTGTCTCGCAGCGATCGCGGACGCAGGCCTCTCGCGTGCCGACATCGACGGCGTCGCGACCTATCCCGGCATGATGAACGCGGCGCCGGGCTTCAGCGGCGCCGGCGTCGGCGACGTACAGGAGGCGCTGCGGCTCGACCTCAACTGGTGGGCGGGCGGGCCCGAGACCTCCGGCCAGCTCGGCTCGGTGATCACGGCCTGCGCCGCGATCGCCGCCGGCTACGCGCGCCACGTGCTGTGCTTCCGCAGCGTGTTCGAGTCGAGCGCGCAGGGCAGCGGCCCGCGGCAGGGCATCGGCGTGGGCGGCGGCGGGCGCGAGGGCGCGCCGCGCGCGAGCGGCTGGCTGCAGTGGACCCTGCCCTACGGCGCCGCCTCTGCCGCGTGCTGGATCGCGATGTTCGCGCAGCGCCATTTTCTCGAGTTCGGCACCACGCGCGAGCAGATGGCGTGGATCGCACTGAACGCGCGCAAGAACGCCGCGAAGAACCCCAGGGCGATCTACCGCGACCCGCTCACGCTCGACGACTACCTCGCGGCGCGACCCATCAGCACCCCATTCTGTCTGTACGACTGCGACGTGCCGGTGGACGGTGCCACCGCCTTCGTGCTCTCCCACGTGGACGCGGCCCGTGACCTGCGGAGGCGCCCGCTGCGCGTCGAGGCCGTAGGCGCGGCGCTGCACGGGCGGCCGTCCTGGGACCAGTTCGACGACCTCACCACGATGGCACTGCGCGACGCGGCCCGGATGATGTGGAGCCGCACCGAGCTCACGCCGGCCGACGTGGACGTAGCCGAGTGCTACGACGGCTTCAGCTTCATCACGATGGCCTGGCTCGAGGCGCTCGGCTTCTGCGGCAAGGGCGAGAGCGGACCCTTCATCGAAGGGGGTGCGCGCATCGCGCTCGACGGCGAGATCCCCCTCAACACGCACGGCGGGCAGCTCTCGGCCGGGCGCCTGCACGGCTACGGCTACCTGCACGAGGCGTGTGTGCAGCTCTGGGGCGAGGGCGGCGAGCGGCAGGTGGCTGGCGGGCCCGAGGTCGCGGTGGCCGCCGCCGGCGGCGGGCCGCTCGGCGGCTGTCTCCTGATCACGAGGACCTGAGGTAGGCATGCAGATCTCCGGAAGTGCCGCGCTGGTCGTGGGTGGCGCGTCGGGCATGGCGCGCGCCACGGCGGAGCTGTTGGTGCGCGAGGGTGCGCGCGTAGCGATCCTCGATCTGCCGACCGCGAAGGGCGACGAGGCGGCGGCGGCGATCGGCGGCGACACGCGCTTCTACCCGTGCGACGTCACGGACTTCGCGGGCACCGAAGACGCGATCGCGCGCGCGGCCGACGCGCTCGGCGCGCTGCACTTCAGCGTGAACACGGCCGGCGGCGGCATCGCCAAGCGCACGCTGGCAAGGGAGGGCCCGCACCCGCTCGACGACTTCCGCCGCGTGATCGACCTCAACCTGGTGGCGAGCTTCAACGTCGCGCGCCTCTCGGCCGAACGCATGAGCCGGGGCGAGCCCGATGCCAACGGCGAGCGCGGCGTGATCCTGATGACCGCCTCGATCGCGGCCTTCGAAGGGCAGATCGGCCAGGTCGCGTACACCGCCGCCAAGGCCGGCATCGCGGGCATGACCTTCACCATGGCGCGCGACCTCGGCGGCCTCGGCATCCGCGTGATGACGATCGCGCCGAGCCTGTTCCACACCGGCCTCACACGCGGCATCCCGCAGGCCATGGAGGACGCGCTCACCAAGGATGCCGCCTTCCCGAAGCGCATGGGCCGCCCGCTGGAGTATGCGCTGGCGGCGAAGGCGATCTTCGAGAACCCGATGCTGAACGGCTCCACCATCCGCCTCGACGGCGGCCAGCGCTTCGCGCCCAAGTGAGCGACGTCGAAGGCACGCCGAAGGGCATCGCGCTGGGACCGATCACCGACTGGCTGGTCGCAAACGTCGACGGCCTGCGCGCGCCTTTCACGTTCGCGCTGATCGCGGGCGGGCACTCGAACCTCACCTACCGCGTGACGGACGCAGCGAACCGCAAGCTCGTGCTGCGGCGCCCTCCGCTCGGCGCCGTGCTCGCCACCGCACACGACATGGGCCGCGAGCACCGCATCATCGCGGCGCTGGCCGGCACGGGCGTGCCGATACCGCCCGCGCTCGGCCTGTGCGGCGACGTCGCCGTGAACGGCGCGCCCTTCTACGTGATGGCCTTCGTCGAGGGCGTGGTGCTCGACCAGGGCCGCACGGTTGCGAAGCACATCCCGAACATCGCGGAGCGGCGCGGCCTCGGGCGCCACGTGATCGAGGTGCTCGCGCGCCTGCACGCCGTCGATGTGGACGCCATCGGCCTCGCCGACTTCGGCCGCCGCGAGGGCTACATCGCACGCCAGCTGAAGCGCTGGCGCACGCAGTGGGAGGGGTCGAAGACGCGCGAGCTGCCGGCGATGGAGCAGGTCTACGAGGCGCTCTCGTCGGGCATCCCGGAGCAGCACGGCTCGGGCATCGTGCACGGCGACTACCGGCTCGGAAACATGCTGACCGGCGCGGACGCGCGCATCGCCGCCGTGCTCGACTGGGAGCTGTGCACGCTCGGCGATCCGCTCGCCGACCTCGGCTACCTGATGAACAACTGGGCGGAGCCGGGCGAGAGCGGGCCCGAGAGCCGCGGCGCGGCGCTCGCGCCCAGCGTGGCGGGCGGCTTCCCGAGCCGGCGCGAGATGCTGGCTCACTACCGCGAGCTCACGGACCGCGACGTCTCGCAGGTGGACTACTACCGCGCCTTCTCCTACTGGCGGCTCGCCGCAATCGTCGAAGGCGTGCTCGCGCGTTACTTGAAGGGTGTGATGGGAAACACTGCGGACACGAGCGCCTTCCGGGCTCAGGTGGACGGCCTCGCAGCCTCCGCGCTGGAGCGCGTGCGCGCGCTCGGCGGGTAGCCGGGCGCGGGCGCCTGCGTACGCGACGGAGAACCCCGGATTCGGCTTTCGAGGGAAGGAGCGTCTCCGTGCCGCGTGCGGTCGGAGTCGCGAAGCCACGGCATGGGGCGCTTCGTTCGCTGCTCCGAGTCGATCTCGGCTCGGGAGGGCACTGCCGTAGTTCGGAGCTCCCAGCACCACTCGCAGAGCCCCGCGTCGTTCGGCGCGGAGGAACATCGCGAGATTCAAGAGCGGCGCATGACCGCATCTGTCACACGTTGGTGTCATCCTGTTCTTCGTGAGACGAACTGCACGACAACTCGAGCTCGACCTGCTGCCCGTGCCGCGCTGGGGCGGCCGGCGCGACGGCGCGGGACGGAAGCCAGGCGTGAACCCCCGCAACGCGCACCGGACACGCCCCCCTCTCGCCGCACGTTTCCCCTGCCATGTCACGCTGAAGGCGCGGCCCGGGCTTCCGTCACTTCGCTCCGTGCGATTCGTGCAGGATTTCGAGAAAAGCCTGCGGGCCGCTTGTGACCGAGGACGCTTCCGCGTCGCCCACTACTCGATCCAGCCGGACCACGCCCACTTCATCCTGGAGGCGACGAGCAAGCAGGATCTCGCCTCCGGCATGAAGTCCCTCGCCGCGCGCTTCGCGCGGGCCGCGAACCGAGCCTTCCGGAGCCGCGGCCCGGTCCTCGCGGATCGCTATCACCTGCACGTTCTACGCACGCCGCGGGAGGTGCGCAGGGCCCTTGCCTATGTGCTCCTGAACGCGAGGCGGCACCTCGCAAAGCCTGGAATCCGGCCCACGGCTTCACCGCGAGTCGACCCCGCGTCGTCTGGGCGTTGGTTCTGCGGCTGGAGAGGCGCCGTGATCCAGGCACACGACCCTCCGGCGGTCACGCGAGCCCGGACGTGGCTTCTTGCCGTGGGCTGGCGGCACCATGGGCTGCCGGAGCTAGCAGAGGTGCCGGGCGGGTCAGCTCCACCGCGCACCGCGACGGCGCAGCCTCAGAAGCGCGGGTAGCAACACCGCAAGCTCCGGCCCGATGCCGCAGCCGGTGAAGAAGACGCCTTCCAGTTGATCCGACGGGCTCGAGCACTCCGGATCGGCTAGGTCGATGAGCCCATCGCCGTCGTTGTCGATGCCATCGCTGCAGGGCGGGTCCTCCTTCCACGCCCCCGCCCACGCACAGCCCGGATCCGCCGGATAGTCGATGAACCCATCCCCATCGTCGTCCACTGCGTTGTTGCACGCAGAGGTCCGGGTTGCCACGGCGATGCCACGCCGACCGTCCGCGAGCACGTAGGAGAACGCGACCTGGCCGCGGTTATTGAAGCCGCGACGATCGAATCGCCCTCCTGCCCCGCCGAAGGCTGTGACGGTCGACCCGAACAGAGGGTCACCGGCCTTGATCACAGCGTTCGTCAGATCTCGGGTCGTCCAGATGCCACGGCCGCCGGCGTCCAGGCATACGTTGAAGGTGACCCCTCCCGAGTCGTTGATCGCCGCCTCCCCGATCGCTTGAAATAGCCCTGCCGTGCTTGCCAGCGTCTCGACACTCCCCGATGCGCGCGCGACGCGGAGCACATGCTCTTCCCCGGAGATGTAGCGGTCGACGAAGGCCACGTCGCCGCGATTGTTGATCGATAGACCACTCGAGCCCGCCCCTGGTGATTGCACCTGCACGAGAGTTCCGTCGCGGTCGGTGAACACGCCCGCTGCCTTGAAGTAGACCACTCCCTCATTGCTCAGAGACGCCTCCGCCGGAGCTGAGTCTTGAAGACCGAAATAGAAAAAGAAGCTGGAAAGGCCATCGTTGGTGTCGGTCACCTTCGTAATCGAAGCCCCGTCTCCGATGAAGAAGCCCTCGCCTCCCGCATCGTAACCCGCGAAGAACTCGACCAATCCCCAATCGTTGATGTCCGGAGCCTGGTACGGGCCGACGCCCGAGAACGCCCCGAGGTCATCCGCGACCGTCGTCAGCAGTCCGCTGCTGCCCTTGTAGATCGCGTTTCCACCGATTCCGAAGTAGGCAGCCGCCTCGGACGCCACCTCGCCGTTGTTGTTGACGGCCGGCGGCCCGAAGAAGGGAGTGAAGTAGGTCTCGTCCGCCTCGGCATTCTTCGTATACCCGTATGCGGCTGCCTGAGCGTTCGCGGTCTCAGCGACAGCCGCCGCCGAGCGACGTTCGTCAGCCCGGCGCTATCGATCCAACCCCCCGCGGTTCGCCTGCCCCGCCTCGGCGGGCGCCTCGGGCAGCTCGATCGGATCGCCGCCGCGACGCAGCACGGCGTCGAGGTACTCGAGGTCGAAGGCCTGCTCGGGGATGCGCAGCCCCACCGCGATCTGCGCCCACTCGAGCGTGGTGCGCTCGCGCGTCATCGGGTTGCGCGTGCGCATGCGCGTCGGCAGGCGGCGGCCGGCGACCGTCTCGACGCGGTCGAACTCGATCTCCCAGATGCGTGCGCCGGTGCCGTCGTAGATGTGGGTGCGCAGCGGCAGGCCGCCGCTCCGCTCGATGCGCGTCTCGACGCGGCCGTAGTGGTGATAGGCGCCGCTGGTGATCTCGACTGCGCCGGCCGGGTCGCTGAGCTCGCGCACGCTGCCGCTCTTGCGCTCGGAGAGGCCCGAGAAGCCGAGGTCCTCGAGGTGGAAGTGCGTGCCGTCGAAGTTCTCCACGCCCTCGAGGCCCGACATCTTGATGAAGCGCCGCCAGCGAATATCCCATAACCAAGAGACCAGGCTGCCATCCGGGAAGGAGTCGATGCGGAAGACGACGGGCCGCGTCTGGCTCTCGGGGTCGGCCTCGCGCACCTCGACCACGCTGCGCATGGTGGGGCCGCGCGCGTCGCGGATCAGCTCGATCACGACGTCGCGCTCGCTCTTGGTGTGATCGACCGTATGCGCGCGGATGCGCGCCGCGAGCGTGTCGCCGAGGCGTAGGGCCGCGAGCATGCGCTCGATCCAGTCCGCGGCTGACACCGGAGCCGCCGGCGCCGCGGTGGCGGCCGCGCCGCCAAGCGGCGCCGGCAGCACCAGCGCTGCCGCGAGTATGAGTCCAGTGAAGCCGGGGAGTCGGCGCATGGGTCTCCTGGAGCGTGCAACATGGCGGCGCTGCGGGGCGCGCGCCAGCGGGCTCGGATAGGCTGGCGCGAAAGGAGGTGCGCATGGCCACGATCTACCACGAAGCGGACGGCCAGCTCGAGCGACTGCGCGGGCGACGCATCGCCGTGGTCGGCTACGGCAACCAGGGACGCTCCTGGGCGCTCAACCTGCGCGACTCCGGCGCCGACGTCACCGTGTGTGTGCGCGCGGACGCCACGCGCGAGCAGGCGCAGGCAGACGGCTTCGCGCCCGCCGCGATCGGGGCGGCCGACGCGGCCGACATCGTCTGCGTGCTGGTGCCGGACGACGTGATCCCCTCGCTCGGGCTCGCGCCCCGCCCGAGCGCGCTGACCGTGGTCGCGAGCGGCTACACGCTCGCCTTCGGCCGCTTCGATCCAAAGGGCGACATCGGGATGGTGGCGCCGCGCATGCTCGGCCCCGAGGTGCGCCGCTGCTTCCAGGAGGGCGTCGGCTTCATCAGCGCCGTCGGGGTGCACCGCGACGTCTCGGGCGAGGCGTTGGCCCGCACGCTCGCCGTGGCGCGCGGCATCGGGGGCCTACGTCAGGGCGCGATCGAGCTCACGCCGAAGCAGGAAGCCGTGCTCGACCTCGCCGTCGAGCAGGTGCTCTCGCCCGCCCTCGCCCACGTCAACCAGACCTTCGTCGCGACGATGCTCGGACAGGGCATCCCGCTCGAGGCGGTGATGACCGAGCTGATGCTCTCGGGCGAGATCGAGCGCAGCTATCGGCTGCTGCGGGAGGTGGGCTTCGCCGGGCAGTTCGGCTTTCACTCGCCCACCAGTCAATACGGCCAGCTCTCGCGCCGCGGCGTCTACGATCAGCTCGACTTCACGACGCCGATGCGGCGCATCACCGAGGACATCGCCTCGGGCCGCTTCGCCGACGAATGGGAGGCCGAGAGCCGCGCGGGCCACCCGAAGCTGGCCGAGCTGCGCGAGCGCTTCGTCGGCGCCGCCGTCCGTGACTTCGAGCAGGCGCTGCGCCGGCGCCTCGGTCCGGGCGCGAGCGAGGGCTAGGTCCTCGACGACCGGCACATCGAGGAAACGGGACACCCATCCTCTCAGCACCCGGCACAGGCGAGAGGGCGTCTGCGGCGGCGGGTGCCCGGGCCGGGTGGACCGATCCTCGCTCCCGGCGCCGGCTCCCTCGGCACCGCGTAGGGTGGTACGCGCCATCGCTGTGCGTACCGCTGCCCCAGCGCGCCAGCTCGGATTGCTACCGCTCGCGCGCCTCCGCGAGGACCGGCTCCACCCGGCCTCGCGACTCGTCGGCGCGCGGGCGCCCAGCACTCGACCGCTGCATCGCTGGCGACGCGGCGCAGAGTCTTTTCGGTCTTGGTGCACCGACAGAGAAGCGGGGACGGGTGGAGCCGGTCGCTGCGGAGGCGCGCGTGCGAACGCCAGCCGGAGCCGCGCACTTGCACAGTCGTGCGCCGAACGATGGAGCGTGAGGAACAGTCCGCTCCTCCAGCCAACGGCGCCGGGAGCAGCGACCGGTCCACCCGGCCCGGCCACCGACGCTGCACGACGCGTTTCCATCGAGCGCGGCTGTCGCGCTCCCGGCCTCGCGGGGTGCTCGTGCCCGGGGCCTCTCGCCCTACTCGCCCGCTCACCGGAGCGACTCTGCTATCGCCTTCTACTGCGCAAGCTCCTAGGCGGCCGGCCCCAGCCGCCCCGCCGCGAGCGCGAGGCCGGAGAGGATCGCGTTGCGCAGCTCGCGCGGGTCGATCACCTCGTCGGTCCCCATGCCGGCCGCGGTGCGCCAGGGCCCGGCCTTCTGCTCGCGCTCGACCCGCGCCTGCGTCTCGGCGTCGAGCTTCGCGCTCTCGCCGCCCGGCCGCGCGGGCATCGAGCTCATCGTCAGCACCGGGAAGGAGAAGTGCAGCGTCTGCCCGTCGAAGGGGTTGTGCGCCATCGTCGTGGACCCGAAGCCGAAGGCCTTGCGCAGCGTGACGTGGATCTTCGGCACCGTGAGACGGCGCTCGGCCTTGAACATCTTGCCGGCCCACTTGAGGATGCCCTCGCGCTCGGCCTTCGTACCGGCCATCACGCCGGGGTTGTCGGCGAGGAAGACCACCGGCAGACCGAAGGCGCCGGCCGTCTCGAGAAAGTCCATCGCCTTGATCGCGGCGGCGCTGTCCATCGAGCCGGAGCGGACCCAGGGGTTGTTCGCGACGATCGCGCAGGCGTGGCCGCCCATCCAGGCGAGCGCGCAGATCAGCGACGCGCCGTAGCCCGGCTGGATCTCGAGGTAGTCGCCGGCGTCCACGATGCGCTCGAGCACGCGCTGCATCTTGTACGGCTTGCGATCGTTCGGCGGGATGATGTCGAGCAGCTCCGGGGCGAGGCGCGGCCCCGTGTCGGGGCCGCTGCGGCGCGGCGACGGCTCGCCGCGGCGCGACGGGAAGAACGACAGGTAACGGCGCGCCAGCGCCACGGCCTCGGCGTCGTCCTTCGCCACGTTGTGCGCCGTGCCTGCGATCTCGGCGCACACGGTGGCGCCGCCGAGCTCTTCCTTGGTTACCTCTTCGCCGAGGGCGGCTTTCACCAGCGGCGGCCCTCCGGTGAACATCGCCGCGCTCTCGGAGATCACCGTGAAGTCGCTGAGTGGCGAGGTGAGCGCGCCGTGCCCGGCCGAGGCGCCGAGCACGAGGCACACCATCGGCACCTGACCCGACAGGTCGGCGAGCAGCAGCAGGTCGTTGGGCGCGCGGCCGCTGCCGCCCGTGTCGGTGAGGCGATGCCCCGCCCCGTCCAGCATGAACACCAGCGGCACGCGCTCCTGGAGCGCGAGCTGGCAGACGCGCACGCGCTTGGCCATCGAGCCGGCGCCGATCGAGCCGCCGAGCACGGTGAAGTCTTCCGCCGCGGCCAGCACGGTGCGCCCGTCCACGCGGCCGAAGCCGGCGACCAGGGCGTCGCAGGGGGCCTCGGTGCCGCCCACCAGCGTGCCGATCTCGACGAAGCTGCCCGCGTCGAAGAGCAGCGCGAGGCGGCGGCGCGCATCGAGCTTCCCGCGCTGCGTCATCAGGCGCTCGACGCGCTCGGGACCGCCCATGGCGCGGCCGAGCGCGCGACGGCGCTCCAGCTCCTCGAGGATCGGCTTCCACTCGCTCATGCGGGGCGCGAGGTTACCATGCGGCGCTCATGGGGCTCCCGCGCTCGACCGCTCTCGTCACCGTACTCGCAGCGTTCGCGCTCGCCTGCGGCGGCCCGCCCGCAGGTCGCGTGGTCTATCGGGGCGGCTCGGTGATCACGCTCGACGCCGAGAATCGCGTGGTGGAGGCGCTCGGCGTTTCGGGCGACCGCATCGGCGCGGTCGGCAGCGAGGCCGAGGTGCTGGCCTGGGCCGGGGCCGGTGCGCGCATCGTCGAGCTGTCGGGCCATGCGCTGCTGCCCGGCTTCATCGATGCGCACGGGCACTACCCGGGCGCCGGCGTCTACGCCCACGCGGCCGACCTCAATGCCCCGCCGATCGGCAGCGTGCGCAACCTGGACCAGCTGATCGCCCGCATGCGCGAACAGACGGCCGCCCAGCCCGGCGACGAGTGGGTGATCGGGATGAGCTACGACGACACGCTGCTCTCCGAGCTGCGTCACCCGCTGCGCGAGGACCTCGACCGGGTCTCGACGGATCGACCGGTCGGCGTGGTGCACATCTCGGGCCACCTGGCCGCGGTGAACGGGCGCGGCCTCGAGCGGCTCGGCATCGGCCGCGAGACGAAGGATCCGTCCGGCGGACGCATCCGCCACGACGAGCACGGCGAGCCGAACGGCGTGCTGGAAGAGACCGCGATGGAGGCGGTGATCGGGCAGGTGATGAAGCCGGGTCTGCGCGGCAGCCTCGCCATCGTCGAGGAGGCCAATCGCCGCTACCTGGCTGCCGGCGTCACCACCGCGCAGGTGGGCTACGCGAGCCAGGAGCTGCTGAGCCTGGTCTGGCTGTCGCGGCTCGGGCTCATTCCGTTGCGGCTGGTGATCTGGCCCGGCGTCGAGCTGATGGATGCCGTGCTGTCCGGCCAGACGAGCCTGCCGGATACGGATCCGCTCTGGGTTCGCTTCGGCGCCGTGAAGCTGATCGCCGACGGCTCGATCCAGGGCTACACGGCCTACCTGCGTGATCCCTACTTCGTCCCGCCGGGCAAAGACCCCGGGGAGCGCGGCTATCCGCGCTACACCAAGCAAGAGCTCTCCGAGCGCCTCGCCACCTATCACGCCGCGGGGCTCCAGGTCGCGGTCCACGGCAACGGCGATGCCGCGATCGACGACATCCTCGACGCACTCGAAGCGGCCCAGGGCGGCGATCCGCAGCTCGACGCGCGGCCGATCATCGTTCACGCGCAGACCGCTCGCCCCGACCAGCTCGATCGCATGCAGCGGCTGCGCGCGATCCCGAGCTTCTTCGTGCTGCACACCTTCTACTGGGGCGATCGCCATCGCGCGCGTTTCCTCGGGCCGGAGCGCGCGGCGCGCATCAGCCCGACCCGCACGGCGCAGCAGCAGCGCGTGCGCTTCACGCTGCACTGCGACACGCCTGTCGTGCCGATGGAGCCGCTGCGGCTGGTGTGGGCCGCGGTCAACCGCCGCACCACGAGCGGCCAGGAGCTCGGCCCGGAGGAGCGCATCGACGTCGCTTCCGCGCTGCGCGCCGTGACCATCGACGCGGCGTTCCAGCACTACGAGGAGGATCTCAAGGGCTCACTCGAGCCCGGCAAGCTCGCCGACCTGGCGATCTTGGGTGCCTCGCCGCTCGCCGAGAGCCCGGAGCGGATCGACGCCATCCCGGTGCTCGAGACGATCGTGGGCGGCGAGAGCGTGTACCGAGCGGGGGTGAACTAGAGAGTCTCGCGTAATAGAATGACATTCTGGTCATAGAGAGAGACCGGCCTTGTGGAGGAAACCCACGATCCGGTCGGGATGACGGTGGAGCAGGCGTTGGCCGCGGCGCAGCTCGCGGCG
>Ga0247727_10016226_pt1 | contig 12056 bp, 11 predicted proteins | sample WisWelCaveWW1625_FD_202498 | JGI IMG/M metagenome (GOLD analysis project Ga0247727, IMG submission 202498) | Biofilm microbial communities from Wishing Well Cave, Virginia, United States - WW16-25 | ecosystem: Environmental > Aquatic > Deep subsurface > Groundwater > Cave microbial mat | place...
CGTTCAATTTCACGGCGTCCACGAATCCGAATCTCAAGAAATATCAACTGCGCTACTGCCGCGGCACGACGTACAGCTCGGAGACGGAGATTGTGATCGTGGACGTTGCGGCGGGCACGCTGACGGTGTCGACGAGCGTGGGCGTTGAGGACCCCGGCGACGAGGCGGTGTACAAGATGTTCGTGATCCTCGACACCGACAACGAAGCCGGCTCGAACCCAGTCGCGATCACGCGGCCGGTCGAGCCGGTGCCGATTCCGTAGGAATGGGATCAAGGTGTAGGAAACTGATTTGCAATGCCTGCGGGAAGCACGAGTGCTCAGAAGAAGCGACGTCGATTCGTCGTGTTGGCCGGCGTCCTCACGGTCTACGTTGTGGCTCACTTGATACTCTCACGCATCTCACTGTCGATGTGTAATACGGATTGGGGGACGGATAACGCCTTCATCTACCTCCCTGTCCATCCCGACATCGTGGCCGACCATGAGCGTCCGCTGCTCTACGTACACATTGCGCTTCGCGGCTTCTTCTACCCGATCTGGAAGATCGACCACGAGGTCTTCGGTGGACCGTGGCCGATGCGGAGCATGCCCATTCGACGGTTGGGTCCGTAGTGGCACACCGTGGACCTTTGCCCCGCGGATCACTCGTGCTTCATCAACCGCCACTCGTGCTTCGAGCTTCGTCATTCATTAGACATTCGAGCTTCGTCATTCGTCGTTGCGGCGCAGTTGTGTGGCTTGCGTCTGCACGCTTGCTTTTCGCGCCGCGGCGCATTACCGTCGTTTGACCAAGCGAGACGGGTCGAAGCCGGACCCTGCGAGGATGTTGACCACCGGCGTCACTTCGTGCGAGGGCCGAGACCGCCTGAACAATTTGAAAGGACTGCGCTATGAATCGAACCACTTCTATCGTGACCGTTCTCGTTGCCTTCACGTTGCCGCTCGCCACGGGTTGCGGCGGCAAGGACACGGCGGACAAGAAGAAGACTTCGACGACGACCGCCGGCGACAAGACGAAGCCGGCCAGTGCCGCGCCGGCGGCGACCACGTTCAGGAACGGTCTCGACGATGAGGACCGGCAGGGGTTCTATCACATGGCGGAAGGCAGTGAGGTGTTCCCGCTCGATTGGCTGAAGGCGTTAGTGAACGACAAGACGGGCGAGTTGTTCCTGTCGAGCGTGGACCGTTACGGCCTACTGCCCGATGACGCGAACGAGTTTCAGTTGCCGGTGGGGTTGACGGCCGAGGAGAGTCGCGACTTGCGGTTTGTCGGCAAGATGGTGGGCATCAATTGCGCGGCGTGCCACGTGGGCGAGGTCACGTACAAGGGGCGCGGCATGCGCATCGACGGCGCGACGAACCTGTTCGACGCCCGCAAGTATTTCACGGAACTGGCCGATTCGACGACCGCCACGATCAAGGACCCGGTGCAACTCATCGCGTTCGTGTCGCGCGTGCGCGAGGTTCGCGAGCAGCAGGCGGGCGAAGATCCGTCGCGAGTTAGGCAAGACATTCGCGAACTGATCAAGCACGTCGCGGAGAAGGAGTCGGAGATCAAAGGGCCGATCGGCGACCGCGTGAAGGAGATGCTCGCGGCGGACGAAGATCGCGACGCACCGAAAGTCGCAGACGGCGTGAGCCAGCGCAACAAGTCCGCGGACGAATGGCGCACTGAGTTGCTCGAAGGCTTTCAACCGCCGAACGTGGAGGGATTGCTCGAAGGCGCTCGCAAGGATCTGATCCGCATCACGGGCCGCGATGAGGCGGAGGCAAGAGGCTCGCTCGTCGGCACGCTCGAAGAAATCTACATCAACCTCCGGCTGCTCAAGGCCCGCAAGGAGTTTCTCAAACGGCTGGCGCGGCTCGGACAATCGACGATCAACGACGGCGGGTTCGGCCGCGTCGATGCGTTCGGCACGGCACGCTACTTACTGTTCGATCCCGACTACGCCCCGAACTCGCCCGTCAGCTATCCGCACCTCTGGGGATTCAACGACATCGCCTGGCTGCACTACGACTCGAACACGACGTCAGTGATCGAGCGAAACGTCGGCCAGGCGCTCGGCCTCGGCGCGGTGGTGGACGACGAGACGAAGGAGTCCACGGTCAAGCCGGACAACCTCAACAAGCTGGAGCAGCTCGCGCGAAAAATCACGCCGCCGGTTTGGCCGGACGAGTTGTTTGGTGCGGTGGACAAGACCAAATTCGATCGCGGCCAGCAGGTCTTCGCCGACAATTGTCTCGGCTGCCACCCGCACAAGGCCCCGTCGCCAGCCGATCAAGAAAAGCTCAACTTCGATCTCGACGAGATCGGCACGGACCGCGTGCGGGCGGAGACGTTCGCGGAGAAACTGCCGGACGGCACCGACTATTACAAGTCGCTCGGCGACGCACTCGGCGTGATCACGGACAAGGCGTACGCCAATATCGGCGTGTCGCCGGAGGAGCGTAAGGAGCTCGAGAAGGCTCGGCCGCCCGAGTTTCGCGCGATCAAGAAGTACGCCGGCCGGCCGCTCGTCGCCATCTGGGCCAGCGCCCCGTACCTGCACAACGGATCCGTGCCCACGATGTGGGACCTGCTGCAACCGGCCGATAAACGGCCGAAGAAGTTTCCCGTCGGGCACCGCGAATACGATCCGGTCAAGCTCGGTTATGCGACCGACGTGAAGGAGCCGAAGACGACGTTCGACACGAGCAAGCCGGGCAATCAGAACATCGGGCACGAGGGGCCGAAGTACGGCACCGACCTGCGCGACGACGACAAATGGGCGTTGATCGAATACCTGAAGGGACCGATCAAGCAACCATGACGGCGGTGAGCATTCAACACGACACGAACTTCAGGAGAATCCATGGGACTGCCCGGCACACTGACCAAAGACAAGTTCGGCTTCTCGATGCCGCTCGACGCGCCGCTGTTTTATCCGCTGCCGATCTTTTACAAAGACGTCAGCATGCTGCTGTTTCAGTACGTGACCGATCCGGCTGCCGCGGCCGCGCTGTTGCCCAAGCCGCTGGAACTGGCCGACCCGCCGATCGTGATCATGCTGTTCGCGAATTACCCGTGGAGCACGCTCGGCCCGTACCGCGAAACGGCCCAGGCGATCCGCTGCGTGTACAAAGGCAAGTCGATGAACTACGCCGCGCGGCTGCACGTCACGAACGACGCGGCGATGGCCGCCGGCCGCGAGATCGCCGGCTTCCCGAAGAAACTCGGCGAGATCGAATTCATCAATGACGAGACGTACTTCAGCTACTTGGAACGACCGAAGGGCCTGCGGATTTGTTCAGGCGTGCTCAAGCCCATCAAGGTGATCCCCGGCGCGATTCCAATGACGTTTGACTTCGCGACCGTGCGGCTGATCCCCAGCCCGGAACCCGGCGCGCCGCCGTCGCTGGTGCAACTCGTGCAAACGCAGTGGGTGCTTTCGTCGGGCGAGATGTGGGGCGGCGTGGGCACGTGCCAATTCACCGGCGCGTCCGATTCTGATCCGTATCACCGGCTGCCGATTGTGAAGCCGGTCGCGACCAGTTTGTTCCGCGGCGAAATGCAGATCGCCGGCGCCGCGCACGTTTTGGAGAACCTGTAGTTCATGCGTCGATCGCCTCACGCCGTGCTCTGCGTCGCGTTGCTGCTGGCGGGCTGTGGCGGCAAGGCCGCGCCGCCGGCCCCCACGCCAGTTACAACCGAAACGAATTCGACAGCGCGCGGCGACGCCGATCGTGCCGCCGAGCCGGCGGGCGGCGCGCAGGGTCTCTCGGACGAAGACCGCGAACGTTTTTATCATCTGGCGATGGGCAGCGAAATCTTTCCGCTCGCTTGGCTGCAGGCACTCGTAAGCCAGCAGACCGGCAAGCCGTTCCTCGACGACGTCGATCGGTTCGGCCTGTTGTCGAACCCGCGCAACCCGGACGGGCTGCCGATCGGGTTCACGGCGGCCGAGTCGCGCGACTTGCGCTTTGCCGGCAAGATGGTCGGACTGAACTGCGCGGTGTGCCACGTCGGCGAGTTGACGTATCAGGGCAAGCGGCTGCGCATCGACGGCGGGCCGAGCCTGTTTCAGGTCACCGCGTTCGCCACGGACTTGGCGGAGTCGGCCAAGGCCACGGCAACGAGTGCGTCGAAGCTGTTCGAGTTCCTCGGCCGCGTCTCGCGGCAGGAGGACCAGCAACGGCGGCTCGAAGCCGCGCGGCCCGGCGCGCGCGACGTGCTTCATGCCTTTCGCGATTTCGACGCGCTCGAAAAGGCCGGCGACTTGGAGCGTTCATTCGCGAAACATCTAAAGTCGCTGCTCGACGACGAGCGCGACCGACCGGCGGCGGACTTGAATGCCGACCTCGTGGCACCGACCGAATCCGCGTCCGCGGCAGAGCGGTTCAAGACGCTGATCGGTGAAGTCAAATCGAGCGACCTGCGAGAAGTGCTGTCGCGGAAATCCGGCGCACTGTTCGACCGCATTCAAGACCGCGAGCAGGCGCTGCATCAGACGATCGAGGAGTCGATCGAGATCGCTCGGCTGCTCAAGGCCCGCGCGGCGTTCGCACTCAAAATGGCGTCGCTCAAAGATGTCGAATCGCTCGAAGGCGGCCCCGGCCGCGTGGACGACTTCGGCAGCGCCCGCAACGTGCTCTTCGCGATTGAGTTCGCGCGGCCCACCACCGCGCCGTGCAGCATTCCGCCGCTCTGGGGCACCGGCCAACTCGAATGGTCCGACTGGGACAACAACACCACCGCCGCGATCGGACGAAGCATGGCCACGGCGCTCGCCGGCGGCGCCGCGTTCGATCCAAAGTCGTTCGTCTCGACCGTGCCCTACCGTGCCCTCGTTGATTTGGAATCGCTGTCGCACAAGATCGAGCCGCCCGCCTGGCCCGACAAAATATTCGGCGCAATCGACATCGAACGACGCGATCGTGGCGCAACACTCTTCGAGCAGCATTGTGCAATCTGCCACGTCACCGCGCCGGGCGAGTCGCCGGATATCCGCGTCGATCTCGACAAGATCGGCACCGACCCGGCTCGGTTGCGGAACTTCGGCGAGAAGCTAGGAGACCGCGAATTCGCCGACTCGCTCGCGACGGCCCTTGAGCAGTATCTCAATCGTGCGATCGCCAGCGCGGACGCGCGCCCGGTCGACGCCGCGAAACCGGCTGACGACTCGCAGCGTAAGTGGCGCACCACGGGGCAGTACGCCGCCCGGCCGCTCGTCGCCGTCTGGGCCACGGCGCCGTACCTGCACAACGGCTCCGTGCCCACGCTGCACGACCTGCTGCTGCCGGCGGACCAGCGACCGAAATCGTTCCCGCTCGGGCAGCGCGAATTCGACCCGGTGAAAGTCGGTTTTGTCGGCACCGTTGACGGCACGCCGCGATTCACGTTCGATACGTCGCTGCCGGGCAACTCGAATCGCGGCCACGAATTCGGCACCGAATTGCCCGGCGAAGACCGCCGCGACCTGATCGAATTCATGAAGAGCCGCTGAGGCCCGGCAACTCACCGGTTGACGCTTTTTCGGCAAGACGCTATTGATAGTTGACTGCCGCGCGTGCATGGAACGACGGGGTGGCCGTCGGTGCGGCGACCTGACATCATTACAGGAGGAAGTGAGCGATCGAACGCAATCAGAGGATCAACGAACAAATCCGCATCTCGCCGCTGCGAGTTGTGGATGAGAACGGCACGCAGTTGGGAATCATCACGCGAGACGCCGCGTTGGCTGCGGCCCGCACGGCAGGGCTTGACTTAGTCGAAGTCGCGCCGCTGGATCGCCCGCCGGTCTGCCGCATCATGGATTTCGGCAAGTTCAAGTACGAACAAAAAAAGAAGACGACCAAGCAAAAGACCCATCGCATCGTGACCAAGGAGATTCGCGTTCACCCCAAGACGGGCGAACACGACGTCATGGTCAAGGTGAACCACGCCCGCGAGATGTTGCAGCACAAGGACAAGGTGCTGGTCAAGGTGGAGTTCCGCGGCCGCGAAATCGCGCACATCGAACAGGGCCGCATGGTGATGGACGCGATTCTCAAGGCGCTGGAAGACATTGCGAAGATCGAAAAGTCGCCGGGCATGGAAGGCAAGAAGCTGACCGCGCTGTTGTGTCCGAAGCCATGATCGCGACGCAGCGCGGCTGCCGTCGATCGCGCCGCGGCCACGGTGCCGAAAAATCAATTGCCGCTCGCCCTTTCGCTTTACAGCCGAATGCGACTTCGCCACAATAGCCCGCTCGCCACGGGGGGCCGGGCGACGTTCCGCGAAGTGGCCCCACAATCAGGAAGCCGCGCGATGTCCAAACAGAAGACCCACAAGGGTATTTCCAAACGATTCAAAGTCACGGGAAAAGGCAAGGTGAAGTACCGTCGGCCAGGCAACAGCCACCTGTCGAGTCACAAGCCGGGCAGCCGCGTGCGTCATCTGCGAAAACACGCGTTGGTCGTCGGGCCGTACGCAGCGAAGATTGTCCATCAACTACTGCCGATCGCGTGACGCTGCATTTTCGCGGACAGGTTTGACCATTCGATTCTGACAACGAAGCGATGTGAACGATGCCTCGAGCAAAAACTGGTGTTGCCCACCTGAAGAAACGCAACCGCGTGATGAAGCGGGCCAAGGGCTACGTGCTCGGCCGCAGCCGGCTCTATCGGCCGGCACGCGAGACGGTCGTCCGCGCCGGCGTGTACCAATACCGCGACCGGCGCGACTTCAAACGCGACATCCGCGGCCTGTGGATCCTGCGACTGAACGCCGCCTGCCGACAGCGCGGTATAACGTACAGCCAGTTCATGCACGCGCTCAAACTGGCCGAAATCGAACTCAACCGCAAGACGCTGTCGGAGTTGGCCATCGCCGACCCGGTCGCGTTTGATCAAGTGGTCGCAGTGGCTCGCGAGCATCTGCCCGCCGCGACCGCGGCCAAGTAGCCGCGCTGCCGCGAATGCGGTTGGCTGAGTAGCCGAAATCTTTCAGGAGATGCGCACCCGCGAGTCCGCATCTCCTTTTCGTTTCCCATGGACGCGAACGAGCTAAACAAAGCCCTGGCTGACCTGGAAGTCCTCGCTCGCGAGGCGACGGAGGCGTTTGCCGCCGCTTCGTCTGCCGACGACGTTGAGAAGTCCCGCATCAGATTCCTCGGCCAAAAGCACGGCCGCATCGAAGAGTTCGAGGCGTTCTTCAAGAACCTGCCGAAGGAGGGCAAGAAAGCGTTCGGGATGCGGTTCAACGAAGTCAAAACCGCGCTGAAGCAGGCACATGAGCAATCCGTTGTCCGAGTTCGACCTGAAGCTCGCGTCGGCGCCACGTCGAGCGTTGCATTGCACAGCTCCGCCGCGGTTCGATTCGATTTCAGCCTACCCGGCCTGCGCCCGCGACTCGGCCGCAAGCACCCGCTCACGCAGACGGCCGAGGAACTCGTGGACATCTTCGGCCGGTTTGGCTTCACGCTCGCGACCGGCCCGGAGATCGAGGACGAGCGGCACAACTTCGAGGCGCTCAATATCCCGCTCGCCCATCCGGCCCGCGATCCGGCGGACAACTTTTACGTAGACGATAAGACGCTGCTGCGCAGCCAGACTTCAACCGTGCAGATTCGCGAGATGGAAAAACAGCCGCCGCCCGTGCGCGTCGTCGCGATCGGCCGCGTGTACCGCCCGGACGCGATTGACGCCACGCACTCGTGCATGTTCCATCAAATCGAGGGTCTCTACGTCGATAAGAAAGTGACGCTCGCCGACCTGAAGACCGTGCTTCGTTTGTTCGCGGCGAGCTACCTTGGCCACGACGTGCACATCCGTTTTCGGCCGTCGTTCTTCCCGTTCACGGAGCCGTCGGTCGAAGTGGACATGAGTTGGGACCTGCGCGGCGGCAAGTGGATCGAACTCGGCGGCGCCGGCATGGTCGATCCGAACGTGTTCCGCGCCGTCGGCTACGACCCCGAGATTTATTCCGGCTTCGCCTTCGGGCTCGGCATCGAACGCATGTGCATGCGCCGGCACGGCATCAACGACATCCGGCAGTTTTACGAAAACGACGTGCGGTTTCTTGAGCAGTTTTAGCAGCGTCGATTGTTGAGGGTTGAGAGCGTGATCGTCTCTTGGAACTGGCTCAAACAGTACGTGAAGCTCGACATCTCGGTCGATGAGCTGGTGCATCGGCTGACGATGACCGGCCTCAATCACGAATCGACTGGCGACGTTGAGGGCGACATCGCGATCGATTTGGAGGTCACGTCGAACCGGCCGGATTGCCTGGGCCACATCGGCGTTGCGCGCGAGGCGGCGGTCGTGTTGGGCCGCGAGCTGACGGTTCCGGAGGTGAAGTTTCCTACAAGCAAGCCGGCCGCGTCGGACGTGACGGGAGTTGAGGTCTCGTGTCCTGATTTGTGCCCGCGCTATCTCGCGCGGGTAATTCGCGGCGTCAAGATTGGCCCGAGTCCGGACTGGCTGCGGCGCCGCCTGGCGACATGCGGCGCTCAGTCGATCAACAATGTGGTGGACGTGACGAATTACGTGCTCCTGGAAGTGAGCCAGCCGCTGCACGCGTTTGATTTCGACAAGCTCGCAGAGCATCGCATCGTCGTGCGGCGTGCGCGGCCGGGCGAGGCGATTGTCGCGATCAACCAGAAGAAATACGAGTTGCGGCCGGACATGTGCGTGATCGCCGACGCTTCCCGCGTGGTCGCCGTGGCCGGCGTGATGGGCGGGTTCGACACGGAGGTGAGCGACCGCACCGCGAACTTGCTGATTGAAGCGGCGGAATTCGATCCGGTCTCGATTCGCCGCACTGGCCGCGCGCTGGGCCTGTCGAGCGAGTCGTCGTATCGCTTCGAGCGCGGCATCGACGCGGCCGGGCTTGATTGGGCCAGTCGGCGCTGCTGCCAACTCATCACCGAGGTGGCGGGCGGCACGGTGGCCGACGGCGTCGCAGCCGTCGCCGCGCCGGTCGCGCCGCGACTGCCGATCGTGCTTCGGTTCGCTCAACTGAAACGAATCCTCGGCATTGAGATCGAGCCGGAAAAGGCCCGCGACATCCTGCTGCGACTCGGCCTCGCCGAAGTGCGACGCGACGCGACGACCGTCGAAGTCCGCCCGCCGAGTTGGCGGCGCGATCTGGAACGGGAAATCGATCTCGTCGAGGAGGTCGGCCGCATTCACGGCTACGAGCACGTGCCGGAAGACGTCGAAGTGCCGATGACCGCCGCGCCGCGCGGGGCGGCCGAACGCGTCGAATCGACGGTGCGGCACACGCTCGTCGCCGCGGGATTTTTCGAGGCCGCGACGATGAGCTTCGTCGATGAGCGGCTGCTCGAAAGTTTCCGCGTCTGGTCCAGCGGCAAACCGCTCGCCGTCGATCATTCGACGCGCCGCCAGGAAAACTTGCTGCGGCAGTCGCTCGTGCCCAGCTTGCTCGCCGCGCGGCGGCTCAACGAATCGCACGGCACGCTCGACAGCGAACTCTTCGAACTGGCCCGCGTCTATCTTCCGGCCGCGCCAGCGGGCTTGCCCAATGAGCGAACGCACTTCGCCCTCGTTTCGGGCCGCGACCTGCGCGAACTAAAGGGCGTCATCGAGAATTTGCTCGTCGCACTTCACGCCGGGGTTACGCTCGAGGCGACTAACGTCGAACGGCCCGAGTTCGCGCCGGGCCGCGGGGCGGAACTGCACGTCGGCGGCGAATTGGTTGGCTACTTCGGCCAAACCTCCGACCGGCTCGTGGCCCAGTTCGACCTGCGAACCGCGTGCTGCGTCGCGGAACTGAATCTCGATCGCCTCGCCGGTGCAGCCCAATTGATCCCGCAACTTCGAACCGTGCCGCACCTGCCGGCCAGCCAGCGCGAGCTGTCGCTCATCGTGGATGAACCCGCGCATTGGTCTGCGGTCGAATCGGCCGTCCGCTCCGCCGCCGGGCCGCACTTGGAATCCATTCAGTTTCTCGATCTCTACCGCGGCAAACCAATCCCAGCGGGCCGCAAGAGCCTTCACTTCAGCATGACCTTTCGCGCTCCCGACCGCACGCTGACTCATGCAGAGGTCGATCAATCGCAAGCCGCGATCATCGACGCCTGCAAGCGTGGCCTCAATGCGGAACTTCGCGAGTGATTGCACCGTTTCCGAATCATTCGCAAATTGGCGGTCGTCTACAGCACCACTTCCGTTGGGCCGCTTGCTTCGCCTCGGGCAACGGGCTACGGTAGGTAGACTTTTGCCGACCATCCAACTCAGGAGTCGAACGAGCATGTCCGCATCTGCCGAGAGCGTATTTCACATCGACCAGCGAGGCAACGTGACCGTGATTCGGCCGTCGCAGCAACTGGAATCGTTGCGTTGGGATTTGATCGAGCACGCGGCGGACCTTGTGGTCGCACCGATTCGCGAGAAGCAAGGTCCGCTTGTGTTAGTCGCGCTCGATGAGGTGAATTATTTCGGCTCCGCGTTCTTGTCGTTGTTGTTGCGGCTCTGGAAGCACGTGTCAACCGCGGGTGGCATGATGGTACTCAGCGGCGCGACGCCCCGCGCCCGCGAATTGCTCCGCGTGACCAACCTCGACACGCTCTGGGCCATCTACGACACCGAGCAAGAAGCGATCGCCGTGCTCGAATCGGAATGACCCTGGCGCCGTGTCACCAACACCGATTCCAGGCAGAATCATGCAAAAGTCGGGGTCTCAAAATGGCCGAACCTGTTATAATCGTGGCCGCAAGTGGCTCGAATCGCGTAGAATGGAGAGCGAGGCCAATTCGGTAGTTCATTTCTTTCAAGACGGATAATCATGTCGAAGAATCAGGGGCGTGGCCGCAACAGCGGCCTGGCGGGAAGTGACGTTAATGGGGACGGGCCCATCTCGACGGAATCGTTGATTGGCGAAATCCACGAGATCGCCGATAGGCTACTCAAGGACGGGGCGTCGCGCGGCGACGTGAAGATCCTCAGCCGGGCGCTCAAAGAGTTGCGTTACGCGTTCAAGGTATTCTCGCCGTACCGCGACCGCCGCAAAGTGTCAGTGTTCGGCTCGGCGCGGAGCAAGCCGGAGGACGCGGCGTTTCTTCAGGCCGTCGAATTTGGCCGCGCGATGGCCGGCCACGGCTGGATGGTGATTACGGGCGCGTCGAGCGGCATCATGGAGGCCGGTCACGTCGGCGCGGGTCGCGAGCATTCGATGGGCGTCAATATCCTGCTGCCGTTCGAGCAATCCGCGAACCCGATTATTGCCGGCGACCCGAAGCTCGTGCACCTCAAATACTTCTTCACGCGCAAGCTGCTATTCGTGAAAGAGTCCGACGCGGTCGGGCTATTTCCCGGCGGCTTCGGCACGATGGACGAAGGATTTGAAGTGTTGACGCTCGTGCAGACCGGCAAGCGCGAGATGATTCCGCTCGTGTTCGTCGATGAGCCGGGCGGCGATTATTGGCGGAGTTGGGAGCGGCACGTGCGCGATCATCTGCTCGCCCGCCGGTATATTTCGGAACATGACCTGCGCCTCTTCAAAGTGACCGACGACGTGAACGAGGCGGTCCAAGAGGTGCTGCGGTTTTATCGCGTCTTCCACAGCATGCGGTTCGTGCGCGATTCGCTTGTGCTGCGATTGCAGCACGCGCTGCCGGGCGACGTGCTCGAACGGCTGAACACCGAGTTCCGCGACATTCTGGTGCGGGGCCAGTTCGAGCAGACCGTGGCGTTGCCGCAGGAGGCGAGCGACAATCATCTGAGCGAGTTGCCGCGACTCGTGTTTCACTTCGATCGCAAAGGACTGGGCCGCTTGCGGCAGTTGATCGATCTGATCAACGAAACCGCGGAAGCAATCGCGGGAGCCTGAACGTTCGGCGATCACCACCCGAACGTGCTCGTGCACCTTCCGAACGCCATGCATGGCGTTATTTGGGTCAAGCTTGACCTGATTTCAGTCTCGATGACCTCGCGTCGGTCAAGCTTGGCGTTCCGAAGCTGTCGCTTGACGTTGAAAACGTGCCGGTTGACGTTCGAAAGGTCGCGACGGACGTTTTTGAGGTGATCAATGACCTTAAAAAGGTCAAAATTGACCTTTTTTAGGTGAAATATTTC
>Ga0247727_10016227_pt1 | contig 12055 bp, 12 predicted proteins | sample WisWelCaveWW1625_FD_202498 | JGI IMG/M metagenome (GOLD analysis project Ga0247727, IMG submission 202498) | Biofilm microbial communities from Wishing Well Cave, Virginia, United States - WW16-25 | ecosystem: Environmental > Aquatic > Deep subsurface > Groundwater > Cave microbial mat | place...
GGTGGAACGTCTTTACCCGCCGGCCGAATCGCGGCGGCGGGCCTCGGCGGCCATCTCCGTAATCTCACGGATATCCGAGAACGAGTGCGTCTCCGGCGAAATCACCCCCACGGCCATCGTCATCAGCGGCGTTTTGACCTCAAGGCCATCGGCGGCCTTGGCCACGATAAAGCCCTGCTCGCGGTCCCCAAAGTTATAGTGCGTCTGCACTTCTTCTTTGAAGCGGGCCTTCAACCGGTCGCGCATGGCGGCCGAATTGGCGTGGGTCGTCACCACCACAAAGTTATCGCCGCCCGGATGGCCGATGAAGTCGTTGGGTGTGCCGCCCGCGTCCACCACCTCGCCCAGCAAAATGGAGGTGAAGCGCAAGACCTCATCTCCGGCAATAAAGCCGTAGGCATCTTTGAACGGCTCAAAGTGATTGAGGCGGCAATCGAGGAGCGCCCAATCCGGTTTGCGGATGATTTTCCGCAGATGCTCTTCGATGAGCCGCCCGGAGGGCAGGCCGGTGCGTGGGTCGAGCGAGTTGTCGCGCTCTTGCCGGGCGATGGCGTTGGTCACGCGCAGTTTTAGCTCTTCGATGTCGAAGGGCTTGGTGATGTAATCATCCGCGCCCAGCTCCAGGCCGGCGATTTTGTCGCTCCGCTCATCTTTTTGGGTGAGGAAGATGATGGGGATGTGGCTGGTGCGGGTGGTGGTGCGGAGTTCTTTGCAGACCGCGTAGCCGTCCATATCCGGGAGCATGATGTCCAGCACGATCAGGTGCGGGATGCTCTTGCGGGTGAGGGCCAGCGCCTCCCCGCCGCGCGGGGCCACGCTCACCTCAAAGCCCTGCCCGGTAAAATAAATCCGGAGCATGTTGGAGATGTCGAAATCGTCTTCGACGACGAGGATTCTACCTTTGCTCATAACGACCTCCGAGTAACTCTAGTCAACGGATGAAACGGATATAACGGATGGATAGAATGGAATGGCGCGGAGCGTTATCCGCTCCACGCGAAGCGGTTCAATCCGTTGACTACACGGTGCGCGTGCTGACGTTCATCGTCATCAGCGGCGCGTGAATCATTTGACCATCTTTGTCGCGCAGCAGGACATAGCCCTGTTCGCGGTCCATAAAACCATAGTGGGTTTGCACTTCGGCATTAAACCGCGCCTGAATCTGGGCCGCCAGGGCGGCCGGGTCGGCGGCGGTGAGAACCAGGAAGGTCTCGTTGGCGGCGTGGCCCACAAAATCGTTGGGCGTGCCGCTTTCGTCCACCACTTCGCGCAACAAGTGTGCAGTGAATTTCAATACGTCATCCCCCGCCACAAAACCATTCAAATCCACAAAGGGCCGGAAGGATTGAATCTCACACGTCAGCGCGCGCCACTCGGGCTGGTCGGCTTCGCGCAGGCGTTGGAGTTGTTCGTCAATCAAACGGCCGGTGGGCAGGCGCGTGCGCGGGTCCACCAGTTGTTCACGCTCGGCGCGGAGGATCAGGTTTTGAATCCGCAGGCGTAATTCTTCCAAGTCATAGGGCTTGACCACATAGTCCTGCGCGCCCGCACCCAGCCCAGCCACGCGGTCACTTTGGGTGGAGCGCTCGGTGAGGAAGATGATGGGGACATGGCTGGTGCGCGGGGAGAGGCGCAGGTCACGGCACACCTCCAACCCGCTCATGTCGGGTAGGTTGATGTCGAGCAGGATGAGATCCGGCGGTTGCTGGCGAGCGCGGGCCAGGCCATCTGCGCCACGGGCGGCCACGTCTACCATATAGGTTTTGCTCGTGAAGTATAAATTCAGGAGATTGGAGGAATCGGGATCATCCTCGATCACCAACAGAGTGCGGGTTTCGACGTGCAGCGGGTCGGTCATGAGGTCTGTCTCCGCGTGTGGGCGGCCAACTTTACTCGATCAATGTGTTCGGGCGTCACCGCGCGCTCAAAGGAGCGGAAGCCGCCCAGTTTAAAGCCATGTTTGGTCGCAATGTTGGCGATGGTTTCAACTTGCTCCACCGTGATGTGTTTGCCAAGGGTATAACTTTCATACCGGCCCTCCAGGGCCAACGCCATCGTCTCGGCCATGCAGGCATAGGCCAGGCCCGGTGGAAAGCCAAAGTTGAAATGAAAATCCACCTCGCCCGGCACGGCCACCATGCCGCCGTCAATCACCAGCACATCGTCGCGTTTGGCGGCCACTCGCGCCGATACATCACGCGGGCGGGCCACATCACACACCACCGCGCCGGGCTTAAGATGCTCCGGCTCAATCACCGTGTCCACCGCGCTGGTCACCGTTAAAATTAAATCGGCGGTGGCGATGTCTTTCATCGCGGTAGAGATGTCCACCTGCGCCGACGAGTTGGCGAGGATGCGCTCACGCACTTGTTCCAGCGCGTCGGTGCGGCGGCCAATCAGCCAGAGCTTGGCGACATCGCGGGCGATGAGTTCGGCGGCCACCGAGCCAATCGCCCCGGTCGCGCCCACCACCGCCGCCGTCGCGGTATTCAGCGGAATCTCCATGATGCGCGCGCCCTCTCGGACGGCTTCTACCGCCACCGCCACCGTATACGAGTCGCCGGTGGTGACGGGAATGGAAAGGTGTTGGGATATTGTAATCCCGGCATCGCCCACAACGGAAGTGAACGCGCCCAGGCCCAATAAACGCGCGCCTAACTTTTCGGTGAGCCAGCCCGTCTGAATGATTTTACGGTAGACGGTCTTTTCGGGCAATTCCAACATCCGCGCCGGGGTATAGGGGCAAGCCACAAACCAGCCTTTGATTTCGTTGCCGGTGGCCGCCGAGCGGATGCCGGTGATTTCAGAAATGTAGACGGGCGGGAAGAACGTGCTAAAAAAATTGATTTGCTTGACCGAGAGATATTTGCCGAGCAACGGAAACTTGCGGCTCACATCCCGCTTGGGGTCAATCGGGTGGATGATGAAGGCGAAGGTGTCCACACAATTACAAATTACTAATCACCAATTACCAATTACCAATTACGAAATCGGTAATTAGTAATTGGTAATTACCATGTATCCAGTTGTTTCTCGCCCTTGCGCGGGTAGAGGCGTTTGTGGAGATGGGCGGCGCGGGTGTTGTGGTGGTCGCTGTCTTCGTAGGCCACATTTTTGTCAATCACCCGCCGGTCTTTGGAGGCAAAGATGATGACGTCGGACTCGATGGTGCGAGCGGGGTAAATGATGAGGCCCGAGCCGAGCCGACAGTTGTGGCCCACACACCCACCCAAGACCGGCGCGCTGGCTTCGCGCAATTCGCCATCGGCATTGAGGGCGCGGATGGGGGCGGGCAGGAGATTGTAATCGGTGAAGGTGCTGCCCGCGCCAATAAAGGTGCGCCGCCCGACCACGCACAATTGCAGGCAGGTGTTCTGGGCCACGATGGCATTTTCCATTAATGTGGTTTCAAACAGCGAGGCGCGGAAGGGCAGGAACGAGCCATCGCCGACGGTGGACAACATCAACTGACAACCCTGCGAGATGGTGACATTATCGCCGATGGTGCAGTTTTCGATGACGACGCCCGGCCCGATGTTGCAGTGGTCGCCGATGGTGGTGGGGCCATGAATGATGGCCGAGGGGTCAACGGTGCAATGTTTGCCAATCTTCACCAACTCGGAACATTCGAGGATTTGACGTTGCTCCAACAGCGCGTGCCAGAGCACTTTTAAGTTGTAGACGAAATCCCGATTGAGCCGGTCCTCAAAGCGCGCGCCGCGCCCAAACAGGCCATAGACCATATCGGCGATGAAGATATGCACCCACGAGTCAATGGCTAACAGGCCGCGCTGTGGCACCTGATAGATCAACTCGCCCTTATCGCTGGACATGTAGGTGGGGATGCGATAGTAGCCGATTTCTCGGGTCTGGAAATCAACCACCACCGGCTGGGGGTTGGGCTTAACGCCATTGGGGAAGTACCACAACTCGCCCAGATACAGGTTGCCGTCTTTGGTGAAACTGGTGGAGAGGGGCAGGGCGTGTTGGGTGAAGGTCTTGTTATCGGGCGAAAAGGCCGCGCGGCACGGGCCGCCCAGCTTGCGCGCCTCCGTTATAAAGGCGTCCATATATCGTTCGTCGAAGAACAGGTTGTCACGGTACATCAGGGTCTCGACCTCATCCTGCGGCACAAAGTCGAGGCTGGGGGTCTCGATTTCGGAGGTGGTGTATTTGACCAGCACATCGCGCTGGTTGAGCCACAGCGGTTTGTTGTTCACCCGCAGGTCGCGCGCTTCTTCGTTGAAGGGGTGGATGTGTCGCTCGTCGCGGAGGATAATCTTGCGCATGGGGGAGGAGTATACAAGTAGACCGCGAAACGGGTAGATCGGGTTAGTCGGCTGTTAGCCTGCTTGGCTTTTCACTTGAATCGCAATAAGACCTTTATTTCTTCCTCGCGTTGATGTACGGAGGCCTCCTGAGCGCAGTCGAAGGAGCCGTAAATGGATTTGGAAACCGCACTGATCTCCAATGCGCGCAACGAGAGTATCATACTTCACAGCGGAGTTCAAAGCAAAACTGTACACCGTGTTGGGCGCATTCGCCCATGGTGGTCAATCCTGGCCAGACTTCGGAAGGGCGCGCACATACGCCGCCGGGTTAGCTATTGGCGCGCGTGACGCCTCGCGTGGGTCGCGGCACCAGCTGACCGCGCGTGAAATCTAAGTGTTTTCCCGGATACATCCCCCCGCGCGGTTTGCTATCCTGTGGACAGTTCAAGCCCAAACATTCACAGGAGACCCGACCATGACCACCCTCACCGATTACATCCGCAATGAATTTGACGCTATCTGGAATGCCAACGACCCCGAGGCGGTGCTGGCCCGCTTCGCCGACGACGCAGTGGTGCAGAGCGTGCCGCCCCTGCCCGGCGGGCCCGAAGCCTTTCGGGGCAAAGGCGAGATTCGCGGCTTTGTGCAAATGCTCATCCCCAACTTCCACGTCGAGTCCAAAAACTTCGCCGAGTCGGGCGACACGGTGACGTGGTACGCCACCGTATCCAGCGACACCATTCGCGGGCAGTTCGGCGCGGACTCGCTCAGCGCCGATTGCGAAGCCGTCATCCAGAACGGCAAGGTCAAATTGTTCAAGCCGGTGTTCACACAAGCGTCGTTGGCGAAATTGCAAGCATCCGCCGCCAAACAATTGGCGTAACCTCACCTATGGAAAAGGACATGAGCCATGACCCTCAATCTGCTTACACAACTTAACCCGGGCGTTGTCCGGGCCGAAGAAGGCGACCGTCACAATGTGTTCGGTCATACCCTCCACTTCAAGACCACGACCGGCGAACTCAACGGTGGCGCGTTGCTGTGGGAATTGATTTCGCCGTCCGGCACGATGGTGCCGCCTCATATTCACGCCGTTGAAGATGAATTTATTTATGTGGCCGAAGGCGAACTTGACGTCTTAATCGGCGACCAGAAGCACACCGCTCGCGCCGGTGATCTGGTGAAGTTTCCGAAGAACGTGCCGCATGGTGTTTGGCAAAAAGGCCCGACCACGACGCGCAGTCTGTGGGTGGTCGTGCCCGCTGGAAAGATGGAAAACTTGCTCACCGCGCTCGGCCAACTTCCAGCCAACCTGCCGCCCGACCCGGTAAAAGTGGGGCAGATTTTTGCCGAGCATGATATTGAGTTGTTGCCTCCGCCAAGTCAATAACTTGCCAACCCCGTTACTCTGGTCTATGCTTGTAGGAATTACACAGTTGAGGCTTCGGAAGTGCGCGCCAAGCGAGTCTTGGCCGAAATGGGCTGCCTGAGCGCGCGCTTCCAAAGTCTGACAAGGAGATTAACCCATGTCCACCGAAGCCAACAAAGCCATTGTCCGCCGCTACCGCGAGATTTACAACGCCCATCAGCTCGACCAACTGGGCGACGTTCTCGCGCCTGACCTGAAATCCCACAACCTCATGCCCGGCCTGCCGCCCGGCCTCGATGGGATCAAGATGGTGCATCAAGGCACCGTGGCCGCCTTCCCCGATTTACGCACCACCACCGAGCAATTGCTGGCCGATGGCGACACCGTGATTGAAGTCTGGTCTCAGACGCAAACTCACACAGGCATTGCGCTCTTTGGCGCTCCGGCCAACAGCGGCAAGAAAGTTCGCACCACCGGCATCAGCGTATACCGCATCCGAGATGGCAAAATTGTGGAGCATCGGGCCGAGATGGATTTCTTCGGGGTGATGGTGCAGTTGGGCGTCATCCCCGCGCCGGGGATGTAACCGCGAATCCGCGCCCACATTTTTTTGCCGCAGAGTCCGCCAAGAGCGCAGAAAACGCCTTGAAAAAACTCGGCGAACTCTATAGGCCAGAAACCCGGTTTCTGAACTGGAAACCGCTGTAAGGTAACGTCAGTTCGGGATAAGAAATTTCGTACACGGATTAACACGGACAACAAAAAGAAAATCCGTGTTTCTCCGCCTTTATCCGTGTACAGCACCGTCTGGCGGGGTGAATGTCCTCAGCGTAGGTCACGCTTTGAGCGTGACGGATTGCTGGGTGAGGTGCGTCACGCTACACCTGTGCCTGCGGCGCTGGCGCGGGCAAGCGTGACTTACACTGTGTCTCCTTAAAGTTTTAGGCGCGGGTCAAGCGCATCGCGCAACGCATCGCCGACGAAGTTAAACGAAATCGAAGCGAAGAAGATGGCCAGGCCCGGCACAAACGCGCGCCAGGGCTGCACCAGCATAAAGTCGCGCACGCCGTTAAGCATATTGCCCCAGCTGGCCTCCGGCGGCTGAACCCCAAAGCCGAGAAACGACAACCCGGCTTCGGTGATGATGACCTCGCCAAAGTTAAACGTGGCCGCCACGATGATGGGCGCCAGCGCATTCGGAATCATGTGCCGGGTGATGATGCGCCAGTTCGAGGCCCCCAAGGCCCGCGACGCATCCGTAAACTCCATGCCGCGTAGCGCCAGCACCTGGCCGCGCACCAAACGCGCCGTTCCCATCCAACCGAACACTGTCAAAATCATGGCGAGCAGCAGGATGTTTTCGGCGTTGTCGGGCGACATGCCCCAGGCCCAACCGAAAAATTGATTGACGGCCAGCGGCGTGGTGAACGGCAGGCCGCCGCGTAGATTCATGGCCGACAGAATCAACAATAATGGCAACAGGGGCAGGGTCAGCATAAAATCCACCGCCCGCATGGCGAAGATGTCAACCCAGCCGCCAAAGTAGCCAGAGACCGAACCAATGAGGACACCGATGCCGACCGAGCCCAGCGTGACGATGAACGAGAGCAGGAGCGAGATGCGTCCGGCCCACATCAACCGGGTCATCACATCCCGGCCCAACTCATCGGTGCCCAGCGGGTTGGCCGAGGTGAGCGGGCCATTGGGCGGGCCGATAAATTGAGCATCGGGGGTATAGGGGCTGAAATACGGCCCGACAAAGGCAAAGAGCAACAACAGCGCCAGCGCCACCACGCCCAGCAAGGCCAGCCGGTGGCGGCGAAAGCGAGTCCACACAATTTCCAGTTGGCTGGTTTCACGCGGGATACTTCGTTCTGAAGCAAGTTGTGCAACGGCCATACATCACCTCTCGATAATCTACAAACCTTTAACCACAAAGAACGCGAAGAAGTGATTCACGAAGGCCACCAAGAAAACCTTTGCGCTCTTTGTGAATCACTTCTTTGTGACCTTTGTGGTTGAATACAGTCTAGCCACTCATGCCACCCGGATGCGCGGGTCCACCAGGGTGTACAACACATCGGCCAGCAGGGTCGAGGCCACCGTCAGCGCCGAGAGAATCAGCAGATAGGTCATCGCCACCGGCCAATCACTTTGCACCAGGCTCTCCACAAAGACCAGCCCCATGCCTTGCCAACTAAAGATGGTCTCGGTGATGACGGCCCCGCCAAACAGCACGGGCATTTGCAGGGTGACGATGGTGACGAGCGGGATGAGAGCATTCCGTAGCGCGTGGCGGGCGATGACCAATCGCTCGATCAGCCCTTTGGCGCGCGCCGTGCGGACGTAATCTTGCCGCAACACTTCCAGCATCGAGGTGCGCGTAAAGCGGCTCCAGTTCGCCATAAACAACAGGCTCAGGGTCAGCGTGGGCAGAATCAGGTGGAGCGCGTAATCCTGATACGACTCGGGTCGGACGACGCCCACAAAGGGCACCGTGTATTGGCGCACCGCGCTAACACTGCCAGCCGGGAGATAGGGCAGGCCCCAGGCCTTGAACGAAAAACTAAACAGCAAGATTAACATACTGCCCAGCCAAAAGACCGGCATGGCGTTGCCAAAGAACGTGCCAGCGGTGACCAGATAATCGGTTTTAGAATACTGGTGCATGGCCGAATACATGCCGACCGGCACCCCCACCAGCAATGAGAGCAGGGTGGCCGTCAACGTGAGCCGGACGGTATTGGGCAACGCGCGCAGAATCACCCGCATCGTTGGCTCATGCTCCGAGAGCCGCCACGACTCGCCGAAGTCGCCGCGAATCACGCCGAGGCGTTGTTCGCGGTCGGGGAGATTCGGCCAGCCAAAGGCCCAGCGGGTATAGGCTTGCCAGAGCGGCAGGTCGAGGTCGTATTGCTTCTTTAGCCGTTCGATGTCTTCGGGCTGAATGGGATAGCGGGCCGATTGGCGCTGGCTGGCGATGATCTCGGACAGCGGCCCGCCCGGCGCGAGATAGAGCAGCGAGAACACCGCCACCGAGGACAACAGCATCACCAGCAAGCCTTGCGCGACACGACGAATGAGAAATGTGGTCATAGAGCGCACTCGCTTTCCAACTTCAACGTAGGAGCGGCTTGTAGCCGCGATGGTCGCGACGCGAACTTCAACGTAGGTCGCGGACGCGAACTTCAACGTAGGAGCGGCTTGTAGCCGCGATGGTCGCGACGCGAACACCGGCGCGGTTGCAAACCGCTCCCACGTCAATGGATTGGCTTTACTCCACCGTCAACTTCCACCCCTGACCATTCCAGGTGAAGTATTCGGTCGGGTTCAGCGCCGCGTCGCTCAGGCCGGGATTGGTGGCCAGGTAGTTCGGGCGCGTGTGCAACGGGATAACCGGATAGCCGCCGGTGGCGAGGGTGCCGTCACCTTCGCTAAAGTATTTCTCCAGCACCGTGGCCCAGTCGGCTTTGCGCTCAGCCAAATCCAGGGTCACAAAGTTGGCGTGGGCCGCCGCGTTGGAGGCGCTCGGCTCACACCAGCCCGCGTAGTTCGCGCCGGTGTAGCCGTTTTCAGGCAACGGGATTTGCGAGCAGTTCGCCACCCCAAACCACCAACTGCCGGGGTCCACCACCGAGAAGGTGTTGGCGAATTGAATCATCTCAAAGTTGCGCGAGTACAACACATCGTTGGAGAAGACCACCGACGAGGGCTGGAACGTCAGATTCACTTCGATGCCAATCGCCTGCAGACTGGCCTGGATGATTTGCGCGGCCTTTTGACGTGGTGGACTGCCGGAGGTGGTAATGTAGTTGATGGAGGCGCGCACACCCGCTTTGGCGCGGATGCCATCCTCGCCCGCCACCCAACCGGCGTCGTCCAGCAGTTGTATGGCCGCATCGGGGTTGTATTCGATGACGCCCAGCAACGGGTCATACGACACCATCTGCGGCAGATGCGGTTGCTCCACCACGCGCGATTGACCATAGAAGATGGTGTCTACCATCTGCTGGCGGTTGAGGGACAAGGCAATGGCTTTGCGAACCGCAAACTCGCCCAACACCGGGTGGGGTGTCTGGAGAGTCTGGTCTTTCGGATCGTAGTAGTTGATGTACAGCATCTCAAAGGAGGCCGCGTCCGGGTCGGTGCTGTAGTTAATCACACCCTGCTTGGCGGTGGATTCCATGTAGGGGGCCTGGTCCACGTTTAGGCCAGTCTGCCCGCTGGTCGAGTCAACATCACCGGCGATGACGGCGGCGGCCAGCGCGGTCGAGTCAGAGAAGAAACGGTAGATGACTTTGGGCGTGGTCGGTGACTCACCGGCCCAGTGCGGGTTGGGTTCAAAGACGAGGCGGTCGCCTTTCTTCCATTCCGTCATCTGATACGGGCCATAGCCCAGCGGCACCGCGTTCTCGCCGCCGTTGGCGCGCTCATCTTCCAGAATCTCGGCCGGGGTCAGGTCTTTAAACAGATGCTCTGGTTGTGGGTTGCCTTCCGGCCCAAAGACGACGATGGGGTAGAGCGGGTCAAGCAGATTGGGCACAAAGGTCAACACCAGGGTGGTGTCGTCGGGGGCCTCATAGTTGGTGGCCACACCCACCGCGCCAGGGATGGAGTCAAACGGGCAATAGGTCGCATCCAATGCGCCCGAGTCCGGCGTGCAGTTGGATTTCCAGGCGAACACAAAATCGTGGGCGGTGAGCGGCTCGCCATCCGACCACTTCAGGCCGGGCTGGATTTTGCCGGTGACGACGAGTTGTTTGGCGGGTGTATCGGCGGTGGCCAGTTCCACCAGATAGGTGTCGGCGTTAAAAATCGACTCACCGGCTTTTACGACCACCTCATTCAACACCGCGCCGCCATTTTCCAGGGTGGGCAATTCGCCATCAATCAACACCGGGTTGGGCGTCCAATTGAAATCGGTGCGGAGCACCCAGCGCGGGCGATAGAGCAATTCAATTTCAACCCGGATGGCCTGACCGTTGGCATAGTCCAGAAAACCACGCGGCTGTTGCCAGGTGCCGACGATGAGGGTATCGAGGACTTCGGCGGGCCGGGGGGTCGGGGTGACTTGCACTTCAATGATGGTTTGCACCGGCGTCCCCGCCACAATCTGGGTGACGATGGCGGTTTGGATAATGACCTGCGGGGTGGGTTGGGTGGTGGTGCAGGCGGCGAGCACCAGGCTGGCGAGGGCCAGCAGACTCAAAATGTGAGTTAAGCGTTGGCGTAACATGATTCTCCTCCGATAGATGAGTCAGCGAAATGACCAGGCGGGTAATCTCAAATCCAGGATGGTGTCGTAGGCGAGTCTCCTTTCACGATTGTGCATCATCCGCCTCTCATCCCGGTTTGGATGGGGCCCCGGGTTCCATCCAAACCTGAGAGAGGAGGGGCGGGCGCTTAAGAACCCGCGGGCTGGCCGCCACGCCTGGGCGTGACAAAGCCAGCCCGCGAGACCTTAAGGGTCTCGCCCGGCTTGCGCTGGGCAAACACTGGGTTGGCGAAATTTTGGGTTGTGGTTCGGGCCCAATACCTTTTGAATAAGGCTAGCGGAGGCGGCTCCCACGCCGCCGGGCATGGGAGCCCGGCCCGCTAATCGAAAGGTGTTGGGTTCGGGCCGGCTAATGCGCGCGCGCGGCGCGATTATCGGGGTCGTTCAGAAAATACGGCTCGGATTCAACGGCGGCCTCCGAGGCTGTTACCCCGCTTGGCGCGGGCGCTGTTTCCTCGCTGGCCAGATTCTCAAGGCCCTCATCGGGAACGGCCTCGGCGCGCGGGTGAGTCACAGAGGACACACCGACGGTCTCGGTGGGCGCCAATGTGGCGGGCGCGGCCGGCAAACGACTCCACTCCGGCAAAAGGCTCAAGACCATCACCGTCATCATCAACATCGCCATGACCTGGATCAACGGCTTCCACGGGTGAGCCGGGCGGCGCACGCCATAGGGCCACGGGCGATCGGGAACGGGCTGATGTTCCCACCGGGCGCGGAATGCGCGCGAAAGCGTGAGGTGCAGGGCCTTGATTTCCTGAGCATAGGTCCGGCACTCCGGGCACTCCGCCAGATGTTGCTGAAGCGCCTGGCGGGCCTCGGCGCGGAGCGTTTCGCCATCCGCCATTTGTTGGATGTAGTCACGGGCCTGGGTATGACTGACCGTTATCATTTCACGTCCAACCTTCCGTTTAATCGCACCCGCAATTGCTCGCGCGCGGTGTGCAGACGTGAGCGCACCGTGCCTTCGTTAATCGTCAACATGCGCGCGATCTCATCGGTTGAAAAGTCATGATAGTAACGCAAGACCACCGGTAGGCGATGCTTCTCATCCAGTTCATTCACCGCCTGCCACACATCAGCCTCACGTTCACTCAGTATAGCATCCTCTTCCGGCAAGTGCGGCTTGTCGGCGATGGG
>Ga0247727_10016228_pt1 | contig 12055 bp, 10 predicted proteins | sample WisWelCaveWW1625_FD_202498 | JGI IMG/M metagenome (GOLD analysis project Ga0247727, IMG submission 202498) | Biofilm microbial communities from Wishing Well Cave, Virginia, United States - WW16-25 | ecosystem: Environmental > Aquatic > Deep subsurface > Groundwater > Cave microbial mat | place...
GAATCCTTGTATGTCGTTGAAGCGGCGGGAGGAGCTTCGAAAGGAAAGCACGTGAACGTTATAGGAGCAGTCGCCGACCCAGCCGGTCGATGTCCACGATCATGCAGTCAGCAGGCTGCCAAAGTCGATCTCTATTGCGTCCGAAAGCGGAGATGGAGCGCGAGGCTGTAGTCCGCCGCGGCGCCCTCTATGTCGCCCAGCGCCCTCCGGCTGTGCCCGCGGATCTCGTAGGCGGCGTCGCTGTCGGGGGCGAGCCGGATCGCCTGGCCGGCATGCTGCAGCGACTCCTGGTAGTGTCCGGCGCCCAAAGCGAGGGTGGCGCAACTCAGATGAGCCGGCGCGAATGCCGGATTCACCGTGATCGCCTGCCGGCAATCACTGCGGGCGTGGTCGTAATCCCCAAGCTGCCCATAGGCGACGCTGCGGTAGTACAACACCACGGGATTCGCGGAAACGCGCAGCACCGTGTCGAAATCATCCACCGCGGCCTGCCATTGATAGGACAGCAAGCGGGTGATGCCGCGCAGAGTGCGGGCCTGATTGGTTGCACTCAGCCGCAGCGACTCCGTGAAATCCAGCGCCGCGCGGGCGAATTCTCGGATGGCCAGGTGGGCGGCGCCGCGCCGCAGCCACGTGTCGCTGGTCGCCGCGCCGGATTCGATTCGCGCGGTGAGCTGCTGGATCTCGAGGTCCTCCGGCGAGGTCCCTGCGCTTCCGCGCAGCCGGCGCGGGAGGCGGCCCTGCGGCCAGATGCGGCCGGCCGCGTCGAAGGCGCGCGCGGCTTCCGAGTACTTTTGCTGGCGATAGAGATCCACCACCAGCGCGCGCACGTCTTTGGTTTCGTTGACGGCTTCGATGGCGGCGGGCGCGCCGCCCGACGGCGCGCTGGTTTCCTGGGTGAACGGGCGAATGAAAAACAGCCCAACCACGCCGGAGGAAGTCCACGGAAGCTGCTCGCCTCCGGAGGCGAAGTATACCTGCTCGCGCACCCACTGGAACAGGTCGTCCAGCGGCAATCCGGTTTTGGGCAGGGCGCGCAGCAGATACTGCGTGAACAGTCCGTTGCGTCCTGCGGGGTTATCGCTGGCGGTGCTGCCGGGGGAGGTGGCGTAGGCGATGAAGCTGCTGCGGGTGGAGGTCAGCGGCGCCCAACCGCGCTGTGGCTGGCGCGCCAGCCGGAACGGGTTGTCGCGGCAGGAATCCAGAATCATGATGTTGAGGCGAGTGTTGCGGGACTCCAGCCGCGACAGGATGCGGCTGGCGCCGTAGGCCTCGAAGCGAGCGTCGGCCTCATCGCGAAACTGGAAGGAAGTGGGAACCAGGTAGTTCTCGCCATCCAGTTGCATGCCGTGGCCGGAGTAGTAGAACAACGCCACGTCGCCCTGCTGGAGGCTGTTGACGAAGGCGTCGACGGCGGAAGCCAGCCGGTCGTGATCGGCGTCGAGCACGGTCTCCACGGTGAAGCCCACTCCGCGCAGGGCCGCCGACAAGTCCACTGCATCGTTGACGGAGTTGCGGAGTGGCTGCCGCGGATAGGCTACATTGCCCACCACCAACGCCTTGCGGGGGCCGTCGATGACCTCGCGCAAGGAGGCGCCGAACATCTGCTCGCGCTGGGGATCCCGCGTGGTGCTTTGACCGGAAGCGCCCGCGGCGGTGAGGACCACCAGCAGACACAAATGCCCGAACCTGTTTTCCATTGCCGGTGAATCCTTTACAGCCCGATGTTAGTTTTTGGCGCCCAATCGCTTCATGAGTCCCCGGATGGAGCGCTTGTTCTCCTCCTCGGACAAAGTCGCGTCTTCTCCGCCGCTCAAGCTCTTGTTCGAGCTCGAACGCGGGCCCGGCTCGACGGCAGCGGGCGGGCGATCCAAACTCATGTTCAACGAGCGGCTGAGACGACGGATCGATTCCGGCGGCGCCAGCGCGCGTTCCGGATCGATCCCGCGGATTCCGGTGACCTCCCGCGCTGCCGGCGACGGATGGTTGCCCGTGGCGACGGACTCGGCGGGCGATGCCGCCGGGAGGTTGGTGGTGTCCGGCAAAGCCGGCGCTGGAGCGGATCGCGGCGGGACATTGGCTATCTGTGGCGCCACAGGTGGCGCTATCTGTGCCGCCGTCTGGGGCACACTGGACGGCGGTCTCAGGTCCGCCGCGGGTTTGACCGACGCTGCCACATTCATTGGAAGAGCCTTGGGTTCCACGACCGGTTTGGTCCCGCTCGGAACGCCTGCCGCAACACCTGCCACCACAATGGAGTCGATTTCCCGGAGATGGATGCGCTCATCGCTGCCCGGCGCAATGATGTCCGCCGCGCGAGCCTGGTTCAAGGCAGCCGACACGGCCGGCTCGCCGGCCGGTGGAAGATTCACCGTCGCCAGAACCGTTTGATAGGAAGCGGCGAGGATGTCGCCCGGTTGCGGAGCGCCCCGCGGGAACTGCACCTTGTTCCCCTGGGTGGTGAAGTCCTCGTCGCGCAGCAGGCACACGCCATTGCGAAATATCTTCAAACTCTCGGCGGGCATCGGAACATGGCTGAGTTGGAAGCTGGAGTTCTTTCCATCCAGCGGTCCCGAGGGCCGTTCTCCATCCACAAACACGCGCGCTCTGGATTCCTCCGGAGCGCCGGGCGCGGCCAGGCGTCCGGTGACAAACTGCATGCGCGGGGAGGGCTCGGTCTGCGCGCCGGCGGAGCTTCCCAATGCCCCCGCCAGTGCGAGGGCCGCCCAAGGATTTCGAAGTCTGCTGCGATTCACAATCACCTCCTGAGAAAACGGGCTACTGAAAACGAACGCGCTCCCAACTGTTCCACTGGAGCTCTCGCACGATGGTGGCGGCGTGACGCTGGCGCACCTTCGGCGGCATCGGCCGGAACCGTTCACAAGCGCCCAACAGGAACTGCACGGTGACCGACCGCGGATCCATACTCACGCCGCGCGTCCCCGGCGGCGTCCCGCAGGAGGCCAGGAACGAGGCCATGGCGTCGGCGGTCGAGAGAGCGCCGTCGATCATCCCATAGGGCACCGAGCCGGTTTCCACGGCAGCCGAAAGGTTCTGGAGGTAGGCGTCGAAGGAGTCGTGGGCGCGGCTGTATTTCACCTGCGCGTCGGAGTACGAACGAGTGGCGCGCGCCGATTGGGTCTTCATTTGGATCACGCAGGAGCGCACCTGCGACCGCAGCGCGAAGACATTGGCGAGCGTGTCCTGGTACCCAATGGTTGCCCTGGGCACGGTGGGCGGCGCGGCCACGGCGGCCGCCAGGATCATCGAAACGGTTAGAATTCCTTTCGCAATCATCGGTTGTCTCCTCGATGGCGTTGTCGCCCGTTCATTCGATCTCCTGCCAGGTGGTCCACTGCGCTTCCTCCTGGATGCGTTTCAGCACGGTCTCCCAGGATTGTTTGGGCAGCCGGCAGATCTGGCGATGCAGCTCCACCGGAAGCTGATAGGCTCTCGAGAACGGCAGCCGCCGGGTATCGGAGGCCGGCATCAGCCCTTTGGTGGACTCCGACAGGAACACGGCGCCGGCGCCCTCGGCTTCCGCGGCGACCGTGCGCAGGTCGGCGTCGGGGGTCTCGGTCAGCACCGCCAGCCGCATGGCGCTCAGGAAGCCCTCGTAGAGGGCGCGCGCCTGGGTGTAGTCGCGTTCCGCCTGCAGGTAGATCGGGCTGTCCGGTTTGAAGTATCTCTTCACATCGCGGACGAAGGATTCAAACAGGAGCTTCTGCTCGCGCAGAGCCAACACCGCGTTGGCCACCTGGCCCAGAATGGCCGTCGGCTCACAGGACGTGCTGGTGAGCGTCGTCACCAGCAGGCCCGCCAGCAGCAGTTTTCGAACAGGCATTTTGGTCATGCCGCCTCCTTGGGGATGTTGTGCTCGCGCCTGGTCACCGCCGCCCATCGGGACCAGCAGGGGAAAGGATTGAACGAGGACTCCCACAGCTCCTCGATGAGCCTTCGTACGTCCTGCCGGCGCCGGAGCAGCCGCTCCAGCATTTGATCCAGGGCAGCGCGATCCTGGTCCACCCATTCGCCGGGGATCTGGAGCGCCGCCTGCTGAAGGGAATCGGGCGAGAAAGTTTCAATGCGCGTGAGCCATGGCTCGAAGTCCGCCCAGGCGCTCACCATGCGATAAACGATGTCGCGGTAGTAGAGGCCGTGTCCGGCCGAAGTCGTCAGCCGCCACTCCGCCCCGCCGAAGGTGAGCCCATGGTCGATCATGCTGGCGACCAGCCGCGAGCGGCCGTTGCTGGGCTTTCGCGAGAAGATGGCCTGGCGCCGGTCCAGGTTCGCCACCCACTTGTCGAACAGCAGGACGCCGAGGAATTCGTTCAGGTTCGCCACGGCCAGCAAAGGAAGGTCGGGCAGGATGTCGTAGACCTTGAGGTGCTCCGGATCGCCCGGATATTGCGAGCCGAAATGCGGTCCGGGCTGAATTCTCAGGTCGTGTTCACGGATGAACGCATCGTCGATCTGGACCACCGCGGGAGCGGGCGTCGAGATGCCGAGCCGTTGCAGGATCTGCGACGACAGCAACTCGTTGACGAGGACACGACGGTGCCGGGAATCGTTGGCGAATTTTACAACGTAGTGGCGGCCGTCGGCGGCGCCCAGCAGCGCGGCGCCGGTCTCGCCCCGCATCTGGCGAACAAACTTCACACACTGAATTACCCCGACCTCGCCCATCACAACATCAAGGTCGCGCGAGGGCGAAAGAATTCTCAAACAACTCGCTGCCGAAATGTTCTAACCCGTCTTTCGACAACGACATAGCCCGCCGGTTAAGCGGCGTAATCCTCCGGGCTTCAAGCCGGGCGCCGGCCGGAGGCTTGCGACGCCTAGAGCTCGTTCTCCGGGAAGCTGATGGCCAGCCGGCCCGGGCGGACCGTGCCGCGTTCGCCGCGCTCCTCCTCCTCGATGGTCACCGAGAGCGTGATCTCCTTGCGGTCGCGCATGGCGGTCACCGGGAAACTTTTCTGGGCGCGGGCCTTGCGGACGGCGCTCGAAACTTCGCGAGGCGTAGTGACGTCGGTCTTGTCCACCTTCAGGATCACGTCGCCGGCCTTCAGACCGGCCTTTTCGGCGGGAGAGCCTTTCACCACCGAGCGCACCAGCACGCCCTCCTTGACGCCGAAGTAAGCGGCCAGTTGCGGCTCCAACGATTCGGCCGACACGCCGATCGCCGAACTGCTGTAGGACATGAACACGCGCGGAATGTCGGGGGGGGAGATGTGAATATCGGGAAGTTCGATGCGCGGGGCCACGCGAATGCGCTCCTGCAACCGCGCCAGGTCCTTGTTGGCGGCGATGGTGGCGGCGACGGTCTGTGTGGAACCGCCCCGGCTGATGAGCAGCTTCACCTGGCGGCCGGCGGGAGTTTCGCGCACCAGCCGGACGAACTGCTCAGTGCCTTCCACGCGCTGGCCCTGATACTCCAGCACGACGTCGCCCTTCTGGAGACCGGCTTTGGCGGCCGGGCTGTCGGATTCAACGCGCGTGATCTCGACGCCGCGCTCTTCTTTCAGCTTCAGTTCCTTGGCGCGCTCGGTTTCCACTTCGGAGACGCCGACTCCGAGAAAGCTCTTCGAGCCGCTGCTGAACATTGTGAACGCCCGGGCGATCGCCCCTTCGGGCGGATCCGGTGGAGCCGGCGGCTTGGGCGGCGTCTGCGCCAGCGAAATCCCCGCCAAGGCCACGGCCACCAGGGCCGCGCGGCCGGGAAACAGTTTTGCGAGAAACATATTCTTGACTCCTTCGTTACTTCTCGTCACTGCTACGTTAGACGGAAGTCACAACGTAACGTCACCGGCGTCATTGTCAGAACGTTTCCACGGAAGCGTTCAATGCCCGCAAGGCGCCCTGAGTGCGCTGCCGGATGTAGTCGTTGTCCTCGCGCCGCAGCAGCTCCTGCAGAGTGCCCACCAGGTCGCGATGATTCTCCCGCACCAGCAGCTCGATGGCCTGCGTGCGCACACCGGGATTGCGGTCCGACAGCAGGGCCTGCGCCAGCGCGCCGCGCACCTCCGCCTGGCCCGTGAACGGCTTCAGAGCCTCCAGCGCCTTGAGCCGCACACCGTCGTTGGGATCGCTCTGCAGCGCCTGCAGCAGCGCCTGCCGCACCTCCGCCGTCGCTCCCTCTTTCTGGAGCAGCTCGACCGACTCTACCCGCAGCCCGGCGTCATTAGGATCGCGCGCGGCCGCCAGCAGCAGCTTGCGCACCATATCGTCAGTCAGGCTGCCGGTGATCTCCCGCTGTCGGGTCTCTTCCAAACCAATCCGCACGTTGCCGCTCGAGTCCGGATCTAGATATCGCACCCGCGACGCCACCACACTCTCGGGCGCGTCACCGGGAGCGAGCAGAGCCGGCATGGTCGTCAGCCGGGCGCCGGCGAATCCGATGGCCAGCAGCGCCAACGCTCCGGCGGGCCGCAGTATCCAGTTGGCCGGCCCCGGCATCAGCCCGCGCAGCCACCCCGTCCACCCGGCACGGCTGCGCGCGGCTTCCGCCGCCAGAGCCGAATGCAGCCGCTGCCGGCAGGCGGCCAACAGCGCCGGCGAGGGGTCGTTCGAACGGCGGTCCATCGCCACATCCAGAGCCAGGTGCAGCGCCTTCTCATGATCCAGCTCGCGGGCGCAGGCGGCGCAGCTCTCCAGGTGCTGCTCCACCATCTCATCCTGATCGGCACGCAACTCGCCGTACAGATAGAGCGACAGATTCCTGATCACGGTTTCACAGTTCATACATAATCTCCCAATGCGACGCGCATCTTCTGCGTCGCGCGAAACAGGCAGTTCTTGGCCGCCTCCTCGGTGGTCCCCATGGCTTCGCCAATGGCGCGGAGCCGCAGCCCTTCGTAGTGCCGCAGCTCGAACACCGCCCGTTCCCGGGGGGTCAACTCTTCCAGCACACTATGAATCCGGCTGGCCAGCTCCTGGCTGATCAGCTTCCGCTCCGGGTTGCCTTCCGCCCTCGTATCGGCTACATAGGCGGCGCGGTCTCGCTCGCCTTCGGAGGTTTCCACCGTGGTCGACTCCTCTTTCCGCACCTTGCGCTTGCGCAGGTGGTCCAGGCACAAGTTGGTCACGATCCGGTACAGCCACGTGTGGAAGCTGCAATCGAACCGGAAGGTGTGCAGGTTGCGATGCACGCGCAGAAACGCCTCCTGATAGATATCGCTCGCGTCTTCCGGCGAGCGAACCAGGTTCTGGGCCAGCCGCAGAACGTTCCGGTCGTAAGCGTGGACCAGTTGCTCGAAAGCTTCCTGGTCACCTTTCTGGGCCGCCCCGATTAGGGCGGCTTCATCCAACACGGAAGCAGGTCTGAGGACCCCGGCCATGGCGCCTTGGGGTTCCATGTTCACTACCTGGATAGACGAAGCCGAACGGGGAACGTCCCGGCTTATCCGGCGAGTTCGACATCGATGGTCTTCCGCTCCGGATCCAGGGCGCGGATCCGGAACTGGCGGATCTGGCCGGCTTTGGGAAGTTCAGGCGTGGTGGAAGCCGCCGCTCCTTTCTTCCATCTATCTGACAACATGGCAGTTAAGCTAGTGAGATCGGCCTTGCCAGGCTCCTTCCGCGGAGCCTCCGCGGCGGCGGCGGCTTTCTCCAGGTAGCAGCGTGCAAACACCCCATCGCCCAACTCGACCCGGGCGGTGGAGGACCCCACGTCGACCAGCCTGCCGCTGACGGTGTCGCCTGGCTTGTGCTCGCGGATGTACTCGTCGATGTCGGTGGGCTCCAGTTGCTTCATGCCGAGCTTGATGCGGCGGCGCTCGGCGTCAAGTCCCAGAACCACCGCGCGCACGGTCTTGCCCACCGCCAGCATTTCGTTGGGATGATTCAATCGCTTCTCGGCGGTGATGTCGGCGATGTGAATCATCCCCTCCAGTCCTTCTTCGATCTCGACGAAGGCGCCGAAGTTGGCCAATGTGGTGACGGGCTTTTCGATCACCGTTCCCGGCGGATATTTCTTGCCCGCTTCCAGCCAGGGATCGCCGAGAGCCTGCCGCAGTCCCAGCGAGATGCGGCGTTCGGCGGAGTTGACCCCGAGGATCACCACTTCCACCAATTCCCCGGCGCTGACGATGTCCGCGGCGCGGCGCGATTTCTTCGACCAGGACAGCTCGGAGACGTGGATCAGACCTTCCACTCCCGGCTCCAGCTCGACGAAGGCGCCGAAATCGGCGACGCGCGTGATCCTGCCGCGGACGCGATCGCCGGCTTTGAACTTCTCGACCGCCAAGTCCCAGGGGTCGGGTTGAAGCTGCTTGAGACCGAGCGAAAGCTTATGGGCTTGCGGATCGATCTTGAGGATCTTCACCTCGATCGAGTCGCCGACGCTGACGGCATCGGCGGGTTTGGCAACGCGAGTCCAGGCCATGTCGGTGACATGCAGCAGGCCGTCGAAGCCGCCCAGGTCGACGAAGGCGCCGAAGTCGGTGACGCTGCGCACGGTCCCACGCACGATGGCGCCTTCCTGGAGCGCCGAGAAGCGCACCTGGCGGATCTGATTCTCTTCTTCTTCCAGAACCGAACGCCGGTCGACGACCACGTCTTCGTTGGGCACATCGAGCTGGAGAATGCGGCAACGGATCTGCTGGCCCACCAGTTTCTCGAGCTCGGCCGCGTCGCGGGCGCCGCTGCGGGAGGCGGGCAGAAACGCGCGCGCGCCCACGTCCACTTTCAGGCCGCCCTTGATGACCTCCTCGACGACGCCGGCGATGATGGCCTTGTCGGCGAAGGCTTGCTCGAGCGACGACCAGTCCTTGGGCGTGTGTACGCGTACGGTTGACAACGCGTAGCAGCCGTCGGGGCCGCGGCCGGTGACGGTCACCTGGACCGCGTCGCCGGGTGACACTTTCAACTCACCCTTGGCGTCGCGCAACTGCGCGGCGTCGATCACGCCTTCGCGCTTGCGGCCGATATCGACAAAAATCTGATCGCCAGTGATCGAGATCACCGTGCCGGGGAGGGCCTCGGCGGCATCGCGCGCGGCGGTGCGCTCCTGCTCGTACTGCGACAGGAGTTCGGCAAAGGAAGATTCAGGGACACTCATAGGAAAGAAACGAGACTTTCCTCATTATCCCATATTGAGGTGGGGCGGGCTTCAGCCGGTCCTGGCTAGGAGCTAAGATGGCTCGGTGAAGCTGATGCGATGGGTCCGGCCCCAGGACCTGGCCTGGCTGATGCTGTTCGGCGCCCTGGCCGTAGCCAGTCCCACCCGTTCCGCGGCGGAGTTCCAGCTTCTGGGCGTGTTTGGGTTGTTCCAGGTGATCGAGCCGCGGGTGCCGTTTTTCTCGACCGACCGCGGGAACCTGGCGGCGATCCTGCTGAAGCTGGTTCTCGGCTATCTGCTGATGGGAGTCTCCGGGGCCATCTCGAGCAGTTACTTCCTGATCCTGCTAGTCCCCATCGTCTCCACCGCCACCATGCGCGGGGCGCTGGCCACCGCGCTGGTCACGCTGCTGGCCGCCGCCACTTATCTCTCGTTCCTGGTGTTCCTGGACTGGGGCGCCGACACCATCCCGCCCGACCAGGTGCGGGAGCTGTGCCTGCGCCTGCTGTTTCTGGGCATCTTCGGATTCCTGATCCACCAGTTGGGCGACGCCAGCCGCGCCCAGTCGCGTCGGTATCGCGAAGTGGCCGAGCAACTGGCCGCCGCCAATCGCAGCCTGCAAGAGGCCGAGGCGGCCATGCGACGCTCGGAACGTCTGGCGGCGCTGGGCCAGATGATGGCGGGCCTGGCGCACGAGCTTCGCAATCCGCTGGGAACCATGCGCGCCTCCGCCGAGGTGCTGCTGAAGAAAGTCTCGGCGGAAAACGAAGTGGCGCGCGAGCTGGCCGGTTTCATCGCCAGCGAAGTGGACCGCACCAATTCGCTGGTCACACGATTTCTGGACTTCGCCCGCCCGCTCCAGTTGCGCCGCGATGCAGCCGATCTCACCGAGATCATCGACGCCGCCGTGGCCGAGTTGGAGCGGCGCGAACCGCGCTTCGAGGTCGCGGTCTACAAGAATTACTCGCCCGATGTGCCGCCCCTGCCGGTGGATCGCGAGTTGATGCAGCGCGTGATCTACAACCTGCTGCTGAACGCCGCCGAGGCCACGCCCGCCGGCGGCGCCATCACCGTGAAGACGCGGCCGGCCGACGGCGGCGTCGAGATCGCCGTGATCGACCGGGGCTCGGGGATCGATCCGGCCCATCGCGAAAATATTTTCAATCCGTTCTTCACGACGAAGGCGAATGGAGTCGGGATGGGACTGGCGATCGTGTCGAAGATCGTGAGTGAGCACGGGGGGACGCTGGCGGTGGAGAGTGAGCCCGGCCAGGGCAGTGTGTTCCGGATTGTGTTGTAGGGACCAAGTCTCGACACGAGTGTCGAGACGGCACGCAGGAGTGCGTGCGCTACGTCCGTGGCTACCCTAGCGCCAGTGCATCACCACGGTGATTGGTGCGGGACCTTCGGGGTCCAGCGTCGAGTTGATCAGGAAGCGCTGCCCGTCGGCGGCGACGTCATACGTCGGTACGTAAATAGCGGCGTTGGTGGCGTGCGTCTGGAACAACTCGCGGGGCTGCCCGGTCTCGAAGCTCGTCGCCGTCGCTTTCACCTCCACGGCCATCAGCTTGCCGTCCAACGTGAGGTAGAAGATCTCCTTGCCGTCGCGGCGCCAGCGTGGCCTGGTGCCGAAGGTGGTCGAAACCTGGAACTTTCCGGCCGGTTTGGGAAAGCCTGTTACGTAGACGTGCCACGGTGGCGACTCCGAGGAGGCGTAAACGATCCAGCGGCCGTCGGGTGAAAACTGGCCCAACGCCTCGTCGAACTCCGTCTGGAGAAGGGGAATCGGCGTGCCCGGAGTGCGCTGCGGGCCTTCCAGGGGCAGGGCCCACAAATCGAAACTCTTGCCGCCGGTAGAAAACAGCAGGAAACGTCCGTCCGTGGACCAGTCCGACGGATACTTCGTTTCGCCCGACTTCAGCAGCAGGGCCTCTCCGCCGGCGCCCGTGGACACTTTTTGGTAGAGATTGGTGGCGCCGTCTCGCAAGGAACTGAAGACAATCCGGCTGCCGTCGGGCGACCACACCGCCAAGAAGTCAGCCCCTGGATGAAAGGTAAACCGCGTGGTTGTGTTGCGCACCGCCTCCAACAGCCAGAGGTCCTGTTGCAGGTCCATCCGTCCCACCGCGATGCGCTTCTGGTCCGGCGAAATCCTCGGACCGGTGTACACTTCCGGGGGCCCGGCTCGTCCCAGTTCTTTGCCCGCGCGGTCAAACCAGATCAGTTGCGTTTTTGTCCCGCCGCCGGTGCGATAGGCGATGGTCCCATCGACAGAAGCCGAGAACGCCAGCCAGCCGGGATGATTCGCAGCCAGCCCGACTTGCGGCACCACCGGGAAAGGTTCGCCGCGGAGCTGGGCCTTGGCCGCGTCAAACGGTTGCGCCATCAGGGTGCCCTCGCGCTCGAACAGGAGATGCCCGGAGGAATAGACCGCCATGGAGTTGCCGGCCATCACTTGTTGCCGGTCTTTCGAGCCAAGCTTATCGTCAAGCGAAGCGACGATCACTCCGTTGTGCTCGGCGCCTGTTCCCAAGCGCCAGTAGAGGAACCGGCGGCCGTCAGGCAGGAACTGTGGCCAGCGGTGCGAGGACTCCTTGACTGAATCCAGCGTGGTTATCGGAGCGGGCACGCCGCCGGAGGAGGAGACCCGTTGGATGGGGCTGCGGGAGCCGGCGACAAACAGGATGGTCCCGTCAGCGTTCCAGGTACCCCCGCGCCCGATGTTGTCGGCGGCGCACAGCGTCTGGGGAGGACCACCGGTGGTGTCCACTTTCTTGAGCTTGTTTTCCGCGAAGAACGCGAGGAAGCGGCTGTCGGGCGACCAGAAGGGAAACCGGGCCCCATCCGTGCCTGTCAACGCCTGGGCGGCCAGCGAATCCAGCGGCCGAACGTGCAGAAGCTGCTTGCCCTCAACGGTGGCGACAAAGGCGAGCCGGCGGCCGTCCGGGGAGATGGTGGGAAACTCAACGCTGGTTGCCTTCTCCGGTGGAAGAACCT
>Ga0247727_10016229_pt1 | contig 12054 bp, 12 predicted proteins | sample WisWelCaveWW1625_FD_202498 | JGI IMG/M metagenome (GOLD analysis project Ga0247727, IMG submission 202498) | Biofilm microbial communities from Wishing Well Cave, Virginia, United States - WW16-25 | ecosystem: Environmental > Aquatic > Deep subsurface > Groundwater > Cave microbial mat | place...
CGGCCGCGGTCATCTACAGCCTGATCGCGACGTGCAAGGAGCATGGCGTCGATCCACGCACGTACCTGCGCGACGTGCTGCTGCGGATCGCGAAGGTCGGCGACGTGCGCGAGCTGACGCCCTACGGGTGGAAGGCCAAGTGGGCCAAGGTGGTCGAGGACCACCGCGCCAGCATCCTCCAACGCTTCGCGACGGCCCTCGGCGCCTGAGATTCCCGCGAGCAACGGTCAACGCACGCCGGGGATGCCTTTCCCCGAACGCTTACGTGCGGTACAGCGGAGATCGTATTCACTTCATGCAGTACGGGGAGCAGCGTGCATGCTGGTAGTGGGACTCTGACGATAGGTCCTGAGATCACGATACGAGGGCGGGTCGGGCCGGTAGGGATCAGCGGGACGTCGTTTGTGAATCAGGGGCGGATCGTGTGCGACGTAGCGAGCGCTCCCATCAACCTGTTTGGGACCAATTGGGCGAATCAGTCTCAGCCGGTACGTGCTCGCGGGGTGGAAAACAGGATCGTATCGCGCGGCTGCAACGGGGGCGTCACGGAAGATGCGACCCCGGTTTCCAGGGGGTTGTTTTTTGAGGGATGGAAGTCATCGTTGGTCACACGCCGTAGGTCTGGTGGGTACACGTGGAGATGAGGGCTCGCGCTGCTGCTCGCAGCCGGCGGACTCACGGCCCAGTAAGCCGGGTCCGAGACCATCCTCTCGGAGCAGGTGGAGTTCGCGCGGCTCGTCGACCTGTGCGCCCAGCGGCTGGCTCTCAACGGGCTCGCTGATCATCACGACCACGCCGAGCCGCCACGCGAGGATCTACAACTGGAGCGTCACCCAGGACTCGAATTCGGTTACCTTGGAGGTCATGCCCTGAGGAACTTGGCCTGAACGCGTGAACGGTGCCCCTTGGTCTCACTTTTTGGCTCTGTCCGTTGCCTGTTGAGCATGGGGTTCTACGGGTTGCTGGTGAGCGGTGGCTCCGATGCAGCGCAACAGACCGAAACGACCCTCTCGGAGCAAGTCGAGCTTGCGCGCCTCGTCGACCTCTGCGCGCAGCGTCTCGGTCTCAACATCCAGTACGACCCGAACGAGCTCAAGGGCTCGATGACGCTGCGGCTCGGTGCGGGGCTGTCGGACCAGAACCTGTGGGCGCTGGCGAACCGGTTGCTCGCGGGCCGTGGGTTCACCAGCATCCAGATGCCTGGCGAGGAAGCGATCAGCATCGTCAAGCTGAACGAAGCGGGTCCTCTGGCACGGGTCGAGGCGTCCGACTTGAAGGGGGCCAAGGCCGGCTTCCTGAAGATCCTGTGGGAGCCGAAGCATCGCACGACGGACGAGATCCTGCCTGCGCTGAACGGCGTCCTGTCGAAGCCGGGTGGGAGCGCGTTCGCCCTCGGGAGGACCGATCACATCGTGATCGCCGACCTGCGCCCGCACGTGGAGCAGGCGATCGACATCCTGAAACTGGTGGACGTCCCGCCGGGCGAATCGGTCACCGAGGAGATCGCGACCGAGCACACCGAGCCCGAGACCTTGATCCCCGTCGTGGAGAGGGTCGCGTCCATGCGGAGCGCCGTCTTGGGCGTGCAGCTTCGCGGCAAACTCGTGCCGCTCGCGGGATCGGGACAGATCCTGCTCATCGCTCCGATCGCTGAGAGGGAGACCTGGGTCGATCTCATCCATCGGCTCGATCAGCCGGAGGGGCTCGAGACGGTCTCATATCCACCCGGGCCGTTCGAGCCAGCGAAGGTCGGGAAGCTACTCGAGGAAGTTGTCCTCGGCGCAGGCGCTGGCAAGACCGACGAGCGCTGGCGGATGGTCACGGACGAGCTCACCGGGTCGCTCGTCGTGACCACCACGTCGAGCCGGCACGAGAAGGTCAAGGCCTTCCTCGAAGAGCTCGCGAAGGACTCACCGGGCGAGGCGGTGATCGAGGAGATCTCCGCGCAGTACGTCGACCCGGCCCAGCTCGTCACTCTGGTCGAGCGCGTGGCGAGCACGCGCGCGGCGGTCATGGGCCGTCCGCTACAAGGGAAGCTCCTGTCAGCGCCCGGTGGCCGAGGCGTGCTGCTCGTCGCTCCGCGGAGCGAGGTGACGCTCTGGCGCGGTCTGATCCAGCGATTGGACCAGCGCCAGCCGGTCGAGACGGTCTCGTATTCGCCGCGCGCGTTCTCGCTGAGCGAGATCCAGAGCCTGATCGAAGAGGTCGCGCTCGACCCCGTGACGCAGACGCCCGGCGAAGGCTGGCGCATGATCGCGGACGAGCTGACCGGCACGCTGCTCGTCACCGCGACCCCGAGCCAGCATCTGCGAATCAAGGAGCTCCTCGAGCGGCTCGAGAGCGCCGCGACTGCGACTCGACGGCCGATGCGCTCGTTCGTGCTCAAGAACCGCAACGCCGAGGACTTGGTCGAGCTCCTGCAGAACCTGAGCGGCGCGGGGGCGCTCCTCGGGCCGGAGGGCGGCGACGGACAGAAGCCCGGTCCTTCTGGTTCCCCTCCCGGTTCCATCGGGGGCACGGACGGCCAGGCGAGCTTGTCTCCGGCGCTGGATCCGCGAGCTTTCCAGGGAGCCGTGCCCGCGCCGCAGGAACTTCCTCCGGCCCGCGTTCAGGAGACCGCGCGCCCGCAACGGCGCGGTCAGGCCGGGCTCGCAACCGAGGAGCTCTCGCTGACCGCCGATCCTGCGACGAACACGCTGATCGCCGTGGGCGACGCGGCCTTGCTCGACAATCTCGCTTCCTTGATCAAGACCCTCGACGTGCGCCAGCCCCAGGTGATGATCGAGGTCCTGGTCGCCACGCTCACCGACAACCAGACCCAGGACCTCGGCGTCGAGCTCCAGCAGCGTGGGATGAGCGGAGGATCGATCGTCGATCTCGCCTCGCTCTTCGGGCTGGGATCGCCCGATCTCGGCACGGGGACCTTGCCGGCGGCCACGACGGGTCTATCGGCCGTCGTGCTCAACCCCGGCGACTTCAGCCTGGTGGTGCGCGCGCTGGAGACCCTGAACGAGGGACGCTCGCTCACGATCCCGAAGGTCCTGGTCAACAACAACCAGCAGGCGCTGCTCGACTCCGTGCTGCAAACCCCCTTCGCGAGCACGAACGCCTCGACCACGGTCGCCACGACCTCGTTCGGAGGCACGCTCGACGCCGGCACGTCGATCACGATCACGCCGCAGATCGCCGAGGGCGACCACCTGGTGCTCAAGTACCAGGTGAGCCTGAGCTCGTTCACGGGCGAGTCCGCCGATCCCGCCCTGCCTCCTCCGCGCCAGCAGAACAAGCTCCAGAGCGTCGCGACCGTCCCCGACGGCCATGTGATCGCCGTCGGGGGCCTCGACACCCAGACCGTGGCCGAGGCCGTGTCGCAGGTGCCGATCCTGGGGTCGATCCCGATCCTCGGGCGCCTGTTCCAGAGCACCTCGGCGACCGAGAGGCGCACGCGGCTCTTCGTCTTCATCCGCGCGAACATCCTGCGCCGGGACGGCTTCGAGGACCTGAAGTACCTGAGCGAGAAGGACCTCGGGCTCGCGGCCCTGGAGGACGGCTGGCCGCCCGCGGTCGAGCCGATGCTCGTCCGGTGAACGCCTCGCAGGAGACCGGCCCTGTGGCGAGCGAGGGCGCTTCCACGGTCGAGCTTGATCCGAACCTGGTCAGCTCCGACTTCCTGCGGCTCGTTTCGCGGGACTTCGCTCGCGAACACCTGGTCCTCTCCCAGGGAAGAGCGGGCGGGGTCGAGCGGCTCGCGACCGCTCGTTCGACTCCCTCCGCCGTCGTGTTCAACGTCGGCGTGCACCTCGGGATCCCGGTGGAAGCTCGCGAGGCCGACGGCGAGGCGATCGCCCGGATCGTGGACGAGGTCTACGCCAAGCACGCGGAGGAGCGGAAGTTCGAGGCGGTGCTCGAGATCGACGGCGAAGAGGAGCTCGCGAGGCTGCTCTCGGAGGTCGATCGCGACCTCTTGAGCACGCAGGGCAAGGGCCCGGTCGTCAAGTTCGTCGACTCGGTGCTCTTCGAGGCCCTCGGGCGCGACGCGAGCGACGTCCACGTCCAGCCGCTCTCCGACAAGGCGCTCGTGCGCTGCCGGGTCGACGGCGCGCTGCACACGGTACGGGAGATCCCCAAGGGCCTCGCGACCGCGCTCGTGAGCCGGATCAAGGTCATGGGGGGCATGGACATCGCCGAGCGCCGCGTCGCGCAGGACGGGCGTGCGACCGTGAAGATCGGCGAGCGGCCGATCGACCTGCGCATCAGCACGTTTCCGACGAACTACGGCGAGCGGGCCGTGCTGCGGCTCCTCGACAACACGCGCCGGCTCTACGACTTCGAGGCGCTCGGGATGCCCGCGGATCTCGCGCAGAGCTACCTCGAATGCGCGAACCGCTCGAACGGGATCCTGCTCGTGACCGGTCCGACAGGATCGGGCAAGACGACCACGCTCTACTCGACCCTGCGCCGGACCGCCTCCTCGGACCTCAACGTGATGACCATCGAGGACCCGATCGAGTACGACCTCTCGCTCGTGGGCCTGACCGTGAGCCAGGCGCAGGTGAACTCGAAGAAAGGGGTGACCTTCGCGACCGGGCTGCGCCACATCCTGCGCCAGGACCCCGACGTGATCCTCGTGGGCGAGATCCGGGACGCGGACACGGCGCGGATCGCGATCCAGTCGAGCCTGACGGGGCACCAGGTCTTCTCCACGCTCCATACGAACGACGCCCCGAGCGCCGTGACGCGCCTGATGGACCTCGGGGTCGAGCCCTACCTCGTGAGCGCCTCGATCAACGCCGTCCTGGCGCAGCGGCTGGTGCGGCTGATCCATCAGGGCTGCCAGGGGAAGGGCTGCGAGACCTGTTTCGGGACGGGGCTCCTCGGGCGGACGGGCCTCTTCGAGCTCATGGTTCTCGACGAGGAGATCCGTGCGCTGATCTCGCAGCGGGCGAACCTCGCTACAATCCGGGATGCCGCGCGAGCGCGGGGGATGCGCAGCCTGCGCGAGGAAGGAGAAGCCCTGGTGAAGGCGGGAAGGACCACGGTGGCCGAGGTCGATCGCATCGTGCAGCGTGCGTCATGATGGGGGGGGGTCTCATGAGCATCTGGCGCTACACGGCCGTCCCTGTTGCCAGCACCGGCGGGGGAACGGCCCGGACGGGCGAGATCGCCGGCGATTCGGCGGCGGCCGTGCGTCAGGCCTTGAGGGCCGTGGGGCTGCAGGTCGTCGAGCTCCGGCCTCTGGCGCGTCGGCGAGCGCCCTTCGGGATGAGCGGCGCACAGTTCTGGCAGGGACACCTGCGCAAGCGTCGGCGGTCGCCGCGCGCGGAGATCTTCGACGGCGCGGCCACGATGCTCGACGCCGGGATGCCGCTGCTCGAGGCGTTCGACACCGTCCTGCGCACCGTTTCCCGGCGGCGCGCGAATCTTCGCGCGATGCTGGCCGAGCTCCGCGAAGGCGTGCGCTCGGGTGCCTCGCTCGCGCAGGCGATGGGCGAGCACCCGAGCTGGTTCGACCCGGCCGAGATCGCGATGGTCGGCTCCGGGGAGCACGGCGGGAACCTCTCCGGCGTCCTGCACGCGCTGGCCGAGGGTCACGAGCGCTCGGGGGAGCTCGCGCAGCGCTGGATCGGCGCGCTCTCCTATCCCGCGATCGTCGCTTGCGTGGGCTTTTGGGTCGTGATCTTCCTCAGCACGAAGACGCTCCCCGACATCGTCGGGATCCTGAGGGACGCCGACGTCGAGATCCCGGCCCTGACCGCGAGCGTCATGGCCTTCGGGCAGGGGCTGGCGAGCCACTGGGTCCTCGCGCTGCTCGTCGCGCTCCTGCTCCTCGCCTGCGCGGCCTTCGTTCCCCACCTGGTCGCCTCCTACGGGCGCGAGGGGCCGGCTTGGCTCGGGAGGCTCCATCCGCGCGTGAGCCGGCGCATGGCGATCGCCGGCCTGTGCTCGCGCCTCGCCGACCTCGTCCGGAGCGGGGTTCCCCTGGTCGAGGGTCTGCGCGTCCTCGCGCCCACGGTGTCGAGTCCCCTGTTTCGACGGCGGATCCTGGAGGCAGTCGCGGAGCTCGAGCAGGGCGGTGACCTCTCGTCCGCGTTGAGCGACGAGCACTGGTTCGATCCCGAGTTCGCTCGCCTGCTCGGTCTCGCGCAGGCGAGCGGCGAGCTCGATCCCATGCTCGAGCGCATCGCCAAGAGGTACGAGCGCCAGTCCCGGCGCCTGATCGACCGCATGACGACGCTGCTCGAGCCCCTCGTGATCCTCGTGCTCGCCGCTCTCGTCGGAACGGTCGTGCTCGCCGCCGTGCTCCCGATGATCCGGCTGCAGGAGGTGATCCGATGATGAATCCGCGCATGCGTCGATCGTCCACGAGCGGGATGACGCTGGTCGAGATCCTGGCGGTCGTCGTGATCCTCGGGCTGCTCGCCGGCGTGCTCGCGGTCGGGTTCTCGGGCTCGTTCGGCAAGGCGAAGCGCGAGGTCGCGAAGACCGCGATCGGCCAGATCTCCCAGCGCTTGGAGCTCTACCGGCTGGAGAAGGGGGCCTGGCCCGGGAACGACGTGGGGCTCAAGGCTCTTACCGAGGGTTACGCGTCGCCCGCGGACTCCTTCTACCTCGAGGCGGGCCAGCTGCTCGATCCCTGGAACCGGCCGTTCTGGTTCCTGACGCCCGGGCCCGGGGACCTGCCCTACGAAGTGCTCTCCTACGGCGCGGACGGATCGCCGGGCGGCGACGGGGAGGATGCGGACCTGAGCTCGGCCAACTTGCGGGAGGCCCCGAACCGATGAATCGTCCGATGAATCGTCACGGTTTCATGCTGGTCGAGATCCTGGCGGCGATCCTGCTCTCGGCGCTCGTCGCGGGTCTCTTGACGGTGAATCTCTCGAGCATGTCGGAGCTCGCCTCACGCCGGAGCCTCGTGGCCGAGCTGCAGGGTCTCGATGCCCGCGCGCGGCTCTGGGCCCGGAGTGCCGGGCCTCTCTTGCTCACGACGCGGGACGAGGGCCGCGTGCTCTGTTGCAGCGAGGTCCGATCGGGCGAGGTGCGCAGCCGAGTGGAGGTTCCCGAGGAGGCGAGCGTCTCCGTGAAGTCGCACGCGGAGCAGGACTTCGTGCTCTTCGACCGCCTGGGTCGCAGCGAGGACTACGAGCTCGAGCTCGCATGGACGGGAAAGGAAGAGGAAGAGAAGCAAGGATGGAAGGTCAGCGGCGCCACGGGCTGGTTCCGCGAGAAGGCGGAGCCGAAGCGATGAACCCTCGCAGCGGTCTCACCTTGCTCGAGGTCCTCGTGTCGCTCGCGATCCTCTCGCTCCTTGCAGCGACCGCGTTGCCGCTCGTGCGAAGCTCCGTGCGCCTGCTGCGAGAGCCGCGAGCAGAGCTCGATCTCTCCGAGCTCGACCGCGTTGCGGATCGGCTCGTGGAGGATCCGAGCCAGTTCGGGTTCAGCCGGCTGCCGGATCAGGGGACGGTCCGCGAGCCGGATACACCCGCGCCGAAGTCCTTTCTTTTCAGGGTGCTACGAGCACAGGACCCGAAAACTGACCACGCCTGGCTCGCGCTGCAAGAGGGCGAGCTCGCGGTGTTCCGCAAGGTCCCGCGCGAGGATGGAGGAACGGAGCGGAGCGAAGCTTCGCGAGTTACGCGGTGAAGACCCGGGCTTGCTCTGGATCGACGATGCGGGGCATGACGCTGGTCGAGGTGCTGCTCGCGCTGACGCTTCTCGGCGCGCTGATGCTCGCCTCGGTCTCCTGGATCCAAGGCGCCGCACGCCTCACGACCGACGTCTCCGATCGAGCCCGCTGGGAAGCGGCCGCCGATCGTCTCTTGCAGAGCATCCAGGATGATCTCCTGATCGGTGACTTCGCGATCGTCGCGAAGGATCCGAGGCAGGGAGGGAACGAGCCGAGGAAGCCCGAGCCTCGGGCCAAGGTCGAGGGCGACAAGCTCCGGATCTCCACGCGACGCTCGCTCTTCCCCGCAGGGCCGCTCGCGCGCGAGTACGAGTTCCGATCCGCGCAGCGCGCGATCTTCTCGCTCGACGGCACCGGTAGGCCGCGCCCGGCGTCCGAGGAAGGCGTTCTCGTTCTCGGGGAAGTGGCTCGCTTTGAATGCGCCCTGGACGAGGAGAAGAACCAGCTGACCGCCCGGGTCGTCTCCACGAGCGGGGTATCGCGATCCAGGAGGGTTCGCCTCGAATGAACGCGCGAATGGGTACGCGACGCCGTGGAGCGGCTCTCTTGATCGCTCTCGCCACGCTCGTGCTCGTCACGAGCGCCGCCACGGTCCTGGCGCGCACGGCGAGCACCCTGCGGGCCGAGCGGAACGCCGAGCGTTGGACGGCGATCGCGGACGGGCTCCTGCGGCAGGCCGACGAGGTCATCGGTGAATGGCTGGAGGAGAAGTCCTCGTCGATCGTGCTCGATCCCGAGGTCGAGATGCCCGCGGTGAGCGTGCTCGACGACGCGTGGGACCTCGATGGCTGCCGCTATCACCTCACGATCACCGCATGGGACCAGTGCGGGCTCGTGCCGCAGGAACTCGCGCGAGGCGGGTCTCCGCTGCGCACCGTCCTGCCCGAGCAGATCCTGCGCGGGATGGAGAGGTCTCCGGGCCAGGCCTCGGGGCTGGACGTGTACGGGAGCCCCGCGGGAAGCCCGAGCCCCTACCCGGCGCTCCCGACTTCGCGACCGACCCGCTTCGGCGATGAGGCCGGACGAGAACCGAGTCTCGGTGGCGAGTCTCCGAGCGGAGAGCCCCCGATCGGCGCCTACCTCGCGACCCATGCCGCCGGAAGCCCCCGGATCAACGTGAACACCGCGCCGATCGCGCTCGTCGAGCAGAGCCTGCGCTTTGTCGGCAGGGGAGGAAGTCTCGAGCCGATCGTCGCAGCGCGATCGAAGGGGCTCCTCGCACGAGTGACGGACGGCGCCAAGGACTCCAGGAAGGGCGAATCGCGCCTCGAGCTCGTCGCTTCGAGCAACGCCTGGGCCTTCCGGATCGACGTCCGGGTCGGCGCCGTGCGGCGCTCCTGGTGGGCCGTGTACCTCAACACCTCGTCGTGGAGCCGTGTCCAACGCCTCTCGATCTCGGCCTGACCCGATCCGGCGCTGGAACCGGCGGATCGCGGCGACGGCGCTCGCCGGCGCCGTGGTCGTGATCGTCCTCTCGGTCTGGGCCGTGCGCCCCCTCCCTGAAGCGCTCGCGTTCGACGCGGAGGGACCGCAGCCCGTTTCGACCGAGACAACGCCTGCTGCGCCGGACCTCTTCCCGATCGAGGCGTTCGACGTCGACCTCTGGAATCCCGCTTCCAAGGCGGCACCGCAAGCCGCAGCCAGTACGGCCGTTCCTGCCGGTGCCCCGTTCCGCCTGCAGCTCGTCGGGATCACGGAGGAGAAAGGGGAGCTCTTCGCGGCGCTCTACGATCCCGACAAGGATCACCTGTTCATCGTCCGGAACGGAGAGAGCGTCGCGAACCACAGGGTGACCGCGATCACGCGTGAGAGCGTGCAGGTCACCGATGGACGCGTGACGAGCGAGCTCGAGATCGCCAGGGAGGGCCGATGAACGATCGCTCGGAGCGCGTCATCGAGTGGCCCCCGGAACGTTTCTACTGGGCGGTCCTCGATCCTTCGATCCTGCCGCGCCGGCTGCGCCGGAGGCGCGAGCAACTCGGATACCTCCTGGAGTCCTTCGTGCCGCAACCCCTGGAAGAGCTCCAGGTCGTCTTCGCTCCGCTTCCAAGAGGCCGCTACCTCGCTTGTGCCGTCGATCGCTCGCTCCTGGAGGCGGCGATCGGACCTGCGACCGTGCGCCTCGCTCCGAGCTCCCTGCCTCCCTTCGTCCAGGAGGCCCTGGACCCGTGGAGTTTGAACCTCCTCACGGGAAGTCTCACGCCAGCCCCCGTCCGACGCCTCGAGCGGCGATGGACCTGGCTCGTGGCGGCGGCCGCCGTGCTCGCGACGCTAGTCTTCACCGCAGGAGCGGAGCGCAGGGCTCGGCGCGCGCAGCGCAGGGCCGAAGGAGTCGTCACCTCCGTCGACCGGCGAATCCAGCAGGTCCTGGGGAGCGCTTCCCTGCGTTCTCCCCTGCCTCTCGATCTCCAGCTCGAGGCGGAGCTCCGGTCCTTGAGGCAGACGCGGGCCGAGGAAGCTCCCGGGAACGCCTTCGACGCCGCGGGCGCGCTCGCCGGGCTCCTTGATCTCTGGCCCGACTCCGTGCACGTGGAGACGGATTCGATCCACGTCACTTCGAGCGCCGTGCACGTCCAGGGCAGACTCGGGTCCAACGAGGAGGCGCAAGAGCTCGCCACGGCCGTTTCGAACCTCCCTGGATGGCGATCGATGCCGCCGACCATCCGGGCGACGAGCCAAGGCGTTCAAGCCACGATCCAGCTCCAGCGGGAGGAGAAGCCGTGATCGTGCGCGTCCGGCCGTCCGTCTCCCTCGCCTTCCTCTCGGTCACGGCCGCGCTCCTCGTCGCGAACGATTGCCGCCGCTGGAACCGGGCGGCAGGCGGAGAGGAGCACGCCATCGAACGCCAGGAAGCCGTCGAAGCCAAGATCCAGGAGGTGCTGTCCCTGCGCGCGAGGCGACAACGGGTCGACGAGACCAAGCGTCCCGAGCAGGACATCGTGGCGCAGATCAACGCGGCGCTCGCGGAGGTCGGCATCCGCAGCGACCGGCTGAGAGAGCTCGAGCCCGTCGCGGATGCGAGCGTCGCCGGCTCCGGGGAGAACGGCCTGCGCTACAAGCGCCAGTCCGTGTCGGCCACGCTGGAGGAGCTGACCCCGCTCGAGCTCGGGCGATTCCTGGAGACGTGGCGCGAGAAACAGGCCGTCTGGGTGCCGGAGCGGATCGAGCTCTATCACGTCCGCAACCAGCCCGAACCTGCGACACTCTACAGCATGCGCATGGTCATGAGCGCCTCGTACGTCTCCGACGAAGTTCCCGGGAGCCCGCAATGAAGAAGCTTCCCTGGCGGTTCCTCGCGCTGTCGCTCCTCTGCGGAGGAGAGGCCTGTCGATCGCCCTCGGCAGGGCCCTACAGACCGCCGTCGGAAGAAGCGCGTGACACGCGGCGCGCGGAGAGCCTGACTCAGGAAGCCCTGGCGTCATTGGACTCCGACCCGCAGGACGCCGAGCGTCTCCTGCGAGAAGCCCTCACCGCGGATCTCTTCTTCGGTCCGGCCCACAACGATCTCGGCGTCCTGTTCCTGAACCAGTCGAAGCTGTACGAAGCGGCGAACGAGTTCGAATGGGCGAAGAAGCTCATGCCCGGCCACCCGGAGCCGCGTCTCAACCTCGGGCTCACCCTGGAACGGGCGGGCCAGATCGACGAGGCCATCGAGAGCTACGACAGCGCCCTCGAGGCCTATCCGGGGCATCTGCGGACGACGCAGGCCCTGTCGCGCCTCCTCTTGCGCGCGGGCCGCGATGACGAGCGGTTGCCCTCGATGCTGAAGGAGCTCGCTCTGCGCGGCGAGACCGAGGTCTGGCGCGAGTGGGCGCGCGAGCAAGCAACGCGTCTACGCCGCTTCCCGAACGAGGAGTAGAGTTCCCGAACGCGGGAAACGGTCATGCACACGGAGCTCTCATAACCACACTCTTGAGAAGTCCATCCTTGACAACGGGTTGAGCCTCGAATCGAATCTCAACCTCGTGACGGCGGGAAACGAAGCGCAGTAAGAACGAAGCGCAGTAGAATCGCGGGGAGCCGGCCGTCGATCGAGCGTGCAACCGGGTGTCCTGAGCGTCCGACGACTGCCGCCGAAGGGGTGGCATATGGAGGGTGTGAGAGACCGCGACGTGCTCCTGGTTCCGCGGACGGGCCGAGATCCGGCAGGCAGAGAGCGCCGACTTCGTGCGTCCCGATCCGTTGCGGGTCGAGTTCAGCGAGGGCAGGCGGACGGCGCGAAGAGCCGCATGAGACCTCTCTCCGTATCCGTCCGGCGGACTGCACGTCGACAGGCCGAGGCACGTTCGAGGAGTGGATGGGCCTTCCTCAGGCCCGGACGGAGCGCGCCGCCATCCAGCCGCCGGGTGTGAGTTCGGCGATGCGGCTGG
>Ga0247727_10016230_pt1 | contig 12054 bp, 13 predicted proteins | sample WisWelCaveWW1625_FD_202498 | JGI IMG/M metagenome (GOLD analysis project Ga0247727, IMG submission 202498) | Biofilm microbial communities from Wishing Well Cave, Virginia, United States - WW16-25 | ecosystem: Environmental > Aquatic > Deep subsurface > Groundwater > Cave microbial mat | place...
ATCTCGCGATTTTGAACACACCGCTTCATCCAGCGAGTCGGTTGTTTATATCGCCAGCATTCGACGCATGTTGAAATTAGCTACAAATTGACTTAAGAAACGCTCTCTTAGAGAACGCTGACTACAAAATCATAAAATTCATTCTGTGTAGCGGGCGCTCTCTTGCGCCCACGCTGGGGCGAGAAAATGATCGTTGAAACAGAATCAGCTATCGGCTGGGGATGAAGCGGACAGGCGACTCTTGCGAGTCGCCTGTCATTTTTTTATATCCCTCCGAGCAGGACTTGATCCGTACCCCTGTCTATTTCCCACGGATAAACAATGAACGCATCCGTGACCGCGGCATAATAATCGGGGCGATTGCTGCCGAATAAACTTCGATACGGGTTGAAATGCAGGACGCAGGATTCAGGGAAGCCGCCCGCGGCAGAGACGCGATTCTTTACTGCCGTGATGGTGCGACCTGAACCCCAGATGTCATCCACGATGAGAGTGGGACGACCGCGCAATTTATCGTCCGCAGGGAATTGAATGAAATCGGGCCATGCCATGATTGATTTTTCTTTTGCGAGTTGCGCGGGGAAATCAACAGCCGCAGTGAGGATGTGCGTGATGTCCATTGCCTCAGCCAGCATCCCCGCAGGGACGATGCCGCCGCGCGTGACGATGACCATCGCGGTAAATTCGCGGCGGAATTGCGGGATGAGGTGGTCAATGAGACGATCCACTTCATCCCATGTGATCATTTCGCGGCGGGGTTCGGGTTGCATAATTTTTGTAAAGCGAAATAGTATCTCGATTTACTTATCCTAAAACCGCGGCGAGCGGCGCGGGTGCAGTCACGCGGGCAGAACTACCCTGCACTTGAGCCTTCTCCACTTCGCGCGCCCAGATGTACAAACACGTGTGATACGCAGTGGTTGTGTAGGAACCGATGACACTCGCCACCATGAAGAACAACGACGCGATAACGACCGCCAAGCCAATGCCAACGACAAGACCGAAAGCCTCGAAGCCAAGAACGGCAGTAATCCCATAGAAGAGACCTGCGCCCAACACAAGCCCGATCACGCCAAGCACAAAGCCGATGAGACCCGTCACCCAGCGCACACCCACCGTGCTGATGCCGATGAGCAACAGATTATCTTTGGTGATCTTCACAATACGCGCCATGCCGTCTTTGAGATTCAAATCGTCAATCACCATCGCTGGTAAAACCAAATACGATGCCTCTGTCCATAACGCCTGGAGTAATCCAGTTGCCGCTCGTGCAACGCCCGCGCCAATGCCTCCACGTCCGCGATTGCGATTTGCCATACTCCTCAATGTGTTGACCAGAGCAGAAGCCGCGGCGAGCGTGAGAATATCCAAAAAGTCGCGGCGCACAATCGCCCACGCTTTATCCATGCGCCCATCGCCTTCCGCAAGATAGCCATAGATCAAATACACCGTCATCGCCGAAAACACATACGTGACAACGAACTGCACAAAGACCAGGATCACTCCCATCACACCGATGACGATTTGTCCAACGGTTCCCGAGTCGCCGATAAAGATCGCCGCAATGATGATCGGGATCGCGCCGATCACCGAAACGATACTCCCAACGATCAGCGCGTAAATGGACGGCTTCAACAAATCTTTATCTTTGAACGCCATGCTCCAAGCCTGTTGCAGAAACGACCAGCCGCGTGAAAAACTTTGCATAATATATTCTCCAAATAATATGTCACCCTGAGCGTAGCGAAGGGTCTCTCCTCCGCGAGCAGAGATTCTCACCTGCACTTGCGCCAGGTGCAAGTGTCGCCGCTTCGCGGTTCAGAATGACAAACTGTTTATTTATTATAGCAAACTGACTGGGTCAACTTCTACTCGCCAGCCGTCTAATTTTACTCCGCGCAATAATTCGTTTGGTTTCGACCCGCGCAAGACGATCTGCCATCTATAAAACCCCGCCACTTTGGAAAAGAAACACGGGACTGGACCAATCACTGCCGATGACTGACCACTGATCACTGACAACTTTTCTGCCACTCTCTGCGCCTCTTTCTCAGCCGACGCTTGATCCGCGTTTCGATATTCGAGTCTCAGCAGACGCGTGAACGGCGGATAGCCCAATCGTTTGCGTCCCTCCAATTCATATTGATAAAAACCATTCACGTCATGTTTCGCCGCGGACTGAATGACTTGATTCTCAGGGTCGAAGGTTTGCAAGACAACTTTTCCGCCGCGTTCACTCCGCCCTGCACGACCTGCCACCTGTGTCAACACTTGAAAGACGCGTTCTCCCGCAAACGGATCGGGCAAATGCAAGCCGACATCTGCGAGCACAATGCCAACCAGAGTCACAAGCGGAAGGTCGAGTCCTTTTGCAAGCATTTGAGTCCCGATCAACACATCGGCTTGATGATTCGAGAAATGAGTCAGGATCATTTCATGCGCGTCTTTTTGACGCGTCGTGTCCCAATCCCAGCGCAACGTGCGCGCTTTGGGGAATAAGGCATTCACCTCCGCTTCGACCTTCTCACTACCTAAGCCATACTCACGGATTTGTTTCCCACCACACTGCGGACAACTCTTCGGCTTGCCGCGTTCGTATCCGCACTGGTGACATAGCAATCTCTCTTTATCTTCGGTATGGAGTGTCAGCGGCGTTTCGCAATTCGGGCAACGGAGAACATATCCACAGTCACGGCAAAAGATGTAGGTAGCAGTGCCGCGTCGGTTGAGGAAGAGTATCGCCTGCTCGCCGCGCTTCAGCGTAGACTCAAGTTCATTGAGCAGAAGCCTGCTGAATATCCCGCGCTGACCCGCTTTGAGTTCATCCCGCATATCCACGATTGAAACGGGCGGCAGACTTCCGAAGTCTTTAAAGACTTCGGAAGTCTTAATGCGATGCGGCAAATCCAGTTTGCGTAATCCCCTCACCCCTAACCCCTCTCCCATAGGGAGAGGGGGATGCTCGGCTTGATGACGCTGTTCGATTGTCGGAGTAGCCGACCCCAAAACACAGATCGCGCCCGAGAGTCGCGCATACATTTGCGCGGCGTTGACCGCGTGATAGAACGGCGGCTCGGCTTGATGAAACGACGAGTCATGACATTCATCCGCAACGATGAGACCGATATTCGGCAGAGGCGCAAACAAAGCACTGCGCGCGCCGATGATGACCTTGAGTTTACCCGCGCGGGCGCGTCGCCAGGTATCGTATCGTTCGCCCTCGGACAATTTTGAATGCACTAATCCAACTTGCCCAGGAAAACGCGCAAGAAAGCGACGAACCGTTTGCGGTGTGAGCGCAATTTCAGGGACGAGGATGATCGCCTGCCTGCCGCGTTTGATGATTTCTTCCGTTGCGCGCAGATAGATTTCTGTTTTGCCTGAACCCGTCACACCTTGAAGCAGGAATGGAGTTCGTGTTGCGTACTGCGTACTTCGTATTGTGTTCGTGATTTCGTTCAGCGCAAAACCCTGCTCGGGGGTTAACTCAACGACCTGTCTACTTGTATACGTATCTACCTGTTTCCCTGTTTTCTCCAACGGATCCCGAAATATCTCACTTTCAAACAAACGGATCAACCCGCGCTCCTCGAGTTCCTGCAAGTCTGAGAGATTGCATCCGCTTTCGGCATACACCCAAGAGACATTGATCGCATCGGGCTGTTGGATCAAAAACCGCAACGCAGACTGCCTGCGCGCCAGCGTTTGCTTCGTCCCTAAATTCGGCATTTCAATTTCCGCCTCTTCCGGCGGGACAGCAAGTTGCGCGACGCGAATATATTTTGATCTCACGCGCGGCGGCGGAAGGACGCTCTTCGATGAAAGCACACCTTTCCGCACAAGATAACCCGCAGTCTTGCGCCAATCCACTTTGGCGAAGTGAGTATCAATTTGTCGCCCGCGCAATACACCGCGCGTGCGGAGCAAATTCAGAAGGCGATCCTCAATTGTCAATCGCTGAGTCTTGGGGTTGATAGTATTCCCGTCAGTGCGTTGTTCGTAATTGGTAATTCGTAATTTGTAAATTGTGTCTACCTGCTGACTCAACCCCACAGGCAAAAACAAACCCACCACAGCCGCCAGCGGCGCAAGCGTGGACTCCGCCATCTCCTCCGCGAGCGCGATCTGTGCTTGAGTTAATACAGGTTCAGGGTCAACGAGTTCGATGATCTCTTTGACCTCGCGCACCGACGGCTGGTCAATGAAACGGAAGACCACTCCCTGCACGGTCTGCTTCCCAAACGGGACGATGACGAGGTGACCGACTCCTACAATCCCCACGAGGGATGCAGGAATAGCATAATCGAATACTCCAGACACGGCTGGTACATTGACGACGATTTGAACGAAGGAGGTCATTGGGATGATTGTAACGTGAAAGAAGTTTAGATGTGAATTACGGTTGGGGGTAAAATCTACCCAAGGCTGACGTGAGGATAATTCTTTTTCTTCTGCTCTTGTTATTAGTGGCTTGTACACCCGCTTCAACTGCCGCTCCTACTTTAACTCTCGTTCCACCTACAGCAACTGCAACTCCATCGCCAACAGAGACACCTACTCCCACAACAACACCATCAGGTTTTCAGATAAGCCCGGATGGAAATGTGCAGGTTTTTGAAAATGGAATGTATGTAGACTTGGCACCTGCCGAAGGAATTTGGGGCCAGGTGGACGGGACTAAAGTTGTTTTGGTAGATGATGGAGACGGAGGCCAAGAAGCATTTACCCAAATGAAATTGGAAGGTGGTTTTCTCGATGCCGATGGTGATAATCTTGCAAATATTGCAAGGTATAACAAGGAAACAAAAAAATGGAAAGTTTTAGATTTTATGATAACTCGTTCACCAGATGAACTAAAAACGTTATCCGATAAGATTTATGTTCTAAACATATACCCAAACTTGCCGCTTGATATAGTTTCAATGCAGGCTTCGTTGTTGGGTATCAATTTTAATAACGATAGCAATGGGTTTTCAACTTTAAGGTATTTAGTGCTTTACAAAGACAAGGTTTTTATGATTAAGCCCGACATGACAGTGGTTAACAAAACACTTAACGGAGACCTGAGAAAGTCAGAGCTAGACCAAAATGGTTTCTCGGTTAATCAAGTAGTAGATCTTATCGATCTTGCAAATAAAAATGCGTTTTCATTAAACGCGGATGTTAATTTCAGCTTAGGCTGGACTTTTATTCCAATGGGTGCAAAACCAGAAGACTGCGAAGATGGATCGCGATTATTTGGCGGGCGTCAATCCAAAAGTGTTATAGTGTGGTGTAAAGAAGAACTTGCAAAAGGAAAAACAAGAACGATTCCGTCTCTGGAAGTTATTCAAGTAAAAATGTTGAGAGGAGACAATACAATTACTGTAGATAAAAATGCAGAGACTGTTAATATGAAGGAGTTATGGGATACTTTGGAGGTAAAAGATTCCATTGATGGTGCGTTCGTTAGTTTATGGCTGTCTCTTAGTCAGTAAATGGTTATCGATTATTCTGTTTAATGGAGAGGTTATTTCAAAATCACCCCCGCCCCATACCCCACCACTGACGTAAAATCTCCCGTCACATCGCCTTAAGCGGCACAAATTCAATTGTTGTATAATCACCCCATGCCGAACAAAAGTATCATCACCAAGATACAGAAAAATCGCACGTACCTGAACAGGCTGGGCGTTAAATCGCTGGCTGTCTTCGGGTCGGTTGCGCGTGGGGAGGCGCGCAAAGATAGCGACGTGGATATTTTGGTTGAATTTGACGGAGCAGTTACTTTCGACCGATTCATGGATACGAAATTCTACCTTGAAGAACTACTTGGTCGCCGCGTGGATTTGGTTGTGCCAAAAGCAATCAAACCTCGATTGAAAAACCGCATCGCACAAGATCTAATTTATGTCACGTGATACAGGGCTATATCTCGCAGATATAGAAACTGCCTGCAAAAAGGTCCTGCGGTTTACGACAGGATTTACCTTTAAGCAGTTCACGCACGATGATGAAAAATTTGACGCTGTTCTCCGTAATCTTGAAATCATCGGTGAAGCCGTCAAACACATTCCTGATGAAATAAGAGAGAAATTTCCAGATATCAAATGGCGGAAGATTTCAGGGTTTCGCGATATTGTCGCGCATAATTATTTTGGGGTTAGTGATGAGATCGTTTGGGATATCGTACAGAATGAAATTCCACCTTTGCTGAAACAAGTCAAAGGAATTTTGCGGGATTTATAGAATCTATTTCCCTTTCACCACCACCCCAGCCCCATACCCCACAACGGACGAAAAATCCCCAGTCACATCGCCTGATGTAGCGTGACGCAAAATCTGCACCTTGTTTGCCCCCAATTCACGCGAAGCCCATAACACCGCGGCGACAGCGGCGTGGCCGCAAGCGAAGGCTTTGCCTGTGTGTTCCGCTTCAAAAATGGATTCGGGATCGAAAGACTCAAATCGTTTGAGCATTTCTGCATCGAGCGCGTTCGCGGTATTCTGATCATAAAAGTGGGAAAGGTCAGTGGATGCAACCAGTAGAGCGTTTTTATTTTTGAGCGCCTTCGCAAGTGCAAGACCTAGTTTCTTTGCCACGTCCACTTCCTGCGCGCGGATCATAATAGGCAAAAGTTTGAAGTCACCTGTCAGCGCGCGTTGCAAAAAGGGAAGTTCGATCTCGAGCGAATGTTCCTTGTCCGCGACGATGGGCGTGATGGAAATATCAAGATAAGATGTCAACTCATTGAGCGTGGCTTTGTCCACTTCGATATTCCCCAGCGGAGTCCCGTACGCGTCGTGGGCGGTGGTGATGAGAGGGTAATTTGCGAAATTATGGAAAGGGGAAATGACAGCAACCAAATCAGGATTCAAACCTTTAAGCGCAGCAAACGAATATCCCGCGACCGCGCCAGAATAGCGATGTCCCGCGTGCGGCGCGATCACTCCGATCACCTCCCCATCCAGCGCGGGCAGTTGCGCGCCATTCAAATATTCATCCACAGTGCGAGCCAGCGTTTTCGCATCCCCCTCATACCACGTTCCAGCGATCGGCGACGGACGAACGTCAAGCATAAAAAGATTGTAGCACTTTTTGCGTGGCGCGAAAAGCAATGGGCGGAAGGTTATTTTTATCGAACCATTCGACCGCGTCCGCGTCATCATCCGCCGCCATTTCACCACCGGTGACTTCCGCCTGGTAGACGATCACAAAGTCCGCGCCGCGCGGATGCTCGCGACCCGCGACGATGTCGAACACACGCGTCACGCGGACGCTCAAGCCTGTCTCTTCCAAACATTCGCGTTCCGCCGCCTCAGCAGGATCCTCTCCCCCATCCACAAACCCTGCTGGCAAAGTCCACAAGCCGCGAAAGGGTTCGTTGACGCGTCTCACCAATAACACGCGTCCATCCTGCACAATCAAAACTGCCGCGGCAACTTTTGGGTCAACAAAATGAATCCACCCGCAGTTTGGGCAAACGGGGCGCACTTTTTCGAATCGTTCTTCGTGCAACACCGACGCGCCACAACGCGGACAGAATTTATAATCGGGGGTTGACATATTGTAGGGGCGGACATATAAGTCCGCCCAAATATTTTGAATCAAAAGGGCAGACACGCAGGTCTGCCCTTACTATTTCCAACGATTGATGGAACTTCGACGCATCGCCGCCATGAAGATTGCTCCCACAATTGCGCCGACGGCGAAAATGATTAACCACACGGATGGAATGAACGGCACAGGAACTGGCATCGCTTCACTCGCGACTTGAGTTTGATCCTGATCGTCGGCATTTCCCACCGCCCCATCTTTTGCAGTCGGCGTCTCCAGCGTGCGTGCGGATTCTCCTTCGGAGGGCGGCATCATTGTTGGCAGAGGAGCCAAGTTAGTAGAATCGATAGGGGCCTCGGTTGCCGCATCAGCTAAGGCGGGCGCTTCTGTCGCGGCGGGAGCCTGCGCGGAAAATACTTCTGGTTCGCCGCCGCCTGTCCCAAACCCAAGCGTTTGCTGGAATTGTGGCGCGAGCGCGTTCACACTGAATGTGATGAAGAACAACAATGTCGCGAGTGTTGTCGCAAATCGAAATGCGGGATAAGCGCGCGGAAGCGGCGGGTTGAGTCCCACCATTTTTCGCGTGAGTGTGAAGTTGCGGGGGGCGCGTCGCTGTGGGAGTTGGCGGAGAAGATTCCGGGCGGCGCGAAGGTCATCTAAAACGGAGACAAGTTCCAGGTCCGATTTGAGGCGTGACTCCAGACGCGTCGAATCGGATGGACTCAGTTGTCCATCCAGATATGCAGAAAGAAGTTCGAGTTCGCGTTGATTCATTGTGCCATTCACTTCGACGCGCTCAGTGCGACGCCCTCATCCAGACGATAGGAGGCGGGCAAAAGTTCCGCGAAGCCCTGCAAACACTCTCGTAAGCGGAGGCGTGCGCGTGCGAGGCGGCTCTTGATCGTGCCCAGCGGCACGCGGATGGCGGCGGCGACTTCGCTGTAATCCATACCTTGAATATCAGCCATGACCACAACGGTTTTGAATTCGAGCGGGAGATTGTTGAGGCAGTGTTGGATGGCGTGTTCGACTTCGTCGGCTTCGGCTTGCTGGTCGGGAGTCATGTTTGGGTCGGCGAGCCAACGCGGGGAATCCATTTCATCGCCATCTTCGGTATCAGGTTCGAGCGGAGTTGTGGGTCTTCGTTTTTGTCGACGAAGTTCGTCGTAACAGGCATTCGTTACGGTTCGCATGAGCCATGCCTTGAACGACCCCCCACGAAAAGATTTAATGCTTTTGAACGCAGAGATGAACGCTTCTTGTGAAGCATCCGCGGCTTGATCTTCATCTCCGAGAATGCGAAGCGCGGTGTTGAACACACTATCCTGATAATGCAGGACGAGTGTGTTGAAGGCGTCGAGGTTACCTGCTTGCGCGTCGGTGATGAGGGCTTGTTCGTTCATTGGGAGTATTTTATCACTGTGGGATTCTTTTTTACCACAAAGGACACGAAGGGCACAAAGGTTAAAAGGTTTTGTGGGGGCGAGGTCTCCCCGCCCGAATGATGCATTCAGGATTTACGGCTCAAGAAAAAATATAACCCACGCCAAAGCGCCATACCCAACGCAGACGTCGCGCCGAGAATGATGGCAAAAATCGGGATTACCGCCGAATTGAGAATCACTGCACGCACGAGAGCCGCCAACGGAACGGCGAAGAACATGGCAAGCACGGGTCGCCAGAGTTGTTTCGGGTTGGATGTGATTTCGTGTTGGAAGAGTCCAAACCAGGGGGCGAGGAGGAACCAGGATATAGAAAGTGGAAAGTAGATCGCGGCAAAACGCGGGAGGAAGGACAAGTCCGTTTCGCCGTGAAATGCAAATCCGATCAGGGTAACGATGGTAATGGCAAGGATGTCGCCTGCACAAAGAAGCCAAACCGTTTTTGACATCGCCTAGGGATTCAACATGAATATGAGAAGAGCCAATCCGCACACGGCAATTGCCACAACCGCCGCCAAGAGAATCACAACCCGCCTGCCGCCTCCATCGTCCGCGGCAAAAGGATCACTGCCGATTGCCGATTCATACGGCATGGGCGTGGACGTCCCTTCGATCCGCATAGTTGCTTCGATCCGATCCACCGCGTCCTTGGCTTCCTTTAAACCGATGCCATATTCTTCGCGATAGATCTTGACCGCTTCGATTTTTTGGCGTCTGGCAAGCATTGATTTGATCTTGGCTTCCAGAACAGGGTTATCCCGATCCCGCACGCCCGCGGGAGGCTTCATGTATTCATTGCGAGCCATCTCTTCGACGGCTTGCTTGGCTTCTGCAAGACCGACTCCCGTTGCCTCCCGATATACCTGAATCGCTTGGATGATCTGTTTCGCATGGATCAATTCGTGAATCTCTTGCACATGATGAGGTTGTAAACTAGGCATGATAATCTCCTTTATATGTAGGGGCGGGGTCACCCCGCCCAATCAGGGCGAGAGAACCTCGCCCCTACAAAATTATTCTTCTTTCCTCAACGCAGGGAACAACAACACCTCACGAATGGAATGTTTATCGAGCAACAACATCGTGAGACGATCCACGCCCATGCCGAAGCCGCCGCTGGGAGGCATACCATAACGCATGGCGCGCAGATAATCCTCATCGAGTGGATGCTTCTCCGCATCGTCGGCGGCGTAATCGCGTCCCATTTCGAGGAAGCGTTGTTCCTGGTCGAGCGGATCGTTCAACTCGGTGAACGCGTTGCATATCTCGAAGCCAGCGACATATACTTCAAACCTTTCAACGGTTAATGCATCGCCAGGTATGGACTTCGCCAGCGGAGAAATATCGCGCGGATAGTTGTACAGGAACGTCGGCTGGATCAACGTTGGCTCGAGAAATTCGCTGAGCAGAAAGTCAATCAACTTGCCGCGCGTCGCTTTGGGGTCGGCGGATTTGTTTGGGTGTTTTGCTTTGATCGCTTTAAATAATTCTTCGCCAGTTGTATGCTCGGCAATGTCAATACCCGATGTTTCAAGAATGCCTGTCCGCATTTCGAGTCGCTTCCACGGAGGAGTCAGGTCAATCTCGTTATCCTTGTATTTGATTTTCATCGTGCCAAGCACTTGCTGTGCAGTGAAAGAGACCATTTGCTCGGTCAGTTCCATCACTTGTAAATAATCCGCGTAAGCCCAATAGAATTCGAGTTGTGTGAATTCGGGATTGTGTTTGAACGACACACCTTCATTGCGGAAGTCACGTCCGATCTCGTAGACTTTTTCAAGATTACCCACGAGCAATTTCTTCAAGTACAACTCGAACGAAATACGCAAATACATATCCTGTTCGAGTTCGTTGTGATGTGTCACAAACGGACGCGCCGCCGCGCCGCCATACAACGGTTGCAGGATCGGAGTCTCTACTTCGAGAAATCCCTTGCCGTCCAGAAAATCACGCAATGCCTTGATGATCGCCGCGCGCTTACGGAAAATCTCGCGGACTTCGGGATTCACTGCCAAATCGGCATAGCGTTGTCTCGCGCGCAGTTCGGGGTGTTCCAATGCGGCGTGGCGGACGACGGTTCCATCTTCGAGCGTCTCGTCTTTCGCGGCGGGGAGAGGGCTGACAGATTTGGCGAGCAGGCTGAAGTCGTGGACGTGAAGCGTCACTTCGCCACTTTTGGTGCGGAACATGACTCCATCCGCTTGGATAAAGTCGCCAAGATCGAACATCTTATTGAAAAAGTTCACGCGCTCCTTGCCTACTTCGTTCGCGCGGAAAAATAATTGGACTTTACCCGCGCCGTCTTCGATGTGCGCGAAGGAAACTTTCCCCATCGCACGCGTCGCGCGGATGCGTCCCGCCAGCGTGACTTTTACTTCCTTGTTATCTTTCTCGGCTGATTCAAACTCCGCGATGGCTTGCGTGCTGGTGTGAGTCCGTTTGGCGCGCGTGGGATAGGCTTCGATGCCCTCGGCGCGCAGGTCTTCGAGTTTTTGCAAACGGATTTTTTCGAGTGATGTATATTCAGACATTTCATTTCTCCGACCCGTCATTGCGAGCGCAAGTTGCGAAGCAATCTCCAATACTGCAAAGGGATTGCTTCGTCGGGCTAGGTCTCGATACGCCCCGACGAACACTGGGCTACTCGACCACCAGCCCTCCTCGCAATGACGAAAAACACAAAACCCCGCGAAAGACGCGGGGCATTGTGTTCCTGTTGCTCCTGAGTCTATCCGACTTTCAGGATTTTAACATTATACGTCCCGCCTGGGGTTTCCACTTTTACCGATTCGCCGACCTTGCGATTGAGGATGGCTTTGCCAATCGGCGACTCGTGCGAGATCTTCCCCTCACGCGGGTTGGCTTCCGCCGCGCCGACGATGGTAAACGTCTCCGCTTCAAAGTTGCCTTCCTTGATGGTTGCCTTTGAGCCGAGTTGAACCACGTCACCTTTCTTCTTGCCGTTATCCTCGATGATCTTCGCGGTGGCAAGGAGCAGGTCCAGTTCCTGGATGCGCCCTTCCACAAACGCCTGCTCATTTTTGGCGGCTTCATATTCGGCGTTTTCGATCAATT
>Ga0247727_10016231_pt1 | contig 12054 bp, 11 predicted proteins | sample WisWelCaveWW1625_FD_202498 | JGI IMG/M metagenome (GOLD analysis project Ga0247727, IMG submission 202498) | Biofilm microbial communities from Wishing Well Cave, Virginia, United States - WW16-25 | ecosystem: Environmental > Aquatic > Deep subsurface > Groundwater > Cave microbial mat | place...
ATGCCCGGCGAGGTGTTGTTCAGGCTCTACGACCAATGCGGCTTCCCGCCGGACCTTGTGGAAGTAATAGGCCGCGAACAGGGCTTCACCGTAGATATGGCTGGGTTCGAAAGGCTCATGCGCGAGCAGCAGGAGCGCAGCGGAGGAAGAATTGGCGGCAGTGCCTCTGTTGGCATGGTCTACAACATCGTGGCAAGTGGCGGCGCGGTCGTTGGCGGAAGCAAGTCGACCGGAGACTGTTTCGTTGGCCACGAGCGCCTGCAGGAAGAAGCTTGGATCCTCCATGTGCGCGAAGATGGCGCCGAATTCCTGTTCGTCGCGGATGCGACGCCGTTCTACGCCGAGTCTGGCGGACAGGTGGCCGACACGGGTACGGTCGAGGCCGACGGGTTTCGCTTGGCCGTGTTCGACGTACAGCGGTCCCCCGAACGCCTGCTAGTCCACCGCGCCAAGTTGGTGGAGGGACGACGACCGCAGAAGGCCGATCGCGTCGTCCTCAAGGTGGACGCCGCGCGGCGCGCCGAGATCGTGCGCAACCACTCGGGGACGCATCTGTTGCACCACGCGCTGCGCACGGTGCTCGGCGAGCACGTCATGCAGAAGGGGTCGCTGGTGGCGCCTGACCGCCTGCGCTTCGACTTCTCGCACTTCCGGCCGGTCGGCGACGACGATCTGCGCGCGATCCAGGACCTCGTCGCCGAGGGCGTGCTCGACGACGCCGAGACCGAGGTTTCCGAGATGTCGTTCGACGACGCCAAGCGGATCGGCGCGATGGCGTTTTTCGGCGACAAATACGGCGACCGCGTGCGCGTCGTGCGCATCGGGCGCGACAGCCTGGAGCTTTGCGGCGGCACGCACGTCGCGCGCGCCGGCGAGATCGGCCTGCTCAAGATCACCGTCGAGGGCGGCATCGCGCAAGGCGTGCGGCGCATCGAGGCGGTGACCGGGACCGGCGTGCTGCGCTGGACCGAACGCGCCGAGCGCGAGCTTCAGACCGCCGCCGCCGAGCTCAAAAGCGCGCCCTTCGAGGTTGCGGCCCGTGTCGAGAAGTTGCGCGGCGAGCTTCGCGAGCGCGAGCGCGAGATCGAGGCACTGCGCCGCAAGCTCGGGGCGCCCTCGCAAGACCTGCTGGGTTCCTCCCGCGAGATCAACGGCGTGAAGGTGCTCTGCACCCGGGTGGACGTGGCCGATCCCAAGGCGCTGCGCGACATCGGCGATCGACTGCGCGACAAGCTCGGCTCCGGCGTGCTCGTCCTGGCCGGCGCCGAGGGGGAACGCCTGACCCTGCTCGCGATGGTCTCCAAGGATCTCGTCGGGCGCATCGACGCCGGCAAGTTGATGCGCGAGATCGCGACGGTGGTGGGCGCGCGCGGCGGCGGCAAGGCCGACCTCGCTCAGGCCGGAGGCGGGGATCCCGCCCGCCTGGACGAGGCATTCCGCAGGGTCTACGAGCTGATTTGAGCCGCCGTGGCGGCCGGCTCGGCGGCCAGGGGGAGCGTCAGATGGAAGGCACAGCAGCCCTGCTCGTCGTCGGTCCACGCACTTCCGCCGTGTCGCTCGGCCACGAGCCTGCACAGGTACAGCCCCAGCCCGCGGCTCGCCCCGGACCGGCCCTTCGAGGTCCAGTACTTGTCGAAGGCACGGGCGCGCACGTCGGGGTGGAGCGGAGGGCCGCTGTCCCACACGGTGATGCGCGCCTTGTCGCCACGGCGCCGCGCTTCGAGCCGGATTCGACCGTGGACCGGCGTGAAGCGCACCGCGTTCTCCAAATAGCTGTCCAGCGCGCGCCCGATCATGCCGGCATCGCCGCACACCTCGAGGCCGTCGGACTCGACCGAGACCTCGATCTCGCGCGCACCGACTTGCGCCTTCCACGACCTCGCCACGGCGGTGAGAAGGTCGCGAACCTGCGTGCGCTCGCTGCGCAGGATCGTGCTCTTCTCCAGTCGTTCGACCTCCAGCACGCGCTCGGCCCGGTCGCGTAGGACATCAAGGCCCTCGCAGGCCTTCAACACCTTGACGCGAGCGTCGTGGTTGCTGGGCGGCTCCACGGACGCGAGGGCGGCGGTGGTCAGCGCCACGGCCTCCTGGAGATCGGCTTCCACCAGCGCCGCGATCTGGGAGCGGTCCTGCTCCAGACGCCCGATCGTCGCGTCCTTGGCGGCGAGGTCCCGTTGCGCCCGAACCAGCCCCCCGGACAGGCCGTCCGCGAGCGCGCTGGCGCAAGTGAGGAACACCTCGCCAAGCTCGCGCTCCGCGGCTACGCGCAGCTCCGCGTCGATGGCGGCCTCGGCCAGTTCCGCGCGGATTGCGCGCAAGAAGATCCGGAAGGCGCCCACCACCTCCTCGGGAGAGCAGCCCCCGGCGGCTCCTTCGTCGATGAGCTTCTGCGCGAGCGTGGCCGCGCGCCCCGCGTCTCCGCGCGCCAGGTCGGCCAGCGAGAGGACGAAGGTACGCCCCCTCGCCAGTGCGACATCACGGTGAAGCTCGCGATAGGCTGGCAGGCTCACGTGACGCTCGCGGTCCCAGGCGCGGAGCACCCGTTCGGCGGCCGGCCCGGAGATCCAGTTGGCGAGGTCGAAAGGAGTCTGCTCCACGCGGGGTGATCCTCCTTCCCCCCATCGGCACTTCGCGGGGCGATCTGTAGAAGGGACCGCAGCGACGGCGTGGGTGCCGTTTTTCGCCGACACAGGTTTGACACCGCCGGGACGAGCGCGTAGCTTGGAAAGCCTTGGCCTCCTCGGATCAGCGCGACAACGAGCGCGTTCCGACGTTCTTGCGGGTCCGCCTGAGGTTCGCCGACGTCGACACCTTCATCGAGAAATACTCGACGAACGTCAGCCTGGGCGGTGTCTTCATCCAGAGCCGGTCGCCGAAGCCGCCCGGAACGATCTTGAGGTTCGAGCTCGCGCTGGAGAGCGGCGAGAGCCTGATCAAGGGCGAAGGTCAGGTCACCTGGGTACGGGAGTTCGACGCCAACGCCCCGGGGCAGCCGTTCGGAATGGGCGTGCGTTTCACGAACCTCGATGCCAAGAGCCGCGCGCTGGTCGACCGCGCCGTCGCCCATCGCCAGAGCCGCGCCGGCTCGACCGAGGCCACCCCCTCGACGTTCACGCCCGCCGTGCCACGCACCCGGGCGCCACGCGAGCCCGCGGCGTCGCTGGCGTCCTCTCCGAGCGCGCGCCACGCGGACGCCGAGCTCGACGCGCTGATGCGCGAGGCCGGCCTCGACCAGGAGAAGGTCGCGCGAGCCGCCGCGAGAGCGACGGCCGCCGTCGGACAGGAGCCGGCCAGCGGAGAACTCGGCGCGCTGCTGAAAGCAGGCCAGTCCAGACCGGGCGCCCCTGTCACACCCCCGCCTCGACCCGCCGGCACGCCGCCTCCGACCCCGCCTCCGCGAACGCAGGCCGCGCGCCCCGCGGCGCCGGCGCGGCCGCCGACCCCCGCACCGGCGGTCCGCCCACCCTCGAGGCCCAGAACACCGCCGCCGGCGGAGGCTGCGGCCAGGGCCGCACGCAAGGGCGCCCGTGCCGGACGCCGGACCCCGCGCCCGGTCGACGCCGACGCGGACGTCGTTTTCGACGCCGAGCCCGCGTCGATTCTACTCCCCACGGCCGAGCCCTTGGCCCCATCTCCTCGTCCCGCGGCGCGCACCAACGAATCGGTGCTGCCGGCGGCCGACATCGATGAGCTGCTGGGTGGCCTCTCCGAAACGGCCATCCCTTCGGGAGCCCGCGCGGACCCGGGCGGCCTGGTGGGCGCCGACCTCGAAATCGAATCGCTGGGCGGCTCGCAGGCGACCTCGAGCGCTGATCGCGACGCCGTGCCCGCGTACGCGCCGCCGGAGATCACGGCCGTGGGCACGCCCCCCCGGTTCGAAGAAACGGCCGAAGACGAGCCGCTGGTCTTCCCGGACCGGGACGTATCCACGCCGCCCCCTGAGCCCGCCGGGTCTTTCCTCGCCGCGGACTCGACACTGACGCCGTCCGATCCTGGCCGCATCGACGAGCAGCCTCCCGAGGCAGGCGAGACGCCGGCCCGTGCGCCGCAATCGGCGGCCGACCGCTGGGCTGCGGCCTCGGGGCCCGAGACGGCCAACCTCGACGCCGAGCTGATCGCCGCGCTGGACTCGGTGATAGACCACACGCCGATCGACGATGCCCCGGTTGCCAGCGCGAACGCGCCGACCCAGGCGGCCGCCACGGCGCCGCCCCCGGCGGCTCACGCCGACACCGGCAAGCGGGGCGACGACAAGGGAGACAAGGGAAAGAAGAGCAAGGGGATCCTCGGCCGGCTGTTCCGCAAGAAGGGCTGAACGGCCCCCGCTTCGCCTAAGGTCCCGCAGGCAAACACGTCCGCCAGGGACTCGACATCCCGGGGCCCTTTGACATACTGTCCAGCGCCGTGCCGGCCCCCCAGCTCCACCTGACCTTCGCCGAGATGATGGCGGACCAGGAAGGCGTCCCGCGCCTGGTCAGGGACGCCACGCGCAAGCACCAGATCTGCGTACACCTGGGCGGCATCTTCCACGACCTGCCCTACTACATCGGGGCACTCCGCATGGCGCTCGGCTACTTGCGCGCGAACGCGGCGGAGATTTCCCGCTGGGGGGTGCGGCTCCACATGGACCGCCCGGGGGCATTTTCGGCGCACGTGGTCGAGACGATGCGCAACGCACCGGGGCCGCTCGATCGCGAGGAGCGCACGGCGTTCCTCGCGGGCTTCTTCTCTCACGCGGCGCTGGACCACACGCTGCACCCGTTGGTCAACTTCGCGGCCGAGCGGGAGACCTTGCAGCGGGGCGGCGAGGTGAGCCACCAGCACCGAATCGTGGAGAAGTACCAGAGCCTCTTCATCCATATGGAGTTGCTCGGGCAGGACGTGATCGGGACCCCCGAGTTCTACGCCAGGATCGCCAAGGTGACACGCGCCAACCCGTTCTTTCGACGGCGCATCGAACCGGGTCTGGCGGAGTTCATGACCGGCATGCTCGGGAGCTTCTTCGGCGAGGCGCCGAGCGTCGATGAGTGGAGCGGGTGGGTACGCTCGTTCCGGCACATCGCGTTTTTGGTGTCCAGCTCGATAGCGGGTCAGGACAGCGTCCGCAGCAGGACTCCGGAGCTTCGCGAGCGGTACTTCTCCAACGAGGCTTTCGACTTCCGCGACTTCTTCGCCGCGGGGCGCAGGAGAGCCGCGTCGATACTCACTCTCGCGCACGACTACTTCGAGCTGCCCCGCTTCGATGAAGCCTCGCGCGCCGCGTTCGCCCGGGCCACGGCGCTGGACAATCTGAGCTACCCGGACGAGGCCCGTCACCCGGAAGCGCGGGTCGCGCTGCTCGGAGTTGGCCGCGTGAGGGTGCCGGTGCAGCACGACGAGCGTCTCTGCATCGCCTCACCGGGATAGCCCGTCCGGCTTTGTCCACGACTGAACGACTGATCGGGATCGTCCCTTCGCTCGCCTTGTTCGCGTACTTCTTCGCCGGCTTCGCCGTGTACGCGGTCGTGCGCCGGAGCATCCCGGCCGACAGCGAGGTAGCCGCGCGCCCCCCGTCGGTGTTCTTGGGGGGTTTCCTCGTCCAGTACTACGTCTGGGTGCTCGGACCCATCGAGCGTACGATGGTACGGCTTCGACTCAGCCCTGACGCGCTGACCTGGATCGGTCTCTTGATGTCCGCCATTGCCGGGGTGGCGTTAGGGATGGGCTACTTCTCGGCGGGGGGCTGGCTATACCTGGGCAACGGAACGCTCGACATTCTCGACGGGCGCGTGGCGCGCCGGACCGGCCGCCAAACGCGTACCGGTGCGCTGTTCGACTCCGTCGTCGATCGGTACGCGGAGTTCTTCGTGCTCGCCGGACTCGTCGTCTATTATCGCGACAGGCTCGCGCTCATGTTGACCACGATCATGGCGCTGCTCGGCTCGTTCATGGTCAGCTACACGCGGGCGCGCGGCGAGAGCCTGGGCGTCAACGCCAAGATCGGATCCATGCAGCGGCCCGAGAGAATCCTTTATCTGGGCGCGGCGGCTGCGGCGAGCCCGGTCTTCGTGGCGATCCTGTCGCCCGCCGATCCGCGCCCGGCGCACCATCTGACGGCGGCGACGCTGCTGATGCTCGCGGTGACCGCGAACTGGACGGCGCTGCATCGGTTCCTGTCGATCCACGAGAATCTCGGCGGCGCGGCGCCCCCGGCGCCCCCCGCGCCGTAACGACCGAGCGCGCAAAGCGCGCAGCGCGGCGCGAGGAAGTGTCGCACGATCCGTGCGACCGGCACCCCTCCGGCTACCCCGGGTTCGCCCGCAGCCAGTCCAAGTAGTGCTCGGGCTCGCGCCGCGGCTCGAGATCGCCCCTGGCGATCGCCTCCTCCAGCCGGCGCTTCGCCCGCCCGACCTCCGGTCCGGGCGGGAGCTGCAGCGCCACCATGATGGCGTCGCCGATACCGCCGGGGAGCGGCGGCAACCGCTCGTCGGCCTCGCGTAGCGCCTGCATGCGCGCTACGAGATCCTCGAGGTTTTCCCGCACCTGGCGGTGCCGCTCGGGCCGCTTCGACGTGATGTCGGCGCCCGACAGCGCCACGAGGTCGTCTAGGTGTGCCTCCATCTCGCGGTGGAACCGCCGCACCGCCGAATCCGTCCACCCTCCCTCGTACTGGTTCGCCCGCAGGTGGTGGAGCACCAGGAAGCGCACCTTCTTGTACATCGGCCGCTCGAGCGCGAAGCGCCGGCCGACGTCGTCGAACATCCGCGCGCCGACCTCGGCGTGCCGGTGGAAATGAACCTTGCCTCCGGCCGTGAACGTGCGCGTCGGCACCTTGCCGATGTCGTGCAGCAGCGCGGCCCAACGCACCGCGGGGCGCAGGGCGGACTGCTTGACGACCTGCTTGGTGTGCGCCCACACGTCCTTGTGACGGCGTCCCCCCTCCTGTTCGAACCCGACCGTGGCCTCCAGTTCCGGCAGCCACAGCGCAAGCAGCCCGGCGTCGTGCATCCACTGCAGTCCGACGTCCGGGTTCCCGGCCATCAGCATCGCCTCCATCTCGGTGCGGACCTTGACCGGATCGAGCCCGCGCGTGGCCTCGGCAAGCGAGCGCGCTACCACCGTCACCGGCGCCACGGGGGCGCGCCCCTCCTCGGCGGACAGCCGCGCGGTGCGGATCAGCCGCAGCGGATCTTCGCGGTAGAGGTCGCCCGCCCGGGAAGCGAGCGGGGTCGCCGGGTTGAACAGGTCCCGCTCGAGGGGATCCACGGTCGTGCCTCAGCCGAGGCGCCGGCCGTCTTCGGACATGCGTCGCTCGAGGTACTGGCGGAAGGACTCGGGTCGCTTGAGCCGCCCGACGGCCTCCTCGTCGACCTCGTAGTCGGTCGAAAACGAGAGCCCCTCCTCGTAGAGGAAGGCGCTGGCCTCCTCGTCGTCCAGGTAGTCCCTGACCCGCTTGCCCTTGTAGACCAGGCGCGGCAGCGTCTCGATCTTGGACTCCAGCCACTCGAAGCTCTGGCCGAGGTAGTTGCCGAACGTCGCGATATCGTCGTCGAGCGGCTCGAACTGCTCGGGGAACCGCTCCGCGAACGCCCGGGCCGCGTCACCGCCGTTTTTGAGCACGTACCGGAGCGTGAGCCGCAGCAGCACGACGTCGTCCACGAACGAAAGGTGCGGCTGGTCCGGCGGCGCCGCGTCGTGCGGCGACAGCATGTACATGATCGCGCCCGTGACCCTCTCCCGCACCGGTCGATCCAGGTCTTCCTGGCTCATGGCCTCGAAGAGAACCTTGAGATCGTAGGGGAGAGAGACGAGGCATCCGCCGAGGGTCGACAGGAACCGCTCGCCCAAGTTGTCCTTCATCACGCCCCACCTCGAAAGGGGCTACCGCCCCTTGTACTCCGGGAGAAAGTGCTTTTCAACCAAGGGCCCTTTTGGCGATCTTTTAGCCGCTTGGGGCCTCATCCCGGCGCCGCGATCTGTTAGAGTCGGGGAGTGAGCGGCGGCAAGGCCCCGCACCAGGGTTACAACCACAACGTCCGTCACCACGGCCACGTCTTCCACGTGCAGACCGAGGACTCGGGCGGCAAGAACCCGCACATCGAGACCCACGTGTTCTACGAGGGGATCATCATCTCGTCTCGGCGCACCCCCTACGCCGACTACCTCGGCGAGGCGAACCCCGACGCGGCGGTCCGGCGCCTGATGCAGGACCAGCACAAGGCGCTGCTCAAGGACCTGAGAGGAGGCGCGCTCGACGAGAAGATCGCGGAGATGCTGTCCAAGCACAAGAGCCAGCAGCCGCGCGAGGAAACGGTGCCGTTCGGGATGAAGCCGCTCAAAGGCGATCCACCGACCGGCGACCTCCCGGTCGCCGCGCCGGCCGACCGGAAGCCGCGGCATCCGTCCACCCCGCCGCCCGTGGCGCGACCGCCCATCGCGGCTCCGCCGGTGCGCCGGCACGACGGGGCCGCAGCGCACACCGGCGCCACGCAGCGTGGCGGCGTGGTCATCGCGCGCCCCGTTCGGGTGGTAAGCGCCGTGCCGGCCGCGCATCCCGTACCACGCGCGGCGCCGGTGCGTCCCGCCGCGGGGCACCCGGCGGTGTCCGCTCCGGTCGCGCAACCCCCCGCGCCGCGATCTTCCGAACCATCCCGGCTCGACATCGACGGGTTGCTGCTGCGCTACCTGATGGAAGATCTGGAGCGCGGCGATTAGCTTAGCCGGCCATGGCATCCTCTCGCATCGAGGTGTACACGACGGATCCGTGCGGCTGGTGTCGCCGGGCCAAGCAGATGCTCGCCGATCGCGGGCTGGCGTTCAACGAGATCGACGTCCGCGACGACGACGCGCGCAGGGAGTGGCTGATCGAGGCCACGGGTGGAAGGCGGACGCTCCCGCAGATCTTCGTCGACGGCCGCTCGATCGGTGGCTACGAGGACCTCGCTTCACTACTGCGATCAGGCGGGCTGGCCGCGGCGCCGTAACACGGTCCACGTCGTCCCGCCGGCGCCGTCCCGCACCTCGACACCCAGTTCCTTGAGCTCATGGCGGATCGCGTCGCTTCTTGCGAAGTCCTTGCGCGCGCGGGCCTCGGCCCGCTCCGCGACCCGCGCCTCGATGGCGGCGCGATCCAAGCGGCGCTTTCGGATCAGGCCCTCGCGCACCTCCTCGGCACGCTCGACCGGATCGCGTCCAAGGATGCCCAAGAGGCGCCGCGCGCCGGTGGCGACCGCGGCCAGGGCGAGGGCATCCAGGCGCCGCGCGTCGAGCTCGCGGTTGGCCCTACCGATGCCCTCTTCCAGCACGGCCAGCGCCGCCGGCGTATTGAAGTCGTCGTCCATCACTTCGAGCATGCGCTCGTCCGGGGAGGCCTCCTCGAGTGCCCCGGCTCTGGCCAGCGTGTCGTAGTAGCGATCGAGCCGCTCCTCGGCATCCTCGAGGTTGGTGAAGCGCGGGTCGCCGTCGTCTTCGGCGACATCGAAGCTGAGCGGGTTCCGGTACTGGGACGACAGCAGGAACAGGCGCACCGCCTCGGCCTCGTGCCGCCCCAACACCTCGCGCAGCGAGAAGATGTTGCCCAGCGACTTGGACATCTTCTCCTCGTTGAGATTGAGAAAGCCCGAGTGCATCCAGTAATGGGCGAACGTACCGTCCCCCAACGCGCCCTGCGACTGCGCGATCTCGTTCTCGTGGTGCGGGAACACCAGATCCATCCCGCCACCGTGGATGTCGAACCTCTCGCCCAGATGCCTGGCGCTCATCGCCGAGCACTCGATGTGCCAGCCGGGCCGTCCCGGCCCGAACGGCGACCGCCACTCGGGCTCGCCGGGCTTGGCCCCCTTCCACAGAGCGAAGTCCAGCGGATCGCGCTTGCGCTCGTCCACGTCTACCCGCGCGCCGGCCATGAGCTCGTCGAGGTTGCGCCCCGACAGCCGGCCGTAGGGGGCGAAGCGTCGCGTGGCGTAGTAGACGTCGCCGTCGAGCGGGTAGGCCAGTCCGCGATCGACCAGGCGCTGGATCATGGCCACGATATCGTCCATGTGGTCGGTGACGCGCGGCTCCGCGTCGGGGCGCAACAGGCCCAGTGCGTCCATGTCGCGGCGGAACTCGTCGGTGTAGCGGTCCGCGAACTGCCGCGCGTCCTTGCCGAGTTCCGCCGCGCGCCGGATGATCCGGTCGTCCACGTCGGTCACGTTGCGCACGTAACGGACGTCGAACCCGCGCGCACGCAGGTGCCGGACGACGGCATCGAACGCGGTGAAGGTCCGCGCGTTGCCGAGGTGGATGAGGTCGTACACTGTGGGACCGCACACGTAGATCCCGATACGCCCCGGCTGGTGCGGCGCGAGTTCGACCTTGGCGCGAGTGGCGGTGTCGTACAATCGAATCATGTCGTGACCCCGGCGCCGCCTGGCTCTCGCCAGCGCCGCAGCAGCAGCACGCCGTTGACGGCCAGCAGCGCGAGCAACGCCACGTCGGCTGCGGCGATGTACCAGTACACGTTCGGGTGGTCCTTTTCGCGGAGGATCATCGCGTCCATCGGAATGACGAACGGCGTCTGCGCCTCGACGCTGCGGATGCGCTCGGGGGCGACGGCGATGGTCTTTGAGGGCGCGCCCGCCACGAGGTGCCCGTCCGTGGTCGCCGCGAATGGAACAGGCGCGGGCCCTAACGGCGAGAGCACCAACTTGCCACCCTCGTTCTTCACGTCGCCCCACCGGCAGCGGACCGCCGCGGCGCGCGGCAGTACGCCGATCTTCTGCACCGGGTCGCGGAAGCGCTCGATCAGGCCGCTCGACGCAGCCTCGCCCGCCCGCACGACGTAGCTCCGGAACGCCCGGCTGTCCTCCAGCGGCCCCCAGGGGAGCCCGATCGCCGCGAGCACCGAGTCGGACTCCTCGGCCTTCGGATAGCGCGCACGGTCGAACTGGACCCGGAATTCGCCGGGGAACAACACGCTGACGAACAGCTCGTCCTTGGCCTCGAGCCGAAACGGCCCGCCGTCCCCGTCGCGCACCTCGGCGGGCGATCGGCCCGCCGCGCGAACCAGTTCGGGGGTCGGCAGGTCCACCGGCGTGGTCATTCGATCCACGTAGTAGCGGTAGACTTGCGAAAAATAGGGCTGCTCCGCCATCCGCAGGAGCCTGCCCTCGAACACGTCGCTGAACACTTCGGGAGGCATGCGGTGCTTGCGCGGCTGGGACACGAACAGGCGCGACCGGGAGCCGTGGAGGCGGAAGATCGCCCGGTGCCGCCCCCAGCGACCGTCGATGAGGATGGTGCGCGTGCGATCCGGGATCCCCTGGATGCGCACGTGGCGATTGTGCTCCACGCCCGCCGAAGACTCGGCCGATCCGAGGTCGAGGGGAGTGCGCGGCTGGAAAAAGTACGCCGTCTCCTCGCGCAGTGCCCACAGCAGGACCACGCAGCCGACCGCCACCGCGATCGACAGAATCGCGGGGCGCCTCCGCGTCGGACGCGCGGGCTCGAGAGTCTCGTCAGGCATGTTCTGGGGCGGCGGCAGAATAGCACACGAGCGCCACGGCGCTGGCCTCGATCCCGTCGCCCTTGCCCAGCGCGCCGACGCCCTCCGGACTCTTGGCTTTCAGCGAAACGCGCTCCGCCGGTACGCCCAGCGCAATGGCCAGGCGCAGCCTCATCTCGGGCAGGTGGGTGGCGAGGCGCGGCTGTTGCGCGATCACGATGGCGTCGAGGTTGACGACCTCGGCCCCGGCTCGCGCCAGGCGCTCGCGCACCTGCTCGACGAGCAGCATGCTCGACACGCCGCGCCAGCGCGCGTCGCTCGACGGAAACAGCGTGCCGAGGTCGTCGAGCCCCGCCGCGCCGAGCACGGCGTCGGCCACGGCGTGGGCGAGGACGTCCCCGTCCGAATGGCCCAGCAGGCCGCGGTCGAACGGTACGTGGACGCCGCCCAGCATCAGCGGGAGGCCCTCGACCAGCGCGTGCCGGTCCCAGCCCTGGCCGACTCGGTAGGGGCTCACCGGCCTCGCATCGACAGCAGCGCCTCGCCGATCACGATGTCCTCGGGCGTGGTGATCTTGAGGTTCGCCGGCT
>Ga0247727_10016232_pt1 | contig 12053 bp, 12 predicted proteins | sample WisWelCaveWW1625_FD_202498 | JGI IMG/M metagenome (GOLD analysis project Ga0247727, IMG submission 202498) | Biofilm microbial communities from Wishing Well Cave, Virginia, United States - WW16-25 | ecosystem: Environmental > Aquatic > Deep subsurface > Groundwater > Cave microbial mat | place...
GTCGAAGCGCTCGCCGCGCAGCGCGACGAACAGGTCGCCCTCGCGCAGCGCCCGGCTGTCGGTCGAGACGCCGGTGAAGCGCGCGTCGCCGCCGCGCGCGCGCGCGCCGAGGGCGGCGGCGGCCTCGGCGAGCCGCATCACCCCGCCCTCCCTGCTTTTTCCCTCTCCGAGAGCGCCGCGCGCGCCTGCTCTTCATCCGAGAAATGCGACCGCCGCCCGGCGATTTCCTGGTACGCCTCGTGGCCCTTGCCGGCGATGAGCACGACATCGCTTTTTCCCGATTCGAGAATCATCTTCTCGATGGCACGCGCGCGGTTCGGTTCGATCTGGTGATCTCCCCGAATTCCCTTCTCAATCTGGGAGATGATGGCGTGCGGATCTTCGCTGCGCGGGTTGTCGGAGGTGACGAGCACGCGGTCGGCGAGGCGCGCGGCGATCGCGCCCATCAGCGGGCGCTTCGCGGGGTCGCGGTCGCCGCCGGCGCCGAACACCACCGCGAGCCGCCCGCCGCGCGCGGCGGCGACCGGACGCAGCGCCTCGAGCACCTTCTCGAGCGCATCCGGCGTATGCGCGTAATCGATCACCACCAGCGGCTCCTCGCCCACGGCCTGCATGCGCCCGGGCACGGGCGGCAGTTCCGCAAGCAGCCTGGCGCCTTCCTCGAACGCAACTCCATTTGCCACCAGGCAGCCGAGCACGCCAAGGGCATTCGACACATTGAAGCGCCCGAGCACGGGGATGCGCATTTGCTCGTTCAGCGTTATTTTCTGGTCGACCGGAGCGTCGCGCGGCGCAAGGCTGTAGCCGATGGTGCGCACCCTGCCCGCGAGCCGCCGGGCGAGCTCGACGCCGAGCGGGTCGTCGAGGTTGAGCACCGCGCTCTGCAGCCCCGGAACGTCGAACAGCCGCGCTTTCGCCTCGGCATAGGCCGCCATGGAGCCGTGATAGTCGAGGTGGTCGTGCGACAGGTTGGTGAAGAGCGCGCAGGCGAAGCGCACGCCGTTCACGCGCCCCTGCACCAGCCCGTGCGACGACACCTCCATCGCCACGGCCCTGGCGCCTTGTTCAAGAAACTGCCTGAGCGAGGCATGCAGCTCGAGCGCGTCGGGCGTGGTGTTCGCTCCTGCCGAAAGCGCGCCGGGAAAGCCGCTGCCGAGGGTTCCGATCACCGCCGCCCGGGTTCCGTGCCGGTTCAGAAGAGAACCAATCCATTGGCTGCACGACGTCTTGCCGTTGGTGCCGGTCACGCCGCACACCCACAGCGCTTCGGACGGGCGGCCGTAGAATTCGTGCGCCAGCGCGCCGGCGCGCTGCTTCAGCCCCGCAACGGGAACGTTCGGCACGCGCCACTCGCCCGGCCACGCGAAGCCCTGCTGCTCCCAGAGCACGGCGGCTGCGCCGCGCGAGATCGCGTCGCCGATATGGGCGCGGCCGTCGGCGGCTGCCCCGGGGTAAGCGAGGAACGCGACCCCGGGCGCGCAGCGACGGCTGTCGGAGGTCAGCCTCTCGATCATCGCGCCCTGGGCGGCGAGCTGCCGAAGAAACTCCACGCGCATTTCACCCTAGGTGCTCTCCTTCGCCTCTTCGCCTTCGCCGGGCGGCTCGAGCGGCGCATCGTGCGGCTCGCCGAGCAGGCGCAACGCGCCCTGCATGATCTGCGCGAAAACCGGCGCAGCCACCGCGCCGCCGTAGTGCTGCCCGGCGGAGGGCTCGTCGAGCATCACCGCGACCACCAGCCGGGGCGCGCTCGCCGGGGCGAAACCGACGAAGGAGGCGAGGTACTTGTCGGGGGCGTAGCCGCCGTTCTCCTGCTTGTGCGCGGTGCCGGTCTTGCCGGCGACGCGGTATCCCATGATGCGGGCGCGCGGCCCGGTGCCGCCCGGCTGCACCGCGGCCTCGAGCATCGCGCGCACCGCCCGCGCCGCCCCGGCCGAAAGGACTTTTTCCCCGCTCGCCACCGCGCCTGTTTTGACCAGCGTCAGCCGCACCAATTCCCCGTCGCGCGCGAACACGGTGTAGGCGCGCGCGAGCTGCGCCAGGCTGACCGAGATGCCGTAGCCATAGCCGATCGTCGCCTGCTCCACCGGCCGCCAGCCGCGGTAGTTGCGCAGTTTCCCGGAAGCGGCGCCCGGAAAGCCGAGCTCGGGCGCGGTGCCGAAACCGACGCGCCGATACAGGTCCCACATCGCCTCGCGCGGCAGGCCGAGCGCGATTTTCGCGGTCCCCACGTTCGACGATTTCTGCACCACCTCGGCGACCGTGAGCGCGGCGGCCGGCTGGGCGTCGCGGATCGTGTACTGCGCGAGCGTGAAGCGGCCCGGCGCGGTGTGCACCACGGTCGAGGGGCCGACCTTGCCGGTCTCGATCGCAGCCGCGATGGTGAAGGGCTTGAGCGTCGAGCCCGGCTCGAACAGGTCGGTGATCACGCGGTTGCGCACCTGCGCCCCGCTGACCCGCGCGCGGTTGTTGGGGTTGTACGAGGGCAGGTTGACGAGCGCGAGGATTTCGCCGCTGCGCACGTCGAGCACGATGACGCCGCCCGCCCTGGCGCGATGGCGCTCGACCGCGGTCTTGAGCGCCCCGAAAGCGAGGCTCTGCATCTTGCTGTCGATGGAAAGCGCGAGGTCGGTGCCGTGCTGCGCGGCGCGAATCGACTCGACGTCCTCGACGATGCGGCCCAGGCGGTCGCGGATCACCCGCCGGCTGCCCGCCTTGCCGCCGAGGGTTTCCTGATGGGCGAGCTCGATGCCTTCCTGGCCCGAGTCGTCCACCCCGGTAAAACCGACCACGTGAGCGGTTATTTCGCCTCCCGGGTAGTAGCGGCGGTATTCCGGGTGGTCGTGCACGCCCTTCAGGCCGAGCGCCAGCACCGCGGCCGCGGCTTCCGGCGGCACCTGGCGCTTGAGGTAAACGAAGTCGCGCGAAGTATCGGTCAGGCGTTTTTCGAGCTCGTTCCCCGGGATCGAAAGCAGCGCCGCGAGCTTGCGGCGGTCTGCGCCGCCAGCCTCGATGTCGGCGGGAATCGCCCACACCGACTTCACCGGCGTCGACACCGCGAGCGCTTCGCCGTTGCGGTCCAGGATGCGGCCGCGCGTCGCGGCGATCTCCATGACGCGCGAGTAGCGCGCATCGCCCTTTTCCTGCAGGAAATCGGTCTTCACCGCCTGCAGGTAGAGCGAGCGGCCGGCGAGCAGCACAAAGCCGGCGCCGAGCGCGATCAGGACCAGGCGCGCGCGCCACACCGGCAGGCGCACCAGCCCCTGCGCCGCGCCGCTCACCGCCGCGCGTCTCGCCCGACGATGTGCACGCGGCGCGGGTCGGCCGCGCGCAGGCCGAGCGAGCGCGTGGCGAGCCGTTCGACCCGCGCATGCAGGCCCCAGGTGCTCGCCTCGAGCTGCAGGCGGCCGTAGTCGGCCTCGAGCTCGCGCGCGAGCGCCTGCTCGCGCTCGAGCTGCGAGAACAGGCGCCGGCCCTTGTGCTGCGAAGTGACGAGCCCGAGCGCGCAGGCGACGAGAACCGCGAGGAGGAGGAGGTTCAGTTTCGCCACCGCGCGCCGGGCTCGATTCGGTTGTTGGAGGTGAACTGCGGGGAATAGGGGGCCGCGGTGCGCTCGGCCACCCTGAGGGTGGCGCTTCGCGCCCGCGGGTTTCTTCTTGTCTCTTCCGGGGACGCGCGCAGCGCACGTCCCACGATCCTAAGAACCGGTTGTGGCATTTCGCTGGCACGCACGGGGAGGCGGCGTGGCAAATCGGGGCGCGCCAGCCCTTGCATGAACCGCTTGACGACGCGGTCTTCCAGCGAATGGAAGCTGATCACCGCGAGGCGCCCCCCGGGCGCGAGGCGCGCCGCCGCCCGCGGCAGCGTCAGCGACACTTCCTCAAGCTCCCGATTGACGTGAATCCGTACAGCTTGAAAGGTGCGCGTCGCCGGATCCTGGCCCGGCTCGCGTGTGCGGACCGCCTGAGCCACGAGATCGGCCAGTTGCCGGGTACGGACGATTGGCGCGCCGCGGCGAGCAGCAATAATCGCCGCTGCAACCTGTTTAGCAAACCGTTCTTCGCCATAGTCCCGGATGACCTCCCTGATTTCTTGTTCTTCTGCGGCTGCGAGCCATTCAGCGGCGCTCATGCCCGCCTCCGGATCCATGCGCATGTCGAGCGGCCCGTCGTGGCGAAACGAGAAGCCGCGCGCCGGGTCGTCCAGCTGCGGCGACGACACCCCCAGGTCGAAGAGCATGCCGTGCACCAGCGCCGGCAGCGCCGACAGGTCCGAAAACCGCGTGCGCACGAAGGAAAACCGCGCATCGGCGATCGCGCGCGCGGCCTCGCCGGCCTGCGGGTCGCGGTCGAGCGCGATCAGGCGCCCCTGCGGGCCGAGCCGCTCGAGGATCAGCCGGCTGTGCCCGCCCCGGCCGAAGGTCGCGTCGACATAGATCCCCTCGGGCCGCAGCGCGAGCGCGTCGATCGCTTCGTGCGCAAGGACCGGGTGGTGCATGGTCGGGCCTCACAGAGAAAACCCCTCGATCCCGGGCGGCGGCGTGGCGGCGCCCGAGAGCGCCTGGCCGAGCTTGGCCGTCCAGACGCCGGAGTCCCAGAGCTCGAAGTAGCGGCCCTGCCCGACCATCATCGCGTCGCGCTCGAGCTTGGCGTGCTGGCGCAGCGCCGCCGGCAGCAGGATGCGCCCCGAGCCGTCGGGCGCGACATGCTCCTCGAAGCCGAGCAGCAGGCGCTTCCACCAGCTCGCCTGGGGATGGAAGGCGGGAAAGCTTTCCACCTGCGCGCGGGTCGGCTCCCAGGCAGATTCGGGGTAGATCAGCACGCAGCCCTCGGGGTGCGCGGTGAGGACGATCGATTTTGCCCCGGCGAGCAGCGCGTCGCGATGGCGCGTGGGCACGGCGACGCGTCCCTTGGCGTCGAGCGTGACCACCGCCGCTCCATGAAATGCCATCCCCATATGGCTTCTTGTGCCACTTTTTCCTACCTTTTACCACTTTAAGGCTAAACACCATCGGGGGTCAAGCGCATTTGTTCAAATTCAACAAGGACTTAGGATGGTTTTCGCCACCTAAGAATTACGAGTACAACTATGTAAATAAATCAATGACTTGCCTGATACATTGAAAGTCCAATCTGAAGGGGGCGAATGCCATAATTTCCGCGGTCCATGATCAGCAAATTCGTCGCCAGTCCCGCAGCCGCCCTCGCCGACGTCCCCGACGGCGCCACGGTGATGATCCACGGCTTCGGCAACGCGGGCATGCCCTCCGCGCTGATCGACGCGCTCATCGCGCAGGGCGCTCGCGGGCTCACCATCGTCAACAACAACGCCGGCAACGCCGACACCGGCCTCGCCGCGCTGATCGGGGCGAAGCGCGTGCGCAAGATCCTGTGCTCGTTTCCGCGCCAGGCCGACTCGTGGCACTTCGACAAGGCGTTCCGCGCGGGCGAGATCGAGCTCGAGCTGGTGCCGCAGGGCACGCTCGCCGAGCGCATCCGCGCCGCGGGCGCCGGGATCGGCGCCTTCTACACGCCCACGGCCTACGGCACGAAGCTCGCCGAGGGCAAGGAGACGCGGCGCATCGGCGGGCGCGACTACGTCCTTGAGTACCCGATCCACGCCGACTACGCGTTGATCAAAGCCGACCGCGCCGACCGCTGGGGCAACCTCACCTACCGCAAGAGCGCGCGCAACTTCGGGCCGATCATGGCCGCGGCGGCGAAGTGCACCGTGGTGCAGGTGCGCGAGACCGTAGAATTGGGCGAGCTCGATCCCGAGCAGGTCGTGACGCCAGGAATTTTCGTCAAGAGAATCGTCAAGCACTGATGAAAAAGCTCGATCGCAAGCAGATGGCCGCGCGCGTGGCGCGCGACATCCCGGAAGGCGCGTACGTCAACCTCGGCATCGGCCTGCCGACGCTGGTCGCCGACTACCTGCCGAAAGGGCGCGAGATCATCCTGCACAGCGAGAACGGCATCCTCGGGGTCGGCCCGAAGCCGGCGCCGGGCGCCGAGGACGAGGACCTGATCAACGCCGGCAAGGAGCCGGTCACGCTGCTCACCGGGGGGTCGTATTTCCACCACGCCGATTCCTTCGGCATGATCCGCGGCCGCCACCTCGATTTCGCCATCCTCGGCGCGTTCCAGGTCTCGGCCGCCGGCGACCTGGCCAACTGGCACACCGGCGGCGCCGATGACATCCCGGCGGTCGGCGGCGCCATGGACCTCGCGGTGGGCGCGAAGAAGGTGCTGGTGATGATGGAGCACCTCACCAAGAAGGGCGAGAGCAAGATCGTCGAGCGCTGCACCTATCCCCTCACCGGCGCGCGCTGCGTCGACCGGATCTACACCGACCTCGCGGTGATCGACGTCAAGCCCAACGGGCTTCACGTGGTCGAAGCCGTGGAAGGGCTGTCGTTCGAGGAGCTCCAGCGCCTGACCGGGGTTCCCCTCAAGAAAACCCTTATTGCGGCTTGATTCCCGCCGCTTTCAGAACCTTTGCCGTGTCCGCGACTTCCTTGCGCACGTACTCGGTGAACTCCGGGATCGTCATGTTCCCCGGCTCTGTGCCAAGCTTCGTCAGGCGGTCCCTCAGGTCGGGGCTCTGGAGCGCGCGGTTCACGTCGGCATTGATCTTGTTGGCCACATCGGCCGGCATGCCGGCCGGGCCCCACAGGCCGACCCAGAGCGTGTACTCGAAGCCCGGCACGCCCTGCTCCGCGATCGTCGGCACGTTGGGCAGCAGGCTCGAGCGCCTGGCGCTGGTGACCGCGAGCGCGATCGCCCTGCCGCCCCCCACGTGCGGCAGCGCGGCGTTGAGCGGCGCGAAATAGCAGCACACCCGGCCGGCGATCGTGTCGGCGATCGCCTCGGGCGTGCCCTTGTACGGCACCAGCGTGACCTCGATCCCGGTCATGAGCTTCAGCTTCTCGGTATTGAAGTGCGTGCCGCTGCCCACGCCCGCGTGGGAAAAGTTGAGCTTGCCCGGATTCGCCTTCGCCGCGGCGATGAAGTCGGCAAAGGTTTTCCAGCCGGTGTCCGCGCCCGTGATGAGCACGTTCGGCCCGCCGCCGAGCGGCGCGAGGTTGGTGAAGTCCTTCAGCGTGTCGTAGGGCAGATTGGCGTAGATGCCGGGATTCGCCACGTGCGCCGACGAGTTGGCGAGCAGCGTGTAGCCGTCGGGCGGCGATTTCACCACCACCGCCGAGCCGATCGAGCCGCCGGCGCCGGTGCGGTTCTCGGCCACCACCGGCTGGCCCCAGATTTCCTGGAGCTTGGCCGCCACCGCGCGCCCGATGATGTCGGTCGAGCTGCCCGGCGTGAACGCGATGACCAGGCGTACCGGCTTGTTGGGAAAGCTCTGCGCCGCCCCCGCGGTGGCAAATGCGGCGGCGAACGCGGCAAGCAGCAATGCAAGCAGCTTCTTCACTGATGTCCTCCTCTGTCTATTGCGGCACCGCGCCGCCGTCGCGCATGACCTTGCCGAGGTCGTGGTACTCGCGGGCGATGAAGGCGTCGGACTGCGCCGGCGTCAGCGGCATCGGCTCGGTGCCGAGCTTCGCCAGGCGCTCCCTGAGCTCCGTGGACTGCAGCGCGCGGGTGACCTCGGCGTTGATTCTGGCGACGATCTCGGGCGGCGTCTTCACCGGGGCGAGCAGCGCGAGCCAGAACGTCGACTCGCCGTCGGGGAAGCCGGCCTCGGCGATCGTCGGCACGTCGGGCAGCGCTGCGATGCGCTTCGCGGTGCTCACCGCGAGCGGCTTCACCTTGCCGTCCTCCACCGGGCCCATGCTCGAGACCGCGGGCACCCATGCGTAATGGATGCGTCCGGCCATGGTCTCGGCGAGCATCGGCGGCGTGCCCTTGAGCGGCACGTGCAGCGCCTTGACCCCGGCGGCGACGTTGAACTTCTCGGAGCTGACGTGCGCGCCGCTGCCGACCCCGGCGGTGGCGTAGTTGTACTGACCGGGCTTCGCCTTCAGCATCGCCACCAGCTCCCTGACCGAGTTCACGCCGAGCGACGGCGGCACGATCAGCACGCTCGGCAGGCTGCCGAGCATTGAAACGGCCGCGAAGTCCTTCAGCGTGTCGTAGCCCAGATCCTTGTACAGCACGTGGTTCACGGCGTGGCCGGAAGACACGACCACCAGCGTGTAGCCGTCGGGCTCGGCGCGCGCGGTCTCGCGGATTCCGATCGTGCCGCCGGCGCCGGGCCGGTTGTCCACGATCACCGCCTGGCCCCATGCGCTCGAGAGCCGCTCGCCGACCAGGCGGCCCATGACGTCGGTCGCGCTGCCCGGCGTAAAGGCACGATGATCCGGATCTGCTTCGACGGATAGGTCTGCGCGCACACCGTGCCGATGAAAAACGCCGCCGCGAGAAAAAGAAATCTTTTCATACACGCCTCTGTTTTGCCCAGTATTCCGGCGAAGATTTGTTCTGCTGGAGAGAAGCAGCATCTTCATACCCCGGCGCCATCGATGCCGCGGTCCCCGCCAGCACCTGGTGGTGCTCGATGTTCAGCAGGCGCAGCCAGCTCTGCTGGCCCATGGTGAGCGCGATGAAGCAGCCGAGCTCGACCAGCTCGGGCTCGCTGAAGTGGCGGTGCAGGCGCTCCCAGAAGGCGTCGTCGGTCTCGAGATGCCAGGTGATCGCCTCGGCGTAGGCGAGCGCCGCTTTCTGCCTGTCGGAGTAGCGCGTCGACTTCTCGAAGTTGAGAAGATCCTTGACGTCGTCCTCGATCATGCCGGCGCCTGCCGCCTTCACCGAGCGCTGGTTGCCGCAGTAGTCGCACTGCACCGAGCGCGACACGTACAGCCGGCACAGCTCCTTGACCGGGTGCTCGCACACGCCGTTGCGGAACAGGTCGCGCCACGAGTTGGCGAACGACCAGAACGCCGCCGGCACGTGCGCGCGCACCGCCGAGCTCTCGGGGCGCGGCGTGCCTTCGCGCCGGCAGCGGTCCATCTCCTTCTGCATCTCCGCGTCCATGCGCTCGACCGGGAAGTAGCTGATGCGCTGCTTGGCTGCCATGGCATCCTCCTCGAGCATCAATTTACCATCAGGTGGAGAGACCGTCCCCCACGTTCACGTTCTCGGGCGCGAGCTCGATACCGGAAGCCTTCGCATGCGCCAGGATCAGCGTGGAGAAGTCCTGCTCGGTCATGCCCTGCCCGATCATCTGCTGCAACAGATCCCGCGTCAGCGAAGTGAGCGGCATCGGCACCTCGAACTCGCGCCCGGCATCCAGGCCGAGATCGAGGTCCTTGCGCAGCAGCTTCGGGGTAAACGTGACGTGGAAGTCGAGGTTCACCAGCGCGGGGGTCTTGTAGCGCGTGAACATCGAGCCCATCACGCTCTTGTTGAGGAAGTCGAGGAACGCGTGGCGCGGCATGCCGGCCTTCTGCGCGAGGATGGTGATCTCGCACAGGTTCTGGATCACCACGCCGAGCATCACGTTGTGGCAGATCTTGGCGATGCGCGCGAGCTCGCCCTCGCCGACGTAGCTCGAGCCCGCGCCCATCATGTCGAGGTACGGGCGCGCCAGGTCGTACGCCGCCTTCGGCCCGGAGACCACGAAGGTGAGCTTGCCGGCCTTGATGACCTTGGCATTGCCGCTGACCGGCGCGGCCAGGTACTGAATTTGTTTCTCTTCAAGAATCTTTCTTAGTTCCGCGGAGCCTTCGAGCGAGATCGACGAGCACTCGACGACCATCTTCGGCTTGCCCTTCGCCAGCACCCTGCCGATGACCTCCTTGACGTCGTCGTAGGTGGAGACCATGCAGAACAGGATGTCCTTGGTGGACAGGTCCTCGAGCTGGTTCACCACCTTCGCGCCGTGCTTCGCCAGCGGATCGGCCTTCGCCTTGGTCCGGTTCCACACCGCGATATCGCAGCCGCCCTTGGCGAGGCGTTCCGCCATGGCGTAGCCCATGCGGCCGGCGCCGATCCAGCCGAGCGTCTGCTTAGTAGGGGTTGGCAATCGGCAGTTCCTCAGCGGGATAGAGGGAGATGATCTTCGCGCCGCTCGGCGTGAGGATCACTTCCTCCTCGATGCGCGCGGCGGACACGCCGTCGCTCGCGGGACAGTAGGTCTCCACGGCGAACACCATGCCGGCCTTGAGCTCGATCGGCTCGCGCAGCGAGGTGAGGCGCGAGATCAGCGGCCGCTCGTGCAGCCCGAGGCCGAGGCCGTGGCAGAAGTTGAGGCCGAAAGCGTCCATCTCGCTGGCGAAGCCGATGTCCTTCGCCTCGGGCAGCGCGCGCGCGATCTTGTCGGTCGTCATGCCGGGCTTGAGCAGCTCGATCGCCTTGTCCATCCACTCGCGCGCCTTCTTGTAGGCGGTGCGCTGCGGCCCGGTGGCGCGCCCGACGTTGAAGGTGCGATAGTAGCAGGTGCGGTAGCCCATGAAGGACTGGATGACGTCGAAGAACGCCTGGTCGCCCGGCCGGATTAGCCGGTCGGTGAAGTTGTGCGGGTGCGGGCTGCAGCGCTCGCCGGAGATCGAGTTGATCGCCTCGACGCAGTCCGAGCCCATCTCGTAGAGGCGCTTGGTGGCGAGCGCCACGATCTGCGACTCCTGCACGCCGGGCTTGAGCGCCTCGGCGATGTCTTGGTAGACCCCGTCGACCATCGCCGCCGCCATGTTGAGCAGCGTGAGCTCGTCGATGTTCTTCACCTCGCGCGCCTGCAGCATCGTTTGCTGCCCGTCCCGGACTTCAATTTTTTGTTCTTGCAAGGCAAACAACATGGGGGGCTCGACCACGTCCACGCCGAGCGGGAGGTTCGCCACGCCCTCTTCCTTCAGGATCGCCTTGATCTCCTTCGCGGCCTGCTTGAACAAGGTCAGATCCGAGCCGACCGCGCCGCGCATGCCCAGCAGCCCGGCGCGGCAATGATCGTTCTTCAGCCATGGCGCATGGAGCTTGTGGTGGCGCGCGGCGCTGCCGAAGTCCCAGATGTACGGCTCGCCGGTGCCGGTGAGCAGCGAGTAGCGCGTGAGCTTGTCGCGCGCCCACTCGCCGATCACGGTGCTCGTGGTGTAGCGGATGTTGTGCTGGTCGAACGACAGCAGCGCGCCGAGGCCGGAGTGCGCGAGCGCGGCGCGCGTGCGCGCCAGGCGGTAGTCGTGCAGGCGGCGGAAATCGACGCGCTCCTCGAAATCCACCTGCGTGCGGCCCGGCGCCTGCAGCGGCCGGTCCCAGCGGTGCTTCGGATCGACATCATCGGGACGAACCCCGGCGGGACGCGCGCTCTTTTTCTCTTTCGCCATCCTTCCTCCTCGCGCGGCGATTCTAGCGTCTAAACTCTTCGGTGGGCGAGAACCGATCGGGTGTGCAGATGGAAAGCGGCCCACTCCATCTGGAATCCATCCGATTTGGTTGCACACACCCGAGCGGGTAGCTCCGCTTCAATGAGGCCGCGGCTTCTAACCGCGGAAAACCCAAGGCTTTAGCCAAGCCAAAGTTGGTGCTTAATCGCTTCAATGAGGCCGCGGCTTCTAACCGCGGAAAACCTTGATGACTTCGCCCACGGTCATCTTGTGAGCGTGCTTCAATGAGGCCGCGGCTTCTAACCGCGGAAAACGCAGCGCTTCCGCGCGAGCCTATTCACTGCGTCGACGCTTCAATGAGGCCGCGGCTTCTAACCGCAGAAAACTAGCTTCGCGGCGTTGAAGCGCACCAGCAGCCGAGTCGCTTCAATGAGGCCGCGGCTTCTAACCGCGGAAAACTAGCTTCGCGGCGTTGAAGCGCACCAGCAGCCGAGTCGCTTCAATGAGGCCGCGGCTTCTAACCGCGGAAAACTACGTGCAGCACTTCAGCAAGGAGCAGATCGAGAGAGTGCTTCAATGAGGCCGCGGCTTCTAACCGCGGAAAACATAGTTTGCACTTTATCAGCGGCTTGCAAGTTACTAAGGCTTCAATGAGGCCGTGAGCGGCCGGGGAGATAGGTAACAAAAACGTCGGGGGACATGGGTAACAGAATTCCATGTCCTGCTACTGCAGTTGAATCTTTGATGCGAATCGCCGGCGAAGCGTAGCGGAGCTGGCGATTCG
>Ga0247727_10016233_pt1 | contig 12053 bp, 6 predicted proteins | sample WisWelCaveWW1625_FD_202498 | JGI IMG/M metagenome (GOLD analysis project Ga0247727, IMG submission 202498) | Biofilm microbial communities from Wishing Well Cave, Virginia, United States - WW16-25 | ecosystem: Environmental > Aquatic > Deep subsurface > Groundwater > Cave microbial mat | place...
CGCACAAATGCAAGGCTATCAACAGGAACTTGAGATCACACTCGAAGAGGCATTTAAAGGCGCAACCCGTTTGTTGCAAACGGAAGGAAAAGAAAAACAAGTGCGCATTCCTGCGGGCGTTCGCACTGGTTCAAAAGTGCGCGTCGCTGGCGCGGGACCCAACGGACTCGATCTGTATCTCATTATTAATGTGCAGGACGATAAACGTTTTGAACGACGCGCCAACGACCTGCACACAACAGCCACCGTCAGCGTCTTCACTGCCGTTCTTGGCGGTGATGCCGATGTTGAAACCCTGGACGGAAAAATCAAACTTAACATCCCCGCAGGCACGCAGCCCGAACAGGTCTTTCGTCTTGCCGGGCGCGGTATGCCTCATTTGAAAAACCCGAACGACAAGGGCGACATGTACGTTCGTTTGAAAGTGCAGGTTCCAAAATATCTTTCCACAAAACAACGCGAACTTTTGGAAGAAGCATCCAAGCTCAAATTCTAATTCGCCTTTGCTCGAAGGCGGTCTGTGACCGCCGTGTTTCGCCATACACACCGCAGGGTCACATATCATCCCCGAATGGGGAGACCCTGCGGGAGCACAAGAGAAATATCGAAAATAAAATTTTCAAAAGGACCTTTATGAAACGCGCACTCTTAACTCTCTCCATCTTGATTCTGACAGCAATGGCATGTCAGCTACCCGGGGTCACGCCTCTTTCCCAGCCGACAGTTGTTCCGCAAGCCCAAACCAATCCTCCCCTTTCGCCTGTCACCCATAATCCCATCCCACTAGATGGATCGCTTGAAGCGCTGTATCAACAGGTGATCCCCGGCGTTGTTGCCATTGACACGGGAACAAGCCTCGGGTCTGGATTCGTGTTCGATGGTGAAGGGCACGTTGTCACCAATCAACATGTTGTCGAAGGCGTAAGCGAAGTGGAGGTCTCGTTCTCCTCCGGTTACAAAGCATACGGCACAGTGATCGGCTTCGATGCCGACGCGGACATCGCAGTGATTAAAGTAAACGCGCCGAGTGAAGAAATCCATCCCTTGGCGATTGGCGATTCAAGTTTGCTGAATGTGGGCCAGCCGGTTGTGGCGATTGGGAATCCTTTTGGCTTGAGCGGCACGATGACACTGGGAATCGTTTCCGGTCTCGGGCGCACGCAACCCGCCAGCCAAGCCGCGCCGGGCGGCGGATTCTTCAGCACAGCCGATATCATCCAAACCGACGCGGCGATCAACCCGGGGAATTCCGGCGGTCCGCTTTTTAATTTGAATGGCGAGGTAGTCGGCATCAATCAATCCATCCGCACGGATAGTTTCAACGAGACGACGGGCAATGCAGTGAACTCCGGCGTTGGCTTCTCCATCTCGATCAATCTTGTAAAGCGCGTTGCTCCTGTATTGATTCGTGATGGAAAATATGAATATCCCTATTTGGGAATCTCCTCCAACAGCAATTTGGGATTATTTGAAATAGAAGCGCTCGGGTTAACGACCTACACCGGCGCGTACGTTGTCGCTGTTGTTCCGGGAGGTCCCGCCGAACAGGCAGGCATCCAGGCGGGAGATACACCCACCAGCATTGACGGGTTATTCGCAGGCGGAGATTTAATCATTGCGTTCGATGGCAAACCCATCAGCACATTCGATGATTTATTGAGTTATCTCATCACAAACAAATCCCCCGGCGATACTGTAGTATTGACTGTCCTGCGCGACGGTCAACTTGTGGATATCACAGTCACATTGGGCAAACGCCCTTAAAATGCAGAGACGCCACATTTATATGTTGAGACGGCAGTTGAACTGCCGTCTCAACGTATTTACCCAAATCGTTCTTCACGCCACACATCCGCAGTGTTGTGATAACCGGCTTGTTCCCAAAACCCGCGCCGGTCACGCGTCATGAATTCAAGCGAGCGGAGCCACTTCGCGCCTTTCCATAGATAGGGCGTTTCCAAATTTTCACGACCGGTGATGAATCCCACTGTGCCGCGCAACGGATAACCATGATCGGCTGTGATCGGTTCGCCGTTGAAATGCGTCGCAAGTAAAAAGTTATCCTGCAATACAATTTCAAGCGGGAGGTTGACCGTGAATCCATATTCAGCGTGTTGCATCACATGGGTTGCATTGGGTTTGATCTTGAACAAACTGTTCTCCACCATCGTTTTGACAGAGACGCCTTCCCACTCCGTATCGAACTTGCTCCAGCGCGTTACGCAATGAATATCCATTTGTATTTTTGCGCGCGGCAGTTGGTTGAACTCATCCCACGTCCATCGTTTTTCCTCCTCCACCTCACCCCACACGCGGAAGTCCCACGCGGCGGGGTTGAAATGCGGCACAGGTCCATAGTGCAGAACAGGAAATTTGAAGGTCAGCGACTGCCCGGGCGGGAGGCGTCCCTCCTTGCGAATTCGGTCTTCTTCCTTGCGGCGATCGGGTCCCTCGAATGATGAAAACATAAACAGCTCCTCTCCAAAATTATATCAATTTCCGCACAGAATAGACTCTCTTCTCAGAGAAATTATTACAAATGCTCTATAATAGGTTTATGAGAGAATTTTCCTCTCCGCGAGCTTCGCGTGGTGGTTACCGGAGCCTCGCTGGACAGGAGAACAGGTTTATAATAGGATTACGAATCGATTTTATCTTTCACCATGTCATACCCTAACATTCTAGTCATCCGTGGCGTCTTGAATATGGCGCAGGAAAGTAGAAACGAAGCCTCATGAAAGATGGTATCGCTCTACTGAAAGCTGCGCAGAAATTGGACGAGGAAGCGCTCACTGCGATCTTCGACCAATTTGCGCCCGCAATTTACAAATATACCCTGCGTCTATGCCATGATTCGATCATCGCGGATAACATCGTGGGCGATGTCTTTGCCCAGCTACTGGAACAATTTGCGGCGGGGAAGGGTCCGCGCACAAATTTGCGGTCGTATCTTTACCAGACAGCCTATCACCTTGTTGTAGATCGTTCGCGCGATAACCTGCATACCGCTCCGCTGGAAGTTGCCGAGGACAAATACGAGAAGGGACAGTTTACACCGACCCAAACCCAGATCGAAGAACGAGTCATGATGGATGCGTTGATCACCGCCATGAACTCGGAATTGACTGACGACCAGCGTCACGTAATTATCCTGCGTTTTCTGGAGGATTTCAGCCTGAAAGAGACGGCTGACATTATCGGCAAGGAAGTCAACAATATAAAAGTGATCCAGAACCGCGGCATCGCCAAGTTGAGAAAATCGCTTGGTTTGCAACTCGAAGAGGGCTGGTAGAGATCAATGGAACTTGACCCGAAAGACTATGATGTTGTCAAGTTGTTGACAAAATTAAAAAACACGGATGAACCATATCCCTTGGATTTGTTCGACGCGCGTCGCCAGAATTACATTCGCCGCGTCGCGGATGTTGGCGTTGGGCTGGGGACTACCGCAGGGTTACGAAGCACAATCAAAAGTGGGAAAAGCGGAGGTTTTGCACCAACAGCAAGCAGTCTACTTGAAACCGCCCTTGTCGTTGCCATTGTCGCGGAAGCAAGTACAGCCGTATATTTTTATCGCGATAAAATATCGGAGATCATTCGATCTTATTCATCGAATCCGCAAGTTTTGGAAGTTACATCCCCGCCGGCATTTTCATCCCCCCTGCCGGAATTGAATATCACTCAGGTACCTGAAATAACCGAGACGCCTACAACTACAGAAACCCCCACTGGTACAGTAGTGCCGACAAGTGTTGCGGATAATAACAGTGATGGAAACAATCAAGCCAATTCCACGCCAGATCCAAACGGCGACAACGGCAACCACTTTGGTCAGACGCCAAAACCCGATCGGACAAACAATCCTGGCAACAATAACAATGACGGTAACGGCAGAAACAAATAAATCCGTTTTTTTGAAAAAAGACACGAGACCCCAATCTCGTGTCTTTTTATATTTTGCTAATACTTTCGTGCTACGATAGCATCATCCTGCAAGCCAGACTCAAGACCGAGCCTCGTGATTTACAAGAGTAGAAGTATAATCTTCCATCGAAAAGGTAAACAATGCTGAAGAATTTCGTAAAGATCTTTGGGGGAGACCCCAACAAAAAAACGATAGAACAATATAGCGGAATCGCAGACCAGATCAACGCACTCGAACCCGAAATCGAATCCCTGAGCGACGATGCCTTGCGCGCCAAAACGGATGAGTTCCGCGCGCAGATCGCAGACTCCGTTGGGAATTTGGAGGGGATCAATGAACAGGATCAATTCGAGGCGCGGCAGGAGGCGTTGGACGAAATCCTGCCTGAGGCGTATGCGGCGGTGCGCGAAGCATCCAAACGATCAATCGGGCTTCGTCCTTTTGACGTGCAGTTGATCGGCGGGATCGCACTGCATCGCGGCTCCATTGCCGAGATGCGAACCGGTGAGGGGAAAACACTCGTTGCCACACTGCCGATTTATCTCAACGCGTTGCTGGGCAAGGGAATCCATCTCGTTACGGTGAACGATTATCTTGCGCGGCGTGACGCGCGCTGGATGGCGCCAATTTTCAATATGCTCGGGCTGACGATCGGCGTGTTGCAAATGGCGGCGGTTACGGAGAATGGAAAGAAGGCATTTCTCGTTGACCTTGAACGCGAGTCGCCGCATGAGGATCAGAATCATTTGCGCATGATAGACAGGCGGCTTGCGTATGAAGCCGACGTGACCTACGGCACCAACTCGGAATTCGGATTCGATTATTTGCGCGACAACATGACCATGCGATTGAGCGACCGCGTGCAACGCGGTCATCATTATGCAATCGTTGACGAAGTGGATAATGTATTGATTGATGAAGCACGCACACCGCTCATTATTTCAGGTCCGGCATCAGGCAACCTGGAATGGTATGGAAAGATGGCGCAGGTGGTCCGCCAACTCAAACCGGAAGATTATGAAATCAACGAAAAAGATCGCAACGTCGCCTTCACTGAGATGGGCTTGACGCACGCGGAGCAATTGCTGGGTCAGCCTCTCATTGACCTTGACCGCCCCGAGGATGTAACCCCGGAACAAGCGCGGCTGAGAGGCTATCTCGAACAGGCATTGCGCGCGCAGTTCCTGTTTCATCGCAACAAGGAATATCTCGTGCAGGCGGGCAAGGTCGTCATCGTGGACGATTTCACGGGCAGGTTGATGCCGGGCCGCCGTTGGAGTGACGGTTTGCACCAGGCTGTTGAAGCAAAAGAGGGCGTGAAGGTTGAACCAGAAAATGTGACCTACGCCACCGTCACTTTACAAAATTATTTCCGCATGTACAAAAAACTTGCGGGTATGACCGGCACTGCGCTCACGGAAGCGGAAGAGTTCAGCAAGATATACAATCTCGAAGTCACTCCCGTTCCGCCAAATTTGGAATATCAAGCCTTCGGCAAAGACGCGCCTTTGATCGAGATCAAAACAAAAGATGAAGATGGTTACGCCTTTTCCTATTTTGCCAAGCGCGACTCCTCTCCCTCTGGGAGAGGGCAGGGTGAGGGAGAGCCCCTCTTTTATCGCCGCAAAGACTATCCCGATGTCATTTACAAAACTGGTGAAGCAAAATTACGAGCCATCGTGATGGAGATCGTGCGCGAACATGTGCTCGGACGTCCCCTGCTGGTTGGCACCACCTCCGTCGAATCATCGGAAGTGATCTCGCATCGCCTCAAGGCAGAGGCTGTCCGCCGTTTAATCCAGGTTGCCCTCACCCGACGCGCGTGGATGGACGCAAACGACCGCGAAGAGGATGGGCGTCTCATCCCGGAATTACAACCCTTCAACGAACCACTTGAAAAGATTTCGCCCGATGCAATGCGGAAGTTCATCCAACCGTTTGGGCTGACGAATATCAACCCCGAAGATCCAGCCAACATTCAAACTGTTCTCGGCATTCTTCGCATTGACGAATCAAACATCAACCGACTCAAGTCGGTACTGCAGGCTGGCGTCCCTCATCAAGTACTCAACGCGCGCAAGCATACCGAAGAATCACAGATCATCGCGGGTGCGGGCGCGTTCGGCGCGGTGACCATCGCCACCAACATGGCGGGGCGCGGCGTGGATATCAAACTCGGCGGCGAGATCGCAGAAGAAGTGATCTCCGCGGTGAATCGCGTATTGCGAAAAGCCGGGCACGAAAATCCGTTTAACATGACACAAGAGGAACGCCGCGTCGCGTTGCAAAAAGTGGACTCCTCCACGTTTGGGATTTACGAGGCAGAACTTCAACTCTTCCTGCAATATTTTGAAGACATGGCAAGCGTGAAAGAACTCGGCGGCTTGCACGTCGTTGGCTCCGAGCGGCACGACGCGCGCCGCATTGACAACCAGTTGCGCGGGCGCTCCGCGCGCCAGGGCGACCCTGGCTCTTCGCGTTTTTATCTCTCCCTGCAAGACGATCTCATGCGCATTCAAGGCGGCTCGCAGGTGAGCAACATCATGGAATCGCTCGGCGTGGATGAATCCCTGCCGCTCGAAAACCGCGCAGTGAGTAGGGTGATCGAACAATCGCAACACCGCATCGAAGGCGCAAACTTCGATGTTCGCAAACATCTCATCGAATACGACGACGTGCTCAACAAACAACGCGAGCAGGTGTACAGCCAGCGCGACCGCATCTTCGTGAAAGAGGATTTGAGCGAAGATATCAATGCTTTACTGGAAACCGAAGTCAAACACCGCGTCGAAATCGGACTCGCCGATGAAGAGGGTCCGTGGAAGTTGATCGCCTGGCTCGAACAGGTGCAGCCTCCGTTTATGACGGGCGAACGCCTCTTCCCCAGCTTGGGCTTGTCTCTGTTGCTAAAAGAGTTAAATCTATCTGACAACTCGCTGTCGGAAGTCCAGCAGCAAGCTTCTGGACTCCAAATTAAGAACTTAATCTCCCGCGCCATCGAAGCGGAAAATGCTCATCACCTGCGCGCCATCGAAAACCTGATTGACAACACCGAACAGACTCTCCTATCACAAATCGCCAGCCGCGAAGATACTTTGGATGCCTACTTCGACGGCTTGCGCGATATGGAAGACGCGGAGCGTCCACGCCCGCAAAAATTGCTGGAGGAGATCAACAGCCTGGTTGGAGTGCAGATAACACTCAACAACGAGCAGATGCGCACACTCAGCGATGACCCATCCGATGTGAAGGATGATATCAAGTCACTTGTCTCGGCACATTTGACTGGCAACTTCGCATCGCGCATCATCGCCGCGGTGCAAAACCGCATCGGCGATCCGCTCGCTGAAAAGTTTAAAATCTCAAACTGGGACGACGCCGCAGACCAGATCCTTGATGCCGCGCAGTCTGCCCTCACGCGCCGCCGCGAAAGACTGGCTGGCGAAGATGGGCAGATCGCGCATGACATTGAAAGCCTGATGCCCTCTGCATGGAATGACACAACCAAACTTCAACTCCTGCTCTCACTCTCACAGGGCGCGCGGACTATCTTTGACCAGAAAACACACCGGCAGGTAAAGCAAGTTTTCACTCGATTCGGTTATATCTTCCTGATCGCACAATTGCTTGATGGGCAGGAAGCAGACCAGATCATTGAAGATGTCTTAACCCATCTCGAAGAAGCCGAGGAAGCCTTGCGAATGGCTTGGGGCGAGCGCGAGTACAGCCGCCTCTCCGCGAATGCGCAACGGCTGGCGGATTTCGGCGTCGCGGCAAGGATCGCTTTCGGGGAGGAACGGCTCAACGAAACAGTATCAAACCTGAGTGAGCGTGACCGTGAGGCTTTGATTGAATCCATTGGAAGATATGCGCTGAACGAAGTCCATCGGCAGTTGCTGTTGGGCGCCACATCCGAATTATGGGTGGATTATCTGACGCGCATCGAAGCCTTAAGAGTTTCGATAGGTCTTGAGGCTTACGCACAGCGAGACCCGCTGGTACAATATAAAGGTCGCGCCTCTGAAATGTTCGCTCAATTATTGGAAGATATTCGCGGGTTGGTAATCAACCGTGTGTTTGCGTATCAACCAAGACCCGTTGAGATCAAGCCAGTAGAAACAACGGATGCGCCAGTCGTAACGCAAACCCCGCACATGGAAGACGGTAAGAAAAAGAAACGGCGACGACACTAGCATCATCTTCTGCTCTCGACGCCGTCCTCGGCGCCGAGGACGGCGTCGAGAGCACGGAACATTATGATGGAACGAGTCACTGCTTCGCTCAACACGTATCGCGCACTCCCGAAGGTGGAGTTACATCGCCATCTCGAAGGCTCTCTGCGCCTCGACACCATGCTCGACATTGCGCGGCAACACGGCATCACCATCCCTGAGGATATCCTACGGCTCAGCACCCTCGTGCAAATTCAGGAAGAAGACAAATTCACATTCCAGAATTTTCTCGCCAAATTCAATACCCTGCGTTTGTTCTATCGTTCACCGGATGTGATTCATCGCATCACGCGCGAAGCGGTTGAAGACGCCGCGAAAGACAACGTGAAGTACATGGAATTACGTTTCACACCTGTTGCCCTGAGCCGCGCGGAACGCTTCCCTCTCCACGATGTCATTGATTGGGTAATGTCTAGCGCGAAAGAGGCGTCGAAAAAACACGGCATGATCGTGCGCTTGATCGCTTCCGTCAACCGGCATGAAGGCACCGACATTGCCGAGCAGGTGGCATGGCTTGCAGTGGAACATATCAAGAGCGGCATGGTCGCGTTGGATCTGGCTGGCAACGAAGCGGATTTTCCATCACAGCCATTTTACGGAATCTTCAAGGAAGCGAAACAAGCCGGTTTGCATTTGACCATCCACGCGGGCGAATGGGGACCCGCCTATAATGTGCGCGAAGCCATCGAGGAGATCGGCGCGGAACGGATCGGTCATGGCGTGCGTGTGCTGGAAGACGAATCCATTGTTGCACTCGCGCGTGAACGCGGCACGGCTTTTGAAGTTTGCATCACCAGCAATTACCAGTCCGGTGTGTTCGAATCACTGGATACGCATCCCATCATGAAAATGCTCGATGCCGGTTTGAATGTCACGATCAACACAGATGACCCGAGTATCTCGCGCATCACACTGAGCCACGAGTATTACACCGCCTGTGAAGACCTGCACATGCCGCAAAGCACGTTAAAGGAACGCATCATCGCCGCGGCGAAGGCAGGCTTTCTGCCTGAAGCCGAAGAAGAAAAACTTGTGAAGCAACTTGAAAAAGATTTGAAATTATAAATTTCACCACAAGGACCCCAAGGGTATCAAAGGCGCTCCTTTGTATCTTTCGTGATTTTGTGGTGACCTCACCCCCAACCCCTCTCCTATAAAAGGAGAGGGGAGCAAAGGGCAAAACCACCAAAGGAGCAACTCATGAAAGATTTTTTCAACTCACGCGATGTATTAAAAGTTGGGGGTAGAGAATACGTCATCTACCGACTCGACGCGCTGGAAAAAGCGGGTCTGACTCACCTCAAGCGGCTTCCGTTTTCGATCCGAGTCGTGCTTGAGGCCGCCCTCCGTCAATGCAATGACAAAGAGATCACACAGAACGATGTAAAGAATATCGCATCGTGGTCAGCCAAAAGCAACCGCCCTGGGATTCCATTTTTACCCGCGCGCGTCATTATGCAGGATTTTACGGGAGTCCCCGCAGTAGTGGACCTCGCCGCGATGCGCGCGGCAGTTGCACGTCTCGGCGGCGACCCGAAGAAGATCAATCCGCTTGTGCCAGTGGATTTGGTCATTGACCATTCCATTCAGGTTGATTTCTTCGCCACAGCCGATGCACTCAACCGCAATACCGAAATGGAATTTCTGCGCAACCGCGAGCGTTACGAATTCCTCAAGTGGGGACAGAAAGCATTCAGCAACTTTCGCGTCGTCCCACCGATGACGGGTATTGTTCATCAAGTCAATCTTGAATATCTTGCTGATGTGGTGATGACCAAACAGACCTCCGAGTTCTCGGAGAACTCGGAGGTCTTGGCTTTCCCCGATACTTTAGTTGGAACAGATTCACACACCACGATGATTAATGGTCTCGGCGTCGTTGGATGGGGCGTGGGCGGCATCGAAGCCGAAGCCGTGATGCTTGGTCAACCAATGGACATGCTTCTGCCCGATATCATTGGTTTCAAATTGCATGGCAAATTGCAGGAAGGAGTCACAGCAACTGATCTTGTCCTCACCGTAACGCAAATGCTTCGCAAAAAAGGTGTGGTGGATAAGTTCGTCGAGTTCTTCGGACCCGGGCTTGATTCCATGTCCCTGCCTGACCGCGCAACCATTGGCAATATGGCTCCCGAATATGGCGCGACCATCGGCTACTTCCCTGTGGATGAAGAGACGCTTCGCTACATGCGACTCACGGGCCGCTCCGAAGAGACCGTTACCCTCACTGAGGCATACATGCGCGCGCAGGGACTCTTCCGCGACTCCTCCACACCCGAACCGGAATTCACCGACACGCTCGAACTGGACCTTGGTTCTGTTGTGCCATCACTGGCTGGTCCCAAGCGTCCGCAGGATCGCGTGGCAATGTCTGAATTGAAAGAGACGTTCAAAGCGGCATTAACTGCTCCTGTCAAAGAACGCGGATATGAACTCAAGCCCGAAGCGTTGAATATTGAAGCCACTTATGGCACGAACGGCGGCTCGATGAAGATGAGGCACGGCGCGGTCGTCATCGCCGCGATCACATCCTGCACGAACACTAGCAACCCATCCGTGATGGTCGGCGCTGGATTGCTGGCGAAGAAGGCTGTTGAAAAAGGATTGACCGTCAAACCTTACGTCAAAACCTCTCTCGCCCCAGGCTCGCGCGTTGTCACTGAATACCTCAAACAAGCGAATCTGATTGACCCGCTCGCGCAACTCGGTTTCAATATCGTGGCGTATGGATGCACGACCTGCATCGGCAACTCAGGTCCACTTCCAGGAGAAGTCGCGAAGGTAGTCACCGAGAATGAACTTGTCGCCGCCGCGGTCCTATCGGGCAATCGTAACTTCGAGGGACGCATCAATCCCCTGGTCAAAGCCAGCTTCCTTGCGTCTCCTCCGCTTGTTGTCGCGTATGCGCTCGCGGGGACGGTGGATATTGATCTCGATAAGGAACCCCTCGGCACAGGTAAAGATGGCACGCCTGTTTATCTGAAAGACCTGTGGCCCACGCAACAGGAGGTTTCTGAAACGATTGCTTCGAGTTTGAACGTAGGCATGTTTGAAGATCGCTATGCCAGCGTATTCGAGGGTTCAGACATGTGGAAGGAAATCAAAGTAACGGGCGGCGACTTGTACGAGTGGGATGAACGATCCACATACATTCATCATCCGCCATATTTCCAAAATTTGACTCTCGATACATCATCGGTGAACGACATCAAATCGGCGCGCCTTCTTGGGTTGTTTGCTGATTCCGTTACAACCGACCACATCTCCCCCGCAGGCAATATCGCGGCAGATAGCCCCGCAGGAAAATATTTGCAGGAACGCGGCGTACAGCCAAAGGATTTCAACTCGTACGGTTCGCGTCGTGGCAATGACCTCGTGATGGCGCGCGGGACTTTTGCAAATATCCGCATAAAGAATTTGCTCGTTGCCCCGAAAGAAGGCAACCTCACAAAGCATTTCCCCGACGGCGCGGAAATGTCAATTTACGACGCGGCGGTGAAATATCAAAGCGAAGGATTTCCCACAATCGTCATCGCGGGCAAGGAATATGGCACCGGCTCCAGCCGAGATTGGGCGGCAAAGGGTCCATTGTTGCAGGGCGTGAAAGCCGCGATTGCTGAATCATTCGAACGCATCCATCGCTCGAATCTTGTCGGCATGGGTATCCTGCCTTTAAAATTCATCGAAGGACAAAACGCCGAGTCGCTTGGCTTGAAAAGCGATGAAGTTTTCGACATCGAAGGCTTGAGCGATAAGATGGCGCCGAAGTCTGTTGTGAATGTGAAAGCTACAAAACCAGATGGCTCAGTGATCGAATTCAAAACCATTGCTTTGCTGAACACCGACGTGGAAGTGAATTACTATCGCAACGGAGGCATTCTCCATACGGTGCTGAG
>Ga0247727_10016234_pt1 | contig 12052 bp, 8 predicted proteins | sample WisWelCaveWW1625_FD_202498 | JGI IMG/M metagenome (GOLD analysis project Ga0247727, IMG submission 202498) | Biofilm microbial communities from Wishing Well Cave, Virginia, United States - WW16-25 | ecosystem: Environmental > Aquatic > Deep subsurface > Groundwater > Cave microbial mat | place...
TCACCACTTCCTTGACGTGGCGAATGTGCGTAAAAATCATAGTGGAATCATCCGGGATATTTTCGGCGGCAAAATCAAATTCCGGGTGCTTCTTGTTGAACGAGTTATACTCGTGGCATTCAATGCAACGCGTATCCGGCACGTTGGTAATTTCCGCTTGCCGGCCCAAATGTTCTTGATGACAGGCGTAGCAGGGTGTTTCGCGATTGCCATATTCCTGCCTGGCCGGTTGAACGCGGCTCAGGTCCATCGTGCGATAAACATAATGCGCCGTAAACGTATAAAACGTTTGCTCGTTGGCAAGCTGCATGTTGTCCGCCTTCGCCCCGGCTTTTTCGTGGCAGACCGAGCAATTGTCGTTGGTCACGGCGCGGAATTGGTCGTGGCACCTGGCGCAATCCTTCTCAAAGGTCGCATGAAAAGACGACAGCGGCCCGCTCGCGGTGAAGCTGCTCTTGAGCAGGAAAAAATCTGTCAAGAAATAAACCAAAGCTCCGGCACAGGCAAAACCGCCGATGAACATCATCTTGCGGCGCGTATCGGGCCAAACATACTTCAGCGCCACCGGCAATCGCGACACCCCGAAGGTGCCTTTCTTTTTGGTTTCTTCTGGTTTAGCCATAATTTCTCTTCCAAATATCTTGTTAGATAGGCTGAAAGTTTGAGTCCTAACGACAAGACTTAAATTTCCCACTGATTGAAGAATCCCGCAGATAAAGCCTTTTATAAGTGGACCTCTTCAAGCTGTGGGAAGTTTTTTATAATAAAATCCTTGGAATCTTTGTAGCATTCTAATTTCGTACTCCTTTAATCTCGACTTTAGATTTTCCAAAATTTACTGCTAATCCTATTGAAAGTTTGAGAGCTTTCAAGTAGCTTTTAATCTTTGAAATATCATAATGCGAAATTGACTCTTGCAGAGCCGTAATTCCAAAGACGATAGTATTTTCAATCAAAAAATGGCGCATCTTAAAAATTCGAATGGTTTCACCAAAATAATTTACTGGAACCGAAACGCCCTTTTCAAATTTGATATGTTGATAGGCGAGTTCTGTTTCAATTAATTTTCGCACAACAGATTTGCCGAAACCAAGACCGTGCGTGTCAGCGACAAAAAGAATTGCATCGCGTAACTTCTTCAACGCCTGTCGCTCGACTTCGTTGATTTGGCCTTTAATATAATCATAATTTTCATCAATAATCAGCGGTTTTTCATGATATATTCGGCGCTCAATTTTAACCATTGGCAGACCGAAGTTGGCCAAAAGCCCGAGATGCTTTTGCCAAAGCTTAAGCTCTGTGAAAAGTTGAATAAAATTGACTTGAAGAAAATCGCACGGTAAGGATTTTAAAGCTAAAATAACTTTGTCCTCGATTAAATAATCCAACTTGAATTCTCTCACCAAAACCCCGCGATGTTTAAGTTTGCTCTTTTCTTTTGACTTAAATGAAATACCTTCTCGTTCAAATTTTCGTGCCAATCCTTGATGATAGGTTTCTTCATCATATCCCACACCGATGTCATTATGAACTTCAAATATGCATTGCCGTATGACGTAGGTCAATTCTTCATACAATAACTCTTTCATACTTTTCTCAAAAAGTTCAGAGTTAACCTTACAGGCTTTATCAGTGGGTTTCTTCAATCAGTGGGCAATTTTTTGATTCATCAGCCCTCATCTTTTTTTCTAACTTATGTCCATGCGACTAATAATACAGCACCGCAAACAAATGAAACCCGATCAAAATCAGCAGCACCAATGACAGCGGCACGTGGGTGTACATCCACCAGCGCATGGTTTTTTGCAGCGTGTAGTGGGCGTCGATCTCGAGCTTGGTGCGATAATACAATTCCAAACGGTCGAGCTTGTCCTTCTCATCGGACGGCAGAAAACGCCGTAAATATTCGAACTGCTTGAGGCGCGATTGGATGCCGCCGGTGACGTCGACGTAGTAAATCAGGCGCGGCTGCGTATTCACCAGCGCAACGGCGATGTTCTTCCGATAAAAATCCTTCACCGGATCGGCGCACGTTTGAATCAACTGCTCGCTCTTGCCGCGGATTTCATTGATCAACTCCGGAATTCTTTCATAAACCACTTCCATGGCCAGGCCGGAGGTCAAAATTTTGGGAATCCATTTTTGCAACAGCACGCCGAGAATGCCGCTGGCCGTCACCCATAAGCTCAGAAACCACAGCCACCAATCGAGCGCGCCGCTGGGCACGCGGAAACCGCTGTGCATGAGCGTCAGCAGCAACGCCAACGTGCCGCCATATAAATGAAATTGCAGCCACGTTTGGTTTCTACCCAAACGCCAGCTCAACGCGGTTTTCACCATGCGCCGGCGCACCGCATATAATCCGGCGCCTGCCATTAAAATCGAGGCCAACGTGCCGTACGTCAATCCCCACCAATTGTAAGGCCGGATTTCGGCAAAGACGGCGTTGAGCAAATAAATCAACAGGCAAGCCGCCGTTGCAATGAGGAATACGGTTAGCCAATCCGGCGACTCCACCCACCGGCGCAACCGCGGCCACAGTTTCAACGGTTTCCGTTGCAATTTTTTTCCAGCCATGTTCAATTTCTCCTTTTAATTCCTTTCCAACAATTGGCGAAATGCCTCGAGGCTGCCGACACGAAAAGCGCAGCCGTGCGGACAATTATTGACGCAGGCCGGGCCGTGGTTGGTGTGCGAGCACAAGTCGCATTTGCTCGCCAACAAACGCGCCTTGCCGATTAAATAATCCGCCGGTGCGTTGTCGTTCGTCCAGGCCGTGCCGGTATCGAGCATCACGATCGCATCGTAGGGGCAATTCTTGGCGCATGCCGTGCAGCCAATGCAAAGCGAGTCCTCGATTTCGACTACGGCGCCGATATTGGCGCGGCGAATCGCGCCTGTGGGGCAGCCGACCAAACACAGCGGATCGCGGCAGTGGTAACAGGCTTTGGTAATCAAAAAATTTTCATACTTGTCGCCTTCGCGCACGAAACGCGGCCGGCCGCCGTGCGTGTCCGCGCAGCCGCGCACGCAGTCATCGCAGCGCGTGCAGGTATCGAGATCGATGACCAACACGCTGTTGCCTTGCACCAGTCCGGTCTCGAGCGCGGTTTGAATAAACTCGGCCTGGCCGATGTTCTTCTTGCTGCTGCCGGTTTCTTTGATGCGCGCCACCGCGGTTTCCCATAATAATTTTTCCACGCTCGGATATTTGCGCACCAGCTCCCGAAAATCGGCGCGAGAGATTTTCACCAGATCGCAGTATTCAGCCGAGGTGGCGGTGAATTTCCATTTTTCGATATCGTCGAGCAGCAGCTCGATTTCACCCAGCGTCATGCCTTTGGAAAGATACGTGACGACGATGGGCTCCTCGCCAAATTGCTGCGAAAGCTTGATGAAACCGGAGCGCACCAAATACAGCGCATCAACCGGATCGCCTTCTTTGAACAGCGCTTTATTCGGCTTCAAAGGAATCAATTCCACTTTTTGCGTGAGCGCCTGAATAAAAGCCTCATCGCATTTTTGCAAGAGCGGCGTGGTTTTGAGGTGGCTCGCCAACGATCTTTGGCGATAGATTTGGTCGAGACGTTTTTGCAGCGCCGAAGATTCGTCTTTCATTTTTCGCAGCGCCGCCACGCGAATTTGCAGCAGCTCGCAATCCGTCGCCGTGCGCGCCGTCACGGATTGCGGCCAGCCGCTCATCGCGCCGATTTCCCCCAAAATTTCGCCGGGGCCGAGTTTGATCCGGCCGCTCACCGGAAGATCAACGTCAACGGAAGACAAAAAGATCGTGCGAGAATCACCGCCTTGCAGCTTTTTCACTTGCGATTGCAAAATCGTCTCACCCATTCCATTGCCGTCGCCGGTTTTGAATGACGCCGTCGGTTCCATCATCACCGTCCGCGACAAATCGAAAATGGGACGGCTCAACTCCGCCTGCTCTTGCCGCCGGCTCGTGAAAATTTCCACATTGCCCTTGATGATGAAAAAAGCGAGATCGAGGTAGGTGCCTTCTTCGAATAAAACCGAGTTCTGCTTCCAGGTCGCGATGGAAATATCGGGGCTGATTTTCCCGAGCAGCTCGTCGTCGAAATCCTGAAACAGCTCATATTCTTTGAGCTTCTCCAGCGACAGTTTTTCGGAAATTTTCAGAATGTTGGGATTGACGCCGAACGAGTTCCAGCGATCTTTGTATTGGGCGCGGCGTTTGGCCTCGCTTGACTCAACTTCGAGATTATCTTGCTCGCTCATCACTGCCCTCCTCCGGTTTTTTGATACAAATACTCCAAACGTTTTTTCAAAATTAGAATGAGATTTTGCAGCGACGTGCTATCGCTCACGCTCGGAAACGGCGCGAGATCGAGCGGTCCGAGATTTTCCGGCATCGCCAGCGGGCTGACCGGCCGAGGCGCTGGCGGCGCCGGCGCAATGCGTACTGGCCTGGGTTGAGGCACTGGAGATGGTTGCTCTGGCATGACTTCCGTCTCCTCCGCAGCCGGCTCTTCTCCCTCCACCTCGACAATTTGCACCACCGGGCCTTTGGCTTGCATCGCTTTCGCAAACGTCGCCTCCGCCAAATCTTCAGGTTTGGCCGCGCGCTTCCAGTGAGTGGGTTTGGAAATCTGCTTGATGCCTTTAATGTAATCGAAATTCTCGCCGGTCGAGTGGCCGATGGAAACTAATTTTGGCTCGGTGATATAATGGCAGCGCACGCAGGTTTTCGCGCGGATGTCGAGATTTTTGTTTTCCACCATTCCCAATTTCAGCGCGTTCTCGTAACCGCCGGGTTTTTCCGTATGCGGATCGCGGTAATCGCTGCCGCCGCCGTGGCAGCTTTCACAACTGACGCCGTATTCCACTTCCTGATTGGCTTTGGCCGTAATCACCGTGCCGTGACATTTCATGCAATTCTTATTGCCCTTTGCAAGGTCGGCCAGCTCGATGCCATAACGTTTTGCATAATCCACATATTTGCCGCGCGGTTCATAAAAAGCTTCTTGCGTGACGTAATGATCGTCGTTCTTCCACCAATCATTTTCTTTCGCATGGCATTCATTTTGGCCGAGGCCGCAACTGCCGGGACCGAGAGTTTTATACGGCGACGGCGGTTCGATCACTTCCTGGTAAACCGGCGTCTGTTTCTTCGGCGCTGCCGCTTTTTTGGCAACCGCTTTTGGCGGAGGCGGCGGCGTCGCTGTTTCGGCGGTTTTTTCAGCAGGGGCCGGACTGGTCACCGCGGTTGGCGGCGGCGTTGGCGTTGATTTCGGCGCGCTGGCTGCAACCGGCGCCGGGCCTTTCGCTTTCATGGCTTTATCAAAAGCCGGCTGCAATTGCGCCGGACTCTCCGCGCCGTGCGTTCGCCAATGTTTCGCCACTTGCTTGATGCCCTTAGTCACATAATCGAAATCCTCGCCCGTCGGATGGCCGGCATCGATCAATTTCTTTTCCGTGATGTAATGGCAATCGACACAGGATATGGCGCGGGTATTTAAATTTTTATTGTCGATCATCCCAAACTTCAAGCCCTGCGCATAACCTTTTGGGACGGCATGAGGATCTTTATAGCCGCTGCCGGGGCCGTGGCAACTTTCGCAGCTCACGCCAAATTCGACTTCGCGAGTGGCTTTGGCCGAAATCACCGTGCCGTGGCAGTTCATGCAGCTCTTATTCACGGCCGGCGCATCGGTCAATTTGATGCCGTATTTTTGCGAAATCGAATTATATTTGCCGGTCGGCGAAAAGAACGGATCGGCGGTGCTATAATGATCGTCGTTCGTCCACCACTTGTTTTCTTTCGCGTGACAATCATTTTGGCCGAGACCGCAGCCCGCCGGGCCGATGGTTTGGAATTGCTGCGCCAAACTCTGGGTGGGCAACAACGCTAACGTCATCATCCAGCCAAAGATTTTGAGAAACGTGTGTTTGCTCATCGTCAATATCCATAAGGTTTATTATATAAGGAACGCGCATCATGGTTTGGCTCATCGTCGAGTTTTTGGCAAATGGCGATTCCGTCGAAGACGTTCTCGCCGCCTATCCTGATTTGACACGCGATGATGTACGCGCCGCTTTGGCCTATTCAGACGAGATGACCAAAGAGTGCGTCATACCCTTTGAAGTCGCTATTGCCGCATGAAAATCAAATTCGATCAAGCTTTGGATTGTTGAACCGGGACGCACTCGCGTTCGTGAGTAACACGAATTACTTTTTTCCCCGCCATCGCCCGAAACACGGCCATTCTAACTTTCCTCGCGCACTGCCAACCGTTCCAATCAAGCCACAACTTATAGCCAGTCTCCAAAGATTTCGGTTCATGGCGTCACTTTCGCTAAGACAATTGACCGGTCACTGCGAGTGACCGGTCAATAAATGTCAAAAAAATCATTTGCTCCCGATCGCCCTCCCGTTCGCGCCTTTGTCCAAATTATACACCTTGCCGTCGTCGCTCACCGTCCAAATTTTGCCGTTTTTCCAATACAACCGCTGCTGCTCCGCCAGCGTAAATGGACGCGAGCCCAAACGGCCGAAGACGCTGACTTGATTGCCGCTCTCGTCGACGGCGCGGTCGCGATCCATGCCTTTGGAAACCGCAATTGCCTCGCCGTGGCCTTTGTGCGTTGCAATCAATTTCGGATTCGGCCGCGGGCTGAAGCCGAGATAAGTCGGCGTATCGCCCGGCGAAGTGAGCTGAATCACGCGCAAGCCGTTTTTGCCGTCGGCGACATACGCAAAAATACTCGCATTCGTCGCCGCGATTTTGACGCCGTGCGCCGCGTTCATCGCGCCATTCGCATTAAAAATTTGATCGACAAACAGCGCCGGCGGATTTTCCACGTCGATGATCACCAGGCCGCGCGAGCCGCCGGCAACATACGCATACGTCCGGGCCACGTAAATATCGTGCGCCTCTTTCAACGAAATATATTTTGGCTCGATCTTAGGATTTTCCGGATTGGTGATATCGACCACCTTCACGCCTTCCTCATCGCAAATGAACGCGTAGCGAAATTGAATTGCAATCGCTTTCGGCTTCTTGATCTGCGCCGGCCCAATGCGTCCAACGATACGCGGTTTCAACGGCTCATTGAGGCTCACCACTTGCAAGCCGGCATCGCACAAAATGTAGGCGTAATTTCCGGCCACGGTCAAATTCATCGCGCCGGTCAACGCGCCGTTCGGATTGAATGTGAGCGCGCGCTTCAAAAAGTTGTTGCGCGGATTGCCGTCTACCAGCGTCATCACCTCGACGAGAATCAAGCCCTCAAACTTATCCGTAATGTAGGCGTAACTGTACAGCGGATGCAGCGGCCGTTCTTCATTCTCCGGCGCCAGCGCGATCTTGCGCTTCGTATCGACTGGCATGTTGGTCGGCAGGGCGACGGCCGTGGCAAATTTCGTCTTCACCTGCGTGTCTTGCCCGAACGGCGAAACCGGCGCTGAAACGATCCGCTCGGAAAAACCTTTGTTGTCGATATTGGCGACGTCGTAAACGCGAAAACCGTCTTCACCGTTCGCCGTGTACAAATACTCGCCGCGCAAACTCACGCTCAGAATATTCGTGCCGCCGTGATGATACGCCGTCATTAACTTTTTCCCGGCCTGCTCGTGCTTTTTGTAATAATCCGGATAAGCGAGCTTGTGCAGGTAGCTGCCGATCACCGCCTGCGGCTCCTCGTCTTCCGTCACCTGCACCGCCTCGAAGCCATGCGTGCCCATACCGACATACGCAAACTTGCCGATGAAATTAACCAGATTGGTGCCGTGCAGCAGCACTTGCGCCATCCACGCATTGTTGTCATTCTTCGCAGAGAGATGGCAATCGGTGCACGTGCGCGTTTCCTTCGTGCGCACCGTGTGCGGAAAATGCGGATTGAACGCCTGGCTGCTGTAGCCCGGCGAGGAAATCGGCGCCTGCTGCATGTAAATTTGCTCGCGGTTGGCATTCTTCGAGCTCAAAATCAACGCGCTGGAAGAACGCGCCGGCGCCACTTTGTTGCCTTTCGTCGTGCTGTTGATGCTCAACATAAAACCATCGTCGCGGAGCACCTGTGGATTGTACGTCGTCCAATTCCGCGAGGTCTCGCCCTCGTAATGGTTCATGTACTTCTTCCAATTTGCCTGCTGCGGCAAATGGCAGCCAAAGCAGTTGGTGACCCATGAGGTGTGGCAGGTATAGCATTCCATTTTATCATTCGAATGTGCCAGTTGCGCCCGGTCATTGAGGTCTTTCACTTCGCCGCCGCCCGTTGCCGTCAATTTGGCCAGGCGCGCTTTGGAATTAAACTGGGGCGAGCTCGGATCGATAATGTCCGCCACCTGCGGAATTTCCCATTGCAGATTCTCCTCCAGCATCGAGCGTTGGAGAATGCGGCTGCCGCGCCGCAAAAAGCGCCGGTCGCCAAACGGCGTGTTCAACTCGGACAAACTCGTTCCGCCCTCCGGCGCGGCGATGCCGGAAGTTCTCAGCGTCGCCCGTTCCGTAATCGTGCCGTGGCAATCGACACAATTGATTTCAATCGCATTGTGAAATTCGCCCTGAAGCTTGCCGTTGCCGTGCGAGTCCTGCTCGAAATGGCAATCGACGCAGTGCATGCCTTTCTCGGCGTGAATGTCTTTGAGATGCACGGCTTTGGGCGCGTTGCGGCATTCGTCGTTGCAAAAACCCTTGGTCGTATCTTCAAGCGGCACGACGCCGTGAAATTTATGCTCCGAATTCGACGGCACGATCTTGCCGTCTTTATCCAGCAAATTGCCTTTGCGATCTTTGTTGAACACCGCGCGAAAAACCCAGCCGTGGCCGTGATAATCCGAGAACTGCGTGTTCTTCAGTTTGGGATTCAGCTCGCTCACTCTGGCAAGAAAGTCGTAATCACCCCATTTGCCGCGCAGCACCGCTTCTTCCGGATTCGATTCCAACAATTTGAACGCTTCCCGGTTGGAAACGTATTTTTGCTTTTCGGGATACATCCACTCGCCGTCGGATTCATAGTCCCACATTTGATAACCGAGATACGTGTTGATGAACGCATTCGGCTGGTGCATGTGACAAACCATGCACTGGCTGGAGGGAATCGACTTAGTGAAAAGATGCTGCAGCGGATGTCCGGATTCTTTTTTCGAAATGGAGGCGTCGGCGGTTCGGCTCATGCCGCGATTGCCGAATTTCGCATAAGGGCCGGAATGCACGATCGAGCGGTCGTTGGCATAAACCACATGACAGGCCGAGCAGCCGCTCGAGCGATAATCGCCGGGATGATCGTTCGTTCCCATGAAGGAAAGATGCGGATCGTTGAGGCGCGTCTTTTGAATATTCAGCACCGGCGAGCTGATGTAAGTCTGCGTGCCGCGGCCGCGATCGCTGAGCTTGTTGTCCGGTTTGCCCGCTTCATTAAACGGATTGGGAATGCCGATCTCCGAGGGATTGCCGCGAAAGTCCTTGCCGCCGCGCTCGAAGCTGCGATAGTAATCGCCCGGCTGCGTAATTTCCCAACGCGGCAGCGGCAGCAAAAACGGCAGCACGCCTTTATTTTTCATCTCTGCGGCCGTCGGCGCCGGCACGGTGTTGATTTGCTGCGGGAAGCCGTCGCGGCTGTAGCTCTCGCCCAAAATATAATTTTTGGCGGAGATGATGCCGTTGTTGTAAGCCGCGCCGCCCCAGAACAGCGACGAGGTGGTCATCATGCTTTTTTTCACGCGCAGCACTTCCTCGGCATGGCAGGGGCCGCAAGTTTCATCCGCCACGCGCAAATCGCCCGGATTGATAAACTTGATGAATTCGGTTTTCTCTTCATTCAACAGCGTGAAGGTAAATGCCGGATTCGCCGAGGTTTTCCATTTATCCTCGAAGCGCGGTTTCACGTGCCCGTCTTTGACCGTCGTGACCGCCGCATTGCCGCCGTGGCAATCCGTGCAGCCCAGCTTGATCGCCGTGGACTTGTGCATGTTGGCGTTTTCCAGCCGGGCGTGGCAAGTGAGACAACCCTTGCTTTTGCGGTCCACGTCGGCCTGCGTTTGCCGAATCAAACGCGATTCCTGCTCCTGGGCGAAAACCGCATGAAATCGGCCCATCGCGATGGCGATGAGAATGAGAACCAACCAAAGTTTATTTCGCTGCATTGGCATCTCCTCGATCATAAATTATAATTTCACTCACAGATTTAATTGATATACCACCGCACGATGATCATGCCTTTGGTCGAAATGGCAGAGAGCGATTCTTCGAATCCGGAATTTCCATCACCAAAATCTCCAATGGAGATATAGTTGATTTGAATTTCTCCGCCCAGAGAAAAGTCACCATTGCCGAACAAATACTCGCCGCCGATAGCGGGGCCAATATAGAAATCGGTTTTTGAGTCACTTGAAGAGTCATTGTCAAATTCACTTTTTATGGAAGAAAAGACGAATCCAACATTGACCCCATAATAACAATTCATCGACTCCCGGGGCCTGGCCAGAGCCAAAACGGCGCCCACTCGCCAATTCGAAGATTTAAATTCGCTTGGTCCGAAAGGGGGTGAGGCCGAAGAGGATGATGAAAAACGAAAATATCCCAGCGTGGGCTCAAAACGAAAATTTGTCCCGCGTATCGCCACGGAAAAATTGGCAAAATCCACCGGCAAGGTCAATGACGAAAAATCAGCCTCACTGACGAAAGCCAACTCCCGGCCAAAAGTAACCCCAAATCCAATGCGGGTTTTGGCATTTTGCGCCTGCGCTCCCCAGGCCATGAAAAGCACGCATCCGGCACCAACTAAAAATTTAATGCGGTTCATAACGCCTCCTGATTTAAATTATTTCAAACGAGAAACCGCCTTCATAATTTATCTCATCAACGTGAGTTTTTTCGTTGTCATAAAACTTCCCACTTGCAACCGGTAGAAATAAATTCCGCTGGTCACCAATTGGCCTTGATCGTCGCGGCCGTTCCACACGCGCTGATGCCGGCCGGCCGGCAACTCGACGCGATCCAGCATAGCATTTGCTAATTTTCAACTCAGCCGTACCTGTCCGGCAAAAATCTGTTAAAATTTACTTGCATAATTCCTTACTATTTGCTATCATTTAAACGTAAGGTGCCCCGGACTGTACGGGGATTCATAGCATGGCTGAGATGCCATGCGCCTATCGGAGCTATCCGTAATTTCTTTTGGGCTCACAGCAATGTGAGCCCTTTTTGTTTTACGGAATACTAACAAGATATATTTTGTGCTCAAAAATTTTATAAGCTTTGACGAGTTCCTGCGCTCTTTTTTCATTGGAAATTTCCTCGTTTGAAACAAAGTCAATCATATAAGCACAGAAATCGGCTAACTGCAAACCGGCATAAAATGCGGAAAAGCCAAACCACGGCAATTCAATGAAAAGCGTATTTCCCCTGCTTCCTACCCAATCTTTATAAGCATCAAGCAATCGCCTATCCTGTACGCTGGAATGCAAATCAGAGCGCATGTCAACCATCAGCAATCCACGCTCATCTAAACTTCCTCTGCTCAATTCCATTTCTATTTCATCCAACAGCCGCCAAAAAGATAAACGGTACAATTGTTCATCAGATGATACATATTCCGGAAGATCCTGCTTATTCACCTTTACGGCAAATATAAGGCATGGCAATTCTGCAATCATGTTAGCAATTTTATTGATTACAGAGACCCGTTCAGACCAGTTGTGATGTTTGAAGAGTTTGTCTCCACGCCTAATGTCTCTGCCTTTAATCTCAAAATCCTCCGGTTTTGCCCATGGAATCATGTGTCGTTTTAATGCATTCGTTTTGTTATCCAACAAATTCCAATCATTTTCTTTGACGGCAAATGCTGACAAGATAAAAAAAGGGCTAAGTCGTTTGTCTTTCAAACCAGTGCCACTCTCGTCAATGTAAAATAATAGCATGATTCCAATGCTTTTCAAAGAAAACCAGACGCAAATTATGCGACAGCCAGCCAATTGCCATCGACTGGTTGCCTTTCATCAGTATGTTAAAACCAGCGCCGCGAACGTCGAGAACAAATTCTGCCGCGATTCAAAAATATCGTTGAAGCCGTTCAGCGG